>MTKX01009339.1_pt1 | contig 17144 bp, 20 predicted proteins | sample 1042771 | NCBI WGS metagenome assembly MTKX01 (sample SAMN06212183, study PRJNA360534) | anaerobic digester metagenome | biome: Wastewater treatment plant; material: sludge; isolation source: anaerobic digester fed with sludge from wastewater treatment plant | place: Denmark: WWTP Randers ... | reverse complement strand
AATGACAGACCGCAAGCAGCGAAAGGAAAAAGGAACCTCGCAGGAAACAAGTTCAGGCGAAACAGTGCACTCTCAGGAGGAGGCAACCACCAGGCAGGAACCGGTTGTTGAATCGGAACAAAGTTCTGCGGGGCGCAAACGCAGGAGACATGCCCCTGGAACAGACGAAGCAAGCAGGGAAGAGGTGGAGATGATCTCGATACCAACACAGGAATATCACACTTTACAGGAGGAATTGGACCAGGTTCGGGTGCAGGCAGCCGAAAATATGGATGGCTGGCGCCGTGAACGGGCTGATTTTGTCAATTATAAAAAGCGAATGGAACGTGATCAACAAATCATGGTCCAGCAGATCACTGCAGACGTGGTTAAGAAGTACCTGGAAGTGCTGGATGATCTGGAACGTTCATTGCAACACCGTCCACAGGATGGCGATGGAAGAGCCTGGGCTGAAGGAATTGAGTTGATCTACCGGAAGCTGTTAAATCAACTGCAAATGGAAGGAATTCAGCAAATTCCAGTGGAGAATGAATTTTTTGATCCGTTAAAGCACGAAGCGGTAACACATGAAGACAGCCCTGATCACGAAAGCGGCGCTATCATCGCGGTTTTGCGACAGGGATATATGATTGGAGACCGGGTCATCCGCCCGGCACTTGTTCGAGTAGCTCGTTAGGAGGTAATCCATGGGAAAAATTGTAGGTATTGATTTAGGTACAACCAATTCTGTTGTGGCGGTCATGATGGGTGGAGAACCCACGGTAATCCCTTCCGCGGAAGGGGAACGCCTGGTCCCTTCTGTTGTGGCAGTCAATAAGAACCATGAGCGGTTGGTGGGGCGACCTGCCCGCAACCAATCCATTGTCAACCCGGAAAACACCATCTTTTCCATCAAGCGTTTCATGGGGCGTAAATATGACGATCCGGAAGTTCAACGCACCATCGGGCGTGTGCCTTATAAAGTAACCAAGGCACCCAACGGAGACGTGCGCGTTGTTCTGGATGGCAAGGAATATTCCCCTCCGGAAATTTCCGCCATGATTCTTGCCAAACTAAAAGCTGACGCGGAGGCGTATCTTGGGTGAACCAGTCACCCAGGCGGTGATTACCGTTCCGGCTTACTTTAACGACGCCCAGCGCAATGCCACCAAGGATGCCGGGAAAATTGCCGGGCTTGAAGTTTTGCGTATCATTAACGAACCAACGGCTTCGTCCCTGGCGTATGGACTGGATAAAAAGAAGAATGAAATTATTGCCGTCTATGATCTTGGCGGTGGTACATTTGATATTTCCATCCTGGATGTGGGCGAGGGCGTCTTCCAGGTGAAGTCCACTTCCGGAGATACCTTCCTGGGTGGTGATGACTTTGATCTGCGCATCATGGATTACCTGATTGAGGAATTCAAAAAGCAGAATGGAATTGATTTGCGGCAGGATCGACAGGCGCTCCAACGACTGCGCGAGGCATCCGAGAAAGCGAAAATTGAGCTTTCCTCGGTCATGCAGACCGAAATCAATCTGCCCTACCTGACGGCTGATGCCAGTGGACCCAAGCACCTTGTGTTGACTTTATCCCGCGCCAAGCTGGAGCAGTTGACGGGTGACCTGGTGGAAAAGTCACTCGGACCAGTGCGCCGGGCGCTATCGGATGCGGGATTGAAGCCCTCGGATGTAAATGAGGTTGTCCTGGTCGGCGGCATGATCCGTATGCCTGCAGTGCAGGAAGCAGTGCGGCGTGAATTTGGAAGGGATCCTCACAAAGGCGTCAATCCGGATGAGGTTGTTGCAATTGGTGCAGCAATCCAGGGTGCTGTTCTTGGCGGTGATGTCAAAGATATCCTGCTTCTGGATGTGACCCCGCTGACGCTTTCGGTGGAAACACTGGGCGGCGTTGCCACCCCAATCATTGAACGCAATACCACCATTCCCACCCGGAAGAGCCAGGTGTTCTCCACTGCCTCGGATGGACAGACTTCGGTGGAAATCCATGTATTGCAGGGGGAACGCCCCATGGCAGCGGATAACAAGTCGCTAGGGAAGTTTAATCTCGATGGAATTCCCCCGGCGCCACGCGGCATCCCCCAGGTGGAAGTTACCTTTGATATTGATGCCAACGGCATCCTCAAGGTGACTGCACAGGATAAAGCCACAGGTCGGAGCCAGCACATCACCATCACCGCATCCTCGGGTTTAAGCGAGGCGGAAATTGAACGGATGCGCCGGGAAGCCGAAAACCATGCTGATGAGGATAAGCACCGCAAGGAGCTTGTGGAAGTGCGCAACCAGGCGGATACGGTCATCTACACTGTGGAGAAGACTCTGCGGGATGGTGGTGACAAGATCAGTGCTGAAGCCCGCCAGGAAGCGGAAGCGGGAGTTCAAACCCTGAGATCCGCCATGAACGGGGACAACGTGGAAGCCATTCGCCAGGCATCGGATAATCTTGGACAAATCATTCAAAAGATTGGAGCTGCCATGTACCAGCAGGCTGCTCCCCAAGGCGAACAACCAAATCCGCCAGAGAGTGGACCTGGTGATGCCCCCTCCGGTGACGATGTCGTGGATGGTGAATTCCGCAATCTCTAGGAAAATGAAGTACAATCAGGGGCGGGGTGCAGAAACCCCGCCCCATCTTTTTGTTTGAGGGACCGAATGACGCAGCGTGATTATTACGAAATCCTGGGTGTTCCGCGCACCGCCTCGCAGGAAGAAATTAAAACTGCATTCCGGCAGCTTGCCCGGCAGTATCATCCTGATGTAAGCCAGGACCCTCAGGCGGAAGATAAGTTCAAGGAAGTCAACGAAGCGTACGGTGTGCTGTCTGACCCGGAGAAACGGGCGACGTATGACCGCTTGGGGCGCGCCGGGTTGGGCGACATGAACGGGATGCCTGATTTCACGGTTGATTTTGCTGACCTTTTTTCGGAATTTTTTGGATTTGCTGGTGTGTCCCAAGGGGCACGGCGGAATATGCCCCGCAAGGGTGCGGATCTGAATATCCCAGTAACGCTGACCTTTGAAGAATCAATTTTTGGGGTGGAAAAGGAAATTTCATTCACTCGGGATGAGGTATGCCATTCCTGTCGCGGCAGTGGTGCAGAACCGGGTACATCACCAACCCGCTGTGCCACCTGCGGTGGGCGGGGGGAAGTCCGCCAGGTGCGCCAGACCTTCCTTGGTTCCATGGTGCAGGTGACACCCTGCCCCGCGTGCAACGGACGGGGCGAGGTCATTACAACTGTATGTAAAACCTGCCGGGGGCGCGGGTTGGAGCAGCGGACAGTTAAACGAATGGTCCCCATTCCGGGGGGCGTGGATCAAGGCATCCGCATCCGCCTTGCCGGTGAGGGGATGGCTGGAACCAATGGCGGTCCCAACGGGAATCTCTACCTGGAGATTCAGGTGCAGGCACACAAGTTCTTCCACCGGCGGCAGGATGATATTCTCCTGGACTTAACGATTAATATTGCACAGGCAGCCCTGGGTGCGGATATCATGGTTCCAACCGTGGAGGGTGAAACCAAGCTTCACATCCCTGCCGGTACGCAGCCGGGAAAGACATTTACGTTGAAAAACAAAGGCGCGCCGCGGGTTCGGGGGAACGGCAAGGGAGATCAGATTGTTATTGTGAATGTTGAAATTCCAACCAACCTGAATGCCGAGCAAAGAAAACTTCTGGAACAATTGGCGGTCACCCTGGGAAGTGAAGTACGTCCCCAGGAACGCAGTTTTTTGGATTTAATCAAGGAGGTTTTTGGTGGCTGAGGCGCGCTGGTTGGAAGTTTCACTTCTGGTAAATGATGAGCTGGCAGAAGCTGTTGCCGAAGTTCTGGACAGGTATGTATCCCAGGGTGTTGTGATGACCCGCGAGGTCAAGTTTAACGATGCGGAGGATGAGGGAACTCCGTTTGGTCCGGTTCGGGTGTATGGATATATCGTTATTGATGAAAATGTGGAGGAGACCCGGCAAAAACTGGAGGAAGCTCTCTGGCATCTTGGTCAGATTCAACCCCTGCCAAAACCGGAATATCGACCTATTGAAGACCAGGATTGGATGACCGCCTGGAAAGAGCATTACCGCCCCATCCCGATTGGTGAACGATTGATGATTCTCCCGATTTGGTTGACGATGGATTCATCAGACCGGATTGCTGTAAAAATTGACCCCAGCATGGCATTTGGAACCGGAACGCATCCAACCACCCAGCTTTGCCTGGCAATGGTTGAAAAGTTTGTAAAACCACACCAGCGGATTATCGATGTGGGCTGCGGCTCGGGCATTTTATCCATTGCTGCCTTGTTTTTGGGAGCACGATTGGCACTGGCTGTGGATATTGACCCGGCGTCCGTGCGATCCACACAGGAAAATGCTTCTGCAAATGGGGTACTGGATCAAATGGAAATCGGACTTGGCTCCGTTGCGGAAATTCTTCGGGGGCAATTCACCATGCGCCAGGCACCGGTGGTGCTGGCGAACATTCTTGCTCCAGTAATCATCCGTTTGTTTGATGCCGGGCTGGCGGAACTGGTTCAGCCAGGTGGATTGCTGATCCTGTCCGGAATCCTGCTGGAGCAGGCACCGGCAGTAATTGACGCCGGGCTGGCTCAGGGCTTGGTTTTCATGGAGCAGGTCAGCATGGGGGATTGGGTGGCGTTGGTCCTTGCCAACCCCATTTCCTGATTACCAGACGCGCTCCAGATCGGGATTGTCGCAAGCCTGGCGACCCACTTTTGCCATATCCAGCCATTGGTCCTGGACTTTCACGCGGACGACATCTGCGGTGTAATCTGTAACAGTTGCGCCATTGTTGGAAAACAGGGATGAACCAACCGCATAGATGTCCACCGGAACATTCAATTTTTCAAACCGGGTGATTTTTTCTGGGCTGAAACCGCCGGAGACAACAATTTTCACTCCCTGGCAATAGGATTGGGCAGCCTCCTGCCATTCCATGGGTAAATCCCATGATTCCCAGGCGTGGTCCAGTGCCTGGCGGACTGTGAAAACAAGCCTTGGGTTAACACCCAAGTCCAAGGCAGGATCGCCCAATGGAGGAACGGAGACATCACGCAAGGATCCGGAGGTATCGAGGCGGACTCCATACAACCGGTACCGATCCGCTTCTTCCGGTTGCCCCATCTCTTGCAGGGTGCGCCATTGATTAAACATTGCCTTGCAGACCAACAATGAGTCTTGGACGCAATCATTGTTGAAATCCACCAGTGCAATTCGGGAGATTTCCTTGGGGAGTACCCGGGCGAATGCCAGCATTGCTTCGGCGGTATCTCCCAGGAAGCAGGCGATGGCAGCGTGTGCCACGGTCCCGCCGCCATAACCACCCCACCAATCACCCTGTGCATCGGTTGACACAAAAGGTCCTAGTGTCCGAGCGTAATCCATGTTATACCGTTGAACAGCGATCTGGTAGGCATATCCATCTGCTGCCTGCACCTCGTGGAGATCAAAACGAGCCGGGAAAAACAAAACCGGTTTTCCGTGGGTGGCAATCAGGGTCTGGTACACGTTGGTAGCCACGCGACTGGCACGGGTGAGAATTCCCAGGGTGGGTGTTTCCAAAATGGCAAAGTCACGATACCGCCCGCGTACCTTGAGGACAGGCTGGATGTTTGCCGGGTTGCCATCATATTCCACTGTGCAGCCATCCTGGACTGCCCAGACCTGGAGCCTGTCGGATGTATTGATAAAGGTCTCGTCGTTAATATATCCGGTACAATGCTGGAGCATTGTCAGGGCTTTGTCCACACCTACAACAATGGTTTTACCAGGTCGGCGGGTGAACCATTGCATTTCCACTTCCAGGTCACCTGGATGAATGTCTGCTCCTGCCAGGTGGGGGGGCAGGCGCCCGGAATGACTGGAAAAGGTCATCTCCTGGTTCGCCNNTAAATGTCTCATTGGTTAAACGGCGGCAATCGAAGAGGCTCATGATAGCTCCTTGTTAGTGTTATTTATACACTATTATATTTCTTATTTTTGTTCTGTCAATAGGGATGGGGAAAGAAATTCTATGATAAACTCATTTCTGGAAAAATCGATTTTGCATTCTGGAGCAGTCCATGGAGAATACCCATCAGTATTATTCAATTGAAATCGCCGGTGTGCAGCGGAATCTGCGCTTGTTTGAGATCAAGCCTGGGCTTCGAATCGCCATCTTAAATATCCTGGGGGATACGGAATTGGTGCAAGCCTGTGCAAGGGCGCTTGCGGCAAAGCTGGAAACAGTGGATTATGACTTGCTGGTGACGGCGGAAGCCAAGAGCATCCCGATTGCCCACGCCCTTTCGGTGGAAACAGGCAAACCGTATGTCATCTTGCGAAAATCCTACAAGCCCTACATGGGACAGGCATTACAGGTGGAAACCTTATCCATCACAACTGGACAGCCCCAGACAATCTATCTGGATGAAAAGGACCGCGAATTTGTGCAGGGCAAGCGGGTCATCATCCTGGATGATGTTATCTCCACCGGGTCCACGTTGCAGGGGATGCGGTTGGTGATGGGCAAGGCAGGTGCCCGGGTGGTTGCCGAAGCGGCGATTTTAACCGAGGGTGAACGCGCCAAGTGGGCGGATATTATCTCGCTAGGTCATCTGCCCATCTTCACGGATTGATTTCAGCCAGGCAATTTATCCGGATTCTTCCACTTCCATCCTGGCGGTATTCCAATTCCAGGGATAAGCGTCCACTCCCCGGCTTACACGGCAGGCGAATACATCTGCCGTCCTGTCAGTAGCCATGGAGTATCCCAATTTTAACCGGGTGATAAATTCTTCCGTGGCGGATGCTTCCACAAGGTTCACGGTACAGCCGCCAAATCCTGCACCAGTCAGCCTTGCACCGATGCAGCCGGGCAGGGATGCTGCCAGTTCCACCAATCTATCCAGTTCCGGGATGCTGACTTCGTACAAATCCCGCAGGGAACGGTGGGTTTCAAACATCAGGCTGCCAAATGCCCGGACATCCCCGGCTTCCAATAAAATCACAGCCCGGTTCACCCGGTCACACTCCTCCACCACGTGGCGGGCGCGTTTTTCCACGATTGGGGGGAGATTGCCTGCCAGTTGATCAAAAACATCCGGGGGCACATCCGCAAGCGTTCGGATTTGTGGCAGATCTTTCTGAAGGATGGCAAGTGCTTCTTCACAGGCTGCCCGCCGGTCATTGTAACCGGAATGAGTCAGTTTACGCCGGACGTTGGAATCGGCAATCACAATCCAGTAATCATCCGGGATGGGCACCGGATGATAATCCAGGGTGTGGGTGTTGAAATACAACGCATGCCCTTCCACTCCATTGGCAGATGCAAACTGGTCCATCAGTCCGCAATTGACGCCCACGTACAGGTTTTCAGCTTCCTGGCACAGGCGGGCAAGCATCAGCCTGCTGAGAGACCAGCCGCCCATTTCCTGCCAGAGCGCACCAAAAGCCACTTCAAGGGCTGCTGATGAACTCAAACCCGATCCCATGGGGATATTGGATGTGAAGGCAGCCCGGATGGGGGTTACCGGGTAACCATGCGATTGGAGCACATGCGCCACCCCTGCCGGGTACTGCGCCCAGCCAGGCAATGGCATGTCATGGATGTCTTGTTTCAAAGCCAGTTGATCCAGAGAAAATGTCGTGGATTCGTCCAGATCCACGGCATGCAATTCAACCAGGCGGTTGCTGTTGGGTTTGGCAGTTACTTTGATGGTGCGGTGAATGGCAGCCGGCAGGACAGCTCCCCCATTGTAATCGACATGTTCTCCAAGCAGATTGACTCTGCCTGGGGCAATTGCCATGTATTCTGCATCAGGAAGTGCGGTTCTCAGGGCTTTCAGCATCATGGCAAAGTCTCTCGATCAGGGCTTGTTTACGGGCGTGGGGCATTCGTTTAATTGCTCTTTCCCGGCGCATTGCTGATGACAGGTCCGGCTGGGATTCCACATATACCAGTCGCACAGGACGGTGCATACGGGTGTAGGCTGCGCCGGTGCCGCGGTTATGCTGGCGCTCCCGCCGGGCTGGATCGGTTGTCCATCCCGTATAGAACGAACCGTCTGCACATTCAACAATATAGCAAAAATAGGGCACCTGAAGTCCCTTCTGTTTACTTCTTTCCTTTTCGAGGTCGCAACCCGATCAGCCGTCCCAATCTCTCTGCCGCGGAGGGGATCTCCGTTTGTTCGGTTTTTCGTTCCCAGTTCCCCTGCTGGCGCAATGTCCACCAATCATGACGGATATCCCGCATCTTCAACAGCAGGGAATGCAGCGTCTCCGAATCATTGTCCACCAGGGTATCCCGGATTGAACCCAGGGCGTGGATCAGATTATCCAATACCCGGATGGTGTTCTCCCGGTTGAGGAAAAATACTGTTTCCGGGTTGTCGCCCTGCGCCATTTCCATGGCACTTGTGCCAGCCATGAAGGCTTTGCCGCCAAGTTTCCGCGCTTCCTGCCAGCCGGGTTGCGAAGAAATTGCTGTCAGGAGGGCAGACGAGGTCAATTGTGGCAGAAGATCAACTGCAGCAACCAGCCCATCGGATTCATAAGGGTCTGCATAAAATGGACGGGCTCCAATCAAGCCTGTTAAATCATCCGCCAGCCGGACAGCGTCCGCATGGGTTCCAGGTGGACAGGCAATCACGACCAATCCGTTTTTGAACAGGTCAAGATGTGCCTCGCCGCGTTCTGCTTCCACTTCATGGAGATAAACCGGGTTGAGGGTTGGCAGGAAGCTGATAAAGTACCGGTCTTCCGGGAGGATGTCCTTGACCCATTCAAACACTGCCACCTTCAATGGTGAGGTATCCAGAATGACTGCTCCTGCCCGAAGTTCCGGGGCAATTGCTTTGAGCGTTTCCTCCACATCTTCGATGGGAACAGCAAGCAGGACAACGTCGGCGTCCCGGACAGCGTCTGCCAGGCGATAACTGATTTTGTCGAGCGCTCCCTGTTTTTGAGCCTGCTGAACCTTGGCGGGGTCAGCATCCGTGCCGGTGCGGACAATCTGGTCTTTATATTCGCCAAGTGCCAAGCCGATTGAGGTGCCGATTTGTCTCAAACCGATGATGGTAACCTGTACTGTCATGGTCTATCCTCCAAGAAGCAGAGTCCAAAGCGTTTGCAGGGCGGGTGTCATTGCCCAGCCAATAACATTAAACCCCAGCCTGCCGGGGATGAATACCAGGAAGAGCAGGATTAACGGGCCATAGGGGCGGATGATTTCCAGCACCCTGCCGATGGCGGGCGGGAAAAAGTAATCTGCAATTTTGTCGCCATCCAATGGTGCAATGGGGAGCAGGTTGAAAAGAAACAGGGAGAGATTGACAATAATGAATTGCATGAATACCTGGTAAAGCGAAGGAAGGATGCCGTCACCGAATGCAATTGGGACCAGATGTAGGCGAATCGGGATGGCGGCAAATGCTGCCAGTGCCAGGTTGGAAAGTGGACCGGCGACAGCAGTCCACATCAATGCGGCGGGAGACTTGCGGTTCAATGCATACACATTGACGGGCACGGGTTTAGCCCAGCCAAATCCGGCAAAGATCAGCATCAGCGATCCGATAATATCCAGATGCCGAAGGGGATTGAGCGTCAGGCGACCATACTGGCGGGGGGTATCATCCCCAAGGTGATCGGCTGTCCAGGCATGGGCAAATTCATGCACCGGCAGCGCAATAAACAGAGCAATCAAGTTGGCAATCAAAAAAGGGAGATCAAAACCCAGCATAAAAAAGATTATAACACGGGTGGTATAATCCCATCGTGCTGCCCGATTTTTCCATTGGTGATGTACTGCGTTTACGAAAACCCCACCCCTGTGGAAGCTTTGAATGGAAGGTTTTCCGGCTGGGGGCGGATATCGGGTTGGAGTGCTGTCAGTGCGGGCGGCGTGTTCTGCTCACCCGGCGGGACCTGGCTCGCCGGTTAAAATTTGTAGTATCCAGGGAATCTACAGACACGGATCATGCATTAAATTGATTGGGTATTCATCCTGGATACATTGGTAATGCCAGATTCAAGGTATAATTTTTCATATGCCCATCCTGGATTCTCATACACTGGAATTTTTCAGCCGCAGCCCGGAACAAACCCGCCGCCTGGGCATGCGCCTGGGTGCGTTCCTTCAGGTTTCGGATTGTGTTTGCCTGACTGGAGATCTTGGCAGCGGCAAAACCACCCTGGTGCAGGGAATATCCCAGGGGTGGGGCAGCCTGGATCCGGTATCCAGCCCGACATTTGTGCTGGTGAACCAGTATCGCCGACCAACGGGGGAAAGCCTGTACCATATGGATGCATACCGGATTGCCAATGCCCTGGAGGCAGAGGAATTGGACCTGGACCTCATGCTGGGGCAGGGCGCGCTGGTGATTGAGTGGGCGGAACGAATCCTGCCGGCACTTCCCCGGGAACGATTGGTCATCCAGATGCGATGGGTGGCGGATGAGCAACGGGGAATGGTGCTTACACCATATGGTGAACGCTACAAGTCGCTGCTGGATGCCATCCGGCAACGCATGATTGGAGTATAACCATGCTGCTGGCTGTTGATACCTCCACACAATGGGTTGGCATTGCGTTGTATGATTCTGACCGGGTGGTTGCCGAACTTGCCTGGCAGACCCGTTTTCACCATACTGTGGAACTGGCTCCGGCTGTCCAGGATCTGATGCAACGCAGTGGAATAAAACCTGCCGAGTTAAAAGCACTGGCGGTTGCCCTGGGACCCGGTTCATTTACCAGCCTGCGAATTGGCATGGCACTGGTGAAGGGAATGGCTCTGGCATTGAAAATCCCGGTGGTGGGCATCCCCACCCTGGATGTTGTGGCTGCTGCGCAACCATTACAGGAATTGCCAATGGCAGCCATCCTGCAGGCGGGCAGGGGCAGGCTGGCAGTTGGCTGGTATCATGCAGAAAAACGTGGTTGGAAATTACAGGGTGAAGCTGCTTTGATGAACATTGAGGATCTCTCCCGCGCCATTGAAAAGCCCACCCTTGTGTGCGGAGAAATTACCGAGGCGGAACGACAAACCCTGGGAAAAAGGCGCAAAACCGTCCTGATGACCAGCCCGGCACACTCCACCAGGCGACCCGGTTTCCTGGCAGAACTGGCATGGAAGCGCTGGCAAAATGGGCACGCAGATGATCCCGCTTTGCTTGCCCCCATTTACCTTCGCGTGGCGGATCCCATCCCCGAGTAGAAAACGAGAATAAAACTGTGGATGTTTTGATTCGCCCCATGAAACTGGAGGATATCAGCCAGGTACACGAGATTGATGTACAATCCTTCTCCCTGCCCTGGCCGGAGCGATCCTTCCGCTATGAGTTAACCGAAAATCAAACCTCGCGCTTATGGGTGGCGGAGGTCGGCGATCCGGGTGATGCCCGGATTGTTGCCATGATGGTCCTGTGGCTGATTCTGGATGAAGCCCATATAGGAACCATCGCGGTTCACTCGGATTACCGAAGGATGGGAATCGGGCGGAAATTGCTTGCCCATGCACTTCTTCATGCAGTGGATGAGGGAGTGGCGAGTGTGTTTCTCGAAGTGCGTCGCAGCAATCACACTGCGCAATCACTGTATGCGCAATTTGGATTTACCCTGGATGGCATCCGCCCCCGGTATTACCAGGACACAGGGGAGGACGCCCTTCTGCTCAGCCTCTCCGGGCTGCAGGAGGCTTCCACCCGGGCACATTTATTAAAAATATTGCTCTCCCAATCCGGAGAGCAGGCTTTGATGGGAGGTTAATTCATGGACTCGGCGACCATTCTTGCTGAAATATCCAGGCAGGTGATTGTATGTGAGAAATGTGCCTTGCACTTCTCGCGGAAAAAAGGAGTACCTGGTGAAGGTCCCAACCGTGTGACAGTAATGTTTATCGGCGAAGGTCCTGGTTTTTATGAAAACGAGCAAGGGCGTCCTTTTGTGGGACAGGCAGGCAAGCTGCTGGATGAACTGCTTGCCAAAGCCGGTCTCAAGCGCGAGGAAGTCTTTATCACCAACGTAGTCAAGTGCCGTCCACCTGGGAATCGTGATCCTCTGCCGGAGGAACTGGCAGCCTGCAGCAGTTACCTGGATGCACAAATTGAAGCATTGCAGCCACTTGTGATTGTTACACTGGGCAGGTACTCGATGGCAAAATTCATGCCCAATGCCAAGATCAGCAACACGCATGGACAGGCTGTGTGGGTGAATGGCAAACTGGTGGTGGCAATGTATCATCCTGCCGCTGCACTGCACCAGCCGTCCATCCGACCCCAGCTGGAGGCGGATTTTGCCAGGCTGCCTGAATTCATCAAAATGGCAAAAGCAGATTTACATCTCCATTCTGGAATGAACGAGAAACCGGCTGAACCTGAGGAAAAGGAACCACCGAAGGATCAACCAACCCAGCTAAGCCTGTTCTAAGTCAACCCATCATTTCAAACATAGAAAGTCACAAAAGATTTATGGATTTTCAAATCGAGTTAACCAATAAATTTCAGAATCATTCCGCCCGCGTTGTGATTTTGGGCTTGGGTTATGTTGGATTGCCACTGGCGGTTGTCTTTGCGGATGCCGGGTACACGGTCATCGGTGTGGATCCAATCCGCGAGAAAGTGGATGCAATCCAACAGGGGAAAAGTTACATTGCTGATGTACCATCCGAGCAGGTAGCCCGCCTGGTCAAAGAAGGAAAACTTTCAGCTACAGTTGATTTTTCTGTGATTCGGGATGCGGATGCTGTCAGCATCTGTGTGCCCACCCCACTTCTAAAAACTGGGGATCCGGATCTTTCATTTATCGTTTCTGCCCGGGATTCTGTTGCAAAATATATGCATCCGGGAATGGTGATCATCCTGGAATCCAGTACGTATCCGGGCACCACCCGTGAACTGGTTTTGCCAAAACTAGTGGAAGCCAGCGGTCTAGTTGTGGGAAAGGATTTCTTCCTGGCGTTCTCACCGGAACGAGTGGACCCGGGGCGCGAGGATANNACCGGGGCGCGAGGATTGGACGACTGTAAATACGCCGCGCGTGGTGGGAGGAATCACGCCCGCCTGCGGTGTGGTTGCTGCTGAGCTTTACTCACATGCCTTGAAGACAGTCATCCCGGTCTCCTCGGTGGAAGTGGCGGAAATGGCGAAACTGCTGGAAAATACCTTCCGCCTGATTAACATTGGACTGGTGAATGAACTGGCGATCATGTGCAACCGGCTGGGAGTGGACGTCTGGGAGGTGATTGATGCCGCTGCCACCAAGCCGTTTGGATTTATGAAATTCACACCAGGTCCAGGATTGGGCGGTCATTGCATCCCGATTGACCCTTTGTACCTTTCCTGGAAGCTGCGCTCGTTGAATTACACCGCCAAATTTATTGAACTGGCATCCGAGATCAACACCAATATGCCCCGATTTGTTGTTGGCAAGGTGCAGGATGCCCTTAATGATCAGAGGAAACCACTCAAAGGCAGCCGTATCCTGGTGTTGGGGGCGGCGTATAAACCTGACATTGATGATTTACGCGAATCCCCTGCCATTGACGTGATTGGATTGTTGAAGCAAAAAGGCGCGGATGTCCAGTACCATGATCCATACATACCAGCCATCGATCACGATGCCATCAGTCTGCAATCGGTTCCGGATTTGATGGAATCAGTCCGCCACGCGGATTGTGTTGTGATTGTTACCAACCATGCAAATTATGATTATCCGTCAATCCTGGAATCAGCTGCGTTGGTTGTGGACACCCGCAATGCAATGGGAACCCTGGGGAGGAATCATCCGAAAGTGGTGAGGTTGTAATGCAGCGCATCCTTGTCACTGGAGCAGCAGGATTTATCGGACAAAAGGTCAGTGAATTCCTGTTGAACGATGGGATTGAGGTTATTGGGGTTGATAACCTTTGCGAAACCTACGATGTCCGCTTGAAAGAATGGCGTTTAAGCCAGTTGGAAAACCAACCCGGTTTTTACTTTCGCCGCGTGGATATCTGTGATTCAGATATGCTACGCGAAGCCTTTAATGAATCAACTCCACTGGATGGAGTGATGCACCTGGCGGCGCGGGCGGGAGTTCGCCAATCACTGGAAAATCCGGCAGCATTTATTCAGACGAATATCACGGGTACTATGAATTTATTGGAATGCTGCCGCCAGTTTGAGGTGCCCAAGTTTGTACTGGCATCCACCTCCTCCATTTATGGCGCAAATGCGCCTTTACCTACTCCTGAAACAGCAGATAGCAGCCATCCACTCCAACCGTATGCTGCAAGCAAGAAGGCTGCCGAAGTTCTCTGTCACAGTTACCACCATAATTACGGGTTGGATGTAACTGTCTTTCGCTACTTCACGGTGTATGGTCCGGCAGCCAGACCGGATATGGCAATGTTCCGTTTTACCCAATGGATTGCAGAAGACCGTCCTCTCAGGTTAAATGGAGATGGTACCCAGTCGCGTGGATTCACTTATGTTGATGATATCGCCCGCGGAACGATCCTTGGATTAAAACCGTTGGGGTATGATGTCATTAATCTGGGTGGTCATGAAGAACTCCGCATGTTGGACCTGATCCACATGATGGAATCACTTTTGCAGAAAAAAGCTCGAATTGTGACCCTGCCGTTCAACCAAGCGGATATGCGCACCAACCTGGCGGATATCACCCGGGCGCGGCAAGCGTTGGGATGGGAGCCTTTGGTTTCCGTGCAGGAAGGTGTACGGAATCTCGTGGAGTGGTATTTGAGAGAACGGGCGTGGACAAGCCTGGTGCGAACCGAATGAATTTGATTCAAACCCTGCGAAATTGGATCCAGGATCGGTTGCTGCGCCAGGTGGTGCGTAATTCATCCTACCTGTTTGTCAGCAATGCCATCAGTGCCGTCTTGAGCATAGTCACAGCGAACCTGTTGGGGGTTGCCGGGTTTGGGGTGCTGGGGATTGTGATTGGATTCTGTTCCAATGTCAACAGGTTGTTATCCTTCCGCATGGGTGATCTGGTTGTAAAATACATGGGAGAGGCAATGGCGCAGGAGCAACCTCGGCGGGCTGCTGCCGTGGTCAAGGCAGCCATGCTGGTGGAATCCGTCACATCTTTGATTGCATATGGTGTGCTGGTGTTGCTGGCACCGCTTGGCGCGTTGTATATTGTAAAGGATCCCACCACTGAACCGCTGATTATGTTGTACGGGCTTTCGCTGCTGGCAAATTTTTCCACAGAAACTGCCACCGGCGTCCTCCAGGTGACCAATCATTATCGCAGCCAGGCGTTGATCAACCTGATCCAAAGCCTGGTGACGGCAGGCTTGATCATCTGGGCATATGTCACCCATGCTGGTTTGCTGGCTGTGCTGGTTGCTTACCTTGTTGGAAAAATGATCATCGGGCTGGGACCGATTGCCGTATCCCTATACTGGCTGCCCAGGGTGTTGGGAAGGGGATGGTGGAAGGCTCCGTTTTCTCTTTTGCCTGCAAGGCGTGAACTGGCAGGATTTGCAATCAGCACCAATTTCAGCGGGACAATCAACGTCATTGCCCGTGATAGCGAAGTGTTGTGGGTGGGTTATTTCTTCAGCCCTCTCGAGGCTGGCTATTATAAAACTGCATTGGCAATCATCAACCTGGTCATCATGCCGATCACGCCGTTTATCAGTACTACGTACCCGGAAATCACCCGCTATGTAGCGAGGGGGGTATGGACACGCTTGCGCCGGTTGCTGGGGCAGGTGACTGCAATTGCTGGAAGCTGGACGATCCTTGTGGCAATTGGTTTGCTGCTGTTTGGGGATGTAATCCTCTTTTCCGCCTGGCAACCGATCTTTGGCAGGGTCATTCAAATCTACCCGGAGGAATTCCTGCCTGCTCTTCCCATCCTCTTTATCCTATTAATTGGGTTTGGAACAGCGAACACATTATTCTGGAACCGCCCTCTACTGCTTGCGTTCGGAAAACCAGGCTACCCTCTAAAAATTGCTTTTTGGGCGATGGCAGCCAAGGTGGCGCTGGCATTCTGGTTGGTTCCCCGGTTTGGCTACTGGATGGAAGCCGTCTTGTTATCAGCGTATTTTGTGATTTCTGTTGGATTGATTGTCTGGGAGGGGATGCGGGAAATTCGAAAAGCAGAAAAATGCCGTAGAGAGGAGATGCCAAGTTGCGCATAGCCTGCATTGCGTCATCTGGAATTCCTTCCAACGCGGCACACTCCATCCAGGTGGTGAAGATGTGTGGCGCCCTTGCCGGGCAACAGGATGCGGTTACGCTGTGGGTCCCTGGTAAAAAAACAACATCCTGGCAGGAAATCGCCAATTTTTATGGAGTTGGCAACGAATTTCCCATCCAATGGTTGCAATCCAGGCGGTTGTTGCGGCGGATGGATTTTGCGATTTCTGCTCTCACGGCAGCCCGCCGATGGAATGCAGATGTCATATATACCTGGATGGTGCAGGTTGCAGTCATGGCGTTGTGGCTTGGCTTTCCGGCTGTTTTGGAAATTCACGATCGTCCCACGGGACGGGTTGGTCCGGTTTGGCTGCGGCAATTTTCCCGGGTGAAGGGACGAAAAAAAAGAGCACTGTTAATTTCCCATGCCCTTCGCAGCGTATTGAGCGAAGAATACAACATCCGGTTTGCGGATGATGTGGTGCGGATTTCTCCCAATGGCTGTGATCTTGACCGGTACCAGGACCTTCCCGATCCATCCAAAGCTCGGCAGGCTTTGGGGCTTGCTGATGTGCTCACTGCGGTATATAGCGGTCATTTTTACGCCGGGCGGGGCATGGATGTGTTATTCGCGCTTGCCCGTGCTTTCCCCGGGGTGCAATTTTTATGGGTGGGTGGGCGTCCTGAACACGTTGAGCAGTTACAGCAACAACTCCGTGGTGAGGGGATTCAGAATGTCGTATTGACCGGTTTTGTGGAGAACATTCATCTACCGCTTTACCAGGCTGCCGGTGATATTCTTCTCATGCCTTATGGGCGATCGATTGCCGGAAGCGGGGGTGGGAATTCTGCGGATATTTGCAGCCCCATGAAGATGTTTGATTACCTGGCAGCCGGACGGGCAATTATGACGAGTGATCTGCCAGTCATTCATGAAGTGCTTGGGCTTTCCAATGCCGTATTTTGTCCTCCAGATGATGCAGATGCCTGGGTGC
>MTKX01012483.1_pt1 | contig 17247 bp, 17 predicted proteins | sample 1042771 | NCBI WGS metagenome assembly MTKX01 (sample SAMN06212183, study PRJNA360534) | anaerobic digester metagenome | biome: Wastewater treatment plant; material: sludge; isolation source: anaerobic digester fed with sludge from wastewater treatment plant | place: Denmark: WWTP Randers ... | reverse complement strand
CATGACCGGCATCAATACCAGCATCTATCCCGGCACGGTCATAGAGCCCGGCTTCCGGGGCACTCCGGCAGCAGTTCTCAAAAAGCTGGTCTGCGTCAGCCAACCGGCAGAAAAATAAAAAGCCTTTTCAAGGCAGAGATCGATTGGCCCAGAGAAAGATGAGATCAGATACAAAGGTTCAAGGTTAGCAGGAGATCCTGATGAGAGATTTTATTCCCATAGCCAGGCCCATAATCGGCCAGGAAGAGATAAAGGCGGTAGAAGAGGTTCTGAAATCGGGCATGCTGGCCCAGGGAGAAGCGGTCAAGAGCTTTGAAGACGGATTTGCCGCATATCTGGGTGTCAAGAACGCCATAGCGGTGAACAACGGCACTGTTGCCCTGGATCTGGCCATAAAGGCCCTGGACCTCGAGCCGGGATCGGAGATCATAACCCCCGCCTTCACCTTTATCGCCACGGCCAACTGTGCTCTATATCAAGGCCTGCGACCTGTCTTTGCCGATGTGGATGAGAGGACATTCAATATCGATCCCGACGATCTGCAGGAGAGGATCACCCCCCGGACCAAAGCGGTGATAGGAGTCCACCTCTATGGACAGCCATTCCCGCTTTCCGCGGTTCAGGAGATCTGCCAGGAAAGGAATATTGCTCTGGTGGAGGACTGCGCCCAGGCCCATGGAGCAGAATGGAAGGGAAAGAAAGTGGGCTCCTTCGGAACGGGTTGCTTCTCCTTCTATCCCACCAAGAATATGACCACCGGAGAGGGGGGCATGATCACCACCGATGATGATGCTCTGGCGGCTCGTCTTCGCCTCCTGAGAAGCCACGGGGATTCCGGCAAGTACAACCACATCTCTCTAGGCTACAACTACAGGATGATGAACCTGCAGGGCGCTCTGGGCCTGGTGCAGCTCAGGCGGCTGGAGGAGTTCACAGCCAGAAGAATCGCCAATGCCAGGTTTTTAAATGAAAACATCAGGGTCAATGGCATAAGTACGCCTTTCCAGATGAACGGCGTCAGGCATGTCTATCATCAATATGTGGTGCGGGTAGAGGATGAGTTCCCCGCGTCCCGAGAGAGGCTGATGGAGTACCTGCAGGCCAAGGGCGTAGGCAGCGCGGTTCATTATCCAAAAGCAGTCTATCAGCAGCCATTCTATCGGGATATGGGGTACAGCGATGTCAGCTGTCCCGTGGCCGAGGATGTCTCCCGCCGGGTCTTGAGCCTGCCAGTGCATCCCGCTCTATCGGCGGAGGAGCTGCAGTACATAGCTAAAACCATGAATTCTTTTGAGGCCTGAATATGGACGTTGGAGTTTTAGGCATTGGTGCCATGGGGCGGAACCATGTGCGGGTTTACTCCGAGCTGAAGGGAGTGGACACGGTTTATGTCTATGATCCCCTGCCGGAAAATGCGGCAAAAGCTGGGGAGTATGCCAGCATATGCGCTTCGCCGGAGGAGCTACTGGAGAAGGTGGATGCGGTCAGCATCTGTGTTCCCACCCGATACCACTTCGAGATGGCGAAAAAGGTGATTCAGGCGGGCATAAACTGCCTTATCGAAAAGCCCATCACCCTGACTGCGGAAGAGGGCCTCAGGCTTCTCCAGATCATAGAGGACTCAGGACTGGTGGTTGGAGTGGGCCATATCGAGAGGTTCAACCCCATAGTCTCCGAGATGGCCAAGATAGCCAAGAGGCCGGCTTATGTCTCCATCAAGAGGCACAATCCCACCTCCAGCCGCATCACCGATGCCTCGGTGGTGGAGGACCTCATGATCCATGATATCGATGTGGCCTTCAATGTGCTATTCAAGGGAGAGGAAGACTTTCATATTCACAGCGCCGGAAGCGCCAACTTCTGCGAGGCTCTGGCCGTATTCCCCCATTCGGTCCTGGCCATATCCGCAAGCCGCCTATCCTCCAAAAAGTTCCGCACCTTTTATGTGGAGTCGGAGGACTTCACTGCGGAAGGCGACTTCATGACCCAGGAGGTTTACATTTACCGCAAGCCAGGGAAATACGGTGTGGAGAATGAGAGGTATCTGCAGGAGAATATCATCGAGAAGGTCCTGGTGAACAAGGTCGAGCCCCTCAAGGTGGAGCTTAAGGCATTCCTGGACTGCGTTAAAGCCAAAAAGAGCTTCCCGGTCACGCCGCAGGAGGCACTCAAGAACTTGCAGATCTGTGAGAGGATCAAAGAGAAACTGCAGATCGTTGCTCCTTAGGAGAGGGTACGGAGGAATGAGTCAGAGCCAGGGCTATTATGCCCATCCCACGGCCATCGTGGAGAGCCAAGACATAGGTGAGGACACAAAGATCTGGCACTTTGCCCATATCCGGTGCGGGGCAAAGATTGGCGACAGCTGTAACATAGGAAAATCGGTATACATCGACATCGGAGCGGAGATCGGAAATAATGTCAAGATCCAGAACTTCGTCTCCGTCTATAAGGGTGTGGCCATAGAGGATGATGTATTCGTGGGCCCATCGGCCACCTTCACCAATGACCTTTACCCCCGGGCCTTTATCTGGGATGAAGAGCACGTCTGTTCGACCCGTATCTGCCGAGGCGCCAGCATAGGAGCCAATGCCACCATCGTCTGCGGCATAACCGTGGGAGAGTATGCCATGATCGGAGCGGGCAGCGTTGTGGCTGAGGATGTGCCGCCTTTCGGCCTGGTTCTGGGCAATCCCGGCAGGCTGAGGGGATATGTCTGCCGCTGCGGCAGGAAGCTGGAGGAGGAAGGGCGGCTGGAGAGCGGGCGCAGCATTTATCGATGCAGAGCATGCGGCAAACAGGTCGAGATAAATCCTTGTGTTTCATGAAGTTCATGGAGAAGCATGAGGCAGATGGGAACGCATGAAGCAGGATGAGGAAGGATAATAGATATGCAAAATAGCGCTGAAATCGCAGTGATTGGCCTCGGCAACGCCGGACTGCCTCTGGCGGCGGTCATAGCCGACTGCGGAATTGCCGTCATGGGCGTGGACATCAATGAGAGCCGATGCCAGGCCATAAACCGGGGGGAAAATCCCATAGCAGAGGAGGCCGGCCTGGAGGAGCTTTTAAAGAGGCATGGCGGCAAGAGGCTTGTGGCCACGCCGCGCTTTGAGGATGCGGCAGGCTGCCGGACATTCATAGTCATAGTGCCTGTGTTTGTGGATGCCAGCTACAATCCCGACTTTGCCATTATGAAGAGCGCTCTGGAGTCTTTGGGAAAGATCCTCAAGAAATGGGATCTGGTGGTTCTGGAGACAACCTTCCCGCCTGGGACCACAGAGAATATGGTGCATAGGCTGCTCTGCCGGTCCAGCGGCCTGTTGCCCGGCGACTTTTATTTGGCCTACTCCCCGGAGAGGATAATGACCGGCTACAGCATCTCCCGGCTAAGGGAATTTGCCAAAGTGATCGGGGGGATAGACGAAGAGAGCGGCATGGTGGCCTATCAGGTTTATAAAAGGTTCATCAATAACCTAAATCTGGTCTCCTCTGCCCGGGTGGCAGAGATGATCAAGGTCATGGAGGGCTGCTACAGGGATGTTAATATCGCCCTGGCCAATGAGCTCTTCAAGATCTGCCAGGATCTGGAGGTGGACTTTTTCGAGGCCAGGGACAAAGCCAACCATCAGTTCTGCCATATCCACCTGCCCTCCACTGGTGTGGGTGGCCACTGCATTCCTGTGTATCCCTGGTTTTTAATCAAGGAGATGGAGAAGAGGGAGCACTTCAGCCACTGCCGCCTGCTCAGAGCAGGACGGGAGATAAACGACGAGATGATAGAGTACTGGGCACAGAGAATACTGGCCCAGTGCCTGAAGATAGACAAGCCTCTGTCCAGCATCAAGATCTGTATCAAAGGAATCACTTACCGCGCCGGGGTCAGGGAGTTCTATCACAGCCGCAACCTGGCTTTGGTGAAGCTGTTGGCGGAGAAGGGGCTGGATGTGTACATACACGATCCTCTGCTCAGCGATAAGGATATTCGAGATAGGGGGCTGCGCTTCTTGGATGCGGGGAAGGCTGACCTGGCCTTTGATCCTTTCCTTCTCAAATTCGAATTTCCCAATAGAGGAGATAGAGCGGACAGATGAGGATACTTCTTTTATCCAATCAACCGGAGAGGACGACCAGGCTCTTGATGTTTAAGGCGACCTTGGAGCGCCAAGGCCAGGAAGTCGTGGTCCCAAAATTCAGCTCTCGGGGCTGGCTGCAAATAGCCAGAGAGACCAGGCAAGCTCTGCAAAAGGAGAAGCCGGATGTAGTGCACCTTTTTAATGTTCCGGATGTAGTCTTTCATGGCATTGGCAAGCTTAAAGGATCCAGCTACCAGAAGCTGATTTACGATTACCGATCTCCCTGGGGACTGGAGCTGCAGATGAGCTTTGGGCGGCTGGCCCGGTTGGCAGGAGAGCATTTTGAGAGCGAGCTAGCAAGGAGCGCTGATCTGATAACTGCGGTCAATCGGCCTCTTGCGAATAAAGCCGGTGCTTATATCAGGGACAAAAAAAAGCAACTATTCATAGTCAACAACTATCCAGCCAGAAGCTTCTTGGAGAAGACCAGAGAGAAGGTCGCAGTTGCCTCAATTGAGGACAAACCTCTCGTTTTCATGGGAAGGATCAGCCGCCAGGAAGGCATAGGCAACTTGCTCCATATTATCCGCCAGATTCCCGAGCAGATATTCTGGATCATTGGAGATGGACCCTTTTCCCGATGGTACCTTAGGGACCTGCCCAAAAATGCCCGGTTTTTCGGATGGCAGCCGCACGATCGGGTAGGTGGGCTGATCAGCCAGGCTAAAATATGTCTGATTCCACATAGCAGAAGCCTGATAACACCATATGCCACAGATAAAAGCGTCTGGAAGCTCAATGAATATCTTCTTCTAGAAAAGATGGTGGTGGCCTCAGGAGTAACGCTTGAGGAGAAACGAAAGAATTTGCTGGTGGTCGATCCGCAAGATCTGGTGCGGGCATTAAGAGAAAACATGTATCGTGAGCCGGAGAAGCTGCATCCGGAGGATTACCGGTTCTGGGAGATGAACGACCAGACCATCAAGAAGGCTTATGAAAGCCTATGAAAAAGGGCTCTAAGATCGCTTTAAGCCATGGAGAATGCCCTTTTCCTCTCTGGAAAATGAAGTCTTATTTCATTGGCCTGGAGATTTTACGCTTAACCAACGGCTCTCTATCTCAAATACGCCACATTTCGCTGTGATCTCAAATTTTGCATCCATAAAATGCCCCGCGGTCCAGATGTTGGTTTTAGTGTGCAGCGATATCTCCCGCACAGTGAAGCTCCCCCCGGCCAGGGCCAGATAAGGGATGAGCTGGTCGGCCAGGTGCGCGTCCACTGCCGCAAGCGACGCCATCTCTCTTATTAGCTCCTCTGCCGCTCTTCGCCCCACCTTCTCAGCCGGAAGGCCCTTCTCACCCAGGCTGCTGGCACCCTTTCCCGCCGTCCAGAGGCTGATGCCGCTTCCGGTAGAGGCGAGCCGGCTCGTCTCCTGGGCTATCTGCGCCTCATACCCCGCCTCCTGCAGGCGCTCGATGGCTGAGCCAGCCTGACGGCCAGCCACATGCTGGGGCAGGTTGGAGCAGTGGGATATGCCCTTAACTCTATTCTGGGATGCAGCGAGAGGCTCATGGCGGATGTGAGCGGGCTTGAGATGCGATGGCTCAACCTCCAGAAGCACCTCTCCCTGACCCCGGGGGTAGTAGCCCCTCCTCAGGAGCTGCAGCTCTGCCCTCCCTCCGAAAAAAGAGAGTGCGGGAAGAAAGACGTTCTGGAAGTAGTCCACGGTGGGAGACCACTGCACATCCGTTCCTCCCTGCACATGCAGGGAAGTTCTTCCCTCTGCATGCAGCAGAGCAGGCAGGAGGCACTGCATCAGCAATGTCACGCTTCCCGCCGTCCCTATCTCCACCCGGCGGCTGATACCCCGGATCTCCTGGGGGCAGAATAGAACCTCAGAGGAGCCCGGTTCGGCCCCTTTTATGTCTGCATTGCATATCTGGCCCAATGTTTTAATGGCCTGAGCATGCTGAGCTGCCAGGCCGGGCTTGGGCCGACCCTGCCGGATTCTTTTAATAAGCACGCTCTTTCCGGTTACGGCGGACAGAGCAACTGAAGTGCGCACGATCTGGCCGCCGCCTTCGCCATAGGAGCCGTCTATCTCTATCATCTCATAGGTCCTGATATCTTGCCCTGATCGGTTATCAGCTATCTAATGAATGCGATCCAGGCTTCCTGCCCCTTACCTTGAGGCTGGATATTGATCCCTGCACTTTTTCCATCTCAGCTGGCGAGCCTTTAAGGCTCCCTAAAATAGCCTGGCCGGAGGGATCATTGGCCATACAGTCCAGAGGAAAATCAGACTCCTCGATCACTGAAACATCCTCAAATCCAGCCGACTTGATGGCCTGGAGGTATCTCTCTTTGGATACCGCTCCGGCCAGGCATCCCACATGAGCCTGAATGGACTGTTTGACGAAGTCGGGCAGACTCCTTCGAAGGACGATGTCCGAGACCGTCAGCCTGCCGCCGGGCTTGAGAACCCGAAAGGCCTCCCGGAAGGCTTTATCCTTGTCCGGAACCAGGTTGATGACACAGTTGGAGATGACGGCATCCACAGAACCGTCCTCGGCCGGGAGTACCTCAATCTCCCCTCGACGGAACTCCACATTGGAGTATCCTCCCTTCCTGGCATTGGCTGCCGCCCTCTCCAGCATCTCCCCGGTCATATCCACACCTATGACCTTACCTTTTTGACCCACTGCCAGGGAGGCCAAGAAGCAGTCAAAGCCAGCCCCAGATCCCAGGTCCAGCACCGTCTCACCCTCTTTCAGGCCAGCCATGGCCACGGGATTGCCGCAGCCGAGCCCCAGGTTGGAGCCTTCCGGCACCGCCTCCATCTGCTCATCGGTGTATCCTATCTTCCGGCTTATCTGCTGCGGCTTGGCTGAGCCGCAGCAATCGGACTGGCAGCATGAACTGCCGCTCCTGGCCACCCGGGAGTAACCCTTTTTTAAGGCCATCTTCAGCTCTTGATCTTTCACTATGATTTTCCTCCGGATACAGAAGTTACCATTTCTGCTCCTTATGACCATGCAGCAATCATGGAACAGATGGAGAGATTTAAAATTTTCTAAAAAATCATAATAAACGGAAATAATAGCAGATTTAAATCTGCCCTTCCGGCTACGGTCTGATCGGCAGATCAAATCCACCTACTTCTCTATCCGGCTAGTTTACAGCCTCGGCATATTTCTCCGAGAACTCCTGGCACTGGCCGATGATTCGTGCTGCCGCCTCCCTCAAGACCACAATGGGATCTGCATCCTTGGTGGTCAGCCGGAAGACGGGATTGTCCATGATGGGAAACTTGGTGTCATATGTGGCCATGAGCACCCTCTCATCCGCCAAAAGCTCCGTTCGCAGCAGGTTGAGGATGGTGTGCCCCTCACCCACGAACTCGATGATGGCCTGGTCGTCCGTCTTTTTGATGATCTTCAGATTCATCAGACCACTCCCAGCCCATAGGCAGAGCTCATCTTGCGGGTCTCAGTGCTGCCGCAGTTGGGGCAGACCAGCTTGCTGTCCTTCCGGGCCAGACCGGTAAGGCAGCGATTGCAGTAGGCCTTGATCACTCCCAGGTCCTCGTCCCCCGTGGAAAGCCTCATCTGCCGATCATCAATGATCTTGGCCTTGAGGATATCGCGCAGAGAGAAGAGGTGACGCAGATCCTTGACATAAGAGCTTCTAACATTGGATATGTGTATTGTCGCCTCCTCATCAGAGAGCGGGCGATTCTCATGCCCCTTCTTGAAGGCCAGTGAGACTATGACCAGGCTGTCCTTGAGGTCAATCACCTCTCCCACCACTATATCCCCCTGGGTGAGCCTCACCGGTGCATTGCTCTTGGGTATGACCCTGGCCGATCTGGTCTTGGAGTCGATATTGACCAGACCCGCGGTTGATGCAAATATCTTTCCCCCTCGGGAGTAGGTATAGTCCCCGGAGACAAACTCCTCCGTGGATCCCACTACATCGCCGGGAAGCACAAAGCTGCCGTCCATAATATTTCCTCTATTCAAATCTATAAGTGCAATCTTGATCTCATTTGGTTTTTTGATCCATTTCCTGCAATAGGACCCATCAGTAGCTTCTAGTATCTAAAGCCTGGCATGGGCCCGGAGCTATAGATCCCGTGTTTATGCTAACATGATATTCTATACAGCTCAACCTCTATGGTCTTGACCGACCTGCTGTGAAACTCAAAGCTTCTCTTAAGGGGACAGGCCAGACGATGAACCTCCTGAACTGTGCAGGGCTGAACAAATGCCCTGATGAACCTCTCGCTTCCCCGGTTATGCAGAGAGTAGACCGTTCTGGCCGTCTTTATGGCCCGGCTGAGAAAGGCCCTGTCCCCGGCGCTGGCCTTCTGGGCTCCAAAGGGAGGATTCATGATCACGGTGTCTATACCCCGCAGGCTGATTCGGCTCACATCTCCCTGGATGAAGTCCACATCAGCGCCAACCAGAGCGGCATTTCGACGCGCTGCAGCCAGAGCTTCCCGGTCTATCTCCACACCCACTGCTCTTGCCCCCAACAGAGCCGCACCTATGGCCAGGATCCCCGTCCCGCATCCCAGATCGCAGACAGTTTCCAGGTCATCATGCATGGCGGCCAAAAAGAGCATCTCCGCCGCAACAGTTGCCGGCGTGGCATACTGCTCCCTCTGGAAAGAGGGGCGGCCAAATCCCTCCAGCCTCTCCAGGATCATCTCCAATTGCTTCTTCTTCATCTGCCTGCCGGCTCTAGACGATATAATGCTATATCAAATATAGCATCGCCTCTATCAGCAAAAGCAATAACACCAGAATGCTCAGACCCCTCAGAGCGGCAATAATTCTGGGGGAGATCGGATGGGCCGAGGGCTCCATCTCCAAATCATCCAAGGCCGGGGTGAATTGAAAGCCGATGTCCTCTATCTCTTCATCAGGTGCCTCATATCGATGTATCGTCCCATTGTAGCTGCCGCCGGGGCTCTCTCTAAAAGTCTCCCTTAATAGCTCCCTCTCAGGTCGCTCTTCCATATCCGTGGGCTTATCCCTCTCCAATCTCTCCTTTGTCCCGGCGTATGCCTCTGTGCACGGCTCCGCCTGGAAAAGAGCATTTTCCAGAGGCGGTTCATCTCGCGGCAAGAGCAGACAGCTGCCGTTTTGGAAGGCCTGGGCTGGCTCATTACACGATCTTGCCCACTCTGGAGACGCTACCCTGGCCCAGGATAAGGAAGATGCACCCTCCATACTTTTGTCGGCCAGAACCAGTTCATTCTCTTTTACATCCCTTCTGCCCCAGACTTCCAGCCGATCAGATGGGGAGAAAGACTCTCCTTCCCTCTCCTGGACAAGTCCATCCTCTTCGGGGATGTCTAAAAAATTAGTCTCCGCCTCGCTCTTGTCTCTGTCCGCCGGCTCAGGCGAGTCTTGGCTGCCAGGCGCTCCATAATCCTCCTGGAGACAGATCAAATTGCAGATCGCCATGGCCTCTGCCAGGGCTAAAAGAGCTGCCCTTTCTCTGCTCCAGGCCAGGCTGTCGCTGCCATCCTCCCGCCCCCCATAATTATCTCTGCCGCCATCTTCCTCCAGCTTCTCCAGATCATCCGGTGCCTCGAGCCTCTCTGCTGCCCTTTCCATCATCCTGGAGATCGCATCTGCATTCTCCTTCTCTTGAATCACAAAGTGGCGGACAGCCTGGCGTAAAGACAATGCAGCCTCATGCCTTTTCTCCTGCTCTGTGGACGGGATCTCAGTCTCAATGGCTGATTTCAGGCTCTCCAATGCCCGACGGAGATGGCTGGCTGCCCCCCCAGAAAATAGAGATCCGGCTGCCTGCATCAGATATTCGGCAGAGCAGGAAAGGGCAGATCTCATCTCCTGGGGATCATGGGCGAGCTGATCGGTGCGGCGAGCCTGCCACAAGCCTGAGGCGATCCTCTGCAATACGAGAATGCCGGGCTTCTTCTCCTCATTGCTGCTAGAGGCTGCACTTTCCAGAGCAGCCATGGCCTTTTCCGCCAGAAGCATTGCCTCCTGTTCGGGCATCTGCTCATAGATTCGGGATAAATAGGATCGGCCCCGGGCCAAAGCAGCCTTGGATCTGATCTCGGCATTTGGAAGGGTACCTGCAAGCTCCTGATAGCGATCTGCCGAACTGGCAAAGAGGCGGGCTGCCTCCTTCCTCTTCTCCACAACTGTTGGCAAATCAGAGCCCTCAACCTTTAATGCCTCCACAATGCTCTCCTTTGCCAGAGAGCTGTAGACCCTGGCCAGGCTGGAGAGAGCCCGCTGATAATTAAGCCGGGAGTGCTCCGGAATGAGCAGGACTGCCCTCTCCAAGGGATCCCGGGCAGCAGAAGGCTGTCCCATCTGCAAGAGGGTGCTTCCCAGTTCGGCCAGGACGGCACCGAGGTTAGCCCTCTCCCCCATCTCCTCCCATATGGAGATGCTGGAGTGCAGATAGCCGAGGGCCCGATTCAGATCTCCGCTCCCTCTGGCTATCCCCCCCAGGCGGCTGAGAATCCAGGCGGCTCCCCTCTTGTCTCCCAGCCTCTGGAAGTCGGCCAGGCTCCTCTCCAAGTACCTTGCCGCCAGCTCTCTCTCACCCATATCGGCATAGATTCGGCCTATGCTGCCGGTCATCTGGGCAATCCCGAGCCGGTCCTCATCTTCCTCAAATATCTTCAGGCTGCTATTAGCACTCTCTATGGCCCGGCTAAAGTCCCCCACCTTTCGATAAGCTGATCCCAGGTTTCCCAGGACATGGGCCAGGCTGATCCTGTCCCCCTCCCTGGTGAAAATATCTGCCGCCTCCCTGTAACAGGACAAGGCCAGATTCATATTCCCCTGATCGGCATAAGCCTGACCCAGATTGTTCTTTAAAATCGGACTCAAGACCGGGTCAACGCAGAGCGATATGGCCTTTTTGTATGTGTCTGCTGCCAGGCGGGGAAGACCTGCCCGACGGCAGATATCTCCCAGGCGCTTCAGTTCATAAACATCGGTTAGCTTATCTGAAAGTTCGCGACAGATCTCCTCCTCAATCCGTCCATTGAGGCTGTCCTCCAGCAATCCAGCCACCAGATCACTGCAGCATCCTTCGATTGCATTGATATCTATCTCTCTAAGAGAAGCAGTGCCCTTGGAAAAGGAGGCATAGATTTCCTGGAGAACAACTAGCTGATCCATGAGTTATAAGATAACTTATATCTTTATATAGTTTTTGAATAGATCTGATTCACCAAATTCTATGCCTGATTTAAAATATCAACCTTGAAGAAGCCTTTTATACCTTGGCTGGAAGTGGTTTTTGGAGAATATTGAAAATGGAGTTCACTGCACAGGAAAAATATGAATTTAAGCGTCTTCTCGACGGCCTGAGAGGAAAGACCGGTCGGGGCACAGAGCTGATCTCCCTCTATATTCCTCCCGATAAGCAGATCTCCGATGTCACCAGCCAGCTACGGGAGGAGTATGGGCAGGCGGCAAACATCAAGTCCCGCGTTACCAGGCTTTCTGTGCAGGGCTCTCTGGAGTCGGCTATGTCCCGGCTCAAGCTCATACCCAGGCCTCCGCCCAATGGCGTGGTCCTTTTTATAGGCGCAGTGGATGCCGGAGCCAATAAAACCGAGATGTACAGCGTGGCACTGGAGCCTCCTGATCCCATTGTCACCTATCGCTATCATTGTGATTCCCAGTTTCTTTTGGCGCCTTTAGAGGAGATGCTGGCGGACAAAAAGACCTTCGGCCTCATAGTCATCGACAGAAGAGAGGCGGCTATAGGCGTTCTTAGAGGGAAATATGTCGAGCCTCTCAAAACCCTGACCTCCACGGTTCCCGGCAAGCAGAGGAAGGGGGGCCAGTCCAGCCACCGCTTCCAGCAGCTCCGATTGATAGCCATTCATGACTTCTACAAGAGAGTGGGAGAATCGGCTACTGAGGCCTTCCTGGCTATTGATCCCAAGGACCTGGAGGGAATATTAATTGGAGGCCCCTCCCCCACCAAGGAGGAGTTCATGGATGGGGGGTTTTTGCATCACGAGCTGCAGCGCAAGGTCCTGGGAGCTGTGGATGTCTCTTACACCGACGAATCAGGCCTTTACGAGCTGGTGGACGCTTCTCAGGATAAGCTCCTGGACCTGGAGGTGACCCAGGACAAGGTGGTCATGCGCCGCTTCATGAAAGAACTGGTATCGGACAAGGGGCTGGCTGCCTATGGTGAGGCAGAGGTCAGACGTAACCTGGAGCTGGGTGCGGTGGAGGTCCTATTGCTCTCTGAGGACCTGCGAAAGACCAGGGCTAAAATCGAATGCACCAACCGCTCCTGCGACTTCTCCCAGGAGCAAACCCGCACCAGCGCCTCTGAGCCTCCTGGAAGCTGCCTTAAATGCGGCAGCGCTCTGGCCGTGGCTGAAGAGGAGGACATAGTATCCAACCTCTCCAAGCTGGCGGACAAAAGCAGTGCTGCGGTCAAGATCATATCCACCGAATTCGAGGAGGGGGCCCAGCTCTTCAAGGCCTTCGGCGGAATTGCAGCCATCCTGAGGTACAAGACCAGCCACATCTAGGAGCGATGGCAACGATAGAGATTTTTGTAAGCTCATCGGTGCGGCCCACCGAGCGGGTGGATCGGGTGGTATCGGCCATAGAGAACATCTTCCCCGGTCTGGTCATGGACATTCGCACCGATAGGATAGAGGCCTATGACGGCCCGGAGTCTCTTCGAGTGATGCATGAACTCCTGCGCCGGCAGAAGATTCTGGATGCCGCCAGATCGGAGATGCTGCGGGGGCTTGTGGATGATACCACCAGCTTCAGGCTGAACAAGCAGGCCGCTTTGATGGGCATTGTCAGCTTCCCGGCAGAAGAAGAGCCTTTAGGCTCTCTGCACATCAGAATCACCGGTGGGGAGAGGGTGATAGACTGGCTGGCCCCCAGAACTGAGAATGGCCTTCCCATTTTAGAGATGGATCTGGCCGAACTGAGGGGATCTATAGAGGATTACAGTAAGAGAAGGATGGGTCAGGAGAATGAGGAGAGAGGGAATGTTTAGCTTCTCCTCCAGCAAGCTGGTGGACCGGCCCTTCGACTGGGCTTACCAGCTCAAGGATCTGGGCTACAGCGGCTGGGAGATAGTCAATGAGGGACGGCAGAGGCTGACGGCGGAGAGCATGGTCCAGGCAAGGGAGATCGTGGAGACCACCGACCTGGTCATCACCATTCATCTGCCCTATTCCGACCTCAATCTGGCCTCGGTCAACCAGCCCATTTGGGAGGAGACTGTGCGGCAGATGAAGAGCTGTCTGGACCTGGCCAGCGAGTTCTCTCGCCTGGCGGTGCTGCATCCCGGCCACTTCTCTCCCCTGGGTATGCAGATGCCCGATGCCGCCTGGTCCCAGAGCATTCTGGGAATCCAGCAGGTATCTGATTATGCCGCCGAGCTGGACATGAGAGTGGCTGTCGAGAATATGGTCAATATGCCGGCCATACTGGGCCGCAGGCCGGAGGAGGTCATGGGCATAATAGAGACCGTGGATCGGGAGAACCTTGGCTTCATCTTCGATGTGGGCCATGCCAACACCAATGGAAACGTAGAGGATTTTCTAAAATATAGAGGAAAAATGATCCACCTCCATGTCCATGACAACCATGGGGAGAGGGACGAGCATCTGCCGGTGGGAAATGGGACCGTTCCCTGGAAGAAGGTTGTGCAGGCCCTGCGGGATTATGAGGGGCGCATAGTCACCGAGGCCCGCTCCCTGGAGGAGGGGCAGAGATCGGTGGTGCGCCTGAAGAAGTTGATGGGCATTTGAGGATTATGGCGAGCGTTCTGGAGAGCATCTCCAAAGCCATGCTGGAAGAGATGGAAGACAAAGATAGGGCCAGAGAGGAGGCCTTTCGCCGGTCCCGAGAGGTGATCCGTCTCTGCTCCTCATCCATCCGCTCTGTGCATCGGGGCAATCTGGAATCGGCCTTGAGGCTGATGCAAGAGGCAGGGGAGGACCTGGATGGTATTCGAGAGGCTCTCACGGAGCACCAGGACATTCGCTATGCCGGATTCGTAGATGCGGCAGAGCAGGAGTATGCAGAGGCCAGAAATGTCTATTCCATCATTGCAGACCATATGATTCTCAAGCCGGAAGAGGTGGGGGTTGAGGGCATCAACTACCTCTGCGGCTTGGGAGATCTCTGCGGCGAGCTACGCCGCCATATTCTGGACCTCATCCGGACCGGCCGGGCGGAAGAGGGAGAGAGATTCCTGGAGATGATGGAGGAGATCCACAGCCTTCTCATGCTCTTCGATTATCCTGATGCAGTCACCCGGGGCTTGCGGCGCAAGAGCGATCTGGCCAGGAGCATGCTGGAGAGGACCAGGGGCGATCTGACCAATGCCCTGGAGCTGGCCGAGGTGCAGAAGCTCTTGCGAGCAAGCCATGCCGCCGGGGAGATAGATCGGCCCAGATAATTTCAATTATAAACAGTCTGATCAATAAAATAATAAACCAATTAAACAGATCACTGTCTCCGGAGAAAGACGCATGAAGTTTGATCCCAGCTTGATTAAGGAGGCTGCCAAGGAGGATTTTGATAAAGCCTGGCAGCAGGGGAGGGAGTACCTCGGTCGTCCCTCCTTGAACCAGAGGTATCCCAGGAACAGCTATTCATTCGGATCGGTCCATCCCATATTCGACACCATCCAGAAGCTGAGGGAGGCCTATGTCAGGTTGGGCTTCTCCGAGGCCATGAATCCGGTGATTGTGGAGGCATCCGATGTCTACCGCCAGTTCGGATCGGAGGCCCTGGCAGTATTGGATCGCTGCTTTTACCTGGCCGGGCTGCCCCGACCGGACATAGGCATGTCTGAAGATAGGGTCTCCCAGGTCAATTCTCTGTTGGGCCGCCAGCTCTCCGGCGATGAGGTGGAGGCCCTGCGCCAGATACTGCACGGCTACAAGAAGGGCAAGGTGGAGGGAGACGATCTGGTGGGTGAGATCGCTGCGGCTTTAGGCGCTCACGATGCCCTCATCTCCACCGTCCTGGAAAAGGTCTTTCCTGAATTTCGAGAGCTGAAGGCTGAGGCCACGTCCCGGACCCTGAGGAGCCATATGACCTCGGGTTGGTTTATCTCCCTCTCCCATCTTCACCATCGCAGCCGCCTGCCGGTCAAGCTCTTCTCCGTGGACCGCTGCTTCCGCCGGGAGCAGGCGGAGGATGCGGCAAGGCTGATGAGCTACTACTCGGCCAGTTGTGTGATCATGGACGAGGATGTGAGCGTGGAGGACGGCAAGGCGGTGGCGGACGGGCTTCTCAGCCAGTTCGGTTTCGAGAAGTTCCAGTTCCGGCCGGACGACAAGAGGAGCAAATACTACACCCCGGGAACCCAGATTGAGGTCTATGCCTATCATCCCGGCCTGGTGGGCTCGGCCACCAAGTACAGCAGCGGCTGGGTGGAGGTGGCCACTTTCGGCATCTATTCTCCAACGGCTCTTTCCCAGTACGACATACCCTATCCGGTGATGAACCTGGGTTTGGGAGTGGAGAGGCTGGCCATGATTTTGCATAACTCCCAGGATCTGCGGGCTCTATCCTATCCCCAGTTCCAAACGGAGTGGTCTCTTTCCGCCCGGGAGATGGCCCAGATGATCGGCGTCGAAAAGACGCCAGCCACTCCCGCCGGCCAGGATATAGCCGAGGCAGTGGTGGCCGTATGCGCCGAGCATGGAGACGCGCCCTCGCCCTGCGCCTTTGTTGCCNNCCGCCTTTGTTGCCTGGGAGGGGGAGCTCTATGGCCGAAAGGTCCGGGTTTCTGTGGTCGAGCCGGAGGAAAACACCAAACTCTGCGGCCCGGCGGCCCAAAATGAGATCGTGGTCTACAAGCAGAACATCATGGGCATACCCAGAACCACCCGCTGGGAGGAGGCCTTTGCCGAGGGAGTCTCCACCGGAATCAGGTACATCGATGCCTTTGCCGCCCTGGCTGCCCGTGAGGTTGAGGCGGCAGCCATGGCCGGCAGGGAATCTGAGACGAGGGTCCGGATAGTGAGAGCGCCGGGGGACATCAACATCAAAATTTCGCCTGCTTTGGAGAGATTCATCACCAGCTACAAGCACAAGATGGACCTGAGAGGGCCGGTATTCGCCACGGTCAAGAGCGAGATATTGCCCTGATTCAGCTAGAGGAGATCATGAAGGACGCATCAGCCAATCAGAGCGCCAAAAAGGCAGCGGGGGATGCGGCAGCAGATCTGGTCGAAAGCGGCATGGTCGTGGGCCTGGGAACCGGCTCCACTGTGGCCTGGACCATCAAGCGGCTGGGAGAGAGAACAAGAGAGGAGGGGCTGGAATTTCTGGGCGTTCCCACCTCCTTTCAGGCTGAGAGCCTGGCCATAGAATGCGGCATCCGGCTGACCACTCTAAACCAGCATCCAGTTCTGGATCTGGCCATAGACGGAGCGGACCAGGTGGATCACAGGCTTTATGTCATCAAGGGCGGCGGGGCAGCCCACACCAGGGAGAAGGTGGTGGCCTGCTCGGCGCAGCAGTTTGTGGTTGTGGCTGACGAGAGCAAGTATGCAAAGCATCTGAGCCACCCGGTTCCTGTGGAGGTACTGCCCTTTGCCCTAAGGCCGGTTGAGCAGCAGCTCCAGGAGCTGGGAGGAAGACCGGTGCTGCGATTGGGAAAGATGAAGGACGGGCCGGTGATCACCGATAATGGCAACTTCGTTTTGGATGTGGACTATGGGCGGATTGAGGAGCCGGTGGAGCTTGGGGCAAGGATGAGCCGGATTCCGGGCCTGGTGGAGCACGGCATATTCGAGAACCTGGACGAGCTGTTTCTGGCCAGGGGAAGCGGCCTGGAGAGGATTAAAAGAAAGAGTTAAAGAGCATAGAAATGCCATAGGGAGAGACATCAATATCTGGCTATTCATTGAAAGCTCATCCCTATGGAGATAATCCTCACATAGAGAGCGAGATGCTTTTTTAATCGGTTATAAATGGCTTGGGGAAACCTCTGAAAAAACAGACCCAAAAAATGGATACGGCAATCGACTTTGCCCTCTCCATAATGCGCCGCGAGTCCAGAGCAAGAAGGTCAGATCTTCAGCCCACTGGTGTCGCGTCAATAATTAAGTGTCGTAAAGCATAAGACATATTAGCTTCATATCCAATCTTGGTGAGC
>MTKX01006912.1_pt2 | contig 17251 bp, 18 predicted proteins | sample 1042771 | NCBI WGS metagenome assembly MTKX01 (sample SAMN06212183, study PRJNA360534) | anaerobic digester metagenome | biome: Wastewater treatment plant; material: sludge; isolation source: anaerobic digester fed with sludge from wastewater treatment plant | place: Denmark: WWTP Randers ... | reverse complement strand
ACCAATAAGCTCTCTTCTATCCGCCGCCAGCTCGTGAATATTGTCCATGGCCAGCATCTCCGGTTCTCTCTCCCGGATCATGCGGACGAGCTTATGCCGGCTGATCATATGAAATCCGGCGCTTCTCTCCCCATCCAGCACGAAGAGGGAGTAGCTGGGAGGCCTCCTGCCGGAGGGAGAGCCGCTGGCTATGTCCACCCCGAATATGCTCAAATCCTCTCCGCTCCTTCTATTCGCTGCAGGGCCTCCTCCAGGGGCACCCTTATTCCATATTTTCTCTGGAAGAAGCGCAATATATTGTCCAGATCCCTCTCCAACAGCTCTCGGGCATGGGGGTGAGTGACCTCTACCGCCTGAGGCCAGTCGATGATCTTGGGGCCGGATTCCGCAACCAGTATGTTGAACTCGCTCAAGTCGGCATGGATTATGCCCAAACGGAGGGCTTTGGCCACCTCGGCCAGGATCAGGTCCAGTCCATCCGCCGGATCGGAGAGGGCGATCCGATTGAGAGGCGGGCCGCTCACAAATTCCATGGCCAGAACATGCCTGCTGACGGCAACCGGCCTGGGAATGGATACCTCCTGGCAGAGCTTTTCCATGATCTTATGCTCGTGCCTGGCGGCAAGAGAAGCAGTATATAGCCACGGCACCCTGGATTTATTTGGAAAATTATGGCGCACGCGGCGCACATGTTTGAAGCTGGTTCTTCCCTGGCGGTGGAACTTGAGCGCCAGGGGCATCTCCCCAAAGCCCCGGTAAACAACAGACTCCTTTCCCACCCCAATCCTTTCTCCGATGGCATTCAATGCACCTTTTGCCACCAGATCGGAGAGCGCCAGAAGGTCATAGGCATCAAAGTCGATCCGGTAGCCCAGGTAGTGCAGGCTCTCCCGCTCCACCAGCTTCTTCTCAAAAAGCCGGCCCAGCAGAAAATCCACCTTGCGGGCCGGCAGGCCGGATATATCTGAAATGATCGAGGATGGGACCCACTCGTGGGCCTTCATCCCGGATTCAATGGCACCGAGCAGGGAGCGCTCCTCCCGGCTCAGGCTTAAGAATGCTGTAGCTAAATTCTCCACAAATACTACTGAGCAATTATTTTAGCTAAAGCTTTGCATATCCCCTGGCCCGGCTCTCCAGGTGAGGGTCCTGCAGGGTCTCCATGACATAGTCGGCAAACTGCTCGCAGGTCGCCCCGTCCGCCCTGCCGGTCAAAGCCAGCCGGCACTCGAACTGGCCACAGATGTCCAGAGCCATCTCCATCCTCGCCGCCTGCCCGGCAAAGCCAATGTGGCGCAGCAGCATGACGCAGGCCCTCATCATGCTGGCCGGATCGGCATAGCAGGCTCTGCCCTCCTCCACCATGCGCGGAGCGGAGCCGTGTATGGCCTCGAACATGGCATAGCGCTTGCCTATGTTGGCGCTTCCCGCGGTGCCCACACCTCCCTGAAACTCCGCCGCCTCATCGGTGAGTATATCTCCGTAGAGGTTGGGGAGGACTATGACCTTGAAATCGCGCCTGCGCTTCTCATCCACCAGCTTGGCGGCCATGATATCCACAAACCAGTCATCGAAGGCTATATCCGGATACTCGGCGGCCACTCTTTTCGCCGTCTCCAGGAACTTGCCGTCCGTGGCCTTGATCACATTGGCCTTGGTCACAGCGGATACCCTCTTGATGCCGTTATTTCTGGCATACTCAAAGGCCAGGCGGACAATCCTCTCCGAGCCGGGGGTGGTTATGACCTTGAAGTCCACCGCCAGATCATCGGTGACATGCAGGCCCTTGCTGCCCAGGACGTACTCTCCCTCGGTGTTCTCCCTGAAGAAGATCCAGTCTATGCCCTGGTCCGGAACCTTGACCGGCCGGACATTGGCGAATAAGTCCAGCTCCCGGCGCATGGAGACATTGGCGCTCTCCAGGTTGGGCCACTTGTCTCCCTTCTTTGGCGTTGTCAGCGGCCCCTTCAATATGACATGGCACTGCTTCAGGGCAGCCAGCACATCCTCGGGAAGGGCCTTCATCACCTTTACCCTCGATTCAATGTCCAGGCCGGGGATATCCCGCAGCTCTACCTTGCCCGATGCAATCTCCTCCGCCAGGACATGCTTGAGCACCCGGACCGCCTGCTCCGTGATGTAGGGGCCGATGCCGTCGCCCCCCACCACGCCGATGATGATGGGCTTGAGGCTGCTGTAGTCGGCCCAATCTTCTCCCGCCTTTATCTGATCCACGCGCAATAGCTGCGCCTCTAAAAGTTTGGCGAAGTGATCCTTCGCCTTCTCAATGGCCTCGCTGTGATTCATGTCTCCACCTGATCCTTTAAGCTATCTTCAGGGGTAGGTGCGGTGATGGAAGATCAATCTTTTGCAGAAACGGGCCCTACAGAATCAAACCCTATGTATTGATTGAGACGAAGGCAATAAAGGCCGAGAGGACAGAGGCTGGATCAAATCTATAAACCAGAAACTCCAAGCCTTCCTTCATGGACATAATGACCATAGCCTTCTACGTCATCTTATTCTTGCTCGCCTTCATGATCGCCCGCATCATCATGAAGATCATGCGCGGATACTGAAATCAGAGAGGCCAGTTAGTACGCAGCTGCAGCGACAGGCTTAATATTTGCACAGGCTAATCTATACCCATGTTTCCCCAGGTCCTAGCCACAGTGGGCGGTTCGGGAACGCGTCTATATCCCCTTACCCTGGACCAGCCCAAGCCGCTGGTGGAGTTATGCGACACGGCCATCATCGCCAACCTCTTCAGAGTTTTAGCCAGTCAGGGCTGCCGCAGATTCATTTTGGGCAGCAAAGGGGCCTGCAACACCCTCAACCTTAGCAACTACTTCAAAGCCGGGGAGGGCTTCTTCAAGCGCCTGGGCATTACCGATCACCAGGACTTCAGCTACCAGCCTCTCTACGACGACAAGGGCAGCGCCGATTCCCTGCGCTACTGCCTGAGCTACTTCGATATCAAAGACGACCTCTTGGTGGTCTCGGGAGACAACCTCATCGAAATAGACCTCAAGAGCTTCGTCGATTTTCACAGAGAGCATCAGCCTGTTCTGACCGTAGCTCTAAAGGAGATGCCGCCGGGGGAGAGCATTTCCCAGTACGGCGTGGCCCGCTTGGACGGGGACATGCGCATAAAGGGCTTTGTGGAGAAGCCCAAGGCAGGTAGCGAGCCCAGCCGCATGATCAACACCGCCTTTTACCTCTTCTCCCCTCGCATTCGCGAGGTCTTGGCGGAGATGGGAGATCGTGCCCGGGATATTGGACGCGACCTGATACCCTACCTCACCGAGAACGGATATCCTGTCTATGGCTATCCCATCCGGGGCTACTGGATCGATATCGGTACCCCAGAAAGGCTGCATCAGGCGGCCATGGACTGCCTATCCGGAGCCGTCCGCCACTTCGATCGCAAGTACCACTACCAGCCCAACCAGTGGATCCATCCCAGCACACTGGCCAAGATAAAGCCACTATTGGACTCTGGTGAGATAAATCTCATAGGCAATGTCTCCATAGGCAGGAACTGCCAGCTGGAGAAGGGAGTGAGCATCGAAAACTCCCATATCGGACACACCAGCCTCATCGAGAGGAATGCCGAGATCAAGGATAGCATGATCATGAGCTTTTCTCATATTGAGCATATGGTGAGCATCCGCCGCAGCATTGTGGGCCGGCACTCCACCATTGAAGAGCATAGCGTCTTGGGAAGCGAAACAAACGACTCTTTGGTAGCAGTAATCGGCGAGAATGTCAATCTGCCCTCGGATTCAGTGGTCTCAACCGGTGTCAGGGTCGCTCCTCTCAAGCACAGCCACAGCATACTGGCCACGGGCAGATTCGTTGAGCTGGGAACCGATGAGCGGAATATTTATTTTGCAGAAAAAGTTTCCCCAAGGCGCTAGGCTTGCCGGCCAGCGCCAGCCCATCTAGTAATAGCGCTCCCAGGCCCCTTCTGTCTTTCTAATCTTGTATTTAGCGCCATTGTCCATGAGATAGCGATCCAGATCCTGCGCATCCTGGAAAAAGCGCTTATCCCTCAGGTTATTATAAACATCATCTGTGGTAAAGCCCTTCAGTTCGCCCCTGCCGTATACTATCCGCTCGATGGTATAGTATATGTCGTCAAACTTCCTCAGGGGATAAGTCCACTCTGCAAACTGCATCTCGTGCCCTCCTCTTCTGCTTACAGGTTTTCAGGCAAATAAGTACCTTTCGTTCAGGCTTCGGTGAGGGTGCCTGCATCAGGGCTACTGATCGTGTTCGCCAGATGGAGGTTAGGGGTGTTTTATATGTCCCAGCCAGTTTAATCTTGAATTGCAAATATTTAAATGTCAACCGATGGGATCCATAGAGCAGGGCGATATTCCAGAGAGCAGCGAGGACGAATGGACGACAGGCTAGCAGTGTACATCGGAGCCCATCCGGATGATATCGATGTGGGCATGTCGGGATCCTTGTTGAAATCAAACCGGGGGAGGCATCCCCTCATGTGGATTGTGGTTACCGACGGCGGTGCAGATGAGGTAGAGTATGCCTATGAATCGGCTAGAGATCCCAAATCCGGTCGGCCGTGGCTGAAGATCAATGACCTGAAATCCGTAAGCTGGAGAGCTCCTGATGGAAGCGAACTGATCAGAAATAATTATTCAAGAGATCTGGCGGCAAAGCGCTGCGGGATAGAATTCAATGATTCCGGATGGGCGGCGCATCCCTCCCGGCATCCATCCTCATTTGGAGTGGGGAGGGACTGGAGGAGCAGAGCGGCGGATCTGGTGGGCAGGGACGTGGAGCCAAGGCAGCTAGTCTATGGCGGACAATTCCTTTATCCCGATGGGTCCTTGAGCCAGAGGGAAGAGGCCTTCACCAGCAGCATAGCGGAAAGCCTGGCTCGGGAGATCTATGACCATATCACCGCCCAGGGCTACTCCAGAGATCTGGTCTATATCAATTCTCACGGCAGCGATGCAGTCTGCTGGAACTCTGATGAGCACCAGGATCATAGGATTGTAGGGAATGCGGCACTCAAGGCCATAGGAATTCTGCTCGACCTAGGGGTTGAGGCCGTCTGTATATCCTGGTTTACCATATACCGTCCCATTGTTCCCAGGAGGGGCCATCTTAGGGAAGCTATGGATGTAAGCGGAGTAAAAGAGCAGAAATCGGAGTTATGCAAAGCCTGCTGGGAGACGGAGTTTCTCTCCCAGCATGTGGACTCCAGGATGAAGAGCTGGGGTGAGGATAAGGGACCTAGGAGGTATCCTCACCGCCCCATTGATTTTGAATACTGCATTAGAGTCCTTTACACGAAAAACGATATGAAGCTCCTGGACTGCTGCGAGAGGCACAATAGTTCTCTCTGGCCCCGCCTGATCCGCAGGACGATACCCCTTAGATTTCGCTCCTGACAAGTCATTGATGGCAAGGCAGAAAGATCAATGGGAGCATCAACTGCCTTTCCTGGAAAAAGAGTGATGGATCAAGCTCCCGCCAGCTTGCAGCTGCCTTCCTCGTGCTCCAGCTCGGATATCAGCCTTCTCTTGGCCGGATTGAAGCTCTTCTTCTGCCGGCAGTCCATAAGTTTATGCCAGTTGTCCCTCTCCCAGATATTGAATGACTTGTTCTCTTCTGGAATGAGCTGACGCAGCCGCAGCACCAGACCGTCCCAGTTGACGGCATGGCCGCTGAATTCCGGGCCGTCCACGCAGGCGAACTTGGTCTCGCCACCGACCTCCACCCGGCAGGCTCCGCACATGCCGGTTCCGTCCACCATGATCGGAGTCAGGCTTACAATGGTCTCCACTCCCATGGGCTTGGATGCTTCGGAGGAGACCTTCATCATAAAGGGGCAGCCATGAGCGAATATGCGATCGATCTTCTCTCCGGAGGCCAGGGACTGCTCAATGAATTCATTGGCCCAGGCGGTCTTGCCGCAGCCGGCCACCACATGAACCTCATCGCTATACTCCTTGAGCCGATCCACCCAGAAGATAAAAGCCGGCCCCCGGCCTTCCACAACCGTCACCACATAATTGCCCTTCTCCTTGAGGGCCTTGATCAGAGGCAGGGTTGGCCCCACCCCAAAGCAGCCGCAGGCGCAGATGACCCGGCCGAAGTTTTCAATCTCCGTGGGCTTTCCCAGGGGCCCGGCGATGTTGGTCACGCTCTGGCCCACTTTTAGGGTGGACAGCTTAGCCGTGCTGGTTCCCAGGATGTAGAACAATATATCCACAGTTCCTTCTTTCTCATCCCATCCTGCGAGGCCCATGGGTATCCTCTCTCCTCTCTCATCAACCCTGATGATCACGAACTGGCCCGGACGGGCGGTGCTGGCGATCTTGGGAGCCCGAAAGCTCATATAGACGATATTGGGGACAATAGTTTCGTTCTTGACTATCTCGTACATTCTTCTATTCTCCTCTGATCTTGCTCACATTCACCGCACAGACCTTCAGTTCGGGTATCTTGGCGATGGGATCCAGGGCTGGATTGGTAAGGATATTGGTGGGCGTCTCTGAGAAGTGGAAGGTCATGAATACCACCCCGGCAGGCGACTTCTCTGTGGTTCTGGCTCTGGCATGCAGGCAGCCGCGCCTGGAGCGCACCTCGACGATCTCGCCGTCTTCTATGCCCAGAGAGCGGGCGTCCTGGGGATTGATCTCCACCAGCTCCCCCTGGCGCAAAATATTGAGGTCACCCACCTTCCGGGTCATGGTTCCGGTATGATAATGGCACAGCACCCGGCCGGTGGTGAGGATGAAGGGATAATCCGTATCGGGTAGCTCCATGGACGGCCGGTAGTCTACGAGGTTGAATTTTCCTCTGCCTCTGGTAAACTGACCCTTATGCAGGTATGCCGTCCCCGGGTGGTCCGGCTTGGGGCAGGGCCATTGCAGGCCGTCTCCCTCCAGTCGCTCGTATCTTATCCCGCCGTAGCTGGGAGAGAGTGCCGAGGCCTCGTCCATGATCTGGGAGGGGTGGCTGTAGCAGAACTGCTCGCCATAGCCCATGCGCGCCGCCAGGTCAGAGATTATCATCCAGTCCGGCCTGGACTCGCCCACGGGCTCGATGGCTTTTCTGATCCTCTGCACCCGCCTCTCGGTGTTGGTGAATGTTCCATCCTTCTCCAGGCTGGAGGTGGCGGGCAAGACCACATGGGCAAGGGCTGCCGTCTCCGAGAGGAAGATGTCCTGGACCACCAGGAAGTCCAGGGATTTCAGGGCCTCGATCACATGGCTGATGTCCGGGTCGCTCACGGCCGGGTTCTCGCCCATGATAAACATGGTCCGGATCTCTCCTGTCCCTGCGGCGTTCATCATCTCTACCACAGTCAGGCCGGGCTTGTCCGGCAGCGGCGCTCCTCCCCAGGCCTTCTCGAACTTACCCCTCAGCTCGTCGTTATTTATCGCCTGATAGGCGGGAAGAAGGTTGGGCAGAGCCCCCATGTCACAGGAGCCCTGCACATTGTTCTGGCCCCGCAGGGGGTTGATGCCCGAGGATGGCTTGCCGATGTTGCCGGTCATCATGGCCAAATTGGCCAGAGTGAAGATATTGTCCACGCCATGGGAGTGCTGGGTGATGCCCATGGAGTAGATGATGGAGGAGGGGCCGCAGCGGGCATAGAGCCGCGCCGCTTCCCGTAGCAGCTGTGGCGCAATCCCGGTGATGCGGCTGGCGTCAGCCGATGATAGCCTGGAGAGAGACTGCTCGAACTCGGCAAAGCCCTCCGTCCTCTCCTCTATGAACTGGCGGTCCAGGAGATCTTCCTCCAGGATGATCCGGCACATCTCCAAGACCAGCGGCACATCCGTCCCCGGGGTCTGGCGCAGCCAGATGTCGGCAATTTTACACAAATCGATCCAGCGGGGATTGGCCACTATGATCTTGGCGCCCCTTCTCTTGGCCTCTTTTATCTTTAAGGCTATGACCGGATGCTGCTCCGAGGTATTGGAGCCGATGATCAGAATGCATTTGGCATCGGCCAGCTCGGATATGGAGTTGGTCATGGCTCCGCTGCCGAAGGCGAGAGCCAGGGCGGATACGGTGGAGGCATGGCAGAGCCGGGCGCAGTGGTCGATGTTGTTGGTCTGCATCACCAGGCGGGTGAACTTCTGGGCCAGGTAGTTCTCCTCATTGCTGCATTTGGCTGAGGAGAGAAAGGCAAAGCTGTCGCCCTTGATATTCTGCAGCTTTCCGGCTATAAGATCCAGAGCCTCATCCCAGGTGGCCGGCTCCAGCTTTCCGTTTCTTCTTATTAGGGGGACGGTCAGCCGTTCATGGCTGTCCACAAATCCCAGGCCGAACCGGCCCTTGACGCAGAGCTGGCCGGCATTGGGCAGGGCATCCCTTTTTCCCCTCACCCGGACCAGGCGTTTTTCCAGAATCCCTAATTCCAGTTGGCAGCCCACTCCGCAGTAGGGGCAGACTGTGGAGACCGTCTTCTCCGGCCTCTGCCATCTCTCAAATCGGGCGTAAAGGGCGCCGGTGGGGCAGACATCGACACAGGCTCCGCAGAACCTGCAGTCGGAGTCCTGCAGGCACTCCGGGCCTATCCAGTGCATCTGGTGAAAGTCGGCGTTGCTGAAGAGTACACCCTCTCCCCTCACCTCCTGACAGGTCCGTATGCATCGACCGCATAGGATGCAGAGGTTGTAGTCCCTGTCGAAAAACGGCTCCCGCAGAACGGGCATATTCCTGTAGGCTATATCATAGCGGATTTTTTCCAGGCCCACAAACTCCACTGCCCGCTGCAGCTCGCACTCGCCGTTCTGGGGGCAGTACTTGCAGCCCACAGTCACCGGGAACTTTCTCATGCACTCCCGAAGGTCCCCGCATTCGTTCTTTCTCTCGCAGAAGAGACAGCTGGTGGGATGGTTGGTCAGAGCCAGGAGCATCTCCAGGGTGTGCCGCCTCATCTCCTGAAGCTCATCGGTGGTTGTCTCCACCTCCATTCCTTCCTCTGCCAGGGTATTGCAGGCTGTGGGAAAGCAGTCCATGCCCTTTACCGAGACTATGCAGAGCTTACAGGAGCCTATGGGTTTGAGGTCCGGATGGTCGCAGAGAGCCGGGACATATACCCCCGCCTTGCGAGCCGCATCCATGATGGTGGATCCCTGGGGAACCTCTACCATTAGACCATCGATCTTGAGTTTAATCGCCGACATGCCAACCGCGCCTGCTTAGGGTGGGGATTGATTGTATTAGAAGATTGCTCCGGAATGGGCCTGATGTGCAATCCCTCGGGCTGCCCCATCATGCCAGAGGCATTGAGGCTGAAGGCAAGATCCGGGCTGCATCAAGGGCAATAAAACATCCGCCGAGCAGGAAGGGCAAAATCCCTTCGGCAGCCAAAATTGAATCCCCTGATTGCGCTTGAGCTGCAGATTCAGAGCATATTGCCTAAAAAATGGCAAGGGGCTATTTAGCACCCATATCCATCTCCCATAATCCAAAGACATTATTCTCCGTGTCCAGGCAGATCACAAAATATCCCATTCCCGGGACGGCCTGCTTGGGGACCAATGTCTTTCCTCCCAGCTTCTCCACCTTGGCCGCGTACTCCTCCACCGATGGCACTCCGAAGTAGTCGGTTATCTGCTGGCCCGGATGAACCCGCTTCATCATCCCTCCGCCCGGGCCGAAGGTGTCGATCATCATATAATCCATACCAGGAAAGCTCTCAATCTTCCATCCGAATAGGCCGGAGTAGAAATCCCTTGCCCTCTGCGGCTCGTCGACAGGTATCTCAAAATGAACAATGCTCGGCATTATTTCGCCCTCGTAAGTCCTTTTTTGACACAGCTATATCCGCATTGCGTCTTTAAATATTCTTTCCGGAACTATCTGGTTTCATGAAGGAAAACAGAGTATAGAGCCCTTAAAGGAGACGGACCCTTATCCGGGTGGTGGGCTCATTCTCTCCACCTCAATTCCCGCCTGCTTTAGAAAATGCAGCGCTGTGCCGTCCGGATAGCTCTCGGAATAGACCACCCGGGAGATGCGGGCGTTGATCATCATCTTGGCGCAGAGTATGCAGGGCTGATGGGTGCAATAAAGTGTCGCTCCCTCGATGCCGATGCCGTGCAGAGCGGCCTGGATGATGGCATTCTGCTCCGCATGCACCGCCCGGCATAGCTCGTGCCTGGTTCCGCTCTCTACCCCCTCCCGGGCGCAGCCTACGCTGTCGCAGTGCTCCAGCCCCGCCGGAGCGCCGTTGTAGCCGGTTGATAGAATGCGCTTGTCCCTGACCAATACCGCTCCCACCTGGTTTCTCAGGCAGGTGGAGCGCTTGGCCACCACGGCGGCGATCTCCATGAAGTACTGGTCCAGGGTGGGGCGGGGCATTGAAGTCATCTGGCCTGGCATTGTTTTTTCATGCTTATGAATATCACTGTCATAATATCACTGCCATAAGGGTCCTTTAGAGGGAATTCGAGTGCTGTGGCTATTAGATCCGGATGGCTATGGCCGCCTGTTAAGCCGGGAAAAGACAGAGGAGAGCGAGATCAGCTTAGAGATTTCGGAGCTGAACAACCATAGACATAGACACATAGGCTTAAATAGGGTCCCGGCGCGAGGAAATCTGATGGAGATAAGCGCTATCGTCTACTGCATCAACCTAAAATCCGGTTTGGAACGGACCCTTTTCTAGCTTAGCCCTTAGCCTTTTGCACTCGCTGCCTATGCCCGCCTGCAATATCCTCTGGGCATTACTGTCAAACTCGATTGTAAAGGCCCTGGCCTGCACCGCCTTGTATTATTATAAAATAAAATTATATATTGGAGGTGATCTGCTGTGATGAATCGCACTATGAAACTGCTCCTGCTCTCGGATATATTCGTGCTGACGGGATTTGGGCTGATCCAGCCCATACTGGCCATATACATTAATGATGGAAGCATTGCCGGGGGCAATATGCTCACGGCAGGAATAGCCAGTGCCCTCTTCCTCTTGACCAAGTCCCTGGTTCAGCTCCCATTCGGCCACTACGTGGACCGCCAGGCCTCCAAGGAGCGCTGGCTGATACTGGGGACCCTGCTCATGGCCGCCGTCCCCATGATCTACCTCTCGGCAGAAAGCATCTTTCATGTCTACCTGGCAGAGACGGTCTATGGACTTGGCAGCGGCCTGGCCTATCCCACCTGGCTGGGCCTGTGGTCCGTCAATCTGGACCGGGGAAAAGAGAGCTTCCAGTGGTCCATCTATCATACCACTACCGGCGTGGGCACGGCAGCCACAGGCGCAGGCGGAGCAGCAATAGCCAGCCAGGTGGGCTTTTCCGCCACCTTCCTCCTGGCCGGGCTGCTCTGCATAGTGGGCTGCCTGGTGCTTTTCGTTCTGGAGCGGCGGTCCGCGGCAAAGGCAAGGATTCTCTGTGGATGATGCCGTTTTCTTGCCGATCCGGATAAGGCTGATATAACCGCTGCAAGGTATACTCTTCATATGAATGATGAAATAATCTGCAATCAATTCTTAATTTCAGGAATTCTGGCAGCCCTTATCTTCTGCCTTGCCGCTGGCCCGGCTCTGGCAGAGACCGATCGCCTTGAGAGCGGGACATTGATCCGGGAGTCGGATATGGCCGGACGCTGCCAGCTGTATATCATCAACAATGCCCCGGATGATCTGGTGGCTTATTTATGCACCATGCGGGAGGAGACGGTAATGGCGGCAGTTTACATCCGCGGCGGGGATGTCTTCAACCTGACCGGAGTGCAGGACGGCAGCTATTATCTCTATTTCCGGCAGGGACAGGGATGGAATGCAGGCCTGGAGAGCTTCGATATAAATGCAACCAGCAGCCGGATGAGAGAGCCGCTCCTCTTCCAGACCATAAGGGCGGGGGATAGGATGCAGTACTCCTGGATACAGATCACACTGGAGAGTTCCGGGGATGGAAATGTGGAAAAGGTTGCTGTGGATGAAGAGGATTTTCCGGTTTAAAGAACTGTGGGGGTGTGGTGGCTCATGAGCTGGCCCACATCAAGAACAGAGACACTTTGATCAGCACAATTGCCGCAACCATTGCCGGAGTGGTCACATTTCTGGCCAGCATGGGCCAGTGGTCCTTGATCTTTGGTGGAGGCGACGATGACGGCGCTAATCTTCTGGGCGTCCTGGCTATGGCTATTCTTGCCCCCATAGCAGCCACCATAATCCAGTTGGCGATATCAAGGGGCAGGGAGTTCGGTGCCGATACTGGCGGAGCTAGGATCTGCGGCAATCCCCTTGCACTTGCCAGCGCTCTGGCCAAGCTGGAGGCCGGTGCCAGTGCCGCAAGAGCAGATGAGAATCCCTCCACGGCTCATATGTTCATAGTCAATCCTCTGAAAGGAAGATCCATGGCTGGGCTATTTTCCACTCTTCCCAGCACTGAAGAGAGTATTGCCCAGCTCAGATCCATGCAGTAGATTTTGCAGGACCAAAGCGAGTCGCAGCTTTGCAGCTTGCTGGTTTCAGGGTAGGATATTATTATGCATTGATATTACTTTTAACCTATATAGTTTAACTCATCATTTATAGCTTCGGTCATCAGCACTCTGATCTTTCTGATCCGGTTTCTCTCCATGCTTTCTATGATGAACTTGGTTCCCATATGCTCGACTGATTCGCTTTGCCTCGGCAGTCTGCCCATCAACTCAATAACGAACCCGCCTATGGAGTCATAATGCTCAGATTCAATTCTGGTCCCGATTAGCTCGTTGATCTCCTCTATCCTGGTGCTCCCATCGACCAGATATTCTCCTTCCCGGATCGTATCTATCTCTTGGGTATGCATATCGTACTCATCTGAGATCTCTCCTACTATTTCTTCGACAAGATCTTCGATGGTTACAATTCCTGCTGTGCCCCCGTATTCGTCCAGGACTATTGCCATGTGTGTTCTACGCTTCTTCATTTCATTGAATAGTTCTGAAGTATTCGTGAACTCGAATGTGTAATAGGGCTTTTTCACGAATTTTTTTATGTCAAATAGCTCTTCGGGATCTCGGTAGACCAACTCCTTGACATTGATTATGCCTACTATGTTATCGATCCTTTTGCTATAGATGGGATAACGTGAGTATTGCTCATTTTTTATTATTTTGATAATCTCTTCGTAGCTGGCGTTCATATCTATCGCAATTATATCCATCCTCTGTATCATCACATCTTTGACCAATTGATCCCCAAAGTCAAAGACGTTGCAGATCATTGTTTTCTCATGATCTTCGATGACACCCTCTTCCTCTCCCAGATTCACCATCGACTTAAGCTCTTCCTCTGTGATAGTGGGCAAGTTGGCATTGCTTTGGTATCCCAACATCCGCATGAAAAGACCGGAAATCTGGGTGAAGACAAATACAATTGGATTCAAAAGATACGTTAAAAGGAAAATGGGCTTTGCCACGATCAGGGAGACCTTTTCGGACTTCTGTGCCGCTAATGATTTTGGTGTGATCTCTCCGAATATGAGCACCAGAATGGTAGTTATTCCTGTGGCTATACCCGCCCCTGTGTCTCCGAAATATTCTATCGCCAAAACCGTAGCAATGGACGATGCACCGATGTTCACAATGTTATTGCCTACGAGGATAGTGCCCAGCAGCTTATTGGGATTTTCCCTCAGTTGGTTTATAACGCTGGCTCCCCTTACCTTCTCCTCCAGCATATGAATAAGTCGAATCTTGCTGAGCGACATCAATGCAGTCTCAGATGCGGAGAAGAATGCGGACAGACATAGTAGAAAGCAGAATAATGCCAGAATTGCAGTTGTGCTTGAATCCAAAACCAATTCCTCATCGATGGGCCGAAAATTTCGGATATCCCTGATACTCAAACATAAAACAGATTAGCTTCTCGCCATATACCACATAAGCTTTTCCCTGTATATCTGAAAATCCCGGTCCGGTCAAGAATACTCGATAAAGATGGTTCATAATTGAAAATTCGCAATGGAAGAGCTGAACCGAGTTGGTGCTAGGCCGAGGATGCCAGGGCAGACAAGAGGAAGGATGAGCCGATAAGCAGGAATATGGCTCCTGCCGCCCTGGACAATAGCTTTCTGTCGATCCTGCTGGAAAGATATCTTCCCAGAAATATGGCCATGAGCGAGAGGAGGAAAAGAGCCATCATCACTCCAGCCAGAACCATGTGAGGATCATACTCCGTGGCGAAGAGGGCGGAGGCGACCTGGGTTTTGTCTCCCCACTCGGATAGGAAGATCATGGAGAATCCGGAGACAAAGGCGCTCCGGGAGGAGAGGCTCATCGCTGCCTCTTCTTGCTCCGGCCCATTCTTTAATATCAATATGCCGAAGAGAATAAAGACCAGCCCTGAGAGAGCTTTTACCGCTGTAACCGGCATTACATTCCCCACATATGATCCCAAAAGTATGGCCAGCCCGTCCGTCAACAGGAAGGCCAGCATTACACCCAATCAAAGCCGGAAATACTCCTTTGTCCGGGTGGAGAGAATCAGTATCGAAAGCTGCGTCTTGTCTCCCATCTCCGCCAGGCCCACGGCGAGGAGGGGAATTATTATGCCATCCAGTTCTATTTATGACACCTTCATCCTTTCCTTCTTCTTTTATCTTCCCCAGAAGGCATCTTTTTTGCGCTTGATCTCCAGGAACTTCTCCAGGACCTCTCGCTCGTCCTCGGCCAATTTCGGTTTGAGCTCCATCTCCACAATGCGGGCATGCTTCTCAGGGATATTTACGTAAAGGATGTCCCCCTCGTGAATCTGCCGGCCCACGGTCGGCCCGTCTATGGATATGGCTACCTCCTGGCCCACGGTGGCTGAGCCGACGTTCTCATTGCGGGCCTGGATGCCCTTGACCTCTCCCACATTGGCCCCGTCCTCTCTCATGAGATTGATCTGGGTCCGGATCACCCCACCGATGATCTGGACTCCCACTATGGCCGGCTTGGACTGGCGGAAGACGCAATCGGGCAGAAGCCGCACAGAACCGGGACGGATCACCGCCTCCAGACGGGCCTGCTCTATCTTCATTTTCTGCTCTTCCACCCATTGCTCGTAGCTCTCCAGTATGGAATAGATGATGTCGCTGGAGAAAACAGGCACATTGGTCTTCTGAATCTCGCTCAATCCATCGGGAAGGATGGAGACGTTGAAGGCAAGTATGGCCGACAGCAGGGGCTCCTTGATGGCTGCAGCCCTGATCACATCCCGGCGGGAGACCGGCCCCACATCGGCATAGTGAATGGCGACCTTCTTGGCCTTCAGCTCTCCCACCATGGCCTCCAGAGAGCCTATGGTATCCGCCTTGAGGATCACTCCTTCCGCCTCTGCGTCGATCCGCACTGCCTCCAGCTCGGACTTCAGCTCCAGGGAGAGGGCCTCCGCCTCTTCAGGGCTTGTCACCACCCTGATGGTCGAGCCGGCCAGGGCGCTCTCAAGCTTCGGTGCAGCCACCTTAACTCCAGACGCTGCAGCCACGTGCTTTACCGGCAGGAACCTCTCCTCGCTTCTGATCTCAGCCAGAGGCTTGGGCTTGAGCAATGCCCGGATCTTGGTGATGATGGGCTCATGGGCTGTCCCCACGATGATGGTCTCCCCGGAGTTGAACTCTCCGTTGTAAAGGATCACATCCAGGGTGGTGCCCAGGCCCTTCTCCTCCTTGACCTCCAGTATGGTTCCCACCCCTGCGCCGGTGGCGGTCAGCTGCAGGTTGTCTTTGAGAAACCTCTGGGCCAGGCCCACCAGAACCAGGAGAAGATCGGGAACGCCCTCTCCGGTGATGGCGCTGATGGGCACGATCCCGACCGTCCTGGTAAAGTCAGAGATGCGGTCATATCTGTCGGCATCAAATCCGTTCTTGTACAGCTCTCCCACCAGCTCGTAGATCCTGGTATCCAGCGCCTCCGCCACCCTCTCGCTCTGGGCTTTGAAGCTCTTGGCGAAAGGCGTATTGCTCTGGGGCTGCCAGCCTCCGATGCGATCCATCTTATTGGCGGCGACGACAAAAGGTGTCTTGAAGCGCTTGAGAATGGTGAGGGACTCCAGGGTCTGGGGCTGGAAGCCCTCGTTCACATCCACAATAAGCACCGCCAGATCAGCCAGCGAGCCGCCACGGCTTCTCATGGAGGTGAAGGCATGATGTCCTGGGGTGTCTATGAATAAGAGCCCCGGTATCTGCATCTCCTTGCCGAAATGCGAGCCGCAGAACTCCTGGACCACATTCAAGGGCACCTCTGTAGCTCCAATGTGCTGGGTGATCAGCCCGGCCTCGCCCTTGGCCACTGCCGTGCCCCTGATCTTGTCCAGAAGGGAGGTCTTGCCGTGGTCAACATGCCCCATAACCACTACTATCGGGGTTCTGAGGTTGGACTGCGCTCCCTTGCCCTTGCCGGACTTTTTGGACTTCTGTTGCATACCTATCTCTTCTCGGGGATAGTAAGGCCAAAAAATGCTTTTTATTTTTTGAGAATTTAAAGGCTCCTATGGGAGCCGGACGGATTTATTTTATCCGGTCTCACTCATAGAGCCATGTTTCATCGATTCGCTTGTAGTCCACCAGCTCGCCAGCCCCGAAGTGCAGGGCAATCTCGCGAGCGGCGGATGCGGCTGAGTCCGAGCCGTGCACCACATTGCGACCGGTCTCAATGGCCAGGTCTCCTCTGATGGTGCCGGGGGCGGCATCCACCGGATTGGTGGCCCCATTCATCTTTCTCATGGCGGAAATGGCACCACGCCCCTCCACTACCAGGGATACGGACGGGCCGGAGGTGATGAAGTCCACCAGATCCTGGTAGAACTTCTTGCCCACATGCTCGGCATAGTGTGCCTTGGCCTTCTCGGTCGGCATCACCGCCAGCTTCATGGCCACTATCTTGAAGCCCTTCTCTTCTATGCGCTCCAGTATCTTGCCGACGAGGCCACGCTGCACCCCATCGGGCTTGACCATGATAAAGGTTCTCTCCACTTCAGCCAGGGCTTATGCCCCCTTTCGGGCCCACTTGATCCTTCTGGTCACCCGGCCTAAAGCCACATTGTTCTCGCACTTGGCGGAGCAGAAGTAGTAGACCGTGCCGTCCTTCTTGGCGTAGAGCTTGCCGGTGCCCGGCTCAATGGTCTTATTGCAGAATGAACACCTTCTATCTTCCATCCTTTCATCACCTGCTGGTAAGCTTCTTGGCCTCTCTGGCGGTCTCCAGCAGCATCAGGACATCTCCCATGCGGATGGGTCCCATGCAGTTCCTGGTGATGATGCGGCCCTTGTTGTTGCCTTCC
>MTKX01006042.1_pt1 | contig 17264 bp, 9 predicted proteins | sample 1042771 | NCBI WGS metagenome assembly MTKX01 (sample SAMN06212183, study PRJNA360534) | anaerobic digester metagenome | biome: Wastewater treatment plant; material: sludge; isolation source: anaerobic digester fed with sludge from wastewater treatment plant | place: Denmark: WWTP Randers ... | reverse complement strand
AGGTAATGCGCCAGTCGGACGGCAAGACACTGGACATAGGTTTGCTGGCGACCGGAAAGGGTGATCAGGGCGGCTATGCTGACGCGGCTGCTCAGGACGATTTTTGTGGCGGTACACTCTGCCGGATTACTACTGTCTACGATCAGTCGGGCAATGCCAACCACCTGTACCAGGCGCCTCCCGGATTGTTCAGGGGACCTGACAAAGGCGGATACAACACTTTGCCGATTGCAGATATGGCTCCAATAACAATCAATGGGAACAAAGCCTACGGTGTCTATATCATTCCGGGAATGGGCCTGCGCAACAATTATGCCACCGGCCTGGCAATTGATGATGAACCCGAGGGCATCTACATGGTATTTGACGGTACGCACTTCGACAGCGGATGCTGTTTCAACTACGGCAATACATCGACCAACAGCCGTGCTGTAGGAAGAGGAACCATGGAGACTGTTTACTTCGGCACAGCCACCGCATGGGGTAGCGGCGAAGGCACGGGCCCCTGGATCATGTCAGATATGGAAGCCGGACTGTTTTCCGGGTATGATGCAAAACTTAACATTGCCAATCCGACAATCGACTCCTGGCGTTTCGTGACCGGAGTGGTCAACGGCGGAGGCGGAAACCAGTGGGACCTCAGGGGAGGCAACGCCCGGCAAGAAAGCCTGGCAACATTCTACAGCGGATCCCGGCCCGGCTCACTTGAGAACAATAATTACTACCCGATGCACAGGAAGGGTGCAGTACAGCTGGGTAACGGCGGAGACAACGGCAACGGCTCCGCGGGTACTTTCTATGAAGGGGTTATGACCAGGGGTTACCCGACTGATGATGCCATCAACGCAGTACAGGCAAACATTGCCAGTGCCAGGTATGATGTGCCACTCCTGAGCCTGTCGCGAATCACGACATTCACCCCGGCCTCCTCACAGGAGGTGACCCTGACATTTACCAACACAACAGGTACGTCAGCAAGAGATGTTAAACTGAGTATTTCATTCCCGGACGGATGGAAAGCAAGTGTCTCAGGGACCGGAGAGCCATCAAAGAGTATAAGTGAACCTCTCATGCCCGGCGATAGCGTAAAGGCTGTATTTACAGTCACCTCTTCCGTCACCGCCGGCGGAGGTTACCTTACCGGAAGGGCTGAGTGGAAGAATCAGGTTCGGGGCCCGATCCGGTCAGAAATCACCTCCCGGAGATTGAGAAACGCTTCACCTGTTAAAATCAACGAGGTACGTCTTGAAACCGGTAGCAATCCCTCAAATCAGTTTATCGAGCTTTACAATGCCTCTGATGCGGATGTCGACATCTCGGGATGGTCACTTATAAATACCCGCAGCATGTGGGCACCGGTCAGACTGGCAACTATCCCTGCAGGTACGAAAATTAAACCTCACGGATTCTACCTGCTGGGCCTCTCCGTATCAGGACTGGCTGCCCCTGCAAACCGTGGCGGGAATGTTATAAACGTACTGAGTACTGACGGATTCGGAACCGGGCAGACAATCAGAATTGAAGGAGAGTCTCATACTGTCGCCACTGTCGGAACAGCAGCCTCGCCAATGGCAATAGTATTTGTCCCCGTACCTACAGGGCCCTGGCTCACCATACCTGCCGGATCGACAAATCTGCCAGTCACTGACACGGAGGGATTTAAGGTTGGCGAGAAGATCGGGATAGACATCGGGGGCAATTATGAGACAGCAACGGTAACTGCCGTCGGCAAGGCAGCCACCCTGACCAACCTTGCCGGAGAAGCAAAAGCCGGTGACACGGTTATCAGGGTAGTGGCCAACTCCGGTATGACGGTTGGTGACGCACTTACTGTGGGTACCGGAGGACGAAAGGAGCTCGTTGAAGTTAAGCGGCTTATCACTATATCTGCCGCTCCTGCCAGGGGCATATCAGTCCCGTTCAGGCCATCAGGCACCAATCCCGGTGAGGTTGAGCTGACTACCCCTCTCAGGTTTGATCATATGACTGATGAAGACGTAACTGACACCGGGACCGGAATCTCATTTGAACCTGCCACACGGTTCGATCACAGAAGCGGTGATGCAGTGCAGGCACTTGGTAGCGGTATAACCCTTGAAAGTGCACTTGAGAAAAATCACGAAGCGGGCGCCCCGGTAAATAATCCTCTTATCGCATCAGCGGGTTATCAGGGACCTGTTAAGCCAGATCAGCTGTACGGAATGCCTCTTTCGCCGGCATCAGGGTCAATAGCCCTGATGGATGGAAGCGGAAACCTTGTTGTCGACGCAATGGTCTATGGATCACAGCAGAGCAACTCCAGCGCAAACGGCACAATACCAAGTCCTGAATTGGCAACTCTCGAGGGTGACCAGAGCCAGGGCGGTTGCATGGTAGTTGTTCCGGGTTCAGGATTTTCCGGTCAGGGTATGGCACTTCGGTCAACATCAATGGTCAATCGTAGCTTGGGCCGTTTCCCTGACGGAAATGATACTGACAGCAATTGTGATGATTTCCTTCTTCAGGATGAAGCCACCCTTCTGCTACCTGCAACAGCCGGATCAAATAATATTAAAGTAGGCAGTGTCACAGACCTTAAGGCCGGACAGAGGGTATTCATCGGTTCAGGGTCCGATATCGAAAGTATGGTTATTGAGGCAATAGGGACATCCGGCGGCACAACAGTCATTTCTGATGTGAATGCAGGGGCTACGGCTATTCCTGTTGCGGGTATTGAAGGGTTCAGCGAAGGCCAGACAATAACTGTAGGAAGCGGAACAAATATCGAAACAGCTGTCGTAGCATCCGTAACTTCTGCACGTGGACGCCCCGGAGTTCAAGGTGCCGTTCCGGCTCAATCGGTTACGGTCACTTCCCCCCTGACAAAATCGCACGTCGCAGGTGCACTGGTAACAGGAAGCGGTATTACACTGGCTTCTCCTCTTGAATTGAACCATGACAGAGGTTCACAGGTGGCAAGTAACGTACCCACTCCGGGGAAAACCAATCAGTATGCCAGGGAACAATGATAAACTATAAGGTATTTCAATTTCACGCTGGTAAAGCTCAATGCCGGACGACAGGTATCAAGGTTGGTGGCAGAATAGCGCGGGACTGCAATTGATAAAATTATGATTTGCGGAATATTAACAATAAAAACTGATAATGTAAATGAACATTAACCTTAAAAGACTGATCGTTTTGCAGGGCATGGTTGCACTTGTTTTCCTTTTCTCCATGTGCTCAGAAAGAGGAAAAGAACAGGGGAATGACACGACAGTAGTAATTAAAATTGATCCCTCGCAAACCGGACCTGTGATAAACAGGAACATTTTCGGACAGTTTGCCGAACACCTGGGTTTTGGCATCTATGGAGGCATTTGGGTAGGGCCTGAATCGGATATCCCGAATACAAGAGGGATAAGGAATGATGTGGTTGAAGCCTTGAAAGCCCTTAAGGTACCAAATGTCCGATGGCCGGGTGGCTGTTATGCAGACAAATACCACTGGAGAGATGGAATAGGAACCCCGGAGGAGCGGAGAGCAAGGATTAACGTCAGCTGGGGAGGAGCCCCTGAACCTAATACTTTTGGAACCCACGAGTTCTTTGATTTCATTGAACAGATAGGTTCGGAGGCTTTTATTTCAGCCAATGTAGGTTCGGGAACCGTGAAGGAATCAGCCGACTGGCTTGAATACCTTACGGCTAGCGGCTCAGCGCTTGCAGCGGAGAGAGCCCGGAACGGTCATCCTGAACCTTACAATGTTNNGACCTTACAATGTTGCTTTCTGGGGAGTGGGAAACGAAGTGTGGGGTTGCGGAGGTCCTTTTACACCGGAAGAGTATATAACTGAACTTAAAAAATTCGCAACCTTTTCAACTAACTATAACACAGATGTAAATACACAATATGTGGCTGTGGGTCCCGACTCTTATGATCAGTACAGTTTTGGTTATGCGGAACCGATCATGAAAGCCTGGGCAAATAAAACCTGGACATGGAATATCCATGGACTCTCGCTTCATAATTATACACGTGGTGGCTGGCCTCCGGTTATTAAGGCAACCGGGTTTGATGAGTTGCAGTACGCGTCAGTATTGGAAGAAACACTCAGGATGGACAAGTTTGTTACAGAGAACAGGGCACTCATGGACAAGTACGATCCGGAATCAAAAGTGTCCATTCTCGTTGATGAATGGGGTACCTGGTATGCCCCTTCCGAAGGTACGAATCCCAACTTCCTGCAGCAGCAGAATTCACAGCGTGATGCCATTGTGGCAGCATTGAATTTCAATATTTTCGCCCGGCATGCCGAACGGGTGCATGGCGCCAACATTGCCCAGATGATAAATGTTTTGCAGGCAATGATCTTTACTGATGGGAATAAGATGGTTCTGACACCCACGTATCATGCCTTCCGTATGTACGTTCCATTTCAGGATGCAGTGAGGCTTCCTGTCAATTTTAATGCAGGCAGTTACCAGGTGGAAGGCATTAACCTTCCGCGGCTCGATGCAATTGCTGCAAAAGGGAAAGATGGAAACATTTACGTGGCAATCACCAATATCGATCCGAATAACCCTGCTTCGATAGAATTACCCCTGGATGGCTATTCAATCGTCAGTGTGAAAGGGGAAACGCTCTATACCTCCTCAATCGATGCTGTTAACACATTTGAAAGTCCGGAGAACGTTTCACCAAAAGAGATCGATGCAGATGTAACAGGGAGCAAAGTGTCCGTAACCGTGCATCCGCAATCATTAACGGTACTGTCAATTGCTGTAAAATAAAGTATTTTGATTTCTATTTCAAATAATCATCATATCAGGTCAATGGACATAACATGAGAAAGAAAAGCAGTTTTGTAGTTATTCTGGCTCTGGCACTTGCTCTGCCGGTCACACTAATGATGGTGATAACTGTAGCAGGTACTGGGTGCAATGTTTCTTCTGCCAGACCGGAAGGTCCGTGTGATATCTATGCTGCAGGAGGTGCTCCGTGCGTTGCCGCTCACAGCAGCACCCGTGCTCTGTATGCAAAGTACAACGGTCCGCTGTACCAGGTTATGCGCCAGTCTGACGGCAGGACGCTTGACATAGGTGTGGTGCGCGGTGGCAAGGGTGATCCGGGAGGTTATGCTAATGCAGCAGCTCAGGATAAATTCTGCGCCAATACATATTGCTGGATTACAATCCTCTATGACCAGTCAGGCAAGGGGAACCACCTGACCCAGGCACCAAGGGGCGGTTTCAGCGGTCCCGCCATGGGCGGATTTAATAATCTTCCGATAGCCGATATGGCGCCGGTCACGGTCATGGGTCACAAGGTATACGGCATCTTCATTGAACCGGGTATGGGCCTCCGCGACGATGACCCGGTTGGCACTGCGGTAGACGACCAGGCAGAGGGTCAGTACTGGGTTATCAACGGACTTCACTACAACTCAGGCTGCTGCTTTGACTATGGCAATGCCGAAACAGACAGTCGCGATGACGGCGACGGTACAATGGAAACCACCTACTACGGCAACGCCACTGCCTGGTATACCGGACAGGGCACTGGTCCATGGATCATGACAGACCAGGAGAACAACCTGGTGGGTTGTGTCAATCCGTCTCCGGACGATAAATACTGCCCGGATCTTCCCAGTATAACATGGCGGTTCGTTACAGCCACGGCAGATGGCGAACCTCACCACTGGAGAGCAATGGGAGGAGACGCTCAGCAGGGAGAACTTAAAACGATGTTTGACGGACCACGTATAATTAATGACCGCAGCAGCTATGATCCGATGCGCAAGCAGGGAGCTATTCTGCTCGGCAACGGCGGCGACAACAGCGTCGGTTCACAGGGTACCTTCTATGAGGGTGCAATGACAGCCCCGGGTACATTTCCGACAAATGAGACCAATCAAAAGATCCAGGCCAACATCGTGGCAGCTAAGTATGACGTTCAGCGTCTGAGTATTGCACCTGCTGATCAGATTGATACACCTCCGGGACTGCAGACATTTGCACCGGGGTCAACACGGAAGACCACTGTTTCATTTACAAACACTACAGGAGCCCCTGTGAGTAACCTCAATCTCAGCATCATAGCGCCAAAAGGCTGGAAAACTGTGCTTACAGATTCTGAAGAATCCTCAATGACCTTCACAAATACAATTGCCCCGGGTGAACGCGTGAGCGCAACCTTCGAAGTCACTTCCGCATCAGAAATATACAATGGCGATCTTACAGGCCAGGCTTCATGGATGGCACAGGGAAACAGCAAATCCCGGTCTGAAACAGCCGTTGAAAAGGTACGTAACGTCAGTCCGGTTAAAATTAATGAGTTCAGAGTAAGCGACGGCTCACCTGAAAACTCCACCAACTCATTTATCGAGCTTTACAATGCAAGTGACACAGAGACCGATATCTCAGGCTGGACTCTTACACATCATCAGACAATGATGCCGGCCTTTTCATCAGTTAAGATTCCGGCCGCGACAAAACTTGCCCCGAAAGGCTTTTACCTGCTGGGCCTTTCAACATCAGGCCTGGCGGTTCCCGCGAATAAGGGAGAGAACGTACTCTATGTCAGGAGTGCAGCAGGGATGTCGGCCGGTGATATTGTCAGGATTGGAACCGGTACGGCAGAGGAGACCCGCACGATTGCGAGTGTGACAATTCCGCCGGCACCCCAGGCTCCGGCAAACCCATTCGGTTTCGGACGCCGTGGCCCTGCAGGTCAGACAACTGTATGGCAGCCTCTTCCTGATGGTCCTGTGATCACAATCCCTGCCGGATCGACCAACATACCTGTGACAGGTGTTGACGGTTTTGAGGTCGGTCAGAAGATGGCTATAGGTTACGGGGCAACATACCCGGCAGTTGCCATGGCTGTTGAAAAATACGAGGTGGTTACAATAACCGCCGTGGGCAAGCCCGGCACCCAGGCATGGCTTTCAATGGATGCCCGGGCCGGAGATAAAAATATCAAGGTATCATCAGTAGAAAACATCTCCGTTGGAGATAAGATAAGGCTGGATATCGAAAGTGAGGGACACGGGATTGAAACTGTAACTGTAACCCGTGTCGGCACACAATCGTCGCGCAGCACATTCAACGGGCCTCTGACGGATAAAGATGATCCCGGAACAGGACTCGACCTGGCTGAGCCGCTGAAATTCAATCATGCATCAAACATGCCCTTCAGTGTCAGGGGCACGGGTATCAGCTTTGAACCGGCTACAGCCGCTGCTCACTCAAGCAACGAGCCTGTTCTGGCTCTCAGGCATATCATCACCCTTGATCAGCCGCTGGCTTACAACCACGAAACTGATGATGTGGTATCAGATGAAAAAGTAACCAGCTCTGGCTACCAGGGAGCAAGGAAGCCGGATCAGTGGTTCGGAGGACCTGCACTGTCAGCCAGCGCAGGAAATATGGTGCTGCGTGACGCTGCCAATATTGTTGTTGACGCTCTCAATTACGGCGGACTGGTTGATCCGTGGGCCGCCGAAGGGTACCAGGCCGCTTCCGGAGCCAATGAGGGCGGATGCTTCGTTCCATCACCTTCTGCCATAAGAGGTTTCTGGATGGGACCTGCAATGACAATGACGCAACCCAACCGGAGCGCAGGCCGATATCCCGACGGCACTGACATGGACAGCAATTGCCGTGATTTCATGATTCAGAATACTGTTTCACTTGCTGCCAGGGCAGCGTCCGGTTCGGAGAATATCAAAGTCACAAGTGTTGCCGGCTTCAGCAATGATCAGAGTATAATTATCGGCTCAGGCGCTGCCAGCGAGACTGCTGTTATAGCAACTGTTGGTACCTCGGGAGCTACAACAACAGAAGCTGCCACTGCAGCAGGAAGAAATATAATCCGCGTTGGGACAGTTGCAGGCTTCAGTGCCGGCCAGACAATTACAATTGACGATGGCAGCAGAAACGAAACAGCAGTAATTGCTGCCGTTGGAGCCGCACGGCGCCGTTTTGGCCCCCAGGCAACCACACAGACAGACTCCATCACGGTCTCCGCACCTCTGAGATATGCTCATGCAAGGGGGGTACAGGTCTCCGGCAGCGGCATTACTCTCGTAAAGCCATTGAAAATGGACCATGACAATGGCGGTCAGATAGCCAGCAACCTCCCCACACCGGGTGAGCCTAACCAGTATGTCCGGAAACCTTAGTGGAGAAAGTACGACATCCCTGGCCCTGGTGGCGTTGGATCCTTGCCGGATTGAATACGCTGGCACTTGCATTGACAATAATCATGAGCTGGCATTATCTCGCCGGCGGATCGGTGGCTGGCTGCGGTGGCGGGAGCCCGTGTGAAAAGGTGCTCGGTAGCCGGTGGTCGGAGATTGCAGATATATTGCCTGTCAGTGGTCTGGCTTTGGGGGTTTATCTTTCAATGCTGGTTGCAGGTTTTTTTACCGGACCGGCATCAGAACTGCCGGTACGGCGAATGGCCTGGGGCGCTATGCTTATCATGGCCGGCGCTGTTGCGGGAAGTGCAGTATGGTTCACTGTCATACAGAAATGGATCATCGGAGCTTTCTGCCCTTACTGCCTGGCTGCACATTTAACCGGTATGCTGCTTTCTGTTCTCATTATCTGGCGGTCATTGAAGGTTGCGGATCACGGAGGTCTCAAAAATGATACTCCGGCCTCCGGAAAGCGTCTGTTCCGGCCAGTACATGTGACAGGACTGGTCCTGGCCGGGATGTTTGCAGCCGGTCTTCTCGCGATGACCCAGGTCATTTCAGCTCCGTCAGCTGCCTACACCGATACTGTGTCACAGGATAACCTGCCTGAAGTTGATTATAATGCCGTCCCAATGACCGGATCTCCTGATGCTCCCTACATTGTCTCACTGCTCTTTGATTATCAGTGCACCCATTGTCAGCAGTTGCATTTCATGCTTGATGAGGCAATCCGGATTTACAGCGGCAGGCTGGCCTTTATGCTCTGCCCCACTCCACTGGATCCGGGATGCAATTCCTTTATACCTCCCGGGAGGGATGAATACAGGAATTCATGCGAGCTTGCAAAGATCAGTCTTGCAGTATGGAGAGGAAGGCGTGAGGCGTTTCCTGAATTTGAAAACTGGATGTTCACATTTGAGACCGGTGACAGGTGGTATCCCAGAAGCCCGGAAGCTGCCAGGGCAAAAGCAATCGAACTGCTCGGCCCGGAGGGATTCGATGCTGCCTGGTCGGATCCCTGGATAGAAGAGTATCTGAGGACCTCAATCGGTATCTTCGGCAAGACCTTACAGAGCGGCAGGGGCGGCATTCCGAAGCTGATCTACGGGTCACGATGGGTAATACCCGAATCATTCAGCGCCGGCGACCTCGTCATGATCCTCAGGAAGAGCCTCATGGTTCCTGAACCCTAAAACAGCGAGACAGAATGGCAAATCTGATAATAATGAAGCAACATTATAAAGAGAAACTTAACCACGGAACAGGACCTTGACAAAAATACCTGAATGTATTATGAAACACCTGAATCTGTTCATGTCAATCGTTGCAGTTTCCGCGACAATCGGGATGACTTCGTGTAATGCGAAGAGACAAGCCTATCTGCCTGACCTCGAATCGCTGAAGAAAGTCAATCCTGCTCCCGAGTGGTTTAAGGATGCCAAATTCGGAATCTATTTTCACTGGGGAGTCTACTCTGTACCTGCCTATGCAAACGAATGGTATCCCCGCAACATGTACATGGAAAGATCTAGGGAGAATGCGCATCATAAAGAGGTTTATGGTGCACCTGCCGACTGGCCTTACCACAATTTCATCACCGGGGCAAATGACCTGAAGGGTAATTATGTACAGTTTAAACCCAGGCTCAAATCTGAGGGAGGTGCTTTCGACCCTGATGAATGGGCTCAGCTTTTCGCTGATGCCGGAGCGAAATATGCCGGACCGGTTGCAGAGCATCATGACGGCTTCTCCATGTGGGCAAGTAAGGTCAATCCGTGGAATGCAAAGGATATGGGTCCTCAACTTGACCTTGCAGGCCTGTTGACTGATGCAATAAGAAAGCAGAACCTGAAAGTGATAATGTCGATGCATCACGCCTTCAACATTACCGGCTTTTATGATGCGGTGCCACAGAGAGACGACCCCGTCCTGCAAATTCTTTACGGACAGCAGGGTACAGAAAAGAACGTAGCTCTGTGGTCAGCAAAGCTTAAAGAGATAATTGATGTATACAAGCCTGACATTATCTGGCAGGATTTCAACCTTCATAAAATTCCGGAGAATGCGCTCCTCGGGTTCCTGGCATATTATTATAACAAGGCCTCGGAATGGAATAAGGAGGTGGTTGCAACATATAAGGACGGTCTCAATACTGAATGTGCAGTCCTGGACTTCGAACGTGGCGGTCCTGCTGACATTACTGAAAAATACTGGCTTACCGATGATGCAATCAGTTCTTCCAGCTGGTGTTATACTGAAGGAATCGGGTATTACTCCCCAAAACAGGTGCTTCACGGTTTTCTCGACAGGATAAGCAAAAACGGCAACCTCCTCTTAAACATCTCCCCGATGGCTGACGGTACGATACCGCAGGAACAAAAAGATATTTTACTGGCCATGGGTGCCTGGCTCAAAAAATACGGCGAGGCTGTCTATGCCACCCGAACCTGGGAAAAATACGGAGAGGGACCGACCCTGATGGGAGCCGGGCAAGGTGTATTCACAGAACCGGCAGAGGGCACAGCAATGGATATCAGATACACACAATCAAAGGATAACAAAACTCTGTATGCAATCATGCTGGGCTGGGACAAGGGCCAGAAAGGGATAACCCTTACTTCGCTGGCCCCAAATAATGTTGATCTCAGGACCCTGAAATCCGTCACACTTATTAATGCAGAAGCAGGAAAATATCTTCCCCTTAAATACAGCCAGAATCCGGAAGGGCTGACGATCAGCCTGCCTGACAGGTCTTTTGAAGAAATGGCATACGTGATCAGACTCACCTTCAGAAGAAAAATGGAAACAACCCGCCAGTGAACCTGAAGACCTGACAGAAACAAGAAATGAGAAGAATATGAGAAGAACCGTAATCATTGTCCTGAATCTGGTACTTGCCTCCTCCTTATCAGCACAACAGTACCCGTTTCAGAACCCCGCCCTGAATTCCGAGGAGCGGGCAAAAGATCTTATAAGCCGGCTGACCATTGAAGAGAAGGCCCTTCTGATGTGTGACAAGTCAGAGGCCATACCGCGCCTGGGCATTAAGACATTCAACTGGTGGAGCGAGGCATTGCATGGCCTGGCCAACAATGACAGCGTAACTGTTTTTCCCCAGCCCGTCGGCATGGCTGCCTCATTTGACGATGAGCTTGTATACAGAATCTTCAGCGCAGTGTCGGATGAGACACGTGCCAAATACAACCAGGCAATTCAGAGAGGGCAGGAGAACAGACGTTTCCTCAGCCTTTCCGTCTGGACGCCAAACATCAATATCTTCCGTGATCCGCGGTGGGGCCGTGACCCCGGGAAAATACGAGATTCTTTACGGGAACAGTTCATATGAGAAGGATCTGAAGGCTGTAAACATACTGATCAGGTGATATTAAAGTGAATCGTTTATAAACTCAAATACTGAAAAAATCATGAAAAAAATTGCACTCTTTTTGTTCGCTATGATGATCTGCGGCATTGCATCTGCCCAGTTTGCCGGGGGTATGCGCGGCCAGCAGCAGGAACCCCTTCCTGACGGTTACAAACCTTCATCAACCAATACTTTTCTTGCCCAGTACCCGGCTGTAAATGCTCAGACACGCCAGGCAATCTTCAAAGTGGTGGCACCCCATGCCGACAATGTGGCTCTTGATCTTGCCGGGAAAAAATACAGCATGACGAAGGATGAAAAAGGAGTATGGACAGTTATCTCTGACCCTCAGGTTGTAGGCTTCCATTACTATGCCATCCTTATCGACAGCGTTCCGGTAATGGACAGGAACACTGACTCGTTTTTCGGCAGCAACTGGGAATCATCAGGGATAGAGATACCCGAAGGTCCCGAAGGTGATTACTACAGGTTCAACAAAAGCATTCCTCACGGACAGGTCCGCTCACTGTACTACTGGTCGGAGATAAACGGGATGGAGCGTCACTGCAATGTTTACGTGCCTGCTGAATACGAAAGCAATACTGACAAGAAATATCCGGTAATGTACCTGCTCCATGGCTGGGGCGAGGATGAAAACGGCTGGTCAAACCAGGGACACATGGCCAATATAATGGATGGCCTGATCAATGCCGGCAAAGCTGTTCCAATGATAGTAGTTATGGACTGCGGAGATATTAAAACCAACTCAGATGTACGCAAAGCCTCAACGAACGATGTGACGCAGATATATATCAATGACCTGATGCCATTCATCGAAAAAACTTTCCGCACAAAGAATGACAGGCAGAACCGCGCAATGGCCGGTCTGTCAAGAGGCGGGTTCCAGACCACCCAAACTGTTTTTGCCAACCTGGATAAATTCGCATGGATGGGCACATTCAGCGGTTTCTTTTCACGTCCCGGCCAGGACGTTACAGAGACTTTCAATGGCGTTTTCAAGGATCCCGCAGCCTTTGACAAACAGATGAATCTCCTGTTCATAAGTACCGGCACCGAAGAACGCACACCGAAAGAAGCAGTTGACGCCCTTAAGGCACATGGAATTAAAAACATCGTTTATCACGAATCACAGGGCACAGCCCACGAATGGCTTACCTGGCGCCGTGCACTGAATGAATTTGCTCCCAGATTATTCAAATAACGGGAAATTTTTCACTAGCTTTCGCGGTAGCGCTAATTCTCAAAATAAAATATGAAAACAAAACTATTGTTTCTGGTTATTGTCACTCTCTTCCTGTCAGGTGCCAGGGTCGTTGCACAGGATCCGGATTTCCACATATACCTGTGCTTCGGCCAGTCAAACATGGAAGGAGCTGCCAGGATTGAGCCTCAGGACACCACAGTGGACGGAAGGTTCATGGTTATGGAAACCATTGACTGCCCGAACCTCGGAAGAGTCAAGGGAGGCTGGTATCCGGCCATCCCGCCTCTTACCAGGTGCAGGACCGGATTGTCACCTGCCGATTATTTCGGCAGGACAATGGTTGAAAACCTCCCGAAGAATATCAGGGTCGGAGTCATCAATGTTTCCATCGGGGGCTGCAAAATACAGCTGTTTGACAAGGAGACTTACAAGGAATATGTCTCAACTGCACCACGATGGATGGTCCCGATGATCAACTCCTACGATGGTGACCCCTATGGCCGGCTTGTTGAGATGGCAAAACTGGCCCAACAGGATGGCGTCATAAAGGGAATTCTCATGCATCAGGGTGAGTCAGACAATGGCGATACCACATGGCCCGGCAAAGTCCGCAAGGTCTATGAAAACCTGCTGAACGACCTTGGTCTCCAGCCTGAGAAGGTGCCTTTCCTTGCCGGTGAAATGGTTAGTGCTGCCGAAGGTGGAATATGTACCGATATGAACGCTATAATTGCCACCCTTCCGCAGGTTATTCCGAACTCCTGGGTGATATCCTCCGAGGGTTGTCCCGGAATGCCTGATCACCTTCATTTCACACCGGAAGGTTATCGTATTCTCGGAAGAAGGTACGCTGCCAGGATGCTTTCTCTCATGGGATATAATATCAATATGCCTTAACACGGACTGAAATAAACTTACACTGACAGCATCAGTTTAAACCCGCATATGATACTGATCATGAAGCGCTGCCTGGTACTCCTGATTGTGGTTTCAACAGTCTGCCCGATCAGCTCCGGACAATCATACAGCAGGACTGACCTGGGCATCAGAACTGCAATTGATGGCATTGGGATTGAAATCCAATTCTACAGCCCGTCAATAGTAAGGATCGTTAAATGGCCGGAAGGGAAGAGTTTCAGCAAGGAGAGTCTTTCGGTAATAATGACCCCTCAGAAAACTGATCTGGGTTTAAAACAAAAAGGAGACGAGCTGATTGCCAGAAGCAAAACCATTGCGGTATCATTAAACCTCAGAAACGGAACGATATCATTCATGACAGCGGGATCCGGCTTATTGCTGAGCGAAAGTGAAGCAGGTGCGGGGTTTACCGGTTTCAACGATGCAGGTACTGAAACATACAGTGCATACCAGGCATTTGTCCTGGATAAGAATGATGCCATATACGGTCTGGGCGGGCAACAGGATGGAAAAATGATCCGGCGAAACGTGACATTGAATATGATACAGGGCAATACCGATGATTATATTCCTTTCTTCGTTTCGGTAAAAGGTTACGGCCTGTTCTGGGATAACTGTTCACCTACGGTCTTTGCAGACACACCTGAGTTCACCTCATTCAAATCAGATGTGGGTGAGTGCATTGACTACTATGTGATGTANNACTATGTGATGTACGGAGGCAGTGCTGATGGTGTCATCGCACGCATGCGCGACCTGACTGGCCAGGTGCCGATGTTCCCGTTGTGGACATTCGGCTACTGGCAAAGCAGGGAACGTTACAGGAGCCAGGATGAACTTGTCGGCGTGGTCAGTAAATACCGTGAACTGGGGGTGCCGCTTGATGGTATCATACAGGACTGGCAGTACTGGGGTAACAATTACCTCTGGAATGCCATGGAGTTCCTCAACGCTGACTTCTATAATCCGCAAAAGATGGTTGATGATGTGCACGGCATGAACGCACACATGATCATTTCCATATGGAATTCATTTGGCCCGGAGACAAAACAATACAGGGAACTGGAAAAGATAGGGGCGCTCATGGATTTCAAGACCTGGCCAATGTCCGGTTCCGACAAGTGGCCCCCGATGCTCGATTACCCCTCAGGTGTAAGACCATATGACCCTTTCAATCCTGAAGCCCGCGACATCTACTGGAGATACCTGAACAAGGGTCTGTTCTCGTTTGGCATTGACGGCTGGTGGATCGATTCATCGGAGCCTGACCATATGGACTTCAAACCTTCTGATCTCGACAACAAGACGTACCTGGGTTCATTCCGGAAAGTCCGCAACGCTTTCCCACTGATGACAGTAGGTGGCGTTTATCAGCACCAGCGCTCGGTCAGTTCAGACAAACGCGTGTTTATTCTTACCCGCTCGGCCTTTGCAGGTCAGCAGCGTTATGCTTCCAATGTATGGTCAGGTGATGTCACTGCATCATGGACTGCATTGAGAAACCAGATATCGTCAGGACTGAACTTTTCGCTGAGCAACATACCTTACTGGAACAGTGATATCGGCGGGTTCTTTCTGAGCAGGTACAGCAAAAAACTTGAAGATGCTGAGTACCGTGAGCTGTATGCCCGCTGGATGCAGTTCGGCGCTTTCTGCCCGATGATGCGTTCGCACGGGACCGATGCCCCGCGCGAGATTTACCAGTTCGGGAAAAAAGGTGACAGGATCTACGATGCCATTGAAAAATCAATAAAACTGCGATACAGCCTGCTCCCTTATATCTATTCCGCAGCATGGGACGTTACATCAAACCGGTCGTCCATGATGAGGGCACTGGCAATGGACTTTCCGTCCGATAGCAAAGCACTGGATATCAATGACCAGTACATGTTCGGAAAATCATTCCTGGTATGTCCTGTTACAACGGCCATGTATTCAAGAGACACAAAAGAGGATTTCAGCGCCGTCGGCAAAAGAGAACTTTACCTGCCTTCGGGAACAGACTGGATTGATTTCTGGACAGGCGAAAAACTTCGTGGGGGACAGATAGTGATAAAGGAAGCGCCTGTTGACATTATTCCGTTATACGTCAGGGCCGGGGCAATAATTCCCATCGGTCCCGATGTCCAATATGCCACGGAAAAGAGATGGGACAATCTTGAAATTCGCATCTATGCGGGCGCTGACGGCTTGTTTACCCTTTATGAAGACGAAAACGACAATTATAATTACGAGAAAGGAGCTTATTCAAACATTACCTTCCGCTGGAACGATGCAGGGAAGACACTGACAATCGGTGACCGCAAGGGTTCTTTTCCCGGAATGCTCTCAGAGCAGAAATTCAGAATCATACTGGTTGGAAAAAATAAGGGCACAGGAACTGAAACACCCAAACAGTGGGATAAAGAGATAACCTATGAAGGTAAAAGGACAGTGACTAAACTATAAATATTGAGATCAAAGCAGCGTCATGAAGAAATACTATTTCAGCCTCCTGATACTAATCAATTCCCTTCTTTGCCTGACAGTCACCGGTCAGGCGGACCAGGCCCGAAATCCGGTGATCTGGGCTGATGTTCCCGACATGTCAGTAATACGTGTCGGGAACATCTGGTATATGACCAGCACCACCATGCACATGTCTCCGGGCGTTCCGGTTATGAAGTCTGAGGATCTTGTCAACTGGGAAATGGTCACTTATGCTTACAGTACGCTTGGCGATAATGACGAGCTCAACCTCATTCACGGGAAGAATGCCTACGGGAGAGGCTCCTGGGCCAGCTGTATCAGGTATCATAATGAGACCTTCTATGTATCAACATTCTCCTCCACAACCAATAAAACATATATCTGGTCAACAAAAGATATAGAAAAGGGGCCATGGAAAGAGATCTCATTCAGCCCCAGTTTCCATGATCATACCCTGGTGTTTGATGATGACGGTCGTGTCTATCTGATTTACGGTAATAAGAAACTATATCTGGTTGAACTCAATGCAGACCTGTCAGGAGTAAAACCCGGAGGAATAAACCAGGTTATAATTGAAAACTCAAGTGCACCGTCGGGTCCGGAAAGCGGGCTGGGAGAAGGTTCGCAGTTGTTCAGGAAGGATGGCAGATACTACCTGTTCAATATAACTTGGCCGCGCGGGGGAATGCGCACTGTTGTTGTCCACAGGGCCGACAGGCTGACCGGGCCGTGGGAAGGAAAGCTTGTTTTTCAGGATCTCGGAGTAGCCCAGGGAGGAATGACAGATACCCCTGACGGCAGATGGTTTGCATACCTTTTCAGGGATTACGGATCCGTCGGACGGATACCATATATTATTCCCATGACATGGGAGAACGGATGGCCTGTAATCGGCACTGACGGCAAGGTTCCTGAAATGCTCGATCTTCCTCCCGGCAAGGGACTGATACCTGGAATAGTTGCACCGGATGAATTCAAAAGAAAAAAGGGTGATCCGCCTCTCCCTCTTGTCTGGCAATGGAACCACAATCCCGACAACTCCCGCTGGTCAGTGACTCAGAGAAAGGGATTTCTCAGGCTGACTGCAGGGCGGATTGACTCTGTTTT
>MTKX01017133.1_pt1 | contig 17268 bp, 12 predicted proteins | sample 1042771 | NCBI WGS metagenome assembly MTKX01 (sample SAMN06212183, study PRJNA360534) | anaerobic digester metagenome | biome: Wastewater treatment plant; material: sludge; isolation source: anaerobic digester fed with sludge from wastewater treatment plant | place: Denmark: WWTP Randers ... | reverse complement strand
GACTTGTTTCTCTACTCAAATCTTAACCTCCAACCGGGTAAAGGTCAAGCACTTTCAACGAGCCGGATAGAGAAAAGCAAAGAATTGTGCGAGGTTATATAATGGGCGCATGGCAAAAACAGTCACCGGAAGAAAAAGAGTCTGGCAACTACTTGAAACCATTGGCAAAGGTGATGCCGGCGAAGTCTTGCGCGTCCAGACGCAGCTTGGGAACGAACAGGGTGTCATGAAGCGCCCCGTCCAAAACGTCTCGGGCGGCACCATCGTACGCCAGGCTAAGCAGATCGAGAATGAGGGTCGTGTTTTAGCGCTTCTGGATGGCTTGGATGTGGAACGTCATGGTCGAAAGATCCACACTCCCCTGCTGATGGACCAAAGCATTGAAGGCACTTCTTCTTCAGCCAACCTCTTTATTATCAGCGAGGAGGTGTCCGGCGTCTCTGTCTCGGAACTCTTGCGGCGCAAAATGCAGGGGGGCTCACCGATCTCCCAGGTGATTGTCCTCAAGGTTTTGGCGGCAACGTTCCAGCTGCTTCAGAAGGTGCATGAAAAGGGTGTGATCTGGAATGACGTGAAGATGGATCACATTTTCTGGGATGCCGAAGTCAACACCCTTTCTTTTATCGACTGGGGCAACAGCCTGGAACTAAACAGTCAGAATTCAGATGAAAAAGCCAGCCCCTTGCTGGATTACCGCCAATTGCTCGAAGAAGGTCGAACTCTGATGGAGCAGACTTCCCCAGAGCTGATTGGGGACATTGGCTGGCCATTGAGCGCGAGCAATCTCGACGATTTAGAAATTAACCACCTGCAAATGCGGGCGGAATACATGGAAACCTACCTCTCCATGCGGATCATCGAGTACAAATTGCTCTTCAGTCGCTATCTAAAAAGCTTGAACACGCTGGATGGAGTAAAGCAAACCCTGGACTTGATGCAGGCTTTGCAAAAACTTGGGGTAGATGTTGACCCAACTGACATGCTGACAGCCAGTCAGGCTTATCTGCTCGAGCTCCTGGATCGTGGCGAAGACACACTGGCGCAGGAAGTTTTCCGATTGCTGGAGACAGAACTGTCCACCGCCCTATCCCCAAACTGGCAGCTTGCTGGATATCTGCTTGAGCATTTTGTTGAAAGCGATCCAGCAATATTGGCGAGGTTGCTCCATGCGGTATTTGAGAGCAATTGGGTAGACGCCGCATGGATTTATAGAAAGAGTTTTTTGGCGGAGGGAACACCCCCATCCAGCGACGCTGTTATTAATTCTATGCGCACTTTGAAATTAAATTTAAAGCCTTATGAGCTAATTATCTCTGACCTGGGCTCTCTACACCAACAAAGCCAACGCTGGCTGGAAACAGCCATACAGAAAAAGATTGATTCCCAATCAGTTGATAACCTGCAAAATCTGACCGACCGTATTCAACTAATTCGGGAGAATTGGGGGTATTTGCAGCCTGGTGAGAAACTCGGCGATAAATTTCTGTTATTACGCCAGGTGCTGGAGCATTTTACCGCGCTTCAACTCCGCTCCGCCAATGACCTGCAGACTTCCCTTCTTGCAGCCATGTCGCGAATCAGGGAAATTTACCGTGCCTGGGCGGAATGCGACCTGGCCAGTGCTCGCAAGCAGACGAGGGAACTATTCTTGCTCGAACCAAGCCTTGCTTATCTGCCAGACCTTGAAGCAGATTTTGCCAGGATGATTGATTGGCTCGACACGCTTGACCAAGGTCCCCCTAATCACCAGGCCGTCAACAAATTTTCAGCGGAATTACTAGACTCTTTACCTCCCCTGTCTACTCGAATTGGCGAAGTGCCTTGGCTGACATCACTGCAGCATGCCCTCAAGAGCATGAAGGTTGGGCAATCTATTGAGAGCCTACGTGAAGAAGCTCGCCGAGGGCAGTGGCCAATGAAATGGCTGGATCTTCAATCGCTCCACCTGGACATCTCCGAGGAATATCGCGATTCCATCCGGCTGGATCAAGGACAAAAAGCCTGCCTGGCGGAGTATCATCAAGCTCTGAAAGCCTCCCTGATGCCTTCAGATGCCCTGAGAAAGATTCGTCAACAACTGCCGGCTTTCCACCAGGCATACACTGATCTGGCAGCCACCTTTGCTACCCTGTTTTCCCAATTCCGCGGCGACGCGTCCCTTCCTGAAGTGGAACTTTTTCCGCAAGAGGACCACCAACAGGTTATGCAGGTTCTGGAAATGCTGGAGACGACCCGAAAGTGGAAGGACCACACCCGTTCCGGCAGTCCGGCGAAATTCAGCTTTCCTTCTGCCTTATTGCGTCAATGGGACATTCTGTTGGAAACAGAAAAGCAAGATGAAACCTGGAGAAACGAGATCCTGCCAAAATTGACTGAGATCAAACAAAAACATTGGGATGAATTCCCGGTCGACTTTCCTGTTGCGAATAGTGACCCCTCAACAGCTTCCCGCGCCGCCCTGGCGAAGCTCCAGGGAAGTTGGAAACGCATCCCGGAACACGGTCTGTACCGCCAGCTGATTGAGGAGATGATCTACCAGATCGACACTGCTCAGACGAATTTTTTCCAGTTCTGGCAGTCCTTGCAGCGCAGTGAAAACGTCGTCACGCGCTGGCTGTGCGGGATTTACCAGCCCAACTTCAGTGAAATCAACCAGAACATGCTCCAAATTGCCCGAAAGTTACGTACTGTTGAGTTGGCGTTCAATGTGTTAAACGAATCGACGATGGCACGTACAAGAACAGCTCAAAACAGCGCTGGGGACCTGATGTACACCCTGGTACAGCTCGATGAACACATCATGCCCCAGTCGCGTAAGCCATCAATCTTCCGCAGCTGGCAGCAACAGTATATTGAGTTGCTTAAGAAGGGAGACCGGAGGAGCATCGTTGAAAGCATCCAGACCATCGAGGCGATTCACCCATTATTGCCGTGGTTCGATGAGCTTGTGCGCAGAGATGCTGATTACTTCGATTTGCCTAAAACCCATCAATGGTAGAATAGCGAATTATGCGCGAAGCAATTCTTGACTCTCAGAGCGGCTTTTACCTGGCTGAACCGCTCGATACCTGGCTGACGGCCTCCCAGCAGGATTTTGCCATTCCTGAAGCTGGTGGGTCGAGCGCGCGCGTGTTTTTGTTAAAGAACGCAGTGGGCAAAACAGGTTTTGGACCCGACCCAGCGTTCAAAGTCATGCGGCACGACAAGATCGCCTATGCAAAACCACTCTTCCTCGAAGAATTCAACATTCTCGCCGGGCTGCACGGCCTGAACGGTCTGACGCCCATGCTGCAAGCAGGATATCTTAAGCCTGCTGCGGGCACAATCTGGCCGCCGGAAGTCGCCCCCCTCTCCAAAGTATTAGAAAAGCAGGGCGTAGCCTCCTCCATCCGCGGCACACTCGCGCTCTTTGACCTGGACGAGATCCAGGATGTAATTGAACAGTTTGAGGAACGTCTCCAGGACGGTTGGCTGGCGTTTCTGATCCTGGAACGCCGTTGGGAAGATAACCTCTATCTGCTTTGTGATGCCGGCTACACCCGCGGCAACTTTGTTCGCAACCTGAGCATGAAACAAGTGCTGGATATTTCCATCCAAATCTGCGGAATGCTGGAACAAGCCCACTCCAAAGGCGCGATTTACCTGGACCATAAATTACTTCACTATTATTGGAACGAATTTCGCCAAAAGGTGATCATGCTGGACTGGAACATCGGGCACTGGCTGCCCCAAACCTTCTCACCCGAGGTGCAGCATTCAGACCTGGTGCAGTTCAGCTCGCGTGCCCTGCACCACATCTTTACTGGCAGGCAGGCTCCTGGTTCCGTTGCAGTCGGTCCAAACCGACCGGAGGATATTGCCAATGCCCCAACATACTATAAAGCATCCTATTCGTTCGATGTCCAGAATCGGTTGAACGCCGATGAGATGAGCTTTCTCGAAAGCGCATTGGACGGACGCTTTCAGACTCCCACGGAGATGAAAGAAAAGCTCATGTTTCTATATAATAAAAGGCAATAGCCAATGGCTTGCTTTGACCCGAAAGGATCTCAATGATTAACGATCTCATTGAAAAGGCACTGAGTGTTCTGGCGAACGCATCTCCGAGTGATGATGCGCTTTCGCAGGTGGAAAGTCAACTTTCAACGGTTTTGGAAGCACATGCTACCAACCGGTTGGGTGACGATATCAGCGTGGATGAGTTGGAAGAGGCTAACAGGCTGCTTCGTGAGGTCCGGCGCGAGAAATCCCGCCGGCTTGCGGGTCAAACAGCCCCAGCCGGTACCGAACCCACAATTACTCCNNACCTCCATCAACTGTCGAAACCCCTGCTGCTGCCCCTGGTGAATCGATCTTTCAAAGTGCAACTCCCCAGCAAACAGAAAAAAGACCGGATGTTCCTCCACTAACCAGGACCAACCTGGGGTCTGAACTCAACTCCGGCATCGATAGCGACCCACTCAAGCGTTTCTTCCAATCCGCGCACGACCCTGAAGCCGAACGCATGATGGACGAGGCTGAAGAAGCGTTCTACAAAGGCAATTACCAGGTTGCCATCCCCCTGTATGAAAAAGTGATCCAGATGGAACCCGGTTGGACGCGTGCCCAGGAGCATCACAGCGAAGCCGAAGAGTACCTGCGGTCGGGTAACATTCCTTCAGTTGCTCTGCCCCCTGAAGCTGGCAAAGCTTATGGCAAAGCCCAAAGCGCGGCGCGCGTTTTTCGTTATAAGGTGGCGCTCGATTACCTCGATGAAGCTTTTGATCACTTGCAGGAAGCAGGCATCAAACGCTGGCGTGAGGGCGAGGAACTGCGGCACGACCTTGAAAACCAGATGCAAGCCTATGATGTCTACAAAGAAGGCTTGAACCTGCTCTCGCAGGGCGAACTCGTAAGCGCACTGGGCAAGATCCAGACGGCTGCCAGCGCGGTGGCTATCCCCGAATACATCGATAAGGCCAGCGAAGTCCGCCAGGACATCGGCTTGCTCAACGACGTGAGTGACACAGTCAGCTTAAGCGGCAAGATCCCTCCTGCAAAGTTGGCGGATGCACGCACAAAACTGGAACGCATTCGCATGAAATATGGGGAGGTAAACCAGCTCAGCCGCCTGCGCAACCGGCTTGACCTGTTGATCCCAGCCACCATTCAAAACCTGCTGGAGAACACGCAGCGCCTCAAGCTGGAAGCCGCTGAAGCCCCGACCGCAACGCTCGCGCGTCAAAAGGTGGATGCTGCCCGCGAGAACCTAGACTTGCTGCGCCAATTGGACGCCTATGACTCGCAGAGTCTCTCGCTGGAAAACGAGATCAGCACCCTCGAGACTGAGATCCACGCGAACGAAGTCGCCATGACAAGGGCAGAAGAAGCATTAAAGACTGGCAACAAGTTTTTCGCGCTCGACGCCCTTAAAATCAGCGCCAAACCCCGAAAAAGATTCCCCCAGGACCCAAAAATTCTCGAGATAAAGCGCGGCTTCCTGCCAACTTATGTTATCGGTGGACTGGCTGCACTTATTGCTTTGATTGTGATCGGTTTGCTGATTTCCGTGGCGGTAAAAGGCATCTCCAATGCTGCCTACGAACGAAACCTGGCACGTACTCCCACCGTCACGCCGACCCCTACCATCACGTTGACTCCCACAATCACGCCTACCCCAACCATCACGCCCACGCCCACGCCGGATTATTCTCCGACGCCGACTTATACGGTAACTCCAACGCCCATCGTGGTGGTTCAAACTCTGCGAGAAGTGTGGGCACGCAGTGACTGTTATGACAATTTCCGCGCCACTGGAAGCATCCCGGCAGGAATTACCTTAACCCTGCTGCCTATGGCTGAACGGCGCTTCGACAACTTCAACCGGGAATGCATCCTGGTTGAATACCGCAGTGGTGACTATGCCATTCTTGGATATGTTCTCATGGCGGATGTTACGACCGTCAATCCTTGAGCTTTTGAAAAACGCTGATAACGCTCTCTGTCAAACCGACAGGGAGCGTTTATAATCATTGTTTACATTGGAGAGACGATGGAAACGCTTGAGGAAAAGTATCAACAGAGTTTAGACTGGATTTATAGCTGGGTGGACTTCAGCATGAAGCGGCATGTGGATGACACCCACCGCTTTTTCAAGCTGGACCGCATGAACAAGTTGATGGAGTTGCTCGGAAATCCGCATGAAAGCTTTCCCTCTGTGCATGTGGCTGGCACCAAAGGCAAGGGCTCGACCTCCTCGTTCATCGCGACCGCCTTGCAGGCGGCAGGCTACAAGGTTGGGCTCTACACCTCCCCACACCTCGTCGACTTCCGCGAACGCATCATCATCGATGGACAATGGATCAGCAAAGAAGACCTGGTCGCCCTCACTGATGAACTGCGCCCGCTGACAGAAATAGTCAAAGATACCACCACCTTCGAGTTAACCACCGCCCTGGCGTTTTTGTACTTCCGAAAGCAAAAAGTCGATTTGGCTGTCCTGGAAGTGGGGTTGGGCGGCAGATTGGATGCCACAAACGTAGTCAATCCAATTGTCTCGGTCATCACGCCTATATCCTACGACCACATGGCGGTTCTGGGCAACACGCTGACAGAAATCGCCTGTGAAAAAGGTGGGATCATCAAACCTGGCAGACCAGTTGTTCTTGCACCGCAAACAGAAGAGGCAATGATCGAACTTGTTCACCTGGCAACTGACAGGAATTCTCCATTTACCCAAGTGGAAAAAGCCTTTGAATATCACGAAATCTCGCACAGCCTTAGTTCGCAAAAGATTCAGGTGCTGCGAACAGACCACCCCATCACGACCAAGCGCGATAGTCTGGCTCGCAAAGAACTTGACCTGAGTCTGCCCCTGCTTGGACATCACCAGATGGAAAATGCGGTGACTGCCCTGGCAGCCCTGGATGAACTCGTACGGGCAGGCTTCAAAATCAGCCGCCGGGCAGTCCAGCGCGGTTTCAGGCAAGTCTTTTGGCCAGCACGTTTCGAGCTGCTTCGCCGCAAACCGCCAGTGGTGATTGATTCTGCGCACAATGGCGATTCGATGGAACGTCTTGTTGAAACGCTCGATGAATATTTCCCGGGTAAGAAATTTATCCTGGTTTATGGGGCTTCAGCGGATAAAGAGCTTGACACCATGCTCAAAACCATCATCGCGCGGGTTGAGATGGTCATAGCCACCCAATCGATCCACCCACGGGCGGCTGATTCAGATGAACTAAAAAAATTGATTGCACCCTATGGCAAACCCGTGATTGCCTTCCACCGCATGGAAGAAGCCCTGCCTGAAGCTCTGAATCTGGCCGGCAAGCAAAAAGGTATCATTGTCACTGGCAGCGTCTTTGTTGCTGCTGCCGCCAGAGTGGTCTGGGCTGAATTGGAAGCCCAAAAACAAAAACAAGAAACACAGGACTAAGCATGCCCCGAGAAAATTTTATGCAGGACCCAGATTTTTCCAGGTCGTTCAATCCGCCTGATCTGAGCGGATTAGACTCGCTCAATTTCATCAAGAATCGCAAATCTGACAAACAAGGTCAGTTTGAAGCTGAAGTCATCTTTCGCAATGAAGGCGTAGTTTTGCCTGAATCGATGACCGCTGTGCAGGTCAGCAAGGACTCCCCGATCCTGGAGGTCATCCGCCACGCGTCAGAGAATTATCAGACGGTTATCATGGCTTTCACTGAAGACGATAACCTCTACACACCCCAGAGCTTCTATACAGTTGCCCTGGAATGTGCAGTGGGGAGCCCGATTTTTGCGGATGCAAACAATGTGATCTTTCTTTTTCAGGCTCGCAGGCGCGTCAAGCTCCTGAAACTCTGGCTGAACTCAGATGACGTTGTGTTTGGAACAGTCGAAATGGTAAAAGAAAAGACCAGCCAGGCCAAGACCACCCTGGCCTTGCATCGCAGTGTCTATAAGGCTGTCGAGTCGTGGCAGTATCTGAGCGGCACATCTACACCCGACCTGGTCAGCCTTGTGAGTGACATCAGACAATCCGGTGTGCTCGCGGACGCTATTGCCACAGCCGTCGATCTTAACGACCAGCAGAGATTGGAAGTATTGCAGGAGACCGACGGTCTGGTTCGGCTGCGCATGGTCTATGCCATGCTCATCCAGGAAAATGAACTGATCGACCTTGAAAACTCCATCCAGGATCAGGTACAGAGCGAATTGGACCGATCACAAAGGGAAGCCTTCCTGCGGGAGAAGATCTCCAAGTTCCAGAAAGAACTGAACGACGGACGTTCCGCCGACCCTGAGATCCATGCCCTGGAAGAGAAGCTGGCTTCATTGGACCTCCCTGCAGAAGTCCGCGAAGTTGCTGAACGTGAACTGAGCCGGCTGCAATCCATGCCCATGTTCTCTCCCGAAACCGGAATGCTCTCCACCTACTTGCGCTGGCTGACAGACCTGCCCTGGTCTGATGATACGGTTGATAACCTCGACCTGAAGCGTGCGCGTGAAGTTCTGGATCGTAATCACTATGGACTCAAGCGTGCCAAGGACCGTGTGCTCGAATTCCTGGCAGTGCGCAGCCTGAAACCCAAGAAAGACCGCCAACCCATTCTTTGTTTTGTTGGTCCGCCAGGAACCGGAAAAACCTCGATGGGCAAGTCTATCGCAGAGGTGATGGATCGAAAGTTCATCCGCCTTTCGCTGGGCGGCGTGCACGACGAAGCTGAAATCCGCGGTCACCGCCGAACGTACATCGGCGCGTTACCGGGGCGCATCCTGCAGACCATGGCAAAAGCCAAGGTCGTCAATCCCCTCTTCATGCTCGACGAAGTTGATAAGCTCAACGCCGATTTTCAGGGCGACCCTGCTGCCGCTTTGCTGGAGGTGCTCGACCCGGAGCAGAACTTTAGTTTCTCGGACCACTATCTCGAGGTTCCCTATGACCTCTCGAAGGTTTTCTTTATCACTACTGCCAACACGGTTGCATCCATCCCTCCAGCCCTGCTGGACCGCATGGAAGTGATTGAATTCCCTGGCTACATCGAAGAAGAAAAACTGACCATTGCCCGCCAGTTCCTGATCCCGGAACAGCTGCTGGAAAATGGACTGGATGAAGAGCAGATAACAATTTCGGATGAAGCCTTGAGATTGATCATCACTGGCTATACCTATGAGGCAGGCGTGCGAAACTTTGAACGGCAGATCGGAAGCGTGCTTCGCAAGCTGGCAACCCGGAAGGCCGAAGGAGAAGCCTTCGAACACGATGTCGATCCGGAGCTTGTGCAGAAGTTGCTCGGTCCGGTTGAATTCTTCCCCATGACCGCTGAAGCAAAAGATGAAGTCGGTATGGCAACAGCCATTGCCTGGACCGAAAACGGCGGTGAGATCATGCCAATCGAGGTTCTGGTCATCAGTGGCAAAGGCAACCTGCAGATCACCGGTCAGATCGGTGAGATCATGCAGGAGTCTGCCCAGGCAGCGCTAAGCTACCTGAAGTCAAAAGAAGCGGTTTTTAATATTCCGGAGGATTTCTTTGAAGATGTGGACATTCACGTGCACGTACCGGAAGGCTCCATCCCCAAGGACGGACCCAGCGCCGGTATCACGCTGGCAACAGCCCTCACTTCTGCGGTGCTTTGCATGCCGGTCAGACATGACGTTGCGATGACCGGTGAGATTACCCTGCGCGGCAGGGTATTGCCGATCGGTGGGGTGCGAGAAAAGGTACTTGCTGCCAATCGTGCCGGTATCAAGACAGTTCTACTACCCGCAAAAAATGAGAAGGACCTGGTGGATGTTCCGCAGCAAGCGCTGGAGCAAACGAACATCGTTTTTGTGGACCATATGGACCAGGTTTTAGCACAAGCTTTCGTAGGCGACCTGACGTTCAAGCGTGCTCCTAAACAGCGGAATTCAGAGAAAAAGAAAGGCACATCCAAAAAAGTGGATGTGCCAGGTGATAATAAAGAAGATTAAGGTTTACTTGCTGTCTTCGGATTTAGGCAGCAGACTCTTGATGCCATTTTGAACTTGTTGCAGAACATTCTGCAGCTCACGTTCAAGCCCGCTGAGCGAGTCCACAACGTACCTGTCGGCTTCCTGTTGGGTTTGAAGCGATTCCTTGCGCACTTGCTCGCTGAATTGGTCAATCTTCGCCTGTGCAGCCAGATAGACTTCGGATTTCTCCACCATTTTTTCGCTCTTTTCACGTGCCAGAGCAACGGTACGATTAGCTTCTTCCTGAGCCTGCGCCAGGATGCGATCCTTCTGGGCAATTACTTGCTGGGCTTTTTTAATTTCATCCGGTATGGAAATGCGCATCTGGTCGATGATATCCATAAAGGAGTTTTCATCCACCACGACATTGCGCGACAGCGGAATGGGTTTGCTGTTGTTGAAAAGTTCTTCGAGGCGATCGACAAGATGTAAAATGTCCATTTTTTTCTCCGTGAAACTTGTTGATTCTCTTTTAGTTTATCACTATTCAGAAAATTCTTAGTCGGCGTGTAGTAGCAAATTGCTTCTCTTCTATAGCTGAGCTCATTCTCTTGCAGCAGAGCATCCCAATTTACTACTGTTCTCGTCATCGCAAGCGAAGCAGCCCGTGCCCGCGAAGCAGGGTTTGGCGATCTGCCTTTGAGCTATGCTGACAGCCCCAAAAGCAGACTGCCACGCCCCGTCGTTACACTCAAGGGCTCGCAGTGACGCCTTACGGTGTACCCATGTTGCAGGGGACGCCTTTGAGAGCAAAAACTGCTCGGATGATTATTCCGTAGGATTGATCTCAGGATTTGGGTCATGAGCCTGGATCTGGAAGTATTCAATAAGCGCTTTGTTGACTATTGGCGGGACCATGGTGCTCACATCTCCGCCTAAGGACGCAATTTCTTTGACCGTTGACGAAGACAAGAAGGTGTTTTCTTCGGTCGTTATTAGAGCGATCGTGTCAATATCTGCAGCTAGGCGGTTGTTTGCCAGCGCCATACGGAATTCGTACTCAAAATCAGAGAACACCCGCAAGCCCCTAACGATTGCCTTTGCGCCGATTTCACGCGCGAAATTGACCGTCAGACCAGAATAACCGACCACCGTGATTCGGTTCTGGTGCTTTAACACATCGCGCACCATTTTGATGCGTTGTTCCGGGGAAAAAAGCAAGTTCTTGAGCGGTTTATCGTAGACAGCCACAACCACTTCATCGAAAAGGCTTACGGCTCGCATGGCAATGTCCACATGCCCATAATGGATCGGGTCGAACGTACCAGGAAAAACGACTTTTGTCATCAGCTCACATCTCCATCACCATCATCGGATGGCAAGATCTTTTCAACCGCCTGTTTTAGTGGCAGATGCTCTGGTAAATCCAACCCAGGATCTGCTTCCAGCACTTCTTCTGCAACCTCGCGGGCAAGGTGGATCAGGCGTACGTCCGCCAGGGAAGCCATCTTGAACTCATTGAAACCTGCCTGGCGGGTGCCAAGGAAGTCGCCAGGACCTCGATCTCGTAAGTCCTGCTCTGCGAGAACAAAGCCGTCGTTGGTCTGTGTCATGATCAGGAGCCGATTATTTTCAGCCGCATCTTCCGTATCCGGGATCAGGAAACAATAAGAAGGCGCATCTCCTCGCCCCACCCGACCGCGGAACTGGTGCAACTGTGCCAGCCCAAAGCGATTTGCCCCTTCAATGATCATGATCGAGGCGTTGGGAATATCCACACCAACTTCGACTACCGATGTTGAGACGAGGATGTCGAAATCACCCTGGCGGAAACTCAGCATCACGGCGTCTTTCTCTGCAGGTTTGAGCCTGCCGTGCACGAGCCCCACCCTCAATTCGGGGAAGACCTCCTTCTGGAGGCGTTCCTGCTCTTCCACGGCTGCCTTAACTTCCTCATTCTCGCCAGCTTCAACCAGCGGGTAGATGATGAATGCCTGGTGTCCAAGCTCCACCTCATCCCGGATGCGGTCGTAAACTCTTTCACGTTCCGTCGGAAAAGCGATACTGGTGGTGATCGGAATGCGCCCCTTGGGCATTTCATCCATCACGCTCACGTCCAATCCGCCAAAAACCGTCAGCTGCAGTGAACGTGGGATCGGCGTGGCGGTCATGACCAACAGGTGTGGATTTTCACCTTTGTTGCGCAGTGCTGCACGTTGGGCAACGCCAAAACGGTGCTGCTCATCCACCACTGCCATTTGTAGGTTCTGGAACCTGACCGGGTCTTCGATCAGCGCGTGTGTGCCAATCAGAAGTTTGATGTAACCGCTTTTCAACCCAGCCGCGATTTCTTTGCGGTCAGAGGTGGAGGTGTCCCCAGTCAACAATCGTACCTGGCCAGGTTCAAGGAAAGCTGCCTGCTTTCCAAAAGTCATGGTCATCAATCGCAAGGAAGTCTGGTAATGCTGCTCTGCAAGGATGCCGGTGGGTGCCATGAAAGCCGCCTGAGCGCCGTGAGAGATGACCATTGCCATCCCAACCAGCGCTACCACGGTCTTGCCAGAGCCAACATCTCCCTGCAGAAGGCGGTTCATGGGATGGGCACTGGAAACATCCTTACGGATCTCATCAATGGTACGCACCTGGGCACCAGTAAGTTCATATGGAAGCGAATTTATCCGGGCACGCAGCCACGCGTCCGTGACCGGATACGGCTTGCCGTCCATCTCCAACCATTGACGTTTCTGCTGAATAATGCCAAGTTGCTGAAGGAAAAGCTCATCGAATGCCAGCCGCCTCTGAGCAGCTGTGAGAGCTTGCATGTCGTCAGGGAAATGTACCTGGTTGAGGGCAAGCTGCAGTCCTACTACCCTGGCACGCTGTTGGATCTGGTCGGTCAGGGTTTCACTGATCCGCGGAATCCAGTACTTTAACGTCGAAAAAATCGTCCGACGCAGCCACTTTTGAGTCACCTTGGCTGTCAGCGGATAAACGGGTACGATGCGGTTGGTATTCAACTGCTGCTGATCGATGGGTTCATACTCCGGGTGCCAGATGACCGGACGACCGAGATATATATCGATCCTCCCGGAAATGGAGATCATCATATCCTGGCGTAAACTGCGCATGTGCCATTCCTGGTTGAACCAGAGCAGCCGCATGCTGCCCGTGGCATCGGAGACGACTGCCTCGATCAGGGTGCGACCTTTTCGCGTTGGGATCCGGACAATGTTATTGACACTGGCAACAATGGTGGCTTCCTCGCCGACCCGCAGTTGATTGATGGTTTTCAGCTTGGAGTAATCATCGTAGCGGCGCGGAAAATGGTATAGCAGGTCTCGAATCGTGAAGACATCAAGTTTGGCAAGGTTCTTAACCTGGTTTTCTCCCACTCCCCGGATAACCCCCACAGAAGCATCGAGACCCACCTGAGGTTGACTGGGTCTTGCAGGCGAATCGGATTTTTTTGAGCTTTTCGCTTGAGCAGATTGCGTTGTTGCTTTTGCAGCAGGTGCAGTCTGTAAGGGTTTTGAGACCGACGAGGTGACAGGTTTGTCGGTTGGCTCACCACCGGGAGCTGGAGGGAAACTGCCAATCTCTGTTAACCCCAGCCAGGAAGTTAATTCAATCAGGTCTTTCCTGCGATCCTCTGTGGATTTTTCCTCGTACTTCCGCAATAGCTGTGTAACTTTCGCGATCAGAGGCTCAGATAATCCGGCCTCCCTTGCCTCACCTGGCCAATTGCTTGCCAGTGCGCCAAATCCACCCATCACCGCAGTATTTTGATAGCCTTTACTGCGTTCAAGCTTGATGAAATTTGCGTACTTTTCTGTGACTTTAGGCATATTTGAAACAGTTATCCTGGCCTAATCATAATCGATTTATGCCTGTTTTCCTACCAAATGCGACAGGATAATTGGGCACATTCTCGATTTCACCTCGCCTAAAGCCGCATGGAACCACAAGAACACATATTTTCTACGCGCAACGGGCTGTTTAATTAAAACACTAGATCCATGTTCCAGATAGATATGATGAACATACCGATAATTAAAAAACGGTCTTGCGACCGTTTTTCAATTTCACTGCTAATCCTACTCAAAGGCTATTATCAACTGATAATGCGGCTGACCGCCTTCATGTATTTCTATTTCTTTATCCGGGTATCCCTCACGAACATGGTCACCGAGCTTGTTCACCTGCTGCTGGGTGATGCCCTCTCCATAAAAGAAAGTTATGCGTTCAATTTCTTCGAGATTGGCTTTTTGGAACAGCTCATCGAGTGCTTCTTCAATGGTCGGTGCCGAGGAAACCAATTTGCCGTCGTGCAGGGCAATGACCTGACCCTTTTCCACTTGCACACCCTCAATCTCCACTGATCGCGTTGAAATGGTGATCTCTCCCGTGTGCACCTCGGTGATCGCCTCACGCATGGATTCTTCATTTTCTTCCAGAGTGCCTTCAGGGTACAAGCGCAGCATGGCGGCAAAGCCCTGAGGTGCGTTGCGGGTCGGTATTATCACAATCTTCTTAACGCTCACCTTGGCAGCATTCTGAGCAGCCAGGATGATATTCTTGTTGTTCGGCAAAATGATAATTTTGTCCGTTGGCAAGTTCTCAAAGGCCGCCACCAGCTCTTTGACGCTGGGATTCATGGTTTGTCCGCCTTGCACAATGGCTGCTACGCCGAGGCTGGCAAAGATGCGCGAGAGACCCTCGCCTGGAGAAACTGCCACCACTGCTACTTCGCCTGGATTGACCGTGGCCAGGGTCAGCTTGGATTCTTCTTTGCTGCGACCGTTCATCTGATCCTGGAGGTTTTCCATCATGATTTTCTTGACAACACCCAGGCCTTCGGTGTAAGCAATCGGTTCATAACGTTTATCGAGAGCGGTATGGATGTGCATGCGATAAATGCCATCACCCTCACCCACCTGGATGCTGGTGCCAATATCACTGAGTCCATCGTAGTACTGTTCCAATATGAAATTTCCGTTGGGAGCAAAATCAATCACGACTTCGTAATCCTGTCCCTCTTCAACCGTTTCCAGGGCATGGCTCAGGTCAAGCTCCGCCAGTGGCCGCAAAACGGCACCCGACGCATCCAGCGAGAGACCCTGCAACATCCGCAGCATGCCTTCGAAGATGTAGAACAAGCCCATACCTCCAGAGTCCACCACGCCGGCTTGCTTTAGGATTGGCAGCAGCTCCGGAGTGTGTTTTACGCTCTCATCGCCGGCTTCCACAATCGAGACAAGCATTTGGCTCAGGCTGGAATCATCCTTCAAAGTTTCTTCTGCCGCAGTGGTCATATCCTTCATGACAGTCAGGATCGTACCTTCCACAGGACGAACAACGCCTTTATAAGCGGTATTGCGGCCTTCCTGCATGGCACGCATCAGCAAACCGGTATCCATCGTTTCGTAATGATCGAGCGCGCGTGAAAAACCGCGCCAGATCTGCGAAAGGATCACGCCGCTATTGCCTCTAGCGCCCATTAGCGCGCCTTGGGCAAAATGACGACCCGTTTCGCCAACGTTGGTTGACCGATTTTGATCAGCTTCAGCAAAGGCGGCCTGCATGGTTAGGACCATGTTGGTGCCGGTATCACCATCTGGCACCGGAAAGACGTTCAAAGAGTTGACATATTGCTGGTTGGTTGTCAACCAGAGCAGACCAGCTTCAAAAAGTAGCATGAGCCCATCGCCGTTGATGGGAGACTGCAACAGCCGGTGGCGTTCAGCCTCATCAGGCAGGGTTCGAGACGATTCATTCATTGAGCACCTATTGATAGATTAATCTGGGTTACTTATTCTTAAGCCCCTGACATGGACATCTACCCGCTTGACCGGGATTCCCATGGTTTTTTCGACACTATACTTGACGCTGTCTGCGACCGAATCCGCTACCGATTTGATACGTAGACCGTATTCGATGATCAGGTTGAGTTCCAGGCTGACACCATCTTCCTCTGAATTAACCAATATCCCCACATCGGCTTCTTTTTTGAAGAAGCGAGAGACGGTTTCAGCGGGACTTGCTGGCGCCAGGCTGATGACGCCGTATGATTGCAAGGCAGCATTGCGGGCAACTGTTTTAATTGCCTGCGGGAGGATGAAGATGCTACCCTGTTGATTACTTTGAGTTGTCATAGAAATCCTCTTTCTCCGCGAAAATTACTTGATTCTTTTCCTGTTATCTGGTATTATAATTTCTTGCGTGTGTAGTAATTAGTACATGTGCAGCCTGAAATTATAATGCATAAGAGGTAACAAGATGGCAAAGTGCAGTCAATGTGGTAAAACCACAACTTTCGGTCATAATCGCAGTCACTCGCTGGTGGCAACCCGGCGTAAATTCCTGCCCAATCTTCAACGCGTTTCTGTGCTGGAGAATGGCAGAAAAGTTCGTAGAGTCCTCTGCGCACGCTGCATCAAGACTTTGACCAAAAATTACAACTAGTTTGTTAACCCACAAACGATCAAAAAGTCGCACTTGCGGCTTTTTTGATTTTAAATCAGTGCTTCGCGTAAGGCACGCACTCCACCAGCAATGCCTTCAGGATGTTTGAAAACTGCGGTCCCAGCCACGAAATTACGCGCGCCTGCTTCATAATTGGCACGTATAGTGGCAGCAGTGATTCCTCCGTCCACCTGGACGATGGCTTTCGACCCTTGTGCGTCAAGAATTGCGCGGGTCTGTTGGATCTTCTTGATTGCCTGGGGAATAAATTTCTGTCCCCCAAAGCCAGGATTGACCGACATGATCAGAACCAACTCCACCATGTCTGCCAGCAATTCCAGTGGTTCCACTGGCGTGCCCGGATTGAACGTCAGTCCAGGTTTTACGCCCAGTTCACGAATGGTCTGAAGTGTACGGTGAATGTGCGGGCACGTTTCGAAGTGCACCGTCAGGTAATCCGCTCCGGCACTGGCAAAAGTCTTTAGGTGCTTTTCGGGCTCAACAATCATCAGATGCACATCCAGAGGCAGTGAAGTCATTTTCTTGCAAGCTGCGACAATATCAGGACCAAACGTTATGTTTGGGACGAACCTTCCATCCATGACGTCAATGTGGATTGCGTCTGCTCCTGCCGCTTCACAGGCCTGCAGATCTACACCCAGCTGGGTGAGATCAGCTGAAAGGATGGAAGGAGAGATCAAAGCTGCCATGTTACCTCGTGTCAGGGTTTAAGTAGTAAATAGACATAAAACCAGAATGGGATCAATCCCAACAACAGGGTCGCCGCGAGTAAACCCAGTGACCAGGTTTTCCAATCAATAGCCGACCTTGCTTGCGTATCTTGCACGTTTTCTGCATAGCCTGCCCCCGCTGCAATAGTTGGAACAGGCGTGATATCAGTTTGGGGAG
>MTKX01007588.1_pt2 | contig 17275 bp, 23 predicted proteins | sample 1042771 | NCBI WGS metagenome assembly MTKX01 (sample SAMN06212183, study PRJNA360534) | anaerobic digester metagenome | biome: Wastewater treatment plant; material: sludge; isolation source: anaerobic digester fed with sludge from wastewater treatment plant | place: Denmark: WWTP Randers ... | reverse complement strand
CATAAATCGAACACAGGCCCTTCCTTGCATATCCTTTTATAAGGTTCTTTGTCATCGGTTGTTCTTATTACACATCCAAAACATAGTCCAAAACCACATGCCATCCTCTCCTCAACAAGAACCTGGCATGGAGTTCCTGTTTTTTCAAACAACCCTCTCAGTCCTTCATACATACCTTTAGGCCCACACACAAGTGTTTCAACCATTTCTGTTTTTGTTGATATTAGATAATTTTCCAATAGATCAACTACGTTTCCTTTATACCCCTCGGAACCATCGAGTGTTGCAATTTTAACGTCCGAGCCTTTTATATCTTTTATCAACTGTAACTCATCTTTGCTATTACATCCAAAAAAAACAGACGCCCTTTTGCCGAGCCTTTTTATCAACATATTAACGCCTGCAATGCCGATACCACCTGCAACCACATGATAATTATCAGTGTCATTCAGATGAAAACCATTACCAAGGGGGCCCAATATGCTTGTTTGAATGTTTTTTTTAACTTTGCTTAGAATTTCTGTTCCTTTTCCTGCAACCCTATACATGATACTGATCGTATCCTTATTGCCATCATAGATACTGAAGGGTCGCCGCAAAAAAACCTCGTTGCCTGGAATCCTGATCATAACAAACTGGCCGGGCTGTATTTTTCCCATGGGTTTTAAAAGATGCATTTTTAGCAGATAATAGCCTGAAACAATGTTTTTGTTCTGAACGACGGTTGCCTCTATATCATACATTAAACATTTCCATATCAATATTTAATTGTAAAAATTCCAAACTTACAAACTTATCTTTTTGGCTATTGCATTTGGTCATGGTTTTTTATTTACCCTTTGAAAGGTGCATTACGAGTGCATCTTCTTTTGTTTCCATATAATACCCCTTTCTTTTGCCTATAACTTCGAATCCAAACCTTTTATATAAGCGCTGTGCATCGACATTGCCTTCTCGTACCTCGAGGAAAAAGTTGTAAATGTCTCTTGCTGTGGAATACTCAATTATATGGGCAACTAAGTTTGAACCGTATCCTTTTCTCCTGTAATCAGGATGAATTGCAAGATTCATTATGTGAGCCTCGTCTTCTACAGAGTAAAGCATGATGTAACCGACAATACTTTCATTTATGTTTATCACAAAATTTGCTGTTATTGGTGATAAATATGTTTCTCTGAACATATTCTTAGTCCATGGTGAAATAAACGAAAGCCTTTCCGTTTCAAGCACCCTGTCAAGGTCGTTTTCCATCATTTCACGGATCATGCCCTAAGATTTTCCTTCTGATGGATAATATCATTTTTTACTGTTTCTAAGTCCTCAAGTGTGTTTATATTGGTGAATACGGAGCGTCCTTTACTATAAAAAATTGGATTATCGCCGAGAATATTCATGGTAAGACCCGGAAAGACCTTTGATATTTTCAATTTGTTATGTTCAATGAGTGTGAACATACAGGATATGCACGCTCTATTGTATATTGCACTGAGCGGCTCAAACCCTTTATCTGTTTTAGGGATTACAATATCCTTACCATCAATGCTTTCAATGATGTATCTAATGGCATCTTCGTTTAGGTACGGCATGTCACATGCACATACATATACGTATGGATTATGAGAATAAACCAGTGCCGACACGATTCCAACCATAGGACTTTTTATTGGTAGAATATCTTTTATCACAGGTGCATCTATGTATTTAAAACCGCTGTGGTTACTCGAAACAATTACAATGTCGTTAAAAATCGTTTGAACCCTTTCATAAACATGATTCATCAGGGGTTTGCCATTTATAATCAGGGTTGCCTTATCCTGCCCTATCCTTGTGCTAAATCCGCCGGCAAGTATTGCACAAGTGACATTCATCATCGGGAATTTATCATTTTTTGCACCATTAGTAAAGGGACATATCTGTCAACAGATTATGTTCATCATACTGAACGGTTGTTCCATTCATTAATAATTCAATAATAATAATCATTGACAAAAAATATGTCGTTTACTATACTTGCATAAATATAAATACACTGTGCTGAACAGATATGAACACGCCAAAGCATAATTAAAATTAACTTTAAATTTAGGAGGAGGTATGACAGCTATACTTTGGTTTACTGAAAAAATTAGCAGGCTGATGAATGTCGTCGCTTATTTAGCATTGACATTTATTATGCTTCTCACGGTCGCAGATGTTATTCTGAGATTCTTCGGTCATCCAATTATTGGAACGTTTGAACTGGTTGGATTGGGTGGCGCAGTGGCAATGGGTTTCGGCATCCCCCTTACGTCATGGTTAAGGGCACATATTTTCGTTGATTTTCTGGTTAACATGTGTCCTGATGCTATTAAGAACTCAATAAACATAATTACAAGATTGCTCGGAATAATACTTTTTATTGTAATTGGTTACAATTTGCTACTCTATGCGGCTGACCTTTACAGATCAGGTGAGGTTTCGTTGACGAGGCAGATCCCATTCTACCCTGTAGCATTTGGAATGGGTATATGTTGCTTTATACAGTGCCTTGTGCTTATCTGCGACATTTTTAAGATAATTGGAGGTAAATATGAATGAGATTGTGGTCGGTATTCTTGGTTTGATTATTGTGCTTTTGATGTTTTTAACAGGTATAGAGCTAGCCTTTGCAATGATTATAATTGGTTTTCTTGGTTTCGGCTACCTGATATCTTGGGGTGCCGCATTTAACCTTCTGGCAAAAGATTTTTATGATGTTTTAAACTCTTATAGCTTTACTGTTATTCCCCTGTTTGTCTTGATGGGGCAAGTGGCTTTTAACTCAGGCATCGCTAAGAGACTTTTCGATGCTGCAAATAAATTTATTGGACATGTTCCCGGCGGCCTTGCAATGGCAACTGTTGGTGGCGCTACAGTATTTAAGGCAATATGTGGTTCCTCTCCTGCAACATCCGCGACCTTCGCAGCCGTTGCGGTTCCCGAAATGGATCGCTTTAATTATGACAAGAGGCTTTCAACCGGTATCGTTGCTACAGTCGGCACCCTTGGTATTCTTTTGCCCCCGAGTGTCACCCTAATCATTTATGGTATTATCACAGACCTGTCGATAGGCCGTTTATTTCTTGCAGGTATATTCCCTGGGTTGATCATTGCATTGTTTTTTATCGGTGTTATATATGGCTGGTGCAAAATTAACCCTGCCATGGGACCAAAAAGCGAAAAGGCAACTTGGCCACAACGGTTTAAAACAATACCGGACGTTATAATGGTTTTGATTATCTTCGTTCTTGTGATAGGCGGTATCCTTGGTGGTTTTTTTACTCCAACAGAGGCGGGAAGCGTGGGCACGTTTCTTGTGCTTATTCTTGCTTTTGCAAAAAGAGATTTGAGTATTAAAGGATATTTAAAATCTGCTACGGAATCTATCAGGGCAGCATGTATGGTGCTCCTCCTCATTACAGGTTCAACAGTTCTTGGACACTTTATTGCTGTTACAAAGATTCCGATGCTTGCTGCAGACTGGATAGTAGGCCTTCAGATGCCATCATGGGTTATACTTATTATTATCTCGTTTATTTATCTCCTTGGGGGTTCGTTCATAGATGATCTTGCCTTCATGATCCTCGCAACACCGATCTTCTATCCTGCAATTATTCAGCTCGGCTACAACCCATTGTGGTTCGGTATAATGATTGGCATAACAGTTATGATGGGCGTTGTTGTCCCACCTATGGCTATTTGCGTTTTTGTGGTCAAACAGATCACTAAGACACCTTTGAGTGTCATTTATCAAGGTGTATATCCTTTTCTGATAAGCCTGGTCGTAGGTGGCATACTCGTTTTTCTTTTCCCCTCGTTAGCTACCTGGTTGCCAAGCGTTTTAATGCCGGGATAATGATACGGTCAATTTTGAGCTTTAAGTCTTAAGATAAAACATTGACGAAAGAAAGGGGTTTCTTAAAAAAAGAAACCCCTTTTTATATGAGCAAAATTGCCTACAAAAAAGGCCCCCTTTCTTTTGCAGGGGGCCTCCTAAGCATTTTATACAACAATGGTTTTATGCGAGAGTCTTTAGCTTTGCCTGAAGGTTTTTGGTAAATTCCTTCTCTGTATCCTTTGCTTTTGCCCTCATGATCCTGTCTCCAAACATGGCGAGTTTTCCAACGATACTTACATCTGATTTGTAATTTACCTCTACCATGCCAGGTGATACTTCTTTCAAGCTCACAGATGTGTTGTTTTTAAAGTGACCAAGTTTTGTCATGTCTTCGCCTTCGCCTTCAATCTCTATATAAGTGGGTTTTTCAATCTTGGTCATTTTATTAACGAACTTCAGCTTTGCCGTTATGATTCCGACCTTCTGTTTAACAATACACTCGTAAGTAGTGTCGTCTATGACCCTTANNCAGACTCAGTGCCAGGTACACAGGTCATGATACTCTCGGGCTTTAGCATAAATTCAAACAACTTATCGATAGGCGCAGCAACTGTAAAACTACCCTCTATTAACATAACTTCCTCCCATACAAATTTATTTGCAACAGCTATAAAGCATTTTCTTGCTTTATGCTAAATGCTATTCACTGCTCTATAGTTTATCCTGTGCCTTCTCAATCAGATCCGAGAGAATCTCATAACTTTTGTTACCTGGTTCTGAAATCTGCGAGAGCAGCAGGTCAATATAAGAGTATCCCTGTGACTCAATCCACGCCCTGTGGTTTTTGTCGCCGGTTCCAAACATATGTCGAGCCACTTGTAAGCTGTTAGGCCATTCTTTTTTACATGCAGGACACTTAATATTCACGGAGTACCTCCTTTAACTTTGACTTTTTATATTATTTTGTCTCTTGTTCCTTCTTTTCCCTTAGCGCCTTCAAAACTCTTTCCGGTGTTATCGGGAGTTCTTTCATCTGAATACCCATTGCGTTAAACACTGCATTCCCCAATGCTGCCGCTGTCGGGTTGGTCAGGCCTTCGCCTGCCTCCTTTGCACCGTATGGTCCTTCAGCTTCGTAGGTGTGGATATCAATTATTCCTGTTGGAGGCATTTCGGGCGCTTTGATGACTTTGTAATCTACAAGGTTTGGATTCAAAAGTTTGCCTTCATCCATAGGCATATCTTCAAGGTAAGCATAACCAAGAGCCATTGAAGCTGCGCCTTCGAGTTGTCCTATGAGTCCCAGAGGGTTGATGGGTTGACCACAGTCATGTGCTGTCATGACATCATGAATTTTAATTTTGCCTGTTTCCGGGTCGATCTCAGCGTCAACAGCCTGCATCATATAGCTGTATGCTGGGGAAATCATGCCTTTCCTGTGTGGTGTATAGTAACCGCGACCAATTATACGCTGACCATCTTTTGCACGAATAGCCTTTTTAACAAGGTCTTCATATTTCATGCCTCTTTCTGGGCGTGCAATGACATGTGCCCATCTATCCTTTATATCAAGGTCGTATACTATGTTGAGCCCCATCTCTGCATAAGCAAATTCAAGAAGCTGTTTTTTGGCATCTTCACATGCCATTTTTACGGCATTACCCGCCATAAGTGTCTGACGCGAACCCCACGCACCCAAGTCTGCCGGACAGTGGTCAGTATCGCCTGAATGCACCTTTATATCTTCAACCTTAACACCAAGCGTTTCAGCCGCAATAATCGCCATAGTTGTGTTGGAACCTTGACCAATATCCTGGCAACCAACGTGAAGTTCTGCAGTACCGTCATTGTTTATCGTTATTACTGCGGATGAGAAGGAGTAAGGCGAATCAAACCAGTTAAAGATACCGCCGGACATGAATCCGCATGAGGAAACACCTATTGCCCTGTTCGGTCCTAAATCCCCTTTGGATTCTGCCCATTTTTCAATTTCATCGATGCATTCTGACATACCGCAACTCTGAATGTACGCCTGCCCGGGCACTTCATAGCATTCCGTGTGGGCATTTTCTCTTCTAACTTCAAACGGATCGAGACCGAGGTCTTTACACATCCATTCAATCTGCTGTTCTGAGCAGAACATTGCCTGTGGTGCGCCGAATCCACGCATTGATGTGGAAGGCATTGTATTTGTATATACTCTGTATCCGTCGTATCTGTAGCCTCTCCATTTGTATGGGAATGAGTGGAAAAAACCCGAGAGGTAAAGGGCTGTTGCGCCCATACCTGTGTAAGCGCCACCGTTTGAAAACATACGGGATTCTCTTGCGAGGAATGTTCCGTCTTTTTTCATTGCTGTTCTAACATAGTAAAACATAGGGGTTCTTCTTTTCGAAGCGATAAAATCCTCTTCGCGTGTAAAAACGATTTTTACTGGTCTGCACAGCTTTTTTGAAAGTACGGCACTGCAAAATTGTGCTGCATCTAGTTCAAACTTGCCCCCAAAACCACCGCCAACGTATGTTGCAATTACCCTAACATCTCCTTCTCTCATGCCGAGAACACCCGCAAGAAGGGCCTGATGATAATATGCAGACTGGGTTGATGTCCATACTGTAAGTTTTCCATCGGGCGTATAATTTGAAACTGCTGCGCGCGTTTCCATACACATATGATGCTGGCCAGAGCAACGGAACCAGTCTTCTCTGATGTAGCCGTCCTTTTCCGCTTCTGCGAAGGCATCATCAACATCACCCCACTCAATATGTCTTGTAACATTGACATTCCTTTCAACGCCTTCATGGATCGTAGGCGCCTCTTTCTTGATTGCATCGAGCGGTTCATAGACTGCGGGTAGCACTTCGTACTCAACATCGATTAAGTCAAGGGCTGCCTCTGCGATTTCTTCTGTGACAGCCGCAATCGCTGCTACAGGTTCACCTATGTATCGCACCTTTTCAAGTGGCAAAATCTGCTCGTCGCAGAGTTCTGAATAACGTCTCCAGATACCCTGTTTGATGCCGAGAGTATCCTTGCCAGTGACAACCGCTACAACGCCAGACAACTCCAATGCCTTGGAGTAATCGATATTGATTATTTTTGCGTGCGGATGTGGACTCCGAAGGATCTTTCCATAGAGCATGCCCGGCAGCGTTACGTCAAATGTGTACTGTGCACGACCTGTAACCTTGGCTATGCCATCGACATTGTGAACATTTGTATTTATAACAGAATATTTAACATTCGTTTTGAAGGTAGAATATCTAAGCTCACTACTCATCTTACGCCTCCTTGTATTTGCCTTGTGCAACGGCATCGATTGCCCTTACAATGCTGTTGTAGCCTGTACAACGACAGATGTTTCCTTCAATGCCTTCACGTATCTGGTGTTCAGTTAAAGTTTTGCCCTCATTTTCCTTGAGGAGTGCAGTTGCCGACATGAGCATGCCTGAAGTACAGAAACCACACTGGTATGCGCCCTGATCAAGAAAAGCAACCTGAACATCACTTAATTTACCGTCTTTCTCAAGACCCTCGGCGGTAGTTACATTTAAACCTTCAACCTGAACTGCGAGCACAGAACAGGATTTTACTGACATATCTTCAACATTAACTGTACAGGCTCCGCAAGATACGGTTTCACAACCCCTCTTCGTTCCGGTAAAACCGAGATGATCTCTAATGACTTCAACCAGAAGCGTCTTGGGATTTATATATACTTCGTATTTCTCACCGTTTACTGATAATTTTAATAATCTCTTTTCCATTGTTATCAACCTCCTTCGCTATTAGGCCATGGCCTGTTCCCAGGCTTTTTTCAACATCCTTTTTGTGTAAACGCCTGCTACGTGTCTTCTCTGAGCTTCCGACGCATGAATATCAGCTACCGGTTCACAATCCTCTGATGCTATCTTTCCAGCTTCAGCAAAAAGCGCTTCATCATATTTTTTACCTACAAGCAGTTCCTCTGCCCTTTTTACCCTAATTGGAACAGGGCCTGCATTGCCAAGAACTATTCTTGCATCCTTGCATGTCCCATCATTGATCAATGTGACAGAAACTGCAGCAGCGACAATGCCCATATCGCTGTCCAAAAGGTTGAATTTCTGATAAGCCGTGCCTGTTTTAGGTTCAGGTACTGGTACCTGGATTTCAAGAATTAGTTCATCATCATTCTTCTGTGTGGCAAAGTAGTCAACAAAAAACTCATCTAAAGGGAACACCCTTTCTTCGCTTGCGCTTCCAACCTTGACACTACCCTTGAGGGCTATCAATACAGGGCCGGGATCGCCTGCAGGGTCTGCATGGGCAAGGTTGCCGCCTATTGTGCCCCAGTTGCGGGTCTGAATAGATGCGAGTTTGTTTTCCATGGCAACAAGTACGGGATAATTTTTAGCGATTACATCGGATTTTTCAATCTCGCGATGTGTTGTTGTAGCGCCGAGTCTCAGACCATCCTTGGCATCGAAAGAAATATAATTCATTTCCTTTACATGCTTGATGTCGAGAAGATACTCGGGCGTCACCATTCCCTGTCTCATCACAATGAGCAGCGATTGACCGCCGCAGATCACCTTACACTCGTCCTTATGCTCTGCGAGCATGGAGAGAGCTTCTTTCAGTGAACCAGGTTTTAAGTAGTTNNCCTTTCTATTAATTCTTACTCATTACTACATTTATACACTTGGCATATGCATATCCATTGCAATTACGACATCCTCAACGTTCTCTAAGCATTTTAAAGACTTGAACATTTCATCCGAAAAACCTATACTGGCACCTTTCGTGGTTTCTGGTTCATTCTTTAATTGCTCAATCTCTTCCGATTCCAATAAGCAACCATGATAACCCCTTGAAAAACAAAGATAGTAGTGCCTGCCCCTGTATATTGCACAATCAACACACATCCCTTTTGAAATGGGGCATACCATCTTTTCTTTTGCCATTTGACACACTCCTCAGATATAAAATAAAATGATAAATGTAACTTTTCGCATTCATGTATTATGAAAAAACAATAATACATAAAAATGACGATGTAACAATCTATATGAGTTGAAATTATTTACAATATTTGTCAAAATGTCAAGTTATTTTTTTTGGTATAATTATTTATCATAATAAACCGATAAGTTATACTCCATATTATTTTGATATGTTAGTGATATCATAATTGTTCATTATAATGAACTTGCAACTGTAACTTGCTTTTATGGGGTATAAAAAGAGTTGACAAAGCTTTTTCAATTTCATATAAGAATGAAAAACGTTTTAGGAGGGTCACCATGAAAAAACATTTTGTTTTAAAGTCGTTTCTTTTTGTCTTACTCATGTCTTTCTGTCTGGTTACACTTCCCAACATTGCATCGGCACAGCAGAAGGAGATAAAGCTCAACTTTTCGAACTTCTTCCCGGCACCCCATGAGAACAGCAAGATAATGGAAGCATTTTGCAAAGAGATTGAAAAAAGAACGAATGGCAAGGTAAAGATTGCATATTTCCCTGGCGGTACCCTTACCCCGGCTGCTCAGACATATGACAACATTGTAAAAGGTATTGCCGACATCGGGGAAAGCTGTTTTGCCTATACAAGAGGAAAGTTCCCCATGATGGAATGTCTCGATCTGCCACTTGGATACAAAAACGGTACACAGGCAACAAACCTTGCAAATGCATTCTACGCTAAGTTTAATCCAAAAGAACTTGCTGATGTGAAGGTGCTGTTCGTTCATGCACATGGACCTGGCATTTTGCATTCAAAGAAACCTGTAAAGACGCTCGATGATCTTAAAGGTATGAAAGTAAGAGCAACAGGGCTTTCAGCAAAGGTTGTTTCTGCATTCGGCGCAGCTCCAGTTGGNNTGAGACATATGATGCACTTCGCACCGGTGTTGCTGAAGGCGCTATGGCACCAATCGAAGCATTACAGGGCTGGAAATGGGGCGAAGTGGTGAAGTCAACCACCCAGAACTTTGGCTCTGCATATACAACTGGGATGTTTATCGTAATGAACAAGGCTAAATGGAATTCACTTCCACCCGATATCCAGAAAGTTTTTGATGAAGTACGTAAAGAGTACATTGCGAAACAGGGTCAGATATGGGATAAGATAGATAAGGATGGATATGATTTTACAAAGGCCAGGGGCAACCAGGTTATATCTCTCTCCAAAGAGGAAGATGCCAAGTGGGCAGCAAAGGTAAAACCTCTGCTTGACGAATATGCCAAAAACACAAAGGCAAAAGGTTTACCAGGTGACGAGGCAATCAAGTTCTGTCTTGATTATCTGAAATCACACTAAAAAAAGTTGCCGATTGTTTGATTGTTTAGTCAGAATATTTAGTCCGAACAAAGGGGATGCGCATAGCATCCCCTTTGTTTAGTGTTATTATTACATTTTTTTATTCAACATTGCTTATTTTTTTGCTAATATAAAACCATGCCACAATATAAAATCGACATTAACTGCGACATGGGCGAGTCCTTTGGGGATTATAAAATAGGAAACGATGCTGATGTAATTGAGCATATAACATCAGCAAACATTGCATGCGGTTTCCATGCCTCTGACCCCAACATAATGGAAAAAACTGTAAGACTATGCAAAACGCATGGTGTCATGATAGGTGCTCATCCTGGTTATCCTGATTTGATGGGATTCGGCAGAAGATTTATGGATGTTAGTGAGCCTGAGCTTATAAATTATGTCATATATCAAGTAGGCGCATTAAAAGGTTTTTTATCCTTAAACGAGATACCCCTTCAACACATAAAACTGCATGGTGCACTTTATAATTACATGGTAAACCAGGAACATATCTTTTCAAATATCATTGATACGTGCATCAAGGCCTTTGGCAATGTCATATTTCTCACACTCGGCACAAAAAGGACATCTGCTTTGAAAAAATCCTGCTTAAAACAAGGTATCAGGATCGCATTGGAGGCATTTCCCGACAGGATGTATACGGATGATGGTGAATTGCTTCCGAGAAGGTTTAAAGAGGCGGTACTGCATGATAATGAACTGATCGCAGTGCGAGCAGTGCGAATGGCGAAAGAGAGAGGCATAGAGAGTATAAATGGAAAATGGATTGAAATGGATATTGACACCCTTTGTATTCATGGCGACAACAAAGAAAGTATAGAAGCTGCAAGAAAGATAAAAACATATCTGATGCGCGAAGGCGTTGAAATAAAGCCACTCGGAAGGCTTTCTAAATTTGATATAACCGATATCAGTTTGAATTCGCTGGCTAAACACTGAGTAGAGTTTCAACGTCCATAACATAAACATAAGTACGGTCAACACGCATTAGATATTCGTTGGATGACTCGGAATTAGGATTTTTAATTTTCAAACAAAGGCATTATGGAATATCTGAGATACAGCGAAGACGGGATACGGATAGTTCTTGGAAATACGATAGAGCTATCTGTAAATAAAGCTGTGAGGAGGTATTATCTATACCTTAAATCTCTCCGCATTGAAGAAATAGTTGATATAATACCATCTTATTGCTCATGCTTGATACGTTTTGACCCTGATGCAATCACATTTAGAAATCTGGTATCCCGTTTGAAAAACGAAGAAACACATATAAGTGTCTTTGATGTGCCTGAACCTATAATCCATGAGATACCTGTTGAATACGGAGGGGAAACAGGCCCTGATATGGGCTTTGTTGTCTCTTACACGAACCTTTCGGAAAAGGAAATCATTGCGATTCACACCTCAAACTTATATACCGTATATACGATTGGGTTTATGCCCGGGTTTCCTTACCTTGGGACACTCGATCAGAGATTGTACGTACCCCGCCTTGAAACACCACGCACAAAAGTTCCAAAAGGCTCTGTGGGTCTTGCACAACTACAGACAGGTATCTACACATATGAATCGCCCGGTGGTTGGCAGATCATCGGGAAAACAACATCAACATTGTTCGACCACACAAAAGAGCCATACTGTCTTATGATGATGGGAGACAAGGTAAGGTTTATAAGTATATGATTGAGGTCATTCATCCTGGCATACTATCGATTGTAGTTGACGGCGGAAGAAACGGATATGCCGATTACGGTGTTCCCTCATCATCTGCAATAGATTTGTCTGCCTTGAAAATACTAAACACAATACTGAAAAACCCAACATTTGCCCCAGCCATAGAGGTTATTGGCAGCGGCTTTTCTCTGTTATTTCATGCACATATGACATGCGCCATAACAGGAGCTAAGGTGGAAACAGTACACAATGGCGAATCATTTAATACTTGGACATCATTCGAGGTAAGAAGGGGAGATACCCTTAAAATAAAGAATATCATCGAGGGATTCCGTTATTATGTGGGCTTCTCGGGAATAATGGATATTGAAAAGACTATTAACAGTTTTTCGACGAATCTTGAATGCGGTTTCGGCGGATTTAAGGGCAGACCTCTTAAAAAGGGCGACATTATTGGTATAATAAATCCAAGGATAGAGACTTCAAAAACGATCCCTGAAGATATAATTCCTAATATGAAACCCCCTCACATGATTCATTTTGTGAAAGGTCCTGAATATACATATTTTGTTCCTAAAATATTAAAAAGCTTGTTTGAAAAAAATACCTTATCGTGTTATAAGGTTTCACCAAAAACAAACAGGACAGGAATAAGGTTGGAAGGCATTCCGTTGTTGTTTAAAAAAGGGATTGAAAAGAGCATCATTTCTGAAGGCGTTTTGCCTGGCACCATACAGATCCCAGGCGATGGCATGCCTATCATCATGCTGAATGAGAGAACCATAGGCGGATACGCACGCGTAGGCGTAGTAACTAGGGCTGATCGTGACCTTCTCGCCCACCTAAAACCTGGCGATGAAGTTCAACTGAGATTGGTTAACAAAAATGAAGCAAAAAGACTTAGCAAGAGAAAGAATGAAATTTACTGGGCTTACACAAAAACAATGAAGGAGGTATCAAAATGAAATACCAAAAATCTGTTTTTATCCCAATCGTTGTGTTTTTATCTCTTCTTTTCATGGCAGCTCCTCTTTTTGCCCAGGAAAAAGAGATAAAGATCGGCGTTCTTTATCCCTTATCCGGCGCTGCGGCTACAATAGGCNNCAATAGGCAGGGATCTTCAAAGGGCAGCGGAATTGACAGCAGATATCATCAACAACAAAACACAGGGCGTTGATATACCTATGGCACAGTGGGGAGGTATACCAAACTTAAAAGGTGCCAAAATTAAGTTGATCTTTGCCGACCACCGTGGCGAGCCAGATCGCGGGGCAGACCTTGCAAAAAGGCTTATTCTCGATGACAAGGTTGCAGGTTTAATGGGCGCATACCATAGTTCTGTTACCAAGACAGTAAGTGCCGTCGCCGAACGCTACGGAATCCCGATGATCAACGATTCATCCACATCACCTGAACTTACCAAAAGAGGGTTCAAATGGTTCTGGCGCACCACTCCCCACGATGATATGTTCAACAAAGACCTTTTTGAACTATTAAAAGGACTTACAGAAGGAAAGGTCAAAGGGGTAAAGGCTGTTCCAAAGGATAATCTAAAAAATGTTGCTTATGCGTGTGAAAATACTGAATGGGGCTCAAGCGTTGCAAAATCTTTAGAGGCATACGCAAAGGAGTATGGCTTTAACGTAACAAAGGGGGTTCTATACAATGCAAACTCGCCCGATTTGACCTCAGAGGCCAAAACGCTTGTAACGGTAAAACCGAATGCAATGCTTTTTGCATCATATCTTTCTGACTCCCTCTTAATGATAAGAACACTCAAAGGGATGAAGGCACAAACAAACTTCTTCTGGGGACAAAACGCAGGGTTCGAGATGGCTGATTTTGCCAAAATGCTTGGTGCTGACATTAATGGTGTATTGACAAGGACCGTCTTTATCGCCAAGATAACAAAGGTGAAAAAGGTTGCAGGCCAGGTAAATGCACTATACAAAAAGAAATATGGTGATGACTTAACTGGCGCAACCGCCCGTTCAGTTGTGGGCATCCAGACATGGGCATATGTACTGAACAAAGCAGGCTCAACCGACCCAAAGGCAATCCAGAAGGCATGTAACGAAATCAACATACCTGCCAATGACCTTGTCATGCCATGGGCAGGTGTCAAATTTGATGCAACAGGCCAGAATATTCTCGGCAGGGGTCTCATTGGTCAATATCAGAAGACAAAAGAAGGCAAGATAGATCTTGAGATTATTTATCCATTTGAGCTTGCCACTGCAAATATGATTTATCCATTCCCAGGTTGGAATTGATGTAATTTACGGGATACGGGTTGTACCATTTTAATCCGTATCCCGCATATGAATCATGATTAAAAATTTGTGTTTAACTTGAGGCAAACATTATGTTTCTGATTGATGCATTATTACAGGGTATATTGATGGGGCTTCTTTTTGCACTTGTTGCGCTGGGTCTAACCGTTATATTCGGCGTTATGGATATTGTAAATTTTGCCCACGGAGAGTTTCTTATGTTGGGAATGTACACTATCTACTGGATCAATAAACTGTTTGGCATAGATCCATTGCTTGCACTTCCAGCATCAACGCTTCTTGGTGCACTGCTGGGGGTCGCATCTTATTACTGGTTCATCAAATATCTGCTTAGAGGTCCTGCTATAGCCCAGTTGTTTGGCACATTTGGTCTTATGCTGTTCTTGCAGTATACCGCTATGTTTCTCTTCAGCGCCGACTACCGTATGATAGACAAGGGTCTTTTGGTGGGCAAAAGCCTTTCCGTCGGCCCGTTTGTGTTCGACTGGACAAAACTGGCTGCCGGCATATTAAGTCTCATCGCATTTGCCTTTGTGTATTATTTCATTAATAAAACAAAGACTGGAAAGGCGCTTCAGGCAACGGCACTAAATAAGGAGGCTGCTTCTTATATGGGGATCAAAACTGAAAGGATGAATGCAATTGCATGGGCGATAGGCGGTGCAACTGTAGGTACAGCGGGCGGATTGCTGGTTAACTTTTATTACGCATATCCCATGGTTGGTATCCTTTTTGTAATGATTGCTTTCGCCTGCGTCGCCCTTGGGGGTTTCGGAAGCATAAAAGGTGTTTTCTTTGCGGGTTTGCTTATAGGGATACTCGAGATGACCTTCCCTGTTTTCGGACAGATCATAGGTTCTGATTTTCTTGGGCCTCATTTCAAATTTACAGTCGTTTATTTAGCATATTTTATCATAGTGGTCGTAAGGCCTCAGGGGTTGTTTGGATGGAAAAATTAAAGGATGCCTTTGATTTTAGCGATTTTTCGAAGGCTGAACGCTTGTGTCTCGCAATATTTTCTGTTTTTCTTTTGGCATTTCCATGGATTGGTGCCGGTTCTTTTGTGAAAACGGTCATGATACAGTTCCTCCTTTTTTCAATGTTTGGCATGGGGTGGAACACGATTGGCGGATACGGGGGACAGGTCGAGCTTGGCAAAGCGCAATACGTTGGTATAGGGTCATACACCGTAGCGCTCATGATGGTATGGTGGCAAATCCCTTTTTGGATTTCAATGCCCATCGGTATTTTGATAGCACTCGGATACTCCTTTATTATAGGTTATCCGCTTTTCAGGCTTAAGGGTCATTATTTTGCCATTGCAACCATCTGTACATCGCTTGTTCTGAAAGATATTTTTGATAACTGGAATCTCGTGGGTGCAGCTAAAGGTATAGAATTGCCAATACATGAGCATCCTGATTTTCTCTATATGCAATTCAAGTCCGACACATACTACTATTATTTTATAATGGTGCTCTTCTACATAGCGCTTTTCTACATGAACTGGTTCAGAAAGTCAAAACTCGGTTATCAGTTGCGTATGATCAAGGATGATGAGGATGCAGCAGAAAGTCTCGGTATCGATATACGCTGGTGCAAGATAAAGGCATATTCCATCGCCTCGGCGTTTGTTGCTGTAGGGGGTGGCTTTATGGCGGTCTACAATCTGTACATAGACCCTGCTTCGGTTATGGAACTCTCCCTGTCAATAAAAATAGCCTTAATGGCAATGCTCGGCGGTGCAGCATCATTATGGGGCCCGATCATCGGTGCAGCATTTCTTGTACCCCTTGACCGTTTCCTTGGAAGCTGGCTTGGAGGACACGGAGGACTAATCGGCCTTGACTTCATGATCTATGCAATGCTTATTATGGTGGTATCCGCCTATCAACCGAGAGGTATCTGGGGTATAATCGAACAATTAAGACACAAAGGGAGTTGACCTTGGCATTTCTTGAAGTATCAAATATTGTGAAAGATTTCGGAGGACTTGTTGCAAACAACAATATCTCCTTTACGATTGAAAAAGGCGAAATCGTTGGTCTCATAGGGCCAAACGGCGCCGGGAAAACAACACTTTTCAATTGCATAGTGGGTTTTTATAGGCCAGATTCAGGACAGATAAATTTCAATGACAAAAACATTACCGGTTTAAGACCTTTTCAAACAAACAGGGCAGGTATAGGCAGAACATTCCAGGTTATGAAGGTCACTACAGGTTTAAGTGCAATAGAAAATGTTATGGTCGGCGCATTCTGCAGGACAGACAGCCGTCACGTTGCAATGAAAGAGGCATCTGAAATCCTTGATTTTCTTGGGCTTAAAGATATTAAAGGATATCATCTTAATGAGCTTCCGATTGCTATACAGAGAAAGATTGGTCTCGCAAGGGCACTTGCAACAAAACCTGAACTTCTAATGCTTGACGAGGTTGCGTCTGGTCTCAACCACACAGAAACAGACGAGTTGGTTGTAACGCTGAAAAGACTCAACGAGGAAAGGGGAATAACCCTTTTTCTTATCGAACATATCATGGAAATGGTCATGTCTGTTTCTCATCGTGTCGTTGTTCTTGATTATGGCGAAAAGATAGCGGAGGGACTACCTGCCGAAATAGTAAAAAATGAAGATGTGATAAAGGCATATCTGGGAGAGAAATATGCTAAAAGTCACTGATATTGAAGTCCGTTACAGCGGCATCCCGGTAATCCACAGCGCCTCTTTGTTTGTGGGAAAAGATGAGCTTGTGACAGTGGTTGGTTCGAAGNNAAGAGTACACTGCTAAAGACAATAGCCGGTGCCCTGCGCCCGACAAAGGGCATAATACAGTTCGAGGGTAAAGACATCCATAAGCTCTCGACACCGGATATCGTAAGGCTCGGTATTACCTATATCCCTGAGGCACGTCTTATATTTGGACCCCTAACGGTAGAGGAGAATCTCGAACTTGGCGCATACATTTTAAACGATAGTGAAGAGATGATGAAAAATCTCGATTTTGTTTACAGCCTTTTCCCCCGCTTAAAGGAAAGGCGCCTTCAATTGAGTGGAACCTTGAGCGGTGGGGAACAGCAGATGCTTGCAATAGGAAGAGGTCTTATGTCAAATCCGAAACTG
>MTKX01001848.1_pt1 | contig 17309 bp, 30 predicted proteins | sample 1042771 | NCBI WGS metagenome assembly MTKX01 (sample SAMN06212183, study PRJNA360534) | anaerobic digester metagenome | biome: Wastewater treatment plant; material: sludge; isolation source: anaerobic digester fed with sludge from wastewater treatment plant | place: Denmark: WWTP Randers ... | reverse complement strand
TGGCAGTGGCTGTTTCTCCATCTGGCTCTTCATCCTCGGCTTCATCAGCAGATTTTCCTTTGGTGAACCCGATAAGATCCCATGTGGAAGTCAGTTCTTTGTCGGAAATCCCGCATGAGATTGTATAAAGGATACATGCGCCTGCCGGCGCCTCGTCAAGGCCGAAGTCGTGACGATGGAGGAGGTAATACGCTGTCGGTTCGTCCAGGCGGTCAGCCTCAACATCCGTCGCTTCTTCGCCATCACCTGATAGAACACGACCTACGACGAAGTCAACGACAATACGGCGAACATGATACAAAAATTCGGATACCAACATCACCTGACCAGGGTCATTCGCCTTCTTTACCACAGGGTGTTTGCTATAGGCCTCAAGCGCCGGACCCGTTGCTGCCCAGGCAAAGTCAGGCCCACGAATGCCGGCATCCCAGAACTCCCGGAGTTGGCTCCGGATATTATGCTGCATCTCTTCCAACACCAACTTGTCCCAACCAGGGCGAGCTGAAACCGGGCGCTTCTCACAGACTAGCCAGACGGACGAAGAGAGGGCCGCAGATGTTTGAGCTCTTATTCGTCCTGTTCGTTCCGTTTGAATTGGCCAGCTACCGTCCACAGAGAAGCCCGCACGGATTACTGCAGACACGAGAGTATCCCGTGCATCTGGATGCTTGTGAGCAAAAACTATTAAGAGCTTGCCCTCAACCTTAAGACTATGGCAACAAGCAAGGAATGCACGGTACATGCCCTCTTCATAAACTGCTTTAGATTTTATCTTGTCCCCTTCGTGACGACTAGCATCATCAATAAGTTCTCCATCGTTCTCTTCACTGTTCCATTTAGCGATGAAGAACTGCCAAAAGCTAAATCCATTTCCTGGGATAGGCCCTTTAACGATCGGCGGAGCCAAATATAGAAGAAATCCATCAAGTCGGAATACGGAATTGCGTCATAATAGGGGGATCGGTTACGACTATGTCAAATGCTTCACCCATGGGCTTAGTCGCTGAGGATCTAAGTGCATACGGTCTTTCCGACGATACCCCGTAACGCATGTTGAATATACTCAAATACGTGTTGAAGGTTGCCCGAAAACCCCCTGCTGATTCTGACCAGGGCATGACTTCTACATAATCCCATGTAATATGTAAGGCAAATCGGCCAAAGCTACCGGAAGGCTTCTCTGCATTAGTGCTTATCCATATACATTGCGTAGAAGATCTATCAATAAGCTTGTCTGTGTTTACTGCCAAATAGGAATAAATTGCCTGATTCCATCCTTCCTGGTAAGTTTCAGTCAAATAATCAAATACCGTTCTTGTTTGTCCAACAAATGTTCCAATTGACAAAAGTTGTCTCGATGTAAAGAGCTTTCTCCATTGATCAAACCCATAAAGTGGTACCCGAAAACCAAGAGCCTCCTTACTTGGCAACGGTTCCTCTGGAAGCCCAAAGGGAATTTCCTCAAATAATGACGGGATTTCTTTCTCAGCTCCTTCCGCCATCATAACCTCATGCTTTGTGGGTAGCCTGTATTCCTTGCCACTCTGTCCATCCACAATCACAGCCGTATTGATTGTGCTCAATCTTCCAGCTTGACCCTCAACACGGATATCTTCCATAGTCATTATCGCTCGGCAGCAAGTTCACTGTGTGCCTGATCCCGACATCGTTCCTGCGCCGATACGTTTATCGTGTTCACGCCGCTGGGCAGTATTGCCACCTTTGACCGGAGCATTTACCTCAATGCCAAAAACCACGCCAGTCTTTTCACTATTCGGCTCCATAGTAAGAAGCACACGTTTCTTCTCCTTCTTGCTGAGCCAACGGGTCTTGAGAAAAGGAATAGTGGCCCGGCAGTTTTTGCATGTCACTGTCCGTGCCCAGAGATACGCCACGGTGGGTTTTGCCACCCAGCGGGGATTGCGCTTGTCAGCAAGATATTCTTCACTAAACCCAGCATTGAGGGTGTCAATATCCGGTGCACCATCCTCTTTCAACGGAACCAATTGCATGGGCTGCTTCTCAAAGGGTTTGGGGGCGCGTTTGTCTATTGGCTCAAAGTCCGCATATACCGGATAATACTGAGCGAGGTCCTTTCGTGCATGATCGAGCACCCACTGTCCCCAGGCCCGCACGTGCCAGGCAAGNNAGCAAGGTCTGCTTTCGGAATCATGCTGGAATCAGGCTTGTCCCAGAAACCAGGTTGCCTTTCTTCCTCATCAAGCTGTTTCTTTGTCTTCTTTGTCCTCCCCACAAGATAGGGGTGGGCCTTGTAGAAGGCTTCCATGAACTTTTCATTGTCAAGAATGAATTCGGGCAGGGGATGTGTCTTACCTGCAAGTCTTTGAGGATACTCTAGGGTGCATTTCAGGATGAACCAGGCAACAGGGTTGATATCTATTGCCGTTGTCGCGCACCCGAGGCGCATGGCTTCAAGGGGGATTGCGCCACCTCCGGCAAAGGGATCAAGCACTTTCGGTGCCCTTCCGCCATAGGCTTCCCGTATCTTTGTGCGAAACCAATCAAGGATTTCCCTATTCTTCGTCTCCCTTCCCCAGGGAAGGATGCCACCTTCGGTAACCTCTTTTTCCCGCTCCGGGATTTGCCCGTTGGGCATTCTTTTCTTCTCAAGCTTCTTGGCTACCTTGCCGCCAATCTTCTCGCAAAGCTCTTTAATTTTGAGTCAATGATCCCTTTTTCATAAGCTCTTGGGTAAGATTTAATGTGAGGCAATTCGGTGAAACTTTTGATATTTGATACCGTTCTCGTTACACTATACGTTGGAACCGATTGCACGAGAAAGTGCACGTGATCCTGATCCGTGCCAATCTCCAGGAATTTCATCTGGTAGCGTTTCTCAATCTCCATGCATACATCTTTCATTACTTCATCCACGTGCTCGTCGAATACTGCACGCCGGTATTTTGCCGGAAAAACCAAATGGTAGATGAGCACCGTAACATTATGGCTTTTATGGATATATTCGCTCACCTACATATTTTACGCCGCAAGCGGCGGGGAATACAACCCGAAGTGATTGATATAAGGTAGTATATCTCACTGTGATGACTTCAATGAGGTTTTTGTGATGCATGAATTCACTGCCCTACCTTCGACGGTTACTTCGTTAACATCCGCAGTCAAATAAGGAAAGATCTCCTCTCGATGATGTACATCATTTGATTGACTGGATGCCTATTGAGATGAACCTTAGAAAGAAATTAACAAGGGCTTACGTTTGTGGTATCCCTGAATATGCAATGTTTGACTATCATGGTTCGGATTTTAAAGACAGGCCAATTGGCCGAAGGAACAAAAAGGGTTGGCCATTTGTGACCAACCCTTTTTGCCTTTTCTCATCGCTTAAAACTCACATATATTTGGCTGGGGGATAGGGATTTGAACCCCAATTCACGGAGTCAGAGTCCGTTGTCCTGCCGTTGAACGATCCCCCAACTTTCACCTGTCATGTTTCTGTTGTCTCTGTTACTTCTTCCTCTGCTTTTTTTGTTTTCTTTGCCGGTTTTTTCTCTGCTGTCGCTGTCGCCTTTTTCTCGGCCTTTTTTTCTATTTTCTCTTTCTTTTCTTTTTTCTCTGTTTTTTCTTCTGCCTTTTTCCCTGCCTTTCCTGTCGACTTCTTTTCGGCTTTTTTTGCGGGCTTTTTACCTTCCTTCTCTTTCTTCTCTTCCTTCTTCTGCGTTAGTTCGATAATGGCCATGGGCGCATTATCACCTTTTCTGTTGCCAATCTTCACAACCCTTGTATAACCACCGTTAATAGCTGTGTAACGGTCGCCGATTTCAGTAAAAAGCTTCTTCACAATGGCCTTGTCTCTCAGGACAGAAAATGCAAGCCTCAAGGAGTGAAGATCTTTCCTTTTCGCGAGGGTTATGAGCCGTTCCGCCACCTTCCTTAATTCCATTGCTTTCGTAGTTGTGGTCTTAATGCTCTCGTGATAAAACAGTGAGTTTGCAAGATTCATAAAGAGCGCTTCTCTGTGGCTCTTGGTTCTGTTCAGTTTTTTTACTCTCTTCTGATGCCTCATGGAAAACCTCTATATATTGTCTTTTCTTTTTAGTGCTGATCTGTCCAACTCCTCCCGTGAAGGAAAATTGTCCAGTTTTATACCGAGCCTGAGACCCATGCATGAAAGTATCTCTTTAATCTCATTGAGGGATTTTCTTCCAAAGTTCTTTGTCATAAGTATCTCTTGTTCTGACTTCTGCACAAGTTCGCCAATATACTTGATGTCTGCGTTCTTCAAGCAGTTTGAACTTCTCACAGAAAGTTCGAGCTCATCAACGCTCCTGTACAGGTTCTCGTTAAAGTCAGGCTTATCCGCCATCCCTTCCTCTTCACCACTAATCTCTTCAATGTCTTCAAAATTAATGAAGATTTTCATCTGTTCCTTAATAATTTTCGCAGCAAACGAAAGTGCATCCAGGGGATTGACGCTGCCGTCGGTCCAGATTTCCATACTGAGCTTGTCATAATCTGTCCGCTCTGCTACCCTGNNAGGCTCATTCTCATCGTAATTGGTTTCGGCTGATGTATATCCCCTGCCGACTTTTGCCTTCATCTCCATGTACAGACGCGCTTCTTCGCTCAATGTGGCAATATGGTGATCAGGGTTAATGATTTCCACGCCGCCGTCGTGGGTAATGTCAGCTGCAGTTACCTCACACGGGCCCTTGACATCGATCTTGAGAAGCTTGACCTTATCATCGCTTATCCTGATAACTATCTTTTTGAGGTTAAGGATTAATTCGGTAACATCCTCTTTGACACCCCGTATCGTAGAAAACTCGTGGTCAACGCCATCTATCCAGACTGAAACGATAGCGCCTCCCATAATAGAAGACAAAAGAACCCTTCTCAAGGAGTTCCCAATGGTAATACCATACCCTCGTTCAAAGGGTTCTGTGGAAAATTTAATATAGGCCTGTTCTTTTTTCTCTACTTCAATCTTCGTAGGCTTTACAAGTTCCTGCCAATTTTTTTCAAACATACGCATGTACCCTCCTTAAGGGTAAAAGGCTATCGAGAATAATACTCTACTATGAGCTGCTCTCTGATAGGCATAGTAATATCTTCTCTTGTGGGAAGGAGTTTTATAGTGCCTTTCATTTCTTCCTTGTCGAGCTCAATCCAGGAAGGAACCCCTCTCCGCACCACTGACTCAAGGGCATTTTGCACATTGGGAAGATCCTTATGCTTGACTGATATAACATCACCTTCTTTTACAAGGAAAGAAGGTGTATTTACCTTTTTCCCGTTTACCAGGATATGCTTGTGGCTCACGATCTGCCTGGCCTCTTTTCGTGAGGTGGCAAAGCCGAGCCTGAAGACCATGTTATCAAGCCTTCTCTCCAGAAGCACGAGAAAATTAGCACCTGTAACCCCTGCTTTTCGCTCAGCCATGGTAAAAAATCTTTTAAACTGTTTTTCGCTTAGGCCATAGATCTTTCTCACCTTCTGCTTTTCTCTAAGGCGCAATCCATATTCTAAAAACTTGCCCCTCACATCCACGTGAACACCTGGCGGATAATTCCTTTTCTCAATAGCGCACTTCTCGGTGAAGCATCTTTCGCCTTTAAGAAAAAGTTTTGTTGCCTCTCTCCTACACAACCTACATGATGGACCTACATACCTTGACAATGCTGCCCTCCTTACACTCTTCTTCTTTTCGGCGGCCTACACCCGTTATGAGGAATAGGCGTAATATCTCGTATCAAGTGGATCTTTAACCCGGCGCTTTGTAAAGCCCTCAGTGCCGCTTCTCTGCCCGCACCAGGCCCTTTAATGAATACATCAACCGTCTTCATCCCGTTTTCCATCGCCTTTTTTGCGGCATTCTCTGCGGCAAGCTGGGCTGCAAAGGGAGTACTCTTTCTGGAGCCTTTAAACCCCACAACGCCTCCGCTTGACCAGGCAACAACATTCCCCTGGGGATCGGTAATCGTAATGATCGTATTGTTGAAGCTTGACTGTATATAAGCCTCCCCGACGGGNNCCAAGCCTCCCCGACGGGAATACTCTTTCTTATCTTCTTTTTGCCAGTTTTTTTGGCTTTTGCCATTGACCCACCTCTTTATTTTCTCTTCATTGAAGTCTTTCTTGGACCTTTCCTCGTCCTTGAGTTTGTTCGTGTTCTCTGTCCCCGCACAGGCAATCCCCTCCTGTGCCGTAGGCCCCTGTAACAGCCAACATCCATGAGCCGTTTGATGTTGATACTGAATTCTTTCCGTAAATCGCCCTCAACCTTATAGTGTCTCTCAATAATATCTCTTATCTTTGCAATCTCTTCATCAGTCAGGGTGTTTGTTCTCTTATTCGGATCGATACCGGCCTCAGTTATAATCTGCTTTGAGAAGTTCTTTCCTATACCGTAGATGTACGTTAGAGCAACCTCAATTCTCTTGTCTCTGGGGATATCTACACCTGCTATACGTGCCACGCAACTACCTCCTTACCCTTGTCTCTGTTTATGTTTTGGGTTTTCACAGATAACTCTCAGCAGACCCTTTCTTTTCACAATTTTACATTTGTCACATCTTTTTTTAACGGAAGGCTTGACCTTCATTGTGATCCTCCTATTTAACCCTGTAAATAATTCTTCCACGGCTCAGGTCATAGGGCGAAAGCTCTACCACTACCTTATCTCCCTTCAGGATTTTGATGTAGTGCATACGCATCTTTCCTGAGACATGAGCAAGCACCTTGTGACCGTTCGGCAACTCTACCCTGAACATTGCATTTGGTAAAGGTTCAATAACAGTCCCTTCAATTTCAATCCCTTCACCTTTCGGCATATCCCCTCTATAACCTGCTTAATATATCAGCGCCATTCTCGGTAATGGCGATGGTATGTTCAAAATGTGCGGACAGGCTGCCGTCTTTCGTAACCGCTGTCCATCCGTTGTCTTTTATCATTACGTCGCTTTTCCCCATATTAACCATGGGCTCAATGGCAAACACCATGCCTTTCTTCAACCTGATACCTGTACCTCTTTCCCCGTAATTGGGAATCTGGGGTTCCTCATGGAGGCTTCTTCCGATCCCGTGCCCCACAAATTCTCTCACCACTGAAAAACCAGCCTTTTCCACACAGGACTGAATGGCATGGGAAATATCGTGCAGTCTGTTTCCTTCTTTTGCCTCCTGTATACCTTCATACAATGATTCCTCTGTTACTGCGAGGAGTTTTTCAGCATTTTTCCCAATTTCGCCTACTTTGTAGGTTAATGCAGCGTCTCCGTAAAAGCCGTCATACAATGTACCAAAGTCTAGGCTGACAATGTCACCGTCTTTGAGAACCCTGTTACCGGGCATGCCGTGGACTACCTCGTCATTTACCGATACACACAGGCAATATGGGAAGCCATTATAACCCTTAAAAGCAGGCTTTATGTTCCCAACTTTTTTTATAGCGTCCTCACATTCAATCTCGAGGTCTATCGTCTTTATTCCTCTTTTTACCAGTCTTCCCAGGTGAAGCAAAATCTCCATCGCATACTTACTTGCGGTTCTTATTTTCTGTATCTCTTCTACCGTCTTCAGTATGATCATTCAAAACACATACAAACTGCTATCGCTTAAAGCTTACAGCTGCCTTTATTATCGTCTCCCCTTCAATCGTTTACTCTTTCCCGTCAACCCTTCGTAATGCCTTAAAATGAGATGAGACTCTATCTGCTGGATTGTGTCAAGGGCGACACCAACAACGATAAGCAGTGCTGTTCCCCCAAAATAAAAGGGAACATTGAATCTCTTTACAAGCAGCGTTGGAAGAACGCAGACAAAAGAGATATAAATCGCTCCGATAAGAGTAACACGGGACAGAATCTTTTCAATATATTCTGAAGTCTTCTTTCCTGGCCTGATGCCGGGGATGTAACCTCCATATTTTTTCATATTATCTGATACATTGTCCGGGTTAAACACAATAGCCGTGTAAAAGAAACAGAAAAATATGATGAATGCTATATATAACACTTCATGAAGGAAGCTGCCCGGTGTAAGAAGTTCAGAAAACTTCTTCATATACGGGTGATTGATAAAACTCGCTATAGTTGCAGGAAACATAAGAATAGATGAGGCAAAAATGGGAGGGATTACGCCTGCTGTGTTAATCTTCAAAGGAAGATGGGTAGACTGCCCCCCGTACATCCTCCTGCCAACAACCCGTTTTGCATACTGTACTGGTATCCTTCTCTGAGATGACTCCATAAAAATGATGAAGGCTATTACGACAAACATCATTGCTATTAAGAGCAACACCACAAACCAGTTCATTTCGCCGCTATTCACAAGGCTCACAGTACCGGCAATAGCGTTTGGCATTCTTGCCACTATACCGGCAAAAATGATAAGGGATATACCGTTCCCGATGCCTTTTTCTGTTATCTGCTCGCCGAGCCACATAATAAAGGAAGTGCCACCTGTGAGGGTTATCATGGTCATAAGCCGGAAACTCCATCCCGGATTATAGACAACAAGCTCACCCCCTGCACCGCGCATCTGCTCCAGACCAACTGCGATCCCAAAACCCTGGATAATGCTGATAATGACGGTACCGTAACGAGTGTACTGGGTAATCTTCTTCCTTCCAGCCTCTCCTTCTTTTGAGAGTTTTTCAAGAGTGGGAACTACAACCGTAAGAAGCTGGAGTATGATAGACGCACTGATATATGGCATGATGCCGAGAGCAAAAACAGAGAGCCTTTCCAATCCGCCACCGGCAAACATATCAAAAAAGCCAAGAAGGGTACCTCGTGCCTGCTCAAAAATGCCGGCTAAAACCCTTCCGTCTATTCCAGGTGTTGGAATATGGACACCAACCCTGTAAACTGCAAGCAGAGCAAGAGTTGCAAAGATCCGGCGCTTGAGCTCAGGAATCTTTCCAATATTCTGGAAACCTCCCATTAAATCATTACCTCCACGTCCCCACCCTGCGCCTTGACTTTTTCAATTGCTTTTTTTGAGGCTTTATGAACCGCAACCTTTAATGAAAAGTCGATCTCTCCGTCAGATAGAAGCTTAACCCTGTTCTTCATATCTTTGATAAACCCTGATTCTATAAAATCCTGGATGCTTACTTTGTCTTTTCCCTTGAAAACTGCAAGGTCACCAACCTTAACGAGGGCATATTCCACTCTAAAAGGGTTTTTAAATCCCCTTTTGGGAATTCTCCTTGTGAGAGGCATCTGCCCGCCTTCAAACCATTCCGGTTTTGTGCCGCCGCTTGTAGAGCGCTGGCCCTTATTGCCATAGCCTGCCGTAGTTCCGCGACCTGAGCCGGTTCCTCTGCCCACTCTTTTTCTCTTCTTCCGTGAGCCTTCACTTGGTTTTAAATCAGAGAGATTCATTTATTTTACATCCTCCACTATTTCTAAGAGGTGTATTACCTTCTTCACCATACCTCTTATTTCCGGCGTATTTTTAACAATCCGTTCCTGTTGAAGTTTCTTAAAACCGAGGCTCCTTATGGTATCCCTCTGGTCCTGGGTGCGTCCTATCGCACTTTTTACCCATTTGATCTTGAGGTGACTCACCTTATCCCTCCTCGCCCTTTATCTTGCCACGCTGCCTGGATACTGTATCGGGCGATTTCAATAATGAAAGACCTAGAATGGTGGCTTTAACGACATTGTGGTAGTTTCGTGATCCATAACATTTTGTTAACAGGTTTGTAATGCCGGCAACTTCAACAACAGCCCGTACGGCTCTTCCTGCAATAACGCCACTGCCTTCACTTGCTGGCTTCATAAATACCTGGCTCGTTCCGTACCTTGCCATAATCTCGTGGGGGATTGTACCTTTTGCAACAGGCACCTGAATAAGGTCCTTTTTAGCCCGTTCAACAGCCTTGCGTATTGCGTCAGGCACCTCATTTGCCTTACCCAGGCCATAGCCTACGCGACCGTTTCCATCCCCGACAACAACAATAGCGCTGAAGCTGAACCTTCTTCCACCTTTTACTACCTTGGCGACCCGGTTTATATAAACCAGCCTGTCTTGCAGCTCAAGCCCGTCTACCTCTATGCGTCTCTTCTCAACCAATCACGGCCTCCTCTTAAAATTTTAGTCCAGCTTCTCTCGCACCATCAGCAAGGGCCTTTATCCGTCCGTGGTACTTGAACCCGTTTCTGTCAAATACAACGTGAGCAATCCCCAAACCAGTGGCAATCTTTCCGATCTGTTCCCCAACTCTTTTTGCGGCCTTAACATTTCCACCATACTTAATATCAGCCTTTATTTCTTTATTCAGGGTTGACACCCCGGTTATCACATTGCCATCGATGTCATTGATAATCTGGGCATAGATCTCTTTTAAACTCTTGTATACACACAGTCTCGGCTTATCCTTGGTTCCAGACAACTTCTTTCTGATTCTTTTTTTTCTTTTGTCTCTTGCCTCGACCTTATCTCGTCTATCCATGTTTTCGCTCCTTACTTCCCACTTTTGCCAGCCTTCTTCTTTAAGACCTCTTCAGCATACTTAACGCCTTTGTTCTTATATGCATCGGGCTTTCGCAAGGCTCTCATCTTTGCTGCTATTTCTCCGAGTAGCTCCTTGTCTATCCCCTTGATGGTCAGCGATGTCTGTTTGTCCACCTGAGCTGAAATACCTTGCGGTAGAGGAAAAGTAATGGGGTGGGAATATCCAAGATAAAAGACTACATTATTCCCTTGCGTTTCAGCCCTGTAACCAATACCGACTATTTCAAGCTTCCGCTCGAAACCATTGTGAACACCTTCTACCATATTTGCAATAAGGGAACGCATAAGGCCGTGATAGCCCATTACCTTCTTTTCTTCGCTTGACCTTTGAACATTGATCACATTCCCGTCAGACTGAACAGTCAGTCCTTCAAGCAATGACCTTTTCAACGTACCTTTAGGTCCAGTCACGACAACTTCGCCATCTTTTATTTCAAGTTTCACGCCTTTTGGCATTTCAATAGGCTTCTTTCCTATCCTAGACATCTGTTACCTCACCAAACCACGAGGAGGGGCTCCCCTCCTACCTTGTTTTTATATGCGTTCCTGTCAGTCATAAGGCCTTTCGACGTTGTAAGAATGACCGTGCTCAGCCTGTTTTGTTTTTTTACCTCACCGGCTCCTACATAGACCCTTCTTCCTGGTTTGCTCACTCTCTGCAAACCGGTGATTACGCTCTTGCTGTTTTCATCATAACTGATATAGACCTTCAGAAATTTCTTGCGTGTTTCGTCAACAAAGGTTTTATAGTTTCTGATATATCCCTCATCTTTCAGAATCTTTGATATCCCGAATTTCATATTTGAATACGGTATGTCAACTGACTCATGGCGGGCCATGATCGCATTTCTTATTCTTGTAAGCATATCTGCAATAGGATCTATCATCCTGCTCCCCCTTACCAGCTCGATTTAATAACCCCGGGGATAGAACCCTTCAGGGCATTTAATCTGAAACATATTCTGCACATTTGAAATTTTCCCAAGTAACCTCTTGGCCTTCCACAAATGGCGCACCGATTCCTGGCCCTCACACGGTATTTCGGTGTTTTACTCCACTTTTCCATACTAGCTTTCCTTGCCATGAGTCCTCCGTCAACTCTTAAAGGGCATGCCCATAAGTTTCAGCAGTTCAAAACCCTCTTCATCCGTTTTTGCAGATGTCCCTATGGTTATGTTCATGCCTCTTACCCTGTCAACTTTATCATAATCTATCTCAGGGAAAATAATCTGTTCCCTCAAGCCCAGTGTATAATTGCCTCTCCCGTCAAAAGATTTAGGAGAAACTCCCTTGAAGTCTCTCACCCTTGGGAGGACTATGTAGACAAGCTTATGGAAGAATTCATACATTCTTTCCCTGCGAAGGGTAACCATACAACCGATCGACATGCCTTCCCTGAGTTTGAAGGAAGCGATCGATTTTTTTGCCTTTGTAATAACTGGCTTCTGCCCTGTTATGGTGGCAATATCATTTGCTGCTGCATCGAGCGCCTTTATATTCTGTATTGCTTCACCAAGACCTACGTTGACAACGATCTTTTCAAGTTTGGGCACTTGCATGATATTCTTGTACTTAAATTTTCTCATGAGCGCCGATTTAACTTCCACCTCGTAGAACTCGCCGTAACCTTTCTTCAACTGAAGCCTCCTACTTATCTATAACCTCTTTGCATCTTCTGCAGAATCGTACTTTCTTGCCGTCTTCGAGAGCCTTTCTACCTATTTTCACAGGCTTTGAGCATTTGTCACAGTAGATCATTACGTTCGATATATGAATGGGGCTTTCCCGTTCCATGATGCCACCCTTAGATTTCTGGCTCGGTTTTACGTGTCTTTTGATCATATTTACCTTTTCCACAACCAGGCGGTCCTTCTTGCTGACAATCCTCAAAACCTTGCCGGTTTTGCCCTTATCTTTACCGGTAGTCACCATGACCGTATCATTCTTCTTTACGTGGTACTGTTTCTCTTCCATACTTACCTCATCGTAAGCAAACAGCTATCAGCTATCAGCTATCAGCTATATTGAAGTATACTTTGCTGAACGCCCATCGCCAATCGCTATAAGCCGCATTCCTTTCACACAACCTCCGGGGCAAGAGACACGATTTTCATGAATTTCTTTGCCCGGAGTTCCCTTGCCACAGGACCAAAAATCCTTGTCCCAATAGGTTCGTTATACTGGTTTATAATAACGGCTGAATTATCATCAAACTTCACATACGAACCGTCCATACGCCGTATTTCCTTTGTTGTCCTGACGATAACAGCTTTCACAACCTCACCCTTTTTGACCTTGGCATTGGGTATGACTTCTTTAACAGAACAAACGACAATGTCACCCACAGTGCCGTATCGTTTTCGTGATCCGCCAAGAACCCTTATGCATCCAAGTTTTTTTGCGCCAGAATTGTCGGCTACCTCGAGTTTAGTTCTGCCCTGTATCATTGCCTGTCACCTCTTCCCGGATTGACATAAGTTTTTCTTTTTCAATAATTCCTTTCACAACCCATCTCTTCTCTTTGCTCAAGGGCCTCGACTCCACGATGATCACCCTGTCGCCAACATTACATTGACTCTTGTCATCATGAGCCTTGTACCGTTTTTTTCTTTTCAGGTATTTGTGATATTTGGGGTGTTTGAGGAACTTTTCCACCTCAATAACTACAGTCTTATCCATCTTGTCTTTAACAACCACCCCTGTCATCTTTCTTCTGTTTGTTTCAACCTTCGCTTCCATGGCTACCTCATTTTAAGCATTCAGCGTTCAGCCTGGGCTGATAACGTTTAGCTGGTTTTGCCTGCCTGTGTTTCTTTTTCCCGTAAAGCCGTCTCTATTCGTGCAACATCTCGCTTTAAAAGTTTCATCCGGGCAGTGTTTTCCAACTGCCCAGTTGAATGTTGGAATCGTAGATTGAAAATCTCTTCTTTGAAGTCCTTCTTTTTTTTCAGAAGTTCTTCTTTCGTCAGGTCTCTAAATTCCCGTGCTTTCATTGTTCCTCACTTCTTGCAACAAATCTCGACTTTATTGGCAATTTAAAAGAAGCAATTCGCAAAGCTTCCCTTGCTTTGTCCTCCGGCACCCCTTTAATCTCATACAGAATCTTTCCTGGCCGAATTACCGCTACCCAACCTTCCGAAGGCCCTTTACCTTTTCCCATCCTTGTCTCTGCTGGCTTTTTAGTAATGGGCTTGTCAGGAAATATTCTGATCCAGACTTTTCCGGTTCTCTTTACATACCGCGTAAGCGCTATACGAGCGGCCTCTATTTGTCTCGAGGTAACCCAGCCACACTCCAGTGCCTGGAGACCATAATCACCGAAGCTTACCGTGCTGCCCCTGAACGCAGCCCCTCTCATTCTTCCTTTTTGCTGTTTTCTATATCGTACCCTTTTTGGTGCAAGCATTACGTTGCCTCCTGATAAATCTCACCCTTAAACACCCAGACTTTGATACCAATAACACCATATTTTGTACTGGCCGTGGTAAACCCATAGTCTATGTCTGCACGAATGGTTTGCAGGGGTACACGTCCCTCACGATACCACTCGGTACGTGCCATCTCGGCACCGGCAAGCCTTCCTGAACACATAGCTTTAATTCCTTTAGCTCCAAACTTTAAGGCCTGGGATACGTTTCTTTTCATTGCCCTTCTGAAAGAGACACGCCTTTCTAACTGAAGAGCTATGTTTTCTGCAACAAGCTGGGCATCAACTTCAGGTCTTTTTATCTCAGTTATATTAAGGATCACTTCCTTATCCGTGATTCTCTGAAGTTCTTTCTTCAGGTTTTCGACCTCTGCACCTTTCCTTCCAATTACAAGGCCAGGTCTTGATGTATAGATGTTGATCTTCGCTCTTTTGTCTTTATTTGCAGCCCGTTCGATCTCGATCTTCGATATTCCTGCCTGGCGAAGCCTTTCTTTCAGAAATTGTTTTATGGTGAGATCTTCATGTAAAAACCTTGCATAGTTTTTTGCTGCAAACCATTTTGAATCCCATGTCTTTATGATGCCAAGCCTGAAACCGAAAGGATTAGTCTTTTGACCCATTTAGCCTCCAGATTACGATTCATCTAAAATCATTGTGATGTGGGAAGTCCGCTTTCTTATTTTTGTAGCCCTTCCCATGGCCCGAGGAAGAAACCTCTTCATCACAGGGCCTCCATCTACAATCACATTTTTTACATACAGGTTGTCCACATCCACATATTTTTTCTGACGCGCATTCGCAATAGCACTATCGAGGAGTTTCTTCAAAATAAAGGATGCCTTTTGAGGCATGTAGGTAAGGATACCCATTGCATCATTAATATTTCTCTTCTTTATCAGATCACCGACGATCCTTACCTTTCTTGGAGAAATCCGTATCATTCTTGTTTTCGCCGTGATTTCCATAAACCTATTCCTTTCTCTTTACCACTTTTGCCTTTCTGTCTCCCGAATGGCTGTGGAACGTTCTGGTTGGCGAGAATTCTCCAAACTTGTGGCCTACCATTTCCTCAGTCACAAAGACAGGTATAAATTTTTTACCGTTATGCACGGCAAACGTAAGCCCAACAAAATCGGGGATTATGGTTGAGTTTCTCGACCACATCTTGATAACTTTAGCACCCTTGGATCCTTTTGCTTCCTCAGCTTTTTTCAAGAGCTTCTCTTCAACAAACGGCCCTTTCCTTAATGACCTTGGCACGTAGACCTCCTACCCTCTCTTTTTAACAATAAATCGGTCTGTTCTCTTGTTTCTTCTCGTTTTCTTGCCCTTAGCAAGCTGGCCCCACGGTGAACGCGGGTGCTTACCACCTTTTGTCCTGCCTTCCCCACCGCCCAGGGGGTGGTCGACTGGATTCATGGCCATTCCCCTTACAGTTGGCCTTATTCCCAACCATCGGGGTCTCCCGGCCTTGCCAACAGTTATATTCTCATGATCTATGTTGCCCACCTGGCCAATGGTAGCCATACAGGTTAAATGGACAACTCTAACCTCGCCCGAGGGCAGTCTGACCTGGCCATGATCACCTTCTTTTGCCACGAGCTGCGCATAGCTTCCTGCGCTTCGTGCAAGCTGACCGCCCTTCGCAGGTTTCATCTCCACGTTATGAATGAAAGTTCCCAGAGGTACATACCTGAGGGGCATGGTATTGCCCTCCTTTACCTCTGTATCGGGTTTCTTGCTGGAAACAATCATTTCTCCCACTTTTAACCCATGGGGTGCAATGATGTATCGTTTCTCTCCATCTGCATAATGGATAAGCGCAAGGTTTGCAGACCTGTTGGGATCATATTCGATACCGAATACCTTTCCCGGTATCTCAAACTTGTTCCTTTTGAAGTCCACAATTCTATACCGTCTCTTGTGTCCGCCTCCTATGTGGCGTGTTGTGATTTTCCCCGACGAATTTCTTCCACCAGTTTTTTTGATCGTTGATAGGAGCGCTTTTTCAGGTTTTTTCTTAGTAATCTCCTCAAACGTGAGGCCACTCATGAACCTCCTGCCCGGTGAGGTTGGTTTAAACTCTTTAACACCCATTATGCACCCTCAAAAATTGTTATCTTGTCTTTAGGATTTAGCTTTACAATTGCCTTCTTCCAGTCCGGCTTTTTACCGGTAAATCGTCCGACTCTTTTTTTCTTCCCCTCATTATTCGCGACATGGACAGAAACAACCTTTACCTTAAAAAGCTTCTCAACGGCCTTTCTGATTTCAATCTTGTTTGCATCCCTTTGGACTTCAAAAACATATTGGTTTCCAGCATCTTTGAGAAGGGAGCTTTTCTCAGTTATGATAGGTCTTACAACGATATCGTACTCGTTCATGATACAAGCACCTCTTCTATTCTCTTCAGGGCATCCAGCGTCAGAACTAGCTGTTCATGTCTGATGATGTCATATACATTGAGTCCCTCAACCCGCAGGACCTTCACGAAGGGTATATTTCTTGCCGATTTCTCGACCACTTCGTTCTTTTTATCGATAATGAAAAGTGGCTTCGTGAGGCTGAATGTCTTCACAATACCATTGAAGTTTTTTGTACTGATCGCTTCAAGGTCCAATTTATCGAGGACTTTCATGGCAGAACCCGTATAACGCACGGATAAAGCAGATCTGAGAGCACTTCTGCGAACCTTCTTCGGAACTGAATAACTATAGTCCCTTGGATGGGGTCCAAAAATTGTTCCGCCACCTCGTTGCAAGGGAGAGCGGCTTGAACCCTGGCGGGCCCTGCCAGTCCCTTTTTGGCGAAAAGGTTTCCTTCCGCCACCACTCACCTCTTTTCGTGTCTTCGTGGCAGCGGTACCCCTCCTTCTGTTGGCAAGCTGCATGGTAACAACCTCATGCATAAGATAGGGTTTTACGTCGCAGGTAAATATTTCATCCCTAAGCTCGACTTCACCCACCTTATCGCCTTTTATGTCAAATACATCTGTAAGTGCCATGTTTAAACTCCTCAGGATTTTATCTCCACGTCGACTCCAGCAGCTAACTCAAGCTTCATGAGGGCATCTACTGTCTGCTGTGTTGGCTCAACGATATCGATTAACCTCTTATGGGTTCGCACCTCAAACTGTTCCCGTGATTTTTTATCAACATGAGGGGACCTCAGTACGCAGAATTTCTGGATCCTCGTTGGCAGCGGCACAGGTCCCACAACCTGGGCACCAGTCTTTCTGGCTGCATCTACAATCTCTTTTACCGACAGGTCCAGCAATCTGTGGTCAAAGGCTTTCAGACATATTCTGATTCGTTGCCTCATCTTCCATCCCCTCTATTCTATGATCTCGGTGCATACCCCGGCACCTACGGTCTTG
>MTKX01000666.1_pt3 | contig 17354 bp, 15 predicted proteins | sample 1042771 | NCBI WGS metagenome assembly MTKX01 (sample SAMN06212183, study PRJNA360534) | anaerobic digester metagenome | biome: Wastewater treatment plant; material: sludge; isolation source: anaerobic digester fed with sludge from wastewater treatment plant | place: Denmark: WWTP Randers ... | reverse complement strand
GTGATCCCTCAACTCTCTGTTGCCTTGTCAGGCCAGCTTGTGCTTCTTTACAAACTCGTCAATTACATCACCAAGATCAGGGTGGCCTATCTCCTGGAGGTCATAACTGACATGAAGAGTCGGTTTGTCAATTTCTATCACCCTTTTCAGGTCTATCGGCGTGGCAATTAAAACCAGGTCACAGGGTGTATTCTTGATTGTCTCACTGAGGTCTTTCATCTGCTGGTTACTGTAACCCATTGAGGGCAAGACCGGGCCCAGATTCGGGTAGTCATCAAAGGTGTCCTTCAGTTTACCGACGGCATAGGGCTTGGGATCTACCAGTTCGGCTGCACCATATTTCATTGCAGTAAAACAACCATAACTGTATTTGACCTCTCCGTGTGTCACTGTAGGTCCTTCCTCTATGACCAGTACCCTTTTACCGCGTATTAACCCGGGGTCCTGCACCACTGTGGGTGAACATGCATCAACGATAACAGCATCCGGATTCAATTTTGCCACGTTTTTTCTTACCTCAAACAGGTCATTCAGATCAGCGCTTTCTATTTTATTCACAATAACCACATCAGCAAGCCTGAGGGTTATCTCACCCGGATAATAAGTCAGCTCATGGCCTGCCCTCTGAGGATCAACAAGTGTTATCATCAGGTCAGGCTTAATGAATGGAAAATCATTATTTCCACCATCCCATAAGATTACATCACATCCTGCCGGATCACTTTCCGCCTTCCTCAGAATGGGTTCATAGTCATTGCCGGAGTAGATTATGGTATCACGGACAACATGTGGTTCATACTCCTCCATCTCCTCAATGGTGCATTCATGCTTATGGAGATCATCTATCGTCTCAAAACGCTGCACTGCCTGTTTCACCAGATCACCATAAGGCATCGGATGCCTGATGGCTATTACCTTCAGACCATGTCTTTTCAGTTCATCCACTATTCTGCGTGATGTTTCGCTCTTTCCACCCCCGGTTCTGACTGCACCGACTGCAATCACCGGTTTGGTGCTTGTCAACATGGTTTCTTTCCAGCCAAGCAGCATGAAGTTGGCTCCGGCAGCGTTAATAATGGCACTCAGAGCCATTACCCTCTGATAGGGGACATCACTGTATGCGAAGACACAGTCAGTAACCCTGAGTTCACTGATCAAACGAGGAAGGTCATTTTCAGAATAGATGGGAATACCGTCAGGATAGAGTTTTCCCGCCAGTGCAGCCGGATATTTCCTGCCATCAATATCGGGTATCTGGGCAGCTGTAAAGGCTACCACATTGTAAAGCTCATTGTCACGGAAAAAGACATTGAAATTGTGAAAATCCCTGCCCGCGGCACCAATAATAATAACATTCCTTTTTAACATATAACCTCCTAGTTAGTTATTGATTTTTTTAAATAATAATTGTATAAGTCAATTGGAGTATCCCGCAAATTTATAATTTGTAACTGAAATCGGAAGTGATAATAATCAGTTTCATCCAATCTTTCTGAGACTTATAATATTTTGATATTATGCAAGTTAATAAGTCAGTCGGGTTTGTTGATTAATTCGCTTCTTAATATTTTAAACCAAAACATATTGGCAGAATCTTTGCACTAACTTTTGGCGGATGAATGTCCTGGCGCACATATACCTCTCAGGCGACTCTGATAACATAATCATCGGCAATTACATAGGCGACTATGTGAAGGGCCATGATTACCTGAAGTACCCTGAGGGAATACGCAAGGGAATCATCATTCACCGCCATATCGATGCCTTTACTGACAGGCATCCGGTGGTTCACCGGAGCAAGCTGCACTTCACAGGGCGTTACCGCAAGTATGCTGGTGTGGTTATTGACATTCTTTATGATCATTATCTTACAAAGGAATGGGACCTCTTTTCCAGGAGACCTCTTGAGAGCGTAACCTATAACTTCTACAGGGCCATGGTAAACAATTATGAGATCCTGCCCGAGTCAGTACGTGAAAAGATGCCATTCTTCATTATTGACAACTGGCTTGAGACATACCAGACCCGCAGGGGAATACGCAGGGTGCTGAAAACGCTCAGCAGCTTTACCTCGCTGCCAAAGGAGACGCGCTGGGCAATGAGGGTCTGGAATAAACAGTATTACTCCATTGAGGAAGATTTCATGGAGTTTTTTCCGCAACTGATCAGCTATGTTGAATCAGAGTTCGGGATAGATCTTTCGCCGGAAATCAGCATGCCCTTCTGATCAGCCCTGATCAGCCCAGGTACTCGGTTCGTCCTGCGTCAAGCCTCAGGAAGATGAACAGAAGCATGGTGAATCCCCAGAGCGAACTCCCCCCGTAACTGAAGAATGGAAGGGGTATGCCTATCACGGGCATTACCCCGATGGTCATCCCGATATTGACAAAGAAGTGGACCAGGAAAAGCGCGAATACTCCATAACCATAAGCGCGCACAAAGGTTGTCCTCTGTCGCTCAGCCATCATCATCAGCCTGAGAAGCAGCCAGACAAACAGCCCTATCACAACCATGGAACCGATAAACCCCCACTCTTCTCCTACAGTACAGAAGATGAAGTCAGTGCTCTGTTCAGGAACGAACTTGAACTTTGTCTGGGTACCGTTGAGATAGCCTTTCCCGGTGAATCCGCCGGAGCCGATTGAGATGAGTGACTGGTTAAGGTTGTATCCTTCCCCGAAGGGGTCATCTTCCATGCCCAGCATGATATTGATCCTGGTCTGCTGGTGGGGCTTCAGCGCCGTATGAAATGCATAGTCTACGGTAAAAAGGTAGAGCAATCCACCCAGCAGGAAAGCGTATATGATTGCCTGGTTTACCAGCTTCAGCCGGTAAATGAACCAGGCGTACACCATTCCTGCAAGGATCACTGCAAGAACAATGATNNCATGTATCCGGAAGTAATCAGGAGGACTATAGCCGCTGCCACCAGCAGCCCTATGGCCACCGGCAGGTTGCCGAGTATCAGGGTCAGGAAGAACAATGCCACGGCAAGTATTGCGGTGATAAATACCCATATGCTTACCCCCTCGCGGTAGAGGACAATGAAAAATGCAAAATATGTTACCACTGATCCCATGTCAGGCTGGAGGGCAATCAGCAGTACAGGGACAATGATGATAGCTGTTGCGGCCAATACCTCCCTGGCGCCAAGCATCTGCCGTTTGGAGTTAAGATACGATGCAAGCGCCAGGCCGGTGGCAAACTTGGCAAACTCAGAGGGCTGAATGCTGAAGGCGCCAACTCCGAACCAGGCTTTTGCACCGTTGATCTCCTTCCCGATAATCAGCACCAGTATGAGCATCAGGATAAAGAAACCGTAGATGAACCATGCAAAAAAGAACCAGAATTTATTGTCAGTAACCATCACCATAACAGCCAGGACAATTGCCGCGATAATGAAAATCAGCTGTTTCCCGTAGCGCTGTGACATGTCAAAGATGCTGGTATGCTGTTCATTGTAGACAGCCGCATANNCTTGCCAGTATGTTATTGCTCCTTTCCACTTGGTGTTATTACCATATTCAGGACATGGGTCTCCAGGTATTTTCTTTTAATGTTGCCTGTAAGGTATTTTTCTATCATCAGGCTGGCAATCGGGGCTGCAAATGTGGAGCCAAAACCTGCATTCTCAACGTAAACTGCAATTGCAATCTCAGGGTCATCCTTCGGGGCAAAGGCCACGAAGATGGAGTGGTCTTTCCCGTGCGGGTTCTGTGCCGTGCCGGTCTTTCCGCATATAATGATGCTGTCAAGGCGTGCACCGCGTGCCGTAGAACCGGGGCCTCCGTTGACGGCTCCTTCCATTCCTTCAATTACAGGCTGAAAATTCTCCGGTGAGATACCTGTAATATATTTTTGGGTATAGAGGGGTGAGGGTGTTCCGTCATCACCTATCTTCTTGATCACATGAGGAATATAAAATGAACCCCTGTTGGCAATTACGGCTGCCATATTGGCCATCTGCAGCGGTGTGGCGCCAATCTCCCCCTGACCGATAGCCAGTGAGATCACCGTGAGAGCCCTCCAGCGGTCCTTACCGTAATAACGATCATAGTATGACCTCGTGGGAATGTTTCCCGGCAACTCGTTTGGCAGGTCTATCCCTGTTTTGTTCCCGAAGCCGAAAGCCACCAGGTACTCCCGCCACTTGTCAAATGCATCCTGTATTGATCCATATGAGGGGTTTTCCAGTATACTGCGGAAGGCGTTGCAGAACCAGGCGTTGCACGACTGTGCCACAGCCTGGGGAAGGTTAAGGGGCGAGGCATGCGAGTGACAGCCTACCGTCAGCGATCCGGCATGGTAACCGTAGTTGCAACTGAAAAGGGAAGTCGGCCTGATAACATTCTCCTGCAAGCCTATGATGCCATTCATTATCTTGAAGGTGGAACCGGGCGGATATGAGGCCATCAGAGCCCTGTCAAAGAGCGGCTTTACCGTATCAGCCTGCAGGGCAGCAAAATTATCTGACCTGACTCTTCCAACCAGCAGTGAAGGATCATAGGAGGGAGAAGAAACGAGAGTGAGAATTTCACCTGTTGAGGGTTCGATTGCAACTATTGAGCCTGTCTTGTTCTGCATCAGCCGTTCACCGTACTCCTGGAGGGCAAGGTCAATGGTAGACCACAGGTTGGTGCCCGGGATGGCCACCGTGTCATACCTTCCATCGGCATATGACCCCTTGATGTTGTTGTGCACATCAACAAGGAATATGTTGACCCCCTTCCGGCCCCTGAGATGCTCCTCGTATGATTTCTCAATACCGCTGACGCCTATATAGTCGCCCGACCTGTAATACTTGTCCTTTGCTATCAGCTTGTTGTCAACCTCGCCCACGTAGCCCAACAGGTGAGCTGCCACCGGCCGGGTATACTTCCTGAGGGTTCTGGGCTGCACGTAGAAGCCGGGGAAGAGGTAAAGCTCCTCCTGCAATATGGCGTATGTCTCTGAAGATATCATCTTCATGAAGACTGAAGGCGCCCGGCGCGAATAGGATATGGCAGCCTTCATCCTGGTCTTGAAATCATCCATGGTGATACCAAGGATCTCGTTGAACCTTGTGGTATCGAAGGCGCTGGTCTGGACGGGTATCACCAGCAGGTCATAGGCTGCCTGGTTGTATACCAGCAGTTTGCCGTTCCGGTCATAGATAAGCCCGCGTGCCGGGTATTGCGTTACAGGCCGCAGTGCGTTGTTGGCAGCAGATACCCGGTATGTCTTGTCAACTATCTGGATATAGAAAAGCCGGGCAATGAGTATCATGGCCGCCATAAGCACCAACGCCATGATAACGTATTTCCTGTGTGCATACCGGTCCTTCATATCTGCATCCTCATCTGTGTGGCCTGATGAAGTCGAAAAGCAGAATGAAGAATGTGGTAACCGCAGTGCTCAGCAACACTCTCAGCAGAGTGTGGAAGAAATACCTGAAGCTGAACAGCTCCACAAAGAAGAGAGCCAGGTGATGCACCAGCACCACTGTAACGGTATAAACCAGGAACCATCGCAGTCCGCTTCGCCTGGCAGAGGGAGACATGTCATCCTCGGCAGCTTCGGCGGTAACATTGAGTGATAACACCCATGGGCGGACGAAGCCGGCAAGTACGGTTGCAAAGGTATGAACACCCATGGTTCCGCTAAAAATATCGATCACAAAGCCGGTAAGAAAGCCCAGCAGGAGAAGTATCCATGAGGGTATTGACACCGGCAGGATCAGGATAAACATCACGTACACATAAGGGTTGACATACCCGCTGAACTCAATATTGTTGAATATGAGGAGCTGCAGCGCTACCAGCAGCACAAAGGCGCCCGTGTACCTCAAGAAACTGTTCATCTTACCACCTCCTCCTCAAGGTTTTCCCACTCCTCCCTGGTCAGGTTGCCTATTACGTAAACATCGGTAAGCTTCTTGAAATCTACCGAGAGCATAACCTTCATAGAGACGAAGTCGCCACCCCGCTTCTGATCACCGGTAACTGTTCCGGCCATCAAACCGGGCGGAAAGATGGCTGAATAGCCGCTTGTAATAATTGTATCACCCTCACTTACCGTCACATGATGAGGAATCTCCGAGAGCTTTGCATACCGGTAATTTATGCCGTCCCATGCCAGTGATCCGAAATAGTCATTGCGGGCAATACTTGTACTGAGGCGGAAATCAATGTTAAGCAGCGACATCACCACCGAATAGTTTGGCGAGGTGCCCACCACCACTCCTACCACTCCTGCAGGGGAGGCTACCCCCATGCCAACTTCTACTCCGTGCTTTGACCCCCTGTCAAGGGTAATGAAGTTTTTCTGTTTGTTGACTGAATTGCTGATGACCCTGGCACTCATGTATGTGTAATTGACACCGCTGATGGAATCATCTGCTCCGGTAAATCCTTCCGCCGGCCTGGCGGTCAGCTCCTCAAGGCGTCTCCGCAGCAGGGTGTTTTCCCTGACAAGCTCTTCGTTTACACTTCGCAGGCGGAAATAGTAAGTGGCACTTTCCACCCTCCTGGCAACAAATCCGGAAATATTGCGTGACAGGCCGTAGAAGACGGTCTGATGGTAATTGTGTGATGTTGATATCATGACAAGAGCCACCGCTTCCAGCACAAGGAAAAGGATCAGGGTCTTAAACCTGAGCAGGAAGTTCAGAAGGCTTCTCATTCATGAACGGGGTTTATCTCATCAGGAACGGGTATTTCTCTACATTCTTCAGCGCCACACCGGTGCCCCTGACAACAGAGTGAAGCGGGTCTTCCGCCACCCTGAAGGGGATGTTGATCTTGTCAGTGAGACGCTTGTCAAGGCCTCTCAGCAGAGCGCCGCCGCCTGCAAGGAACACTCCCTTGTTGACAATGTCAGAGTACAGTTCGGGAGGAGTCTGCTCGAGTACCTGAAGGATCGATGCCTCAATTTTGGTAAGAGACTTGTCAAGACAGTAGGCGATCTCCTGGTATGATACGGGTATCTCTATGGGTAGCGAGGTCATCAGGTTGGGGCCCCGTACAACGAAGTCGGCAGGCGGGTCTTCAATGTCAGGAAGAGCTGCTCCCACGGCAATCTTGATATCTTCGGCAGTCTTGTCACCGATCTTGATATTATGCTGGTGACGCATGTAAGCCTGTATGTCAGAGGTAAAGCCGTCACCGGCCACCCTTATCGACCTGTTGCATACAATGCCGCCCAGCGCTATGACGGCTATCTCCGTGGTTCCGCCTCCGATATCCACCACCATGCATCCCTCGGGCGCTTCCACGTCAAGGCCGATACCTACTGCAGCAGCCATTGGCTCATAGATCAGGTAGACATCCCTTCCTCCGGCGTGCTCTGAGGAGTCACGGACAGCCCTTATCTCCACCTCGGTGCTTCCGCATGGGATACCAACAACCATCTTCAGCGACGGTGAAAAGAATTTGGGCCCGCTGCTGATCATCCTGATCATGCCCCTTATCATCAGCTCGGCAGCATTGAAGTCAGCAATGACACCATCACGCAGCGGCCTGATTACCCGTATGTTCTCATGAGTCCTGCCATGCATCTGCCTGGCCCTGTCACCGATTGCTATAAGCCTGCCTGTATTCCTGTCAATGGCCACAATAGATGGCTCATCAACCACGAGCTTGTCATTGACGATTATATTTGTATTGGCTGTACCAAGGTCTATAGCAACCTCCTGTGAAAGAAAAGAAAAAAATCCCATCGGTCCGTGAAACTGTTTCTTGTTAGTCTATCTTAATGTTTGAAATGCCTTATACCTGTAAAAACCATTGCAACGCCTGTTTTATTGCAATAATCGATTGATTCCTGATCACGTACGGAACCTCCCGGCTGAACAACGGCTGAAATACCCGCCTCATGTGCGGTGGTGACCGAGTCAGCAAAGGGGAAGAATGCGTCAGAAGCCATCACTGCGCCTTCGAGTGAGAAGCCGAAAGTCTTTGCCTTCGCAACAGCCTGGCGAAGGGCATCGATCCTTGATGTCTGCCCGATCCCGCTGGCACACAGTTGCCGGCTTTTTGCCAGCACAATTGCATTTGACCGGCTGTGCTTCACAATCTTGTTGGCAAATACCATGTCAGCGTACTCCTCTTCAGAAGGCTGCCTTGTTGTGACAGGTCTCATATCCGATGCCTGTTCAGTGGAGCTGTCGCGCTCCTGCCAGAGCACTCCTCCCAGCATCGACCTGAATGATTCCCTGTCATTTCCGCTGCTGCGCCGCTGAAGAATGATCCTGTTCTTTTTTGAGCTGAGGATCTTCACCGCACCTGGCGTGAAGGAGGGGGCTATCACCACCTCGAGGAATATCTTGTCTATCTCTGCAGCAGCTATCTCATCAACCTCCCGGTTCACTATGACCACACCCCCGAAAGCCGACAGCGGGTCACAGGCCAGCGCAGCCTCCCATGCCTCCTTCAGCTCCGGACGCGAAGCCACTCCGCATGCATTGTTATGCTTGATGATGGCACAGGAGAGATCGTCAAACTCATCAATGAGACTGATGGCTGACTCTATGTCAAGCAGATTGTTGTATGAAATCTCCTTGCCATGAAGCTGAACAAAGGAGCTGTCAGGATCACCAAAGAAAACCCCCTTCTGGTGGGGATTCTCGCCGTATCTCAGGGTATGCGACTGCGTTATGCTTTTGCTGAACACCTTGACATCGCCGTTCCTGTTGAACCAGTTGAATATTGCAGAGTCATAATGTGAAGTCATTGCAAATGCCTCCAGGGCAAACCGGTACCTCTCATCTGAGGTGACAACGCCCTTTCCGTTATCAAGAATCTTCATCAGGCCGTCATACTGGTTCCTGGATGAAATTATCAGCACATCAGCCCAGTTTTTTGCTCCGGCCCTTATCAGGGAAATACCGCCGATATCTATCTTCTCAATTATCTCCTGGTCTGAGGCGCCCGAAGCTACAGTCTCCCCGAAGGGATAGAGGTCTACAATCACCAGATCAAAGAGCGGAATGTTATATTCGGCCACCTGCTTCATGTCAGAATCATTCCCCCTCCTTGCAAGGATACCCCCGAATACTCCGGGATGCAGGGTTTTGACCCGTCCTCCGAGGATGGAAGGATAGGTTGTTATATCCTCAACCTTCACTGCAGGCACACCCAGAGCAGTAATGAAATCCCATGATCCGCCCGTTGAAACAATGGCAACACCCAGTTTACTCAGTTTTTTCACAATCGCTTCAAGGCCATCCTTACAATAAACCGAAATAAAGGCTCTCTTTATTTTTATGTCACTCATCATTAATAACTTGGATTAACGGCGCCAAGGCAGAAGTAATCAGATAAAAATAGATAATTTTTTTGATTGGCAAATTTATCAAATAATTGGATTGATGAATTATCGGGGATGTGTTGATGTTTCATAAATAATTATCTTTGATCGCATTTTAAAGACGGGGAGATGTGGTTCAGAATGTTCAGGGAGAGCTTTATGTTCGCCTTCGGTTCAGTGGCGGCGAATAAACTGCGTACATTTCTGACTCTCTTCGGCATTACCATCGGGATTCTATCCATCATCTCGGTATTCACGGTGTTCGACTGGATGGAGAAAAGCATCAAGGACAGCATCGCCACCCTTGGTGACAACACCATTTATGTTGAGAAATGGCCATGGACCCCTGACGCCAACATTAAGTGGTGGGATATGATGAAATGGCAGCCCCCTTCACTGGATGATTATGAAGCCATAGTGAAGCGATCTTCCACTGCTGAGGCAGTTTGCTACTCTATCGGGGCATCAGAGGCCGTAAAATACCGTGGCAACCTGGCCAGTGATACATATATTCTGGCTGCCACGCATGACTTTGAGAATATAAGGTCATTCGAGATAGAGAGAGGCCGCTATTTCTCCCTGTCAGAGTCAGCATCGGGCAAACCGGTTGCAATTATCGGTTATGAGGTGGCTGACCAGCTTTTCGGAACTGTTCAGCCAATAGGCAGGGAGATAACCATTGACAAATACAAAGCCCAGGTCATCGGAGTCTTCAAGAAGGAGGGCAAGGGCGGAATAAGTGACAACGGCATGGATCAGGTAGTACTGGTACCGCTTAACTTCAGCCGTCACTTCATCAACTTCCGTAATCCGTTCCTCAACTCTGATATCATGATAAGGGGGAAAGAGGGGGTATCAGTTCAGGAGCTCTCCGATGAGGTGATAATGATCCTTCGCGCCGCCAGGCGCATAGGACCAGGCAAGGAGAACACCTTCTCGATAAACAGGGCAAGCCAGATTACTAGCACCCTCAAGCCGGTGTTCAGAGGCATCAACATAGCGGGATGGATCATCGGGGGATTCTCGATACTTGTAGGCGGATTCGGCATTGCAAACATCATGTTTGTATCCGTACGTGAACGTACCAGCATCATAGGAATACAGATGGCGCTCGGGGCAAAGAGGAGATGGATACTTCAGCAATTCCTGACCGAATCAGTGCTGCTTTCAATCTCCGGCGGGATACTCGGGCTGATACTTGTGTTTATAGGAACTCTTTTTGTGAACTATTTCTTTACCCTGGGGATGCATCTTACCGCGGGCAATATACTGCTTGCAGTGTTTATCTCGGCTGTCATAGGGATTGTTGCGGGCTTTGCTCCTGCTTCATCTGCCTCGAGGATGAACCCTGTTGAGGCTATAGGCTACTCATTCTGACAAGGGGTCAGTCACACCCTGACAACACATGTTGCCGGCGCCCCGTTGAGAGGGAACTTATTCTCACAAGGGTTAACTCACACCCTGTTCTCTTCCACCCAGTTGGTCAGCTCCACAAACTGGCTTACCGATAGTTGCTCAGCCCTCCGGGAGAGCAGCGGCATATCTCCGGCGCCGCTGTTCACCATCGCTTTCACCGGGTTGCGCAACATCTTGCGCCGCTGGTTGAAACAACGCTTTACAACGCTGACAAACAGCTTTTCATCGCACCCGAGACGCTCCACGTTGTTGCGTGTCAGGCGTATCACGGCTGACTTGACCTTCGGAGGAGGTGAAAAAACATGTTCGCTGACGGTGAACAGGTATTCAATGTCATACCATGCACGCAGAAGCACGCTGAGTATTCCGTAGACACGACTCCCCGGCTCTGAGCAGATTCGCTCCGCAACCTCCTTCTGAACCATGCCAACCATCTCGGTGACATGATCACGGTTATCAAGGATTTTAAAGAATATCTGGCTTGATATGTTGTAGGGAAAATTCCCTATAACAGCAATCAGGTTTCCCATCCGGTGCAGATCAAGTTCCAGGAAATCACCCTCAATGATCTCTACCTGCCCTGTTACATTTTGCCTCAGATAATCAACCGACTCCCGGTCAATCTCAACAACCCTGAAGGCGGGAAGCTCTCTCTCCGCCAGCAGGTTCGTCAGCACTCCCATCCCGGGTCCCACCTCCAGCACTGAGTCACAGCCATCGGCACGCAGTGCGTTTACAATGGCAGCCGCAATCCGCTTATCCTTGAGGAAATGCTGTCCGAGGTGCTTTTTTGGTCTTATCCGGGGGCCTGGCATGATGATTTCTATCTGATAAGCTCCCATGGCGGCACCAGACGGTCTGATCCGAAGCCCGGGATTTTAATTCTCTCCATCAGGTTCAGCAACAGCTTCAGGAGATTGTAATAAAGGGTAAAAAACAGAAATATGTTCATGAGCCATATCACCATCATGTTGAACCAGAGTGTCCCTATCCTAAGGTTACCAAGCATCTTACAGGGTGCATAGAAATGGGCCCTGCCGATGCGCGAATCAGGCACCATCAGCACAGCATCCGACTTCTGGATAATCCGCTCTTCAGTCTCGTGGTATTTGTTCTGCACTGTCCGGCTCAGCACGATATCAGCAAGGTCATTGTTGTAGACAGCCGTTTTCAGACGAACCAGCTCATCCCTCCCCATAGCTGCCACAAGAGCATCCGTAATACTGTCCTTAACAGCTGTCTGTTCCAGGAATTTCCCGCGTATCCTCTTCTGAAGAGAATCGAGGCATTCATTTACAATGCCGGAAGCCTCGCGGGTGAACGGTTCACTGTTTAGCGCCATCATGGCCCGGGCAGGATCAAGCCCTGTTTCAGCGCTGAGCTCGCCGATATGGGTTTTGAGTTTCTCCAGACTGTTCCTGCAGGCATATTCATACTCCGGCTTATCCGAAGCATAGAGAGCCTCATTGTTCTTGCGCTTCAACTGGTTGATCAGGTAACCTGATTGCCAGTCGTACCGGCTGATCATCATATCCGTTTCAAAGAACGGCTTCATATACCTGTTTGACCTGAACTGCTCAACAGCCATGGCTTCATACGCCCACCTCGTTGTCATGATATCACCTATCACCGGGACGTACACCTTTTTTGTCAGGGAGTGGTGCAGGTCATCAAACCTGATCATGGCGCCGCCGAGGAGAAGCTGGGGTACCAGCACAAGGGGAATGAGTATGTATATGCTTATGACGGTCTTCATGCCGGCTGAAATATTCAGACCCACCAGATTGCCAAAGCATGAAGTGGTGAACATTATCAGCCATTGCTGCCACATCATCCCTTCAACCTGGAGGATATGCTGTGCTATAAGCACATACATCAGTGTCTGCACTGCTGACAGCCCGAACAGGAAGGTGATCTTCGAGAGGAGATAGCTTGAGCGGCTTATGTTCAGATATTTTTCCCGCTCAAGTACCTTCCTGTCCCTGAAAATCTCTTCCGCACTGACCGTGAGACCAAGGAAGAGTGCGACCACCACACTCATGAACAGGAAGACCGGATAGCTCTTGTTGTCAGAGAAGAGGTATACGCTGCCAGAGTGATACTTTGAGACGAAGGCAAGGATAAAGGCAAGCAGGGGTGGCTCAATAAGGTTGATGGCCATGTACTGCTTGTCTGCATACTTCCTTGCAAGGTTTCTCCTGAAAAATGTGGCAACCTGTTTATTCCGTTTCTGAAGCTTGAAATTACTGGCAGGCAGCGGCTTCATCTCCGGAGTGCCGGAGAGGGCGGGTTCCATCTTCTGCCTGTAGCGCTGGTACCACTCCACCGGTGACACCTGTCTCTCCTGCCCTCTCCTCCCGTCAGAATCAACCACCTTGGCTTCAACTATCTGGAGAATCTGATCTGTCTCCACATTGCCGCACGAGGGGCATTCGCTCTCGGCAGCATTGGCCTGTGAAGTCTCTGTCTTGAAGTAGACGATGGCTTCTACCGGATCACCGTCGTAGATCATATATCCTCCCCTGTCAAGCACCCAGAGCCGGTCAAACATCTTAAGTATGTCAGACGACGGCTGATGAATGATCACAAAGACCAGCTTGCCGTTTACAGCCTGGTTCTTGAGCAGCTCCATCACATTCCCCGAGTCATGCGATGCAAGTCCTGAGATAGGCTCGTCGGCAAAAAGAACTGCAGGCTCACGCATAAGTTCCAGTCCTATGTTAAGCCTCTTCCGCTGCCCGCCGCTGATCTTCTTGTTGAGCGGATCACCCACCAGCAGGTCACGGAATTCATACAGATCCAGTTCCTTAAGCATTTCAACCACAACCTGGTTGAGCCTGGTCTCGTCATAGTCGCCGAAGGTAAGACGCGCGTTGTAATAGAGGTTCTGGTAGACTGTCAGCTCCTCAATCAGAAGGTCATCCTGCGGCACATAGCCTATGAGGCCGTTAAGTTCGTCAGGCTTGTCATGCAGATTATAGCCGTTGATATATACAGCTCCGGTTTCCGGTTTCAGCTTACCGTTGAGGATGTTCAGCAGGGTGCTTTTGCCTACACCGCTGCCACCCATTATGCCTACCAGGTTGCCCGACTTCACGCTGAAGCTCATGGGCTGAATACCGTTTTCCGAGCCTTTGAAGTGATACTTGATGTTTTGCCCTTCAAAGAGGATATCCTCAGCAAAGTTGGCCCTGATGAATTTTCTGAAGATGGCGGTATAATAGAGTGGTGCCATGCCGTGCCCGCGGATATTGACCCCGGGATCGAGGAGGTATGGTCTCATCGGCACAACGTTGCGCCCCCTGAAATGCAGGTGCATCCTGCCATCGTACATGAACAGCAGATGGCCGGTGCTGCGGACGAAGAGTACGTAGATGGTGCCGCGCATCCCGTGAGAGACCATATGGTGCCACTCATGATAGTTAACATACCTTGACGAGGGCTCACCGATGTTGCTCTCGCCCTCGATTGCCAGCAGGCTTTCAGGAGTGATTTTGTCAAACTTCATCCCGAGCATGAAGGCATGGGCATTGGTCCGCTCTTCCTTCGAGATATTAAAGGTTCGCGCAACAATGTCAATAATGGAGTTCTCCTGCTCTGAGACAGTCCCGTCTTCAAAGACGAACTCGAGCAACTGAAGGAAGACTATCATCCTCTCCTCAATGAAGAGCCCTTTCCTTATCTGCCTGCAGATATTGGTGATCTGGAAAGTGATCAGGGAGTCCTCGTCTGAGAGTTCTCCCTCCACCACAGCCTTAAGCTCATGCTCATAAAAATGGAGATTGTCTTCATAGAGTCTGAAATACTCCTCCTCAAGCTCCTGGTTAAGATATCTCCGAAGGTAACTGCGCAGGATCTTCTTGCCCCTTGCAGTAACCCCTGAAGGGTTTACAGTAGAGATAATGGCAAAAATATGTATCAGCGCATGTAATACTGATTCCCTCATAACCCCAAAAAAAGACCGCAGTTTTTACTTGCGGTCTTCAGGTATCTGTTTTTTATTACTTAATCAGTTCCGCTCTGACCGTGGTGACGGTCTGTTTCAGCCTTTCAATGTCTTCCAGTGTAAGGCCTTCGCCCAGCCCGGCGTAGAGATCACGTATGGGCTGCAGGGCGGTCAGGAGCCTCGACACAAGAGGGTCACTGTTATACGCAGCAGCCAGTTCATCAAACTCCTCAAACGCCTTTCTCTGGCTCAGCAGGGCTGTCTCAAAGCCTGACACATGGGCACCTGATTCGGAGACTAACAGGGTAAGATAAATACCCTCTACCCACGCGCCGCCCAGCATGAGAACCGAGAGGTTGGCCTGACCGGCATCAAGCATATATGAATAGGTACGGTCAAAGGCATCAGTAAGGATTGTCACAAGCGTGTCACGATCATCAAAACTGGCCTTGATCCTGTCATAGAGAGATTCATCATATATCTTCGACAGGTTTTGTTCTAAGGCCAGCGTGCGGATGGCCGCCAGATAATCAATCACTTCCTGCTGCATGTTATACAACGTTACATAGCTGAGGTCAGCGCCATAGACGCCGAGGTTGACCGAGCGATTGTAACTCTCAACATAGTTGCGGGCATTTGCAGGAGGATTGATAGCACCGAGAATGTAACCGAGGTCCATGTCGGTAAGCCTCTTGATTACCTCTGCCGATGTGGGAAGCGGATAAACATTCTCTTCTATCTTCTGTTCCAGGTCTCCGAGTTCAACGGCGTTGATCTCCTTCTGTTTCCTTGATTCACCCCTGTTCTTGCAGGCGGATACACCGGCAACTGTCAGGATCAATACAGCGACCAGTAATTTCGTGAAACTCTTTTTCATATGACTGATATTTAATACTTGTGTTTTGGCTACGCAAAATTAGACTTTTTAAGTTTATGGCCGGAATAATATCTCAGAATTATTCAGGGTCAATGCAAACCCGGTGTTCATCCATCCTGAACAGCGGCATCAGGCCGGTAGTTCATTATCATTTTCTGTTAACTTTGCATCCCGTAGCATTTATAGTCTCATGAAATACAACTTCGAAGAGGCGCCAGACCGGGTAAACACCAACTGTCTCAAGTGGGACAAGCGTGAGGAGGTCTTCGGCAAAGCCGACGTGATCCCGATGTGGATAGCCGATATGGACTTCAGGACACCTCCTTTTATTATTGAGGCGCTCCGCGAAAGGCTGAACCATGAAATACTCGGATACTCATACAGGCCGGACAGTTATTTCAAAGCATTCATGAACTGGGTTTCAACACTGCACGGATGGGATATCAGGCAGGAGTGGATCGAGTTCAGCCCCGGGGTTGTGCCGGCTCTCAACGTCTGCACGCTTGCATACACCTCCCCCAACGATGAGATAATCATTCAGCCACCGGTCTATCCGCCCTTCTACGGAGCGGCAAATGATCACGGGCGCCGCCTGGTGTTCAATCAGCTTCTTGAGACGGAGAAGGGATATCAGATGGACTTTGAGGGCCTCCGCAGGATAATCACCCCGGCAACACGCATGCTTATCCTCTCTAATCCGCACAACCCTGTCGGAAGAGTGTGGAGCAGGGATGAGCTGAACGAGCTGGCAGAGATATGCCATGAAAAGGGAATTATCATTCTTTCAGACGAGATTCATTCAGACCTGTTGTTGCCGGGTATGAAGCATGTGCCGCTGGCATCGGTCTCGGAGAAGGCGGCTGCAGTGACAGTAACCTGTATGGCGCCAAGCAAAACGTTCAACCTGGCGGGACTGTCGACCTCCTCGATGATCATTTCCGATCCGGTACTGATGGAAAAATTCCGGAAAACGCTGACAGGACTTCACATTCACCTTGGTAACATATTCGGCAACGTTGCCTCTGAAGCGGCCTATACACATGGCCGTGAGTGGCTTGAACAGCTGATGCGGTATGTTGGGGAGAATATTGACCTGGTTGTCTCCTTCTGCCGTGAACGTATGCCTGTTATCAGGCCGGTGCGACCGGAAGCCACCTATATGATATGGCTTGATTGCCGGGCCATGGGCATGAACGGGCAGGAGCTGAACCGCTTCTTTGTTGAAAGCGCCGGCGTGGGCATGAATGAAGGATCGCGCTTCGGCCCGGGGGGCGAAGGATTCATGCGCATGAACCTGGCCTGCCCGGGGGCAACGGTTATGCGCGCCCTTGAACAGATAGAATCAGCGCTAAAGAGTGCAAGGTAAGAAACATCAGTCAGTAAGCCGCTGGTGATTCAGAGCTGCAGTCAGGCATTCCCACTCCACCCCCTGATCCTGCCAGCCAGCTCCTGCGGTGAATTGCCTGCAACAAACCGGCCCGTCAGCTCCTCCAGCCGCTCTCTGACCAACTCCGTACCAGGGTTTCCGATGCTTCCGGTATGAGTATACCGTGATACGGATGGAATGGCAAAAGAGCCTGACCCTGCCTTTCCTGCAACCTTATGATAGGCATCCCTGAAAGGAATACCTTCGCGGACCATGCGGTTTGCCTCCTCTACCGAGAAGATATCGTTATAGCGGTTGTCACTCAGTATATCCTTCCTGACCACCAGTCCCGCCAGCGCTCCGCGCACAGACTGCACCAGTCCGGCTATGCCGTCAAACGCATCAAACAGAACAGCCTTCAGTTCCTGAAAATCGCGGTTGTACCCCGGAGGTAATCCTGCAGT
>MTKX01009880.1_pt2 | contig 17393 bp, 16 predicted proteins | sample 1042771 | NCBI WGS metagenome assembly MTKX01 (sample SAMN06212183, study PRJNA360534) | anaerobic digester metagenome | biome: Wastewater treatment plant; material: sludge; isolation source: anaerobic digester fed with sludge from wastewater treatment plant | place: Denmark: WWTP Randers ... | reverse complement strand
GGCTTGAGCGATGTTTTTATCGGCATTGGCCTGATCCATCTGAAGAACGGCTCCAATATTCTTCCCTACATCGATATCGGCAATATCGATAGAAAGGATTTCGAAGGCCGTGCCTGAGTCCAGTCCTTTTTGCAGCACCAGTTTAGAGATGGAATCCGGGTTTTCGAGCACGATTTTATGGCTTTCGGCCGAGCCAATGCTCGANNCAACCAGTCGCCTGATGTTTGCTCTCACGGTTACTCTGGCTTTGGCTATAAGTTGAATCCCATCTTTCGCAACGGCCGTAACTGGAGGAGTATCGATTACCTTGGGCTGAACCGACATTTGTACGGCTTCAAATACGTCTCTTCCAGCCAAATCGATGGCTGTGGCCGTCTTGATGTCCAAACCCATGTTGGCTTTTTCGGCAGAGATCAAAGCATTGACCACTGATTTTACGCGTCCTCCAGCTAAATAATGTGTTTCAAGATCATTAGCATTGATCTTCAATCCAGCTTTTGTGGCAGCAATCAAATTATTAACAATGACCGAGGGAGGTACTTTTCTCCATCGCATCAAAATAAGCTGTATCAAAGAGATTCTAACTCCGCTCACCAGAGCTGAAAACCATAAACCTACAGGAATAAAGTAAAAAATAATCCATAAACCGAATAGAGCTACCAGCCCTATAATAATAATTAATAGTGTACTAGACATAAAATGTTGATTAAATTGGTTTTACATAAATTTTATTGTATTCTATCTTTACGACTATCACCTTTTGGCCAGGATCGACATATTCTCCGAATGTATGAGCTTCATATTCCTGACCTTCAATTTCGATCTTTCCAGCAGGTGCCAGTCGTGAAAGGGTTAACCCCTGTATACCGGGTTTTACGATGTCTTCATTGATGACATTCACCTTGGCCGTATTTTGCTGGGTTAGCATGAGCCGCTTCCATGTATTCGACTTCAAAGAAAAATAGAGCACTATGAAACTGACAGCCAATGTAATACCTAAAGTGATCGAACCGGCTATCATTCCATGGGCAGCAAAACTCTGCCATATAGCAATGCCTACACATGCCAGTGCAATAATACCTCCTACCGAAGTTCCGGGAATCACCAGAATTTCGAGGACCATAAATATAAGCCCTACTACAATTAAAATGATGATAATACTCCAACTCATGGGGTTATTTGATTGCGACGGTTAATTTACGTCGGATCAATTCATCGCATATAGGCTTAAGTTCCTCATAACATCCCATTTTTATGGGGCATTTCCCCTTCAAGTGTGCAATAGTAGCGCATTGTTCCGCTTGTTCGAGGGTGTGCTGGCAAACTTCCATCAAACATTCTATCACATATTCAAAGGTGTTCACATCATCGTTGAATAGGATCAGATCCTTGACCCCTATTACCCCTGTTACCTCTTGAGCANNCATATAATCCTCCCAAATCTTACCGGCCATAAAAGTACGGAAAAATTCAATGTCTCGAACATTTTCGATAAATGAAGTTTTATGTTCGGATGACTTCACTATCGATTCATGTCCGAGTCCGGCAATAATGAAGAGAGAAATTTCTGTTCTCTCATTATTCCTGATGAAGAAGAATAGGACAGTATTTTAAGGTCGAGAATTCTTTTGTTATAAAGATACCATCCTGTTCTATTGTTTATTGAGGATATTGTTCGTAATTTTACAAATATGTATTATTTGCAACAAAAGTGTATTTTGTGTTGTTAAAAATAGGAATTAATTACTCTAAGGTTTTCTGGAATAAAGAAAGTAAATCGTGAAAAATTTTACACTCGATATTGATGAGTTGCAGGGAAGGCTTTCGTATCATTTACCTGGCTGGGAAGCTCAGAAAAATATGGCACCAACCGGGAGAGTTCATATTCCTCCTGCAGATATGGTGCCCATCGAGAGTGCGGTTTTATTGCTTTTGGTTAAAAACTCAGCCGATTATGAAATTGTTTTCATTCAACGAACTGAAGATGATGGGCCGCATTCGGGTCAGATTTCGTTTCCTGGCGGACGTCGCGAACCTCATGATAAAACATTGCTGGATACTGCTTTGCGCGAAGCTACCGAAGAAATTGCTTTAAAATGCAATCATTTGAAGGTTTTGGGTCAGCTTACCCCCTTATACGTTCCCACGAGCAATTTTATGATTTATCCATTTATAGGATTTGCCGATGGCTGCGATCATTTTCGACCTCAACCCGACGAGGTACAGAAAGTGATCAGGGTTCGACTCAATGATATTTTGGATAGAAATCACCGGCGCATTGAAGTTTTTACTTCATCGGCAGGGGATAGCTATAAAGCTCCAGCTTATTTTATAGAAGAGGTGAGGATTTGGGGTGCTACTGCAATGATTGTGAGTGAGTTTTGCGAAATAATCTCCTCACTCGATCGAGAAAATAGATAAATTTTTGCCTTAAATCGATTATTCTGCCTCAAATGATGATTCAATAAATCTTGAAGTAGCTAAACTTTTCTTCCAGAGGAGCGTTGTTATGGTAAGATATTTTATGACAAATAGTTGAATTTTGTAGTGAATTTGCTTTTTTAAATGCCCCCAAATGTCATAGATTGAGGATATTTCTTTTGTAACTGAAGCAGTGGATTGTTTGCCAGGAAGAATTTATGCACCCCGTTTTTTACAACATTATTTTGCGTAGATCGAAGAAATATCGTAATTTTGCATGCGAACGAAGAATTTTAGAATCATCTCAAGAATTTTAAAGAGAACGAGCCAAGAATACCCTTACGATAATTTTATTTTTGTAGTTTTGCCCCCGAAATGGGGTTTGTAATCAGTGGAGATATATTCGAGTAATTTTATAAAGCCTTTACAATGCGTATCTTATTAGTTACAGCTACTTGGCTGGAAGCAAAGCCCTTGATGGACGGGTTTACCTTTTTACGCAAGTATTCTGGAAACAATTATTCTTTTCGATACGGTGAGCATCGCATCGATGTATTAGTAACGGGTATGGGCATGGTAGCCACTGCTTTTGGAGTAGGAAAAGCTCTGCGAAATACTCAATACAATTTGGTGCTCGATGCAGGAATATGCAGTTCTTTTCGAAAGGAATTTTCTCCGGGTACGGTGCTCAACGTAAGTGAGGAATTTTTCCCAGAATTTGGGATGAGTGATGATGCTGGATTTAAGTATTTACAGGACATGGGGTTCGATACCAGTTTGCCTACCGCATGCAAGAATACTGTGTTGCAGAATCCTCATTATAATCAGGTAATGGGGTTCAAGAATCTGGCAACGGCTCGCNNACGGTTAATTTGGTAAATCTTACGGGAAGGCGTCTCAATACTTATCATTCCAATATAGAGGCCGATATCGAAACTCAAGAAGGAGGAGCATTTTTCTTTAGCTGCCTTGCCAGTGAAGTGCCTTTTATCGAATTAAGAGCAGTTTCGAATTATATTGGCCCTCCCGACGAAGAAGGATGGGACATCGAAAAAGCTATTCAAAATCTCACCTATTCCGTTCACGAAGCCCTAAATGTGCTTCCGCGCTAAAGTGTATAATTTTTTGATCTGATAGATTGATTCATTTTTTTCATCGAAATGCAAAAAAAAATTATCGTTACGGGAGCTGCAGGCTTTATAGGAAGCTGCCTTGTGGGTAAATTGAATGAATTGGGTTACGAAAATCTGATTTTGGTAGATGATTTTTCCTCAATTTTAAAAGAACCCAATTGGGTAAATAAAAAATATGAGATGTGCATACCCAGAGAAGATTTTTTGCAAGGGGTTCATGAGTGTTCGTGCGATATCGAGGTTGTTTTTCATTTGGGCGCCCGTACCGATACTACCGAAATGAACGAAAAAGTATTCGATGCCCTCAATCTCACTTATTCCAAACAGATTTTTAATTTTTGCAGCCAATATCGGATTCCTTTATTATATGCCTCGAGCGCAGCTACTTATGGTGCTGGAGAGTTGGGTTACAGCGACGATCATCATCTTATTCCTCTTCTTCGGCCATTAAATCCTTATGGCATCTCGAAGAACGAATTCGATAAATGGGTTCTTCAGCAGAACATCACTCCTCCTTTTTGGGCTGGTTTTAAATTTTTTAATGTTTATGGGCCTAACGAATATCATAAACATCGGATGGCATCAGTAGTTTTTCATTCGGCAAATCAAATCAGGAATACAGGTAAAGTAAGGCTGTTTCGTTCGCACAGGCCTGATTATGCCGATGGCATGCAGAAAAGAGACTTTGTTTATGTTTTCGATGTGATAGAAACCCTGATTCGGTTCTGGCAACATAGACCCGTTTCGGGAATTTATAATCTGGGAACAGGTAAGGCTGAACCATTTCTCAGAGTTGCGGAGGCTGTATTCGAGGCACTTGAGTTTTCACCAGCTATTGAATTTATTGATACTCCTATAGATATTCGGGATAAATATCAGTATTTTACTCAGGCCGATATTCGCAAAATTCAGGCAACAGGTCTTACTCCAGATTTTACTTCTTTGTACGATGGAATTATCGACTATGTTGGGAGATTCTTGAAATATCAAAAATATTACTGAATCGGCCCTTCGCAAATCCTCATTGGGTTCCTTAATCTTCTAAAATCTTTGGAGTTTCTTTTCGTGCTTTCCTTTTGTTTTGATAGTCACGATAATTAAGGATGATAGATATGACTAAAGATAAAATAAGACCACTCACGGTAATGATATCTGCAACGGGCGTACTGAGGTTTATGCCTGTAAGTCGATGTGTAATGAATTGGAGATAAGAATTTGGAAGGTTTTGATAACCCAGTAATCTCAAAACATCATAATGCCAATCGGTAAGCGGGCAGTAACCCAAGCCATACCAAATGCCTGCAATTGTCCACATTGAAGCAGTAAGTAACAAAGTAATGAGGTTCAGCTTACGCAGTTTAGTAAAACACCATCCTATAAGATTGAATATCATCAGAGACGAATGGAAAATGGTAAAAAACCAGTCGAGTAGATGATAAAAGGACATAGAACACCTTAAAGATTATTGCGAAGCTGGATAAGAAATTCCCTGATATTTTTCAGGGTTTCGACAATGTCCATGTTTCTTAGGACATGGCTTCGACTGGTTTTCAGGTAATCGCGTGCTCCTGCAATAGTAAATCCTCTTTCTTTGAGTAAATATTTAATTAATCGAAGCGTTTCCACATCTTCCGTATGATAGAAACGAGTTCCTTTACGGTTGCGATATGGATGAATACCATCGAATTCCTTTTCCCAATACCTCAGCGTACTTGGATTTACGTCGAGCATTCTGCTTACTTCACCAATCGTATAATAAAGATGCTGTTTTTTTTTCTGATTGTTTTGGGAAGTCATGAATAGAGTAAACGATAAAGATGAAAGGGAATTATTCACCCACAGGTATATTTGAAGATTCTTTGTAATCCGATGATTGACGGATAATTTCCTGGAAGGTAGCCGGATCGAGGTCGAACATAAAATAGGCCGGGTTTACTTTCTGGTGGTTGTAAATGACTTCGTAGTGCAGGTGTGGTCCAGTTGAAAGCCCGCTGGTTCCCACAGTGGCAATTATATCACCGCGTTTTACCTTTTGACCAGGTTTTACATTGAATGAATTCAGATGAGCATAAATCGTTTGATAACCAAATCCGTGTTCGATGATAATTTTTTTGCCAAATCCATCCAGATTGATTAAAGAAGCTTCTTTTACCACTCCATCACCCGTAGCGTAAACTTTGGCTCCTTTGGGAGCGGTAAAGTCAATGCCTTCATGAAACATCACGGTTTTATAGAAAGGATGGATTCTGTAACCAAAATATGAAGAAATATATTTCAAATCACGTTTGCTTACCGGTTGTATTGCAGGAATAGCCGTAACCATAGCTTCCTTTTTCTTGGCCATTTCAAAGACCTCATCGAAGGATTTCGACTGCACATAGATCTGGCTCTTTACCCGGTCGAGTTTTTTAGCGGTTTCTAATAGCAAGGCAAAATTATCACTGCCTTCGAAATTCTGATAACGGTTTGCCCCGCCTATTCCTGCTTGTCTTATACTGGCCGGAACTGGTTCTGTTTCGAAAATTACGCGGTCGATATTGTCGTCACGGTTTTGAAGGTCTGTCAAAATCTTTTGCATCTGGTCGAGCTCATAGTTCATGGCTTGAACCTGAACCTTGTATTGTTCGATCTCACGTTGAAGAATTCTTTCTTTTGGTGAAGATAAAAATTTGAAGGCAAGTGCAATAACAACAGCTGAGAATACCAGACCCGTTGCCAGAATGTAAAGAATTCTTTTTNNAATGAAAGTGGATCAAAGTAATATCGTATTTTTCGTCTCATAATGCTTCAGATTTTTTTAATTATTGAATGATTTAAAATCATCTTCGATCGCAAAAATAATATTTTCACGTAAATTTGCGCCCTTTAAAGGGAAAATTTTTATATATAAAGTATTTTGAAGGTTTGATTCTTATGGATGTTCCTGTTTTGGCACATATATTTATTTATGAGTTTTTCAAAAGATGATGGTTTAATTGAAAGGAACGAATTAAATAATGAAATCAGCGGATATACGTAAAACTTTTCTGGATTTTTTTGCTGAGCGACAGCATCAAATAGTGCCTTCGGCACCAATGGTAGTCAAGAATGACCCTACCTTAATGTTTGTCAATGCAGGCATGAATCAATTCAAGGATATTTTTTTGGGCAATCGGCCAGTTGTTTTCCCCCGTGTGGCAGATACACAAAAATGCCTTAGAGTTTCTGGTAAGCACAATGATCTGGAGGAGGTGGGTCATGATACCTATCACCATACCATGTTTGAGATGTTGGGAAACTGGTCGTTTGGTGATTACTTTAAGGAAGAGGCCATTGCATGGGCATGGGAGCTGCTTACTGAAGTTTTCAAAATTGATGGGAGCCGGCTTTATGTTACGGTTTTTCAGGGAGATGATGCCGACTATTTACCTCCCGATCAGGAATCATACAAGATCTGGCAACATTATCAGACTGAAGAAAAGATTCTGTTCGGAGGGAAAAAAGATAATTTTTGGGAAATGGGTGACACCGGCCCTTGTGGACCATGTTCGGAAATTCATATTGACGTTCGTTCGGGAGAAGAAAGGAATGCAGTACCCGGATATACTTTGGTCAATAAGGGGCATCCTAAGGTAATCGAGATTTGGAATCTGGTTTTCATCGAATTCAATCGTATGGCTAATGGTCAACTGCAGCAACTTCCAGCNNCCCCGCCATGTCGATACAGGAATGGGTCTCGAACGATTATGCATGGTATTGCAAGGCAAGCAAAGCAACTATGATACCGATGTTTTTCAACCTATTATTCGAGAAATTGAAAAATTATCGGGCAAGTATTATGGTAGCGATCCCAGAATTGATGTTGCTATGCGAGTCATAGCCGATCACTTGAGGGCGGTGGCCTTTGCAATAGCCGATGGTCAGCTTCCATCCAACAACAAGGCAGGATATGTGATTAGGAGAATTTTACGACGCGCAGTTCGTTATGGCTATAATTTTTTGGGATTTCGTCAACCATTTATGGTTTCTTTGGTTCCCATTCTGAGAGATCAAATGGGATCGTTTTTCCCCGAATTAATTGCCCATGAATCACTAATTAGCAATGTGATGGCCGAAGAAGAAGCCAATTTTTTACGAACTCTCGAATCGGGAATTCAAAAATTCAATTCCTATATCTCAAATAATCAGTCGAAAGGCATCATCGATGGCAACTTTGCCTTTGAACTTTACGATACTTATGGTTTCCCGATCGATCTAACCCAATTGATGGCTGCTGAACAAGGTTGGGAAGTAGATATGCCTTCGTTTTATCAGCACCTCGAAGAGCAGAAACAACGTTCGCGTGCTGATGCTGCAATAAATACCGATGATTGGATAGAGGTAGTTTCGGGCCTTGGTGAAACTACTTTCATAGGATACGATACACTGGAGGCCGAAGCCGAAATCATCAAATATCGGTATGTGTCCACGGCCAAGAAACAATATTTCCAGATTGTTTTCAACCATACTCCTTTTTATGCAGAATCGGGCGGACAGGTTGGCGATCGTGGATGGATAATCGCTGGAGATGAAAAAATTGAAATAGAAAACACAATCAAAGAGAACAATCTTGTAATTCATATCGTTTCACGTCTTCCGTTGGATGTGAGTCAACCAGTGCTTTTAAAGGTAGATGAAGTAAAACGCCGGCTTACGGCTAATAATCACAGTGCTACTCATTTGCTTCATGCAGCCTTACGAAAGGTTTTAGGAACTCATATAGAACAAAAGGGATCATTGGTGGACGAAAATCGCTTGCGCTTCGACTTTTCTCATTTTACACGCTTAACCTCCGATGAAATTCTGAAGATTGAAGCCATGGCCAACGGAAAAATTTGGGAAAACCTGCCATTGAAGGAATGGAGAAACCTTCCAATGGAAGAAGCTCAGAAAATGGGAGCCATGGCACTTTTTGGAGAAAGATACGGCGAAATGGTTAGGGTGGTGGCTTTCGATCCAGAGTATTCGGTCGAATTGTGTGGGGGAACTCATGTGAAAGCAACAGGACAGATTGGATTGATAAAAATTATTTCTGAAACCGGTATAGCTGCTGGTATCCGCCGAATCGAAGCTGTTACGGGCACAGTAGCCGTGGCATTTTATAATCAACAGCTGCAAATTCTCGAAGAAATAAAAACCCTCGTAAAAAATCCTGTCGATGCATTAAAGGGTGTGAAGAATCTTCTGGAAGAAAAACAAAAATTAACTCTTGAAGTCGAAAACCTGCGCCTGTATAAAATAAATTCGCTTCTGCAAATTCTTTCTGAAAATATTAAAAAGGCCAATGGGATCAATTTTTTGAGCATAGAGCTCGATGTGGATGTACAAATGGCTAAAGATTTGCTTTTCGATTTAAAACGGCGTTTTTCTCCCTTTGTAGGCCTGATTGCTTATATAAATCAAAACAAACCCGGATTTAGCTCGATTGTTAGTGATGAATTAATCGAGACGGGGAAGGTGGATGCCAGGGAACTGGTCAAAGTCTTGTCTCCCTGCATCAAAGGAAGTGGAGGAGGCCAAGCTGGGTTTGTAACTGCCGGAGGTTCGTTTACAAAAGGCGTGTCAGAACTTCTTGACAAAGCCAAACAATTATTCGCTCAAATCGATTCGTAATACACCATCCAGAGGTACTGCATGATAGGATACATCGAGTTCCTTCAATGTTTTTTCCCATTCTGTACAAATCCACCGGGGTACGCTTCCGTCCATGATGATCATCTGAGGATGAATATGACTCAAAAATTCCTGAACATGAAAGGCAGGATTCCCTGAAATGATACAGTAATCTGGTTTTACCGGGCTTTGATCTGCATAAGTGGTCCCATCGGGAATATAGTAAATCAATTTACCGTTCCATCTTAGTAAATTGCTTTCTGAAAGAATCTGTATATTTTTGATTTTCAGTGATTGTTGAATCTGTTGGCTTTCACTGTATCCTTCGGAAGGAGATGTAAAAAGTAGACCATCAATACCGTTGACTAACCATGGCCCTTTGATGCGTGGCGAATTCATTACATACATACTCTGCTGCCTACTACGATAGAGTCTATCGGCAGTATCTATGAAGAAAAATAGGAAAATTCCGGCTAATGCTGCTTGGAAATAAGACTTGATGTTTTTGGAGAAGAATAGAATCAGCATGATAATAACAAAGTAGAGAACAAGATATTGAGCGGCTGTTATGTAGATACCTGATGCAACCGCTCCTGGCAAGCTTTCTACCCAACCTACGCTCTGGTTCATCAGCCAGATAGAGCCCGAAAGAACTTTGCCGGCATAAAATCCTGCATGACCAAATGGTAGAATCATAAAGAAGGCAACGCCAAGCATCATAATAACATAAGAAATTGGGATTACCAGTAGATTAGAAATGATGAAATATACAGGGAATTGATGAAAATAAAATAAAGCGAGGGGAAAAGTGGCTATTTGTGACGCAATAGATACACAAATCAGTCCCCATATTTTATCGGCAATTTTGTTTTTGAAATTTAGCATTCGATAGATTCCGGGTTGGGTAACCACAATTCCTAATACCGCCAAATAAGAAAGTTGAAATCCGATTTCCTGAATAAGAAATGGATTGAAAATAAGAATAAAGCAGGCCGAGGCAGCAAGAGTATTGAAGATGGGCGTTCTCCGTTTGAAGATTTCTCCCATCGAAACAAACGAAAACATCGTAGCTGCTCTTGTAACCGAAGGACTTAAACCAGTAATAAGGGCGTAAATCCAAATGGCAAAAACCACTATAATTGACCTAATAAGCCTCCCATGCGGAATTTTGGATAAAAAACCCAGCAAGTAAAACAGAATCAGGTAGATAATCCCAACATGTAAACCTGAAACGGCTAAAATATGCATGGTTCCCGAGCCAGAATATTTTTGCCTTAGTTCCTGGTCTAGATAATCACTATTGCCCAATAAAATGGCTGCTGCTACGCTATATTCATCTCCGCTCACACCGCTATTTTTCATCATCTTGAGCAATTGCATTCTGGCCTTTGCAGATAGGGTTTTTATGCTGAAAGCATGAGCATCACCAATGACTTTCCAATCGTTTTGACTTAGATACAATTGATGATAAATTCCTCTGCGAGCCAGATAACTCTTATAATCAAAAGCTCCTGGATTACCAGAATTAGCGATTTCGAAATAATTGCCTTTGAATAATATGCGTGTACCCGGCTTCAATTCACCAGCTTCGGGAGTTTTTTCGAGATAAGTCATGATCTTCCCCGAAACTGGCTTCCATCGAGCAGAGTCGTATAAACCATAAATTTTTACAATTACTTTATACGATTTTGCCTTGGCTTGAGGATAATCTTCAATTATAGCCTGAAAATATTCCGATGTTTTGTCCGTTGAAAAATGTTCATGTTTGAATGATAATTCCCTAAGGCTAACTACGGATACTCCAGATAGAAACATCAAAATATGAATCATAAGTCCATAGATCCACTGATTCTTGTAAGAAAGCCGGATGTAGAAGAAAAGCAGTTATATAGCTGCAATTAAGAATATTATTCCACATAAAATGGGAGAGAATCTTATTCTCGAGAAATAAATACTTAAAAGAATTCCTGTTATCAGAGGGATAAAAAGCTTTAATATAGGATTCTCTCTTAGCATGGTTTCAGGTTAATACATCAACGAAAGTATGAATTTTTTGTTTAAATATTCAGAGGGCGTAAAATTTTGTTTTTAAGAGAGATATTTTTTAATAAATGAAAAGGTTAAATTTGAAGGAACCTGAAATTAAGGTATTGTTAATCATTTATTTATGAAAGAGAGGCAAAATCACATGAACGATAGAAATGAAGTTGTTATCTTTGCAGCGAAAAAATTAAAATCATATAAAAATGGCTAAAGCAAGAATTGCAATTAATGGATTTGGCCGTATCGGAAGGCTCACTTTCAGAGCTTTGCTCGAAAAAGAAGAAGTAGAANNAAGAAGAAGTAGAAGTTGTAGCTATAAACGACCTGACTGATTCAAAAACACTTGCCCACTTGTTGAAATACGATTCAGTTCATCGCAGGTTTCCTGGTACAATCGAAGTGGATGGTGATTATCTTGTAGTTAATGGAAACAAGATACGCATATATGCTGAAAAAGACCCCTTGAATTTGCCATGGAAAGATTTGAGCATCGATGTAGTTGTTGAATCGACAGGTGTATTTCGTACACGTGAAAAGATGTCGAAACATCTCACTGCGGGCGCTAAGAAAGTGGCTTTATCGGTACCAGCCGACAATGCGGAAGATGTCGATATTACCGTGGTAATAGGAGTGAATGATCATCAAATCAGGCCTGAGCATAAACTCATTTCGAATGCTTCGTGCACGACGAACTGCCTTGCCCCCGTGGCTAAGATTCTGCATGAAAAATTCGGTATCGTAAGAGGATTGATGAATACAGTTCATTCTTACACGAATGATCAGGTTATTCTGGATGCGCCACATAAAGATTTACGAAGGGCACGTTCGGCTGCCATGAGTATTATTCCTACAAAAACAGGTGCTGCAAAAGCTGTTGCACTGGTTATTCCTGAATTAAAAGGAAAATTAGATGGATTTGCTATGCGAGTTCCCACACCGGATGCTTCTATTGTTGATTTAACGGCTGAACTGGCGGTTAAAACCACGAAAGAAGAAATCAATACTGCCATGAAGGACGCTGCAGAAGGAAAGTTGAAGGGAATATTGGAATATTGTATTGATCCGGTGGTAAGCAGTGATATTATCGGGAACAAGCATTCCTCTGTTTTCGATAGCTTGCTCACTCAAGTCATCGAAGGCAATTTTGTAAAGATAGTTGCCTGGTATGATAATGAAATGGGCTATTCGCAGCGTTTGGCCGACCTTGTCATTAAGATGCTCTGAGTCGGAACTCGAATTTGGTGAATAAAAATGGCCGTTACTTGATCAAGTAACGGCCATTTTCGGTTTTTACCATCCCGATGGAAGGACTTATTGTCCTAAATAGGCTTTTAACAAACGGCTTCTCGAGGTATGCTTCAACTGCCTGATAGCTCTTTCCCTAATCTGGCGAACCCTTTCGCGGGTCAGATTGAATTTAGCTCCTATTTCATCCAAAGTAAGTGCGTAATTTTGCCCAATGCCGTAGTAGAGACATATAATCTCACGCTCTTTGGGTGACAAAGTCGAGAGCGAACGATCTATTTCGGCTTTCAGCGATTCATTGATCAAGTTTTCGTCGGTAGCAGGAGTATCTTCTGCGACGAATACATCAATAAACTTGGTGTCTTCATCGTCTTGCAGAGGTGCATCCATTGATACATAACGTGTGTTTACTTTCAGCACGGCATCTACTTTGCTTTCCGATAAATCCATGGCTTCGGCAAGCTCTTCCGCTGAAGGTGGCCTTTCGAGTTTTTGCTCTAATCTTGATGCTTCCTTTTTGATCTTATTGAGCGAACCTACCTGGTTCAAAGGTAACCTTACTATGCGCGATTGCTCGGCTAAAGCCTGAAGAATGCTCTGTCGAATCCACCAAACAGCATACGAAATAAACTTGAACCCCCTGGTGGGATCGAATTTTTGCGCTGCCTTGATTAATCCGGCGTTACCTTCACTAATCAGATCCGGCAAGCTTAAACCTTGATTCTGGTACTGCTTGGCTACCGAAACTACAAATCTTAAATTGGCTTTGCATAGCTTCTCCATCGCCTTCTGATCGCCTTCCTGGATCATTTGGGCTAATTTCACTTCTTCTTCCACCGTAATCATCTCTTCCTTGCCAATATCCTGAAGATATTTGTCAAGTGATGCATTCTCGCGGTTTGTAATCGATTTTGCAATTTTAAGTTGCCTCATTGTATATATTTACGAATTACGAATCCTAACGTAACAATTGACAGTTTTATTGGTTCAATGGTTACATCTATCCTTGAAATTTGTTAAAATTTATTGAAACCTCTACATGCGCCGTTTCTTAGCAAATATTATGCCTGAATTCGTTTTCCTCACCTTTGAATTAAATTTTTAACCTCTTGAAATTCATTTCTGTATAAAAATTCGATGAAAATTGTATTGATTTATGATTCATATTTCGAGTAAGAAACTATAGCTAATCCCTCAAAGAAAGGAAAAATGAAATTTGACTTATATTTAGTGAATAGATGTGTTTCGAGTTCCCCTTTTTGAAAAAATTAGATTTCAAATGGAATACTTGATATAAATCAAATGTTTTACAGTTTGAACTGAAAGAGATTTACGATGTAAAATACAATGGCAAAGGGTTTCTCTGTATAAGTCAAGAAACCCTTGTTATTTGATTGCAAGGTGAATCTATTTATTTATAATCCGAGTCCATAGTATGCTCTTACGCCATTTGGATAAATACCTTCGATGAGTATGCCTCCGCGTTTGTCTTTCAAGGCATCCTCTATATCTTTTACTGAGTTCACTCTTACCCTATCGATTCGGGTAATAATGAATCCTTTCTTGATTCCAATGGCAGACAGAGCTCCGGGACGTAATTCAGTTACTTCGAGTCCCGATTGTATGCCCAATTGTTTCTTTATTTCATCGGGAACAGGTCGAAAGGAAGCACCAAGATTTTCAATGAATGAAGCTTCTTCATGTTTTATTCTTTCGGTAGTTCCTTTTTCATTAGTCAAGGTAATGTCGTAAGTTTTAGGTTCACCATTTCTTTCGATGGTCAGTTTGATTTTATCGCCGGGACTATATTGACCAATAATTTCCAACAGTTCCGAATTGCTATTGACCTCTCTGTTGTTAATAGCCACGATAACATCGCCGGGTTTGATACCTGCCTTTTCGGCCGAGCTATTTTCGGTTACACCAGAAACATAGACTCCCTTGATCTTGTCGAGTTTTTTCTTCTTAGCCAATTCTGCATTCACTTCCTGAAATTGAACACCAATATAACCTCTCTGGACTTCGCCATATTGCAGAAGGTCTTTCACAACCTTGCGAACAAGATTGATAGGAATAGCAAAGGAGTAACCCGTATAAAACCCGTTGCCGGATGCAATAGCAGCATTGATACCAACCAATTCACCTCGTGTATTGACGAGTGCTCCACCACTGTTGCCACGATTGACTGCGGCATCGGTTTGTATGAAAGATTCGATGGTTTGACCCGTTCGATCGCCTAAAATATTGATGTTTCTTGCTTTGGCACTAACGATCCCAGCCGTAACTGTACTGGTCAGATTAAATGGATTTCCAACTGCCAAAACCCATTCCCCCACCCTTAAATCATCACTATTGCCATAAACCAGATAAGGAAGGTTGTTTTCGTCAATTTTTATTAAGGCTAAATCAGTCGAGGGATCCGTACCCACGATTTTAGCCTTGTAAACTCTTTTATCGTTGAGGGTAATTTCTAAATTGATGGCATCCTGTACAACGTGGTTATTGGTAACAATATAGCCTTCAGGTGAAATGATTACGCCTGAACCTGTCCCAATAATAGGTTGCGAAGGTTGAGGTCGGCTGAAAGGAGTGAAAAAGTTTTCGAAAAAATCTTCATAAAGAGAGTTTTTCCTCGCAAATTCTGCTTTAATATGGACTACGGCATGAACCGACATGTTGGCTGCTTCGACAAAATCGGGCAGAGGCATGGCATGCGCATCCGTAAGGCTAACTTGCTGCACCGGAATTATTTCTCTATTTTGGAGATCCGATTGCTTGGGTTCAACAGCTTTATAAATACCTACCGCCATCATCCCACCTATAATAGCTACAAGCAACAAGGAAAGATATTTTTTCATGTCATTGATTTTTAAATTTTTAAATATAACTTTCATACTTTTAACTATTTTTTTATTCTACAAATTTCATTCAATTTTTATACCTTGATTCATTTTCATACTAATTTCGCTTCGGTAATTTTGACAATATTTTCATTTCTGTTTAAATTCGAGGCTTTTTAATATAAGTTTAATGTGGTTTAATTGATGTGAACAAATGACTGTAAATTTTGCCAAATATCATGGAACTGGGAATGATTTCATATTGATAGATAACCGAACTGACTTTTTTTCAGTGAATAAAGAATTCATTTCTAACTTATGCCATCGCCGTTTTGGGATTGGAGCCGACGGCCTGATTTTACTCAACAAGGCTAATGGATTTGATTTCGAAATGCTTTATTTCAATTCTGATGGCAACCAAGCTACCATGTGCGGCAATGGAGGGCGATGTATCGTGGCTTTTGCTCAAAAGCTGGGGATTATTCAACAAAATGCAATTTTTAAAGCAGTCGATGGACTTCATACTGCGAGGATATTAGAAGTAGATAAGCATGATACCCTAATAGAGTTATCGTTGAATGATGTGGAATTATATCATTTCGTTGGGGCTGATTGTTTACTCGATACAGGTTCGCCACATTTGGTACGTTTTATGGAATATTCTGATCTTCGAAAATTCAATGTGAAAAAAGAGGGCAGGAAAATCCGTTATCGATCTCCCTATACGAACGAAGGAATCAATGTAAATTTTGTATGTGAAACTTCGGAAGGTATTTTCGTTAGAACTTACGAAAGAGGCGTAGAAGCAGAAACTTTAAGTTGTGGAACTGGTGTTACGGCCTCGGCTTTAGCCTGGAGTCTTAATAAGAATTTGCTCAGAGGTCCGGTAGAGGTTTTTACGAGAGGAGGTAATTTGACAGTGGATTTTGAAAAGGCAGATGAAAAATTTATTCACATTAATCTTACAGGGCTTGCCACTTTTGTATTTACTGGAAAATATTCGATATAATCATGATACAGGGAGATAATATTCGTCTTAGGGCTTTGGAAATGGAAGATGCTGACTGGATTTTTCATTTCGAAAATGATCCTTCCTTATGGAGGGTTACGCAAACGGTTACACCTTATTCACGCTATGCTATCGAACAATATGTTTTGAATGCAAGCATACAGGATATTTATGGTAGTCGTGAACTCCGCTTGGTGATAGAAACTCTTCGCGATAAGCGCCCCGTAGGTTTGATAGACCTTTTCGAGTTCGATCCCTTGAACCGGAGAGCTGGTGTGGGTGTTGCCATCGAACAGAAAGAACGAAGACAGGGCTTCGCTAGCGAAGCACTTCAGCTATTGATCCAGCATTGCTTTCGGGTTTTAGCGCTTCATCAGCTATACTGCAATATCCTCGTCTCGAATGAAGCCAGCATCCAACTTTTCGAAAAATTTGGATTCGAAGTCACCGGCCGGAAAAAAGAATGGATCATCAAACACAACCAATGGGAAGATGAGCTTTTCTTGCAATTATTCAATCCTCAAACCATTTAAGATATGGCATATTATGTAAAAAATAAGTATTCTTCGAGGCGGAGGCGAACTTCAGGGCAAAAGATCATTTTTGGAGTATTGATTGTTTGCATTGTTTTAGCACTCATCATAGCTTATGGTCTTTATTCTGCCCTGTTTAAGCCGAATGTATGGACAAAGGGCGAAAACATAGTTTATATAAATATTCCTACGGGCTCTAATTTTGAAGATTTGAAGAATATGATGTATGAGAGAGGCCTGATTGTCAACAGGAAAACTTTCGAATGGTTAGCGCGCCAGCGCAAGCTCGATAAGCATGTTATTCCCGGGCGCTACCCTTTGACCAACCAAATGAGCAATCTCGAACTTATACGCATGCTCTCGGGAGGACATCAGGTGCCTGTACAACTTGTATTTAACAATATGCGCTCGAAAGAACAATTGGCTTCACGAATTTCGCAGCAAATCGAAGCCGACTCGGCAACTCTCATACGTTTAATGAATGACAATGAGTTTTTGAGAAAATATAATTTAAACAGCGATAATGTGTTTGTCTTGT
>MTKX01005449.1_pt2 | contig 17415 bp, 17 predicted proteins | sample 1042771 | NCBI WGS metagenome assembly MTKX01 (sample SAMN06212183, study PRJNA360534) | anaerobic digester metagenome | biome: Wastewater treatment plant; material: sludge; isolation source: anaerobic digester fed with sludge from wastewater treatment plant | place: Denmark: WWTP Randers ... | reverse complement strand
GCCTCGATCATAAGCAAGAGCCTGGCGGCCAAGACCAGCCAGGAAGAGGGGCTTTCTGCAGAAAAGCCCGCCAGCTCGAGGAGGGGGCTCAAGCCTTTGGGATCGGCTGCAGAGACGAGTGCATCTCAATCAACAGCATCTAATGCACCCTCAAGCACCCCGGCTTCTGCCGCACCTGATACGGCAGATACGACTGCGGAAAATACAGCGACTGCCGAGGATGCCGCCACATCCCAGGCCGCCGCCGCAGATGTTCCAGCGGCCACGGCAACCGAAGATACGGTCACCTCTGATGAGATTGAGACCGTGGAAGCTGTCGCTGATGAGCCGGAGTTGGTGCAGGCGGAAACAGAGCCGACAGAGGTGACGGATGTAACTCCCGATGAAATCGATGCCGAGGATAACATAGTTAACGAGCCGGAGATAGCCCGGGCGGAAGCTCAGCCCGCTGATGAACCGGAGGCTTTACAGGCTGAAGATACCTCTTTGGCCGCTGCAGTCACTCCTCCCGAGGAGATACCTCTGGGAACAGAAGTATCCTCCGACTCCAATGCCTCTGATGACGACAAATCCCTGAATGCCTCTTTAGATGAGTCTGAGAACGCCACAGAAGAGGAAGAAGTGGCGGAAGAAGAAGAAGAGAGCGAAGAGTACAAAGCAGTCAACCGCATCTGGCGGGAGGGAGATCCCACTGAGTACACCTGGGACTGGAAGAGCTTTTCCGGATTCTTCTATGATATGAAAAACGATGTGGGAACTGAGACCCTCGCGGTTAATCTCGATAGCGGCCGTACCATAGAGGACGGCAATTTAGTTTACAGCACCGAGCCCAAAATCCTGGATTTCGAATTCGGAGGATGGGGCGAATATGAGGTCATAGGCTTCATGGCCGAGAAGTATTTCGCCGGATATCTTGACAGCGAAATCATCGACGACGGCTATAGCTTCCTGGATGAGGGCCAGCTGAGACAGGTGCTGGTGGACAGCGATGACAGCCAGACCCTGGCGGGAGGATCGACGCTTCTCCTGGAAGAGGGATATGAGTTGCAGATCAAGCAGGTGGACATCAAGGGGGATAAGGTCTATCTAGGACTGGTAAAGGACGGCGAGGAGATCGACAGCAAGGTTGTCACTCCCGGGAGCGGCCTGGATAGCTCCACCTACCAATACAAGGTGAAGATATCAGGAGAGGATGTGCCTATAATCATGGCCCACATAGAGAGCGTCTTTGCCAGCACCGAATCCGACCTGGTCACTGTGGACGGCCTCTTCCAGATCTCCGATACCTATGCCTCAGTGGAAGACGGCGATGAGTACGGCAAGATGGAGGTCAAATCCGTAAGCCAGGATGGAGTGGAGATGTCCAATGAGGACTCCATAAACCTCAAAGCGGGGGGCAAGATCAACATCTTCGGAGAGGTAGGATTCATAGTGGCGGATGACGATGTTCTGCGCTTTGCTCCCATAGTGGACCGCACCGGACCCCAGGAGGTACGCGGCTCGGTCATAGATCCCTCTGAGCAGGAGGAGTTCACCTGGGATGTCTACAACTTCGAGGGCTTCTATTATGATATCGACGAGGATGTGGGCACCGAGATCCTCACCGCTCGGATAACCGACAAGAAATCGATCGAAGAGGGGGATCTGCTTTACGAAACCCGACCCCAGGCAGTTGATTTCGAGTTTGACCGCTGGGGCAAGTACGATGTCATCGGCTTCATGGCCGACAAATACTTCGCCGGATATAACAACCGGACCGAGTTCACCGACGACTTCAGCGTCATCGGCGAGGGCGAGTTGAGGCGGGTTTTGGTGGACAACGATGACAGCCAGACCCTGGCCACCGGATCGGTACTCTCCCTGGAGGAAGGATATGAGCTGCGCATCAAGTCTGTGGATCTGAACGGAAACAAGGTCTATCTGGCATTGAGTCGGGACGGAGAAGAGGTGGACAGCAAGGTGGTGACCCCCTCATCAGACCCGGGAGACGGATCCTCCAACTACCTCTACAAGGTGGACATGGGCTCGGATGATGTTCCCCTTGTTGCAGTTCATGTGGAGAGCGTCTTCCGCAGCACAGAGTCGGACCTGGCCACAGTGGACGGCATATTCCAGATATCCGACAGCCCCGAGTCTGTTGAGAACGGGGAGGTCCATGGGAAGATGGAGGTCAAGGACACCAGCGAAGACGGTATCACCATGGAGAACGACGGCTCCTTCAGCCTGGCCCGGGACAGGACCATAGAGATCATGGAGAACCTGAAGTTCGTGGTCGCCGACAGTGATAAGCGATTGTTTGCGCCTGTGGCCTTCAAGCCGGGAGAAGGCACGGATATGACCGTCATTGCCCCCGATGCTGTGGTCAACAGCCCCGTGTCCATAAGCGTCAGGTCCGACTCCCAGCCTCTGGCCGGAGCCCAGATCCAGTTGAACGGAAGCTCCATTGGGACCACCGATGCTACCGGCTCGGTCAGCTATACCCCCAGCAGCGTGGGCACATACCAGGTGGTGGCCAAGAAGAAGGACTACAATGACGGCAAAGCCAGCCTGATCGTTCGTACCGCCTCCGATGCAGCCAGCGTCACCGCTTATGAGCAGGCCAATGCCACATTGAGCAGTCAACTGACCATCAATGCCCCGGCGGATGTGGTCAAGGGAGAGAACTTCCTGATTGCCGTGGTCCAGGGGATCAACCAGACCCCGGTAGAGGGCGCGGAGGTGTCTATGGACAATGTCAGCATCGGACTGACCGGCAGCCAGGGAACTGTAACCTATGCGGCCAACCTCACCGGCGAGTATACCCTGGCCGCAAAGAAGGAGGGCTTCAATTCTGCAGCTATGAGCATCACCATTGCCTCGTCCATAAAAGTCGTGGAATTGAAGCTGCCAGAACAGGCCTATGCCGGCAAGGAGATGAAGATATCCGCTGTGGTCAGAAATGAGGGCAGCAACGAGGACACCCTGCCGCTGGATCTGCTGGTCAATGGAACTGTGGTAGAGTCCAAGAATGCCACGGTCAAGGGCGGAGAAAACTCCACTGTAGCCTTCACCTTCAAGCCCCTGGAACCGGGACTGACGGAATTCAGGCTATCGGACCAGAGCCAGAGCATCAATGTGGAGCAGGCCAAGAGCAACAACTGGCTCATTGCACTGATCTTGGTGCTGATGATAGCCGTTGGAGCGGGAATATATCTCTACTCCACAGGAGAGCTGGAAGGCCTGAAGCGGCAGATAAAAAGGATAATGCAAGGGCGATAGAAGCCTCGCCCTCTCTTCTATTTTTATATTTCTACAGTTTGGCTTATACCAATAGCTTAAATAGCTGCTGATGCTTCCAGAAGCCAATGCAGGCTGCAAATACGATTCTCATTGCACTCATCTTTATCTTCTCCGCCACCAGTGCCACTAATGCCATGCCTGACTCATTCTACAAGGCCATGAGCAATATGAGAACTGAGAATACCATCTGCGTTAAGAACTATGATGCAGGGGCAAGCGTTACCGAGTCCTACCGGGATTTCGAGCACCTGGAAAGGGAGACAGAGATCGTGAGCCGATCCTACAACACCTCCAGCAACCAGAGCGATTTAACCTCTGGCAATGCCTCCCTGGAAGTTCGTATGAGGTCGACTGTGCAGGGAAAGGCCCATATCGCCTGGCAGTCCAGAGACATCCTGCCGGATAGTATGGGCCGGCATGCCACTTACAGCCGGGCCAGCGAGGATCTGACCGGGGTGTTCAACATAGAGAAGTTCATCCAGCTCTGGTCCAACAGCACACTCGGCTCCACGGGCACGGACTGGCTGCCCTGCAGCTAGCCCTTTTAGACCTATTCTTTTTTCCCGAAAATCTGCCGCCTTCTTTCCGCCTCCTCCTCATCCACGATCAACTCGTTTTCTCTTTCTCTCGAAACAATCAAATCCTATTACATCTTTGACCGTGGGGAAGGAATGATCATGAAGGTTCTTGTCAGTGATTCATTGGCTGAGGAAGGCGTGAAGAGGCTCCAATCTGGCGCTGAAGTTGATGTCATAACCAATCTATCTCCAGAGGAGCTGATTGAAAAGATAAAAGATTACGATGCCCTGGTCATACGCAGCGGTACTAAAGTCACCGCCGACGTTATCAAAGCCGCAGAAAGGCTCAAGGTCATTGGCAGGGCGGGAGTGGGAATAGACAACGTTGATGTGGAGGCGGCCACGAAAAAGGGAATCATCGTCCTCAATACCCCGGGAGGTAACACCATCTCCGCCGCCGAGCACACCATCGCCATGATGCTGGCCCTGGCCAGGAATATCCCTCAGGCCAACTCTGCTCTGCATAAAGGGGAGTGGAACCGCAAGAAGTACACCGGCGTGGAGTTCTTCAACAAGACCCTGGGCGTGGTGGGACTGGGCCGGGTGGGAGCCGAGGTTGCGGCACGCATGAAGTCTTTCGGTATGCAGATTTTGGCATATGATCCCTTTGTAACCGAGGAGAGAGCACAGCAGATGGGCATCACCCTGGCCGACCTGGATACGGTGCTGCGGGGGGGCGACTTCATCACTGTGCACACTCCCCTGACCAATGAGACCAGGAACCTCATCGATGAGGATGAGTTCAAGATAATGAGGCCCGGTGTCCGGATCGTCAACTGTGCCCGGGGCGGGATCATCAATGAGGCGGCACTGGCACGGGCCGTGGCGGAGGGAACAGTAGCCGGGGCGGCTGTTGATGTCTTTACCAAGGAGCCTCCCACCGGAAATCCCCTTTTGGAGCAGGAGAAGATCATCGTCACCCCTCACCTGGGCGCATCAACCGCTGAGGCCCAGGTTAATGTGGCTTTGGCCGTGGCCGACCAGATCCTGGCCATAGCCAGGGGAGGACTGCCCACCAATGCCATCAACATGCCTGCCATCTCGCCGGAAACTCTGGCGGTGATGGAGCCATTCATGAGCCTGGCAGAAAGGATGGGCTCATTGGCCGGGCAGCTGGTAGGATCCGGCTTTGAGAGCCTGGAGCTGACTTACAGCGGAAGCCTGGCGGAGAAGGACACCAGGCCGGTGAGCATCTCCGCTATAATCGGCCTGCTCGGCTGCGTGATGGGAGACGGAAGCGTCAACTTCGTCAATGCCCAGAGGACCCTCAAAGAGATGGGGGTCAAGCTCATGGAGAGCAAGACGGAGTCGGCCAACGGCTACAGCAATGCCATCACCCTCAAGCTGACCAAGGGGGATAAGAGCACCATTCTGCAGGGCACTGTCTCCGGCAAGGAGAAGCGCATCGTCCAGCTCAACGAGTACCATACCTACATCCCCTCGGAGGGAGACATGGTGGTGGCCATCATCGAGGACCGGCCCAATATCATCGGCCCCTGCTGCGTGGTTTTGGGTGAGGGAAAGATCAACATCGGCGGAATGCATGTGGGCCGCATAGCGGAAGGCAAGCCCCAGCTCATGGTTTTGAGCGTGGACCATATGGCCTCCGATGAGATCATGAAGAGGCTGAAAGAGGTGCCGGGCGTCGTCAGCGCCAAGATGGTGGAGCTATAAAAAACCATCCATGAATCACTGAATCACGCCCTGAGCAAAAGCAGTGTAGAAGCAGAGAGGTACTTGGCATGGGCAGTGCAGGCCGGGAGTTCTCTTTGGCGCGATTTATACCCAGAGAGAACATATCGCCGGCCTGCAACCGTCAGAGGTTCCAACCATAGATCGACTGGGCTTGCCCCCCCAGATGGGGGGGCATCTTCTGCAGCCAGGCCCATAGGGACACATCGGCTCTGTGGGCCAAGGCCTGCCCTAAGTGACTGCACTGCAAGAGTCACAGTTGCATCCGGAGCAGGACAACGTCCTCACTGCCCCAAAACAATTATATTTTGTTCCNNAAACTCCGAGTTTCTCTTGAATGAGGCTCTAGCCGTGGCCGGGGAGAGGGGCTTTGAGACGGAGAGACTTCTTTTATCTGAACTGAAAGCGGACTATTGCAGCGACTGCGGCGACTGCAGCAAAGGAAGGCCCTGCCCCAAAGAGGATGATATGCGGGTCATCCTCTCCTCTCTGGAAAAGGCAGACGGCATCATTGTGGCCTCGCCAGTCTACTTCGGAGGAATGACTGCTCAGCTTAAAGCCGTCCTGGACAGGACCATTCCCCTACGCCGGCAGAACTTCCGGCTCAAGGGCAAGGTAGGCTCTGCCATCAGCGTGGGAGGATCGCGCAACGGCGGCCAGGAGAAGACCCTGGAGGCGATCCAGGCCTGGATGCACATCCAGGGGATGATTGTGGTGGGGGACGACGCCCATTTTGGGGGAATTGCGGTGCGGCCTGCCGCTGAGGACCGCATCGGCAGGAGAACGGTGGTAGCCAGTGCCAACAAGCTGTGTGATCTGCTGGAGAGGCTGGAGAAGAAAAGTAGCTCTCGAGGCGGAGATTGAGATCACAAGGCGATAATCGCTCCACTCTATCCGGAAAAGGCCCCAAGCAGAGATTTCTGGGCGACAGAGGCCTCATCGGCCTGATAGCCTTTCTCAGTGCCTTCATTCCTCTATCTACCGACCTGTATCTTCCTGCACTCCCCGGAATGGCCCAGTACTTCGGGACATCAGCCGAAGAGGTGAACCTCACCCTCATACTCTTCTTTGTCTTTTTCGCGGCAGGAATGCTCTTCTGGGGGCCGTGGAGCGACAAATACGGTCGCAGGCCGGTGTTGCTGGTCGGCCTCTCCATCTATTCTTTAGCTGGACTACTCTGCGCCGCCTCCCAGGACATCAATCAACTGATCTTCTTTCGGGTGCTCCAGGCGGTGGGAGCCAGCGCCGCCTCCGCCGTGGCCACAGCCATGATCAAGGACGTCTACGAGAGCCGCAATCGAGAGGTTATCCTTGCCTTGGTATCCTCCATGGTGCTCATATCGCCCATGGTCGCTCCTGTCTTTGGCGCCGTCCTGCTCGGCTTCACCTCCTGGCGGGGAGTGTTCCTGGTTTTAGGCGGCATCGGCCTGCTGGCTTTAGCCGGAAGCCTGGCTCTTCAGGAGACCCTGGAGAGCCGCTACACCGGGAGCCTCTGGCAGTCCCTGGGACGGCTGGGCCTGGTGGCAAAGAATCCCGGCTTTCTCTCTCTCCTGCTAATCTTCTCCCTTTTGAGCTTCTCCGGCATGGCCTATATCGCCTCATCCTCCTATATTTACATAGACGGCTTTTCCCTGAGCGAGAAGCTCTACAGCCTCTATTTCGCCTTCAATGCTCTGGGGATGATCGGAGGACCGGCGTTGTACCTGCGCCTCTCCCGGCGGCTTTCCCGCCGCTCCATCATCATGGCCGGATTTGCCGCCATATCAGCGGGAGGGCTGCTGGTGTACCTTTTTGGAAGCCAAGAGCCCTGGATGTTTGCCGCCTGCCTCTTTCCGGCGACAATCATGGGGAGCTGCATCAGAACTCCGGGGGCAAATCTGATGCTGGAGCAGCAGGAGGAAGATACAGGTTCGGCTGTGGCCCTCATGAGTTGCTTTGGGGTCCTGATGGGCAGCCTGGGAATGGCGGTCATCTCCCAGGATTGGGGGGACACGGTGCAGGTGCTGGGAGCGATGAACATCCTTGTGGGGCTGGCCTGCCTGGGACTGTGGGTGCTCCTGGCCGGGAGGCCCTTTGTCAAGCAGATTCCGGAAAGAAGGTTCAAAGCAGGCTGATTCTTTTCAGAATCTGGGATTCCTCAGGAAAGCAGATTGCAACTCGCAGAGGCTGAAATTGACTTTCTAAGCCAAACATCTCAAAACCTATTAAAAGAAAAAAGGAAATATACAAAGACAATGGTCTTTTCGCCACTGCACTGGATTGCTTCGACCCTGGCCGCCCTCATTATCCTGAGCTTCGCCGTTACTCCAAACCGAAGGCATCACAAAGCCCTGGGCGCAGCAGCAATCCTGCTTGCTCTCCTGGGTTTGGCTGGCTACATCTCTGCAGGGAGCTTCCGCTTTTTTCCCATAGACCTGCACACCTTTCACGCCTGGGTAGGATTTTTTGCGCTAGCGCTTTCCATAATCTTGTTCGCCGATAAAATCTTCCTTCACGCCATAGATCCAGGGAAGCATTGCCGACTTGGCAAGCTTGCCGCTTTGCTGGCCGCAGTCGCCCTTGTCCTCGGGCTTCTGATGCTTTCCGGTCTTGCCCCTTCCCAAACCGCATCTACTTCGTCAGTTACCGGCATCCAGGAGCCGACTTCCAGCAATCTCTCGGAGGTGGAAGCAGTGGAGTACCGGGGCACAAAGCTCTTGCCCCTGAAGAGCCAGGGAAATAATGCTATTGCTGGAACGCAGAGGATCGATAAAGAGACTTTTCGGCTTGAAGTGGCAGGTTTGGTGGAACATGAGTTGAGTCTGAGCTATAACCAGATCTTGCAGCTTCCTGCTTACTCAGAACTGGTCTACATGCCTTGCGTCGAAGGATGGGGATTTTATGCCCGATGGACAGGTTTCCGAGTAACCGACCTCCTGAACCTCACGGAACTTGAGCCGGGAGCTAGTTATGTTCTTTTCACTTCTGCTGATGGCTACTCCACATCTTTGCCTCTAAAGTATCTTAGGAAGAACAATATTCTCCTGGCTTACGGCATCAACAATGTTACTCTGCCGCAAGATCGAGGTTTTCCACTGCAACTGGTGGCCAAAGACAAGTACGGATACAAGTGGGCTAAATGGATAACAAGGATAGAAGTCATGAACAACGACACCAAGGGATATTGGGAGACAAGGGGATACAGCAATAGCGCAAATGTGGGGGAGCCTCCCTTCGATCTTTAAGAGCCGGGCTCGCCAGCTGCTCCATCATAATGGCTGGCTTTGCCGCCATATCGGCGGCAGGGCTGCTGGTGTACCTTTTCGGTAGCCTGGAGCCCTGGATGTTTGCCCTCTGCCTCTTTCCGGCCACAAATCATGGGAAGCGGCACCAGAATCCCGGGCGCCAATCTGACTCTGGAGCAGCAGGGGAGGATACCGGCTCGGCTGTGGCCCTCATTAGGATCATAAAGATGCATTGCATAGGGTCAAGCTATCAATTGACTCAAATCAGTTAAACAGGAAGAGTTGATGCCTTGAGTGAAACTCGGAAATGTTCTATGAAATTCTGATAATTCCTCACCGAATGTTCCAAAGCTTTTTCGCTAGAGAGATTAATAAGGATTCTGGAGGATAGGCAATTGCTAGACTATACGATGGAAAAACCAAATGAGACTATTGAGATATACAAAGGCGGTCTTGAAGTTAGCCGCGAAGGAGTGAGTATTCGTGGTAAAGGAAGGATTTTTGCGAAGTGGCTGCCGATGCCCGAAACATGGTTTGAGCTACAGTTCTGTGATGAATGCGGGCTTAAGTATCCAGAGACCATCACTCATGTAAATGCAGAACATGTTATAATCGAAACGGGTCCAAATCAACTTGATAACTACATGGAAATTAAGGGAATTCCAGAATATATCATATTCGCTGATAAGCATCTGTTTCCAGCTAAGGGGAAATTCCGCCGAATTTTAAACAGCATCAGAGAACCCAATATACTAGCCGGAAACGTGACTTTTCCTACGCGTTCCGTGAATTGCAGCTCAATTATGTTTTATATTCCAAATTTTATAAAGTATTTTGACCACCGAATTTTTGCTGAGATTGATTGGACATTAACGATTGACGCTATCGTAGTCCCCGGACGCTCAGATAGTAGCAATCCAATCGAACAAGTAGAAAACGCCGGTGGATTCATCATGACGCATAAAGGCATTCTTAAGCATACTGACAAATCAGATTTTGCTCTTGCTGATGGAATAGACTGTCTTCAAGCAATATATTTTCTTACATCGTTTATGCGGGGTGCTTGGTGCGGACCAACACTTTCTCGCGGTATAAATAAGGGCAACGAAATTATCTGGCAAGACGGCATTGATCCGCGCCTAACACCATGGGCATTTACCCATGTTTGTCTAGATCCGTCTTCGATCGACAGCATTGAAAAGCTCTTTAGAGACTTTATGAGCAAATGGCGGGACGAAGGAGATGCAATTAAGAGTCTGGTTCAGTGGTACGTTGAGGCAAACCTAAATGCGGGAGGGACGGAAGGATCTATTGTCCTCGTCCACACCGCTCTAGAGCTTCTTGCAAACTTGACGAATTATAGAGGGCGTTCATACAAAAAAATTCGTAGCCTTGTCAAAGAAATCAGCATCGATGCAGATATAAATGAAAAACAAGAAAATTTAAAACAGATATACGATAGCAATAAGTACCCATTAGAGTCAGATAACTGGGATGGGCCAAAGATCTTTTCAGAACTTAGAAATGCTATAGTCCATGATAAAGAGGAAAGAGATCACAGGCCATCATTGAACATGGTTCCAAGAGAGGCACGAGAGGAGGCACTTGAACTAGGTCTATGGTATCTGGAGTTGTGCATTCTAAAGAGGCTAGGCTATACTGGACAATATCTTAATCGTATTGACCTAAAGCACGAGAAAGTCCCTTGGGGCTAATCCACCAGCAACTCAAAATGTTGCTTTCTGTGGCAGTAGGTATGTTGCCTCAAAAAAAAGACACAAGAATTCAGGCCGCTAATCCCGCACAGATGCACTGTTGATGGATGCTGAGGAAGCAGTTAATGCATGTGGAAGCCTTATTATCCCAGAAACCCAATTTGCAGAGCATGTTCATGAAGAGGCATGTTCTCTCCATGCGAGAGTTCTCCCGGGAGGAGATCGACTCGGTCCTGGATCTGGCCGCATCCCTGGAGCCCTATGCCCGGGGCAAAAAGAGCGATATGATGGCGGGCAAGATCCTGGCACTTCTGTTCTTCGAGCCCTCTACCAGAACCCGCATGTCCTTTGAGACGGCCATGAAGAGGCTTGGTGGCAGCGTGATCAACCTGGGCCCGGCGGAGGGCTCCTCCATCTCCAAGGGCGAGTCCCTGGCGGATACAGTGCGGGTGGTGGCCGGTTACTCCGACGCCCTGGTCATCCGCCACCCCAAGGAGGGCTCGGCCCGCCTGGCCTCCCAGTTCTCTCCCGTGCCGGTGATCAATGCCGGTGACGGAGCCGGCCATCATCCCACCCAGACCCTGCTGGACCTGTACACCATCAAGAAAGAGAGCCGTCTTGATAGCCTGAGCATCGCCCTGGTGGGTGACCTCAAGTACGGCCGCACCGTCCATTCCCTGGCCTATGCCCTCTCTCTTTATGGCGCAGACATAACCCTGGTCTCGCCTCCCGGCCTGAGGATGCCCGAGCCCATAAAGTCCGATCTTGCCGGCAAGGGCACCCTCCTGCGCGAGGCCTGCGACCTGGGAGAGGTGGTAAACAATGTGGATGTCCTCTATATGACCCGCATCCAGCGGGAGAGGTTCCCCGATCCTGTGGAGTATAAAAAGGTGGCCAGCAGCTACAGGATCACCCCTGAATTCCTCTCCGGGGCGAAAGAGAATCTGATCATCATGCATCCCCTGCCCCGGGTGGACGAGATCACTCCTGCTGTGGACCAGACAAAGCATGCCCGTTATTTCCAGCAGTCGTTTTATGGAGTCCCGGTGCGAATGGCTCTCTTGAAGATGCTCATAGCAGGAGGTGCATAAAAATGAAGAAATCCTTGGGCCAGGAAAAGGAAAAAGCAGGATCAGATAAGGAGTATAGCCAGCTTAAAGAGGAGCCGAAGGGCCTCAAAGTCAAGCCCATCAACAACGGCACAGTGATAGACCATATCGCCGGGGGCCAGGCTTTGAATGTGCTCAAGATCCTGGGGATCTCCGGGACCACAGACACCACCTTATCCGTGGTCATGAATGTGGACAGCCGGAAGCTGGGAAAAAAGGATATAGTAAAGGTGGAGGACCGGGAGCTGTTGGAGCAGGAGGTAAACCGCATCGCCCTCATCGCCCCGGCGGCATCCATTAACATCATCAGAGACTGCAAGATAATTGCCAAGCGAAAGGTGGACCTGCCCGATGAGATCGTGGGAGTGGTCCGCTGCCAGAATCCAAGCTGTATCTCCAATACCGCCGAGCCCATCCAGTCCAGAATGCTGGTCAAGACCAAGAATCCCGTCCTGCTGCGCTGCCTCTACTGCGAGCAGCCCCTCACGGAAAATATAGCAGAATACCTGATATAAATCAATGCGAAGGTATAAATCAGGCTCTTGCCTTGTCTTGCCCCATTGAAGCTATGATCTGCTTAGTATGATTCAGGACGGAGAATGAGATGACTGTGAAAAATGGCGATTTCATCAGAATTGATTACACCGAGATGGTTGACGGCCAGGTTATTGCGGCTACCGATGAGGCGGTGGCCAAAGAAAAAGGAATATTCAGCGAGGATACCGCCTACGGCCCGCATCTCATAGTACTGGGAGCCGGCCAGCTGGTCAAGGGCTTTGAAGAGGATCTGATTGAGAAGGAGATAGGCTACTCGGGACGGGTGGAGATTGCTCCGGAGAATGCCTTCGGCCTGCGTGATCCCAAGAAGGTGGAGATGTTCCCTGCCAACCGCTTCAAGGAGCAGAAGCCTTATCCGGGCATGAGGGTGGGCATTGAAAACCGCACGGGAACGGTGACCAGATTGATCGGGCGCAAGGTGAGCGTGGACTTCAATCACCCCCTGGCGGACAGGACCATCGTCTACGAGTACAAGATCGTAGAGAGCATTGAGGAGCTGCAAGAGAAGCTCAATGCCCTGATCAAGACCTTCGCCCGTATGGATCTCGAGGCTGAGATCAAAGATGATATCGCCGTGATCACCGCACCCTGGGAGCTATCCTATTACAAGGAGTGGCTCATGATCAGGCGCGGCCTGGCGGATATGATCATCCAGCACCTGGGACTTAAAGAGGTCCACTACATAGAGAAGCATACGGGAGAGAGGTTCAAGGCCGAGCTGATCTCTCCGCCGGGAAAGGAGCCCCTATCAGAAGAGGCTGCAGCAGAGGAACAGGCGGGAGAAGAGGTCTCATCTGCCTGATATCCACAAGACCAACTATTTTTTATAAATTATAAACTTAAATCGTAAGCCAAAATTATAATTTAAAATATGAATTAATTTATAATTTAAACTAAAATTAAATTTTGAATTTCAAACTCAGGATTTCATGGATGGGCTGCCCAAATAAAGTTCTGGGCAGCATCCTTTCCTTTGCGCAGCTTGCTCTGATTAAATGAAGTAATATCCACCGAGGCGAGACCAAGACCAGCTACCGGAATAGTAATAGGTCGTCCCAGTCCAGCCATAGACATTGGCTGCATACCAGGGGTCATACACCACCGGATCATAGTAGTAGGTATATTTGGGATAGACTACAGGCGCAGTGTAAGTGACCGGATAGGTGTAGGTATAGCTTGGATACCAGTAGTAGCTATAGCTGGGGTAATACCAGTAGCTGTATGAATAAGTTCCCCATGGATTGAGCCAGTCGAAGTTGTCATGACCATGACCTTTATTGAAATCATGACGGTTGTCGTGATCAGGGAAATGCTTGTTCTGATCGGGGAAATGCCTGTCCCTGTCCTGATCGGGGAAGTGATCACCCCTACCATCCTTTTGACCGCCCATACCATAGAATTCATTGCTGTACCCGGATCCGTCGTCTGCAAATTCCATGCTTATATCCTGGGCAGAGCCCGCTGCGACCAGCAGTCCCAGCGCCATTACAGACAACATCAGCTTAATCGAGTTGATTCAAATTCCTCCATAGGCTAGGTTGATTGCTTGATATTAAAAGGTGATTTTTATGTAAAGATCACCTAATGTCTACATGAAACCTCCATAAGCTCCTGGATACCGAAAGGGCCGTTTTTTTTTGGTGATTGGCAGGACCGTCTCTCGGCAGGCACGCAGACCGGCGGGGAGCCGCTGCCCGGTGTTCGGGAAGGATGGAGATCTCAATTCATGCTGAATGAATCCCCATGAAGGCCTAGCAAAAGGAGAACGCAGGCTCTTCAGGCTTTGATTTAAGACATCATCCGGATTAAATCAATTGATTTCAGAGCTATCGTTGATCGGTTTATCGATGTCGGGGGCGGAGAGAGATTGGCTCATGGGGGCTCGATCCTCTGCCGGCACCTCCACATGAAGGGTGTAAAGCAGATCTCTGATTATCTCCCAGGGATAGGTGGATATGATCCGGCAGTCATTCCTTCCCCAATAGTTCCCATCCTCATAGAGCCTTGCATCCGGGGAGTATGCCGCAGACACTATCAGATCTCCCTCTTGATAGCGCCCTTGCCCCAGGAATTGCCTCTCAAACCTGAAATTAGCCAACACGGCAGGCTGCCCGTCTATAGTCAAATTTTGATAGATTTTTGGCTGGTCGGCGCCAGCTAAAGATAGAGCAGTTAGAACGATATCCATATTGGCGACGATGTTGGCAAGCATAGGTTGCTCGTATCTTGTCAATGTTATAATTGCGAAATAGTCTGCATTATCTACTGTGAGATTATATCTTGTGAATCCAATCCCTGTCGAAATCCCACTGGAAGAGGGCTCCACTATGACCGTGTAATCCATGGTGGTATTCATATCAAAAGACACATTGTAGGGGCCAACCGGGCCGGCTTCATGCGCGGCAAAGGCCTGTGGGACCAGACAGAATACAAGAAGCAGCAGGAATTGCTCGCGAATTACTCTTGCCATCAACCTCATCGGCTGTGCTTATATCCTGGACTGCATTTTATTCTTTTGGTGCGACCTGGGCCATTTTCGATCTTTAAGAGTGGCCATGGTTAATCCTGGCGGCAGTCATGTTCCTGTCCCTGAAGAATATCAAGCTGGAGTCTGCGCTGTATCCGGCAGGTAGGGAGAAGATCAACCACTATGCGGGGCAGGTAAAGATGGCAATAAAGCAAAGGCCTCAATTACAATCATTATTAATATTAGAAGTAGCGAGAATCTATCTGCAGAAGGCTTTGGCCGTATTTCCAGGAGGAGTTGATAGATGAATGTTCTAGCTAATAAGCTTGGTTTGGACGGCGAGGGATTCATAGGCATGGGATGGCTGCGAGAGCTGCCCGACTTCAGAGATTATACTCAGCAGACACCCGCGGTTAAGGAGAAGCTGGAAAAGATCAAATTCGCCAAGACTGCTCCCGCCTCTGTGGACTTGAGGGCATGGTGCTCCCCTATAGAAAACCAGGGAGAATTGGGATCCTGCACTGCAAACGCCGGAACAGGCCTATTCGAGTATTTTGAGAAGAAGGCGTCATCCACCTATATCGATGCCTCCCGTCTATTCCTCTATAAGACCACCAGGAATCTCTTGGGCCTGACCGGAGACAGCGGGGCATATCTGAGGACCACGGCAGAGGCCATGCTCCTCTTCGGGGTTCCCCCGGAGAAGTATTATCCTTATATCATCAGCAATTTCGATGATGAGCCTGCTGCTTTTCTTTATTCCTTTGCCGACAACTACAAGGCGGTGAACTACTACCGCTATGATCCTCCGGGAACCACTAAAACCCAGCTTCTCTCATCCATTAAGAGAAATTTAGGGGCGGGAATGCCTTCCATGTTCGGCTTTACAGTTTACACCTCCATCAACCTGGCAGCAGGCAGCGGGGAGATACCCTATCCCTCCCAAGGGGAAAAGATGATGGGTGGACACGCCGTCTGCGCGGTAGGATATGATGATAGCAAGGTCATAGTCAATCCATCCAACAAAAAATCGAGCAAGGGCGCTCTGCTCATCAGGAACAGCTGGGGTAGCTCCTGGGGAGACAATGGCTACGGCTGGCTTCCCTATGATTATGTCTTGACCGGCCTGGCCAGCGATTGGTGGTCTCTGCTCAAAGCTGATTGGATTGACACGGGCATGTTTGGAGTTTAAATTGAGAGCATGAGGAGCCCAAGGATTACAGATATATCTTATGCCGCCTTGAATTAATCTAGCCATGTATGCCATCGTCGCTTGCGGCGTCTTTGAAAGAGAAGTGGAACTGCTGCGCACCAATTTGGGCTTTGCATTTCGAGCCCATTATCTGCCCGCTGGCCTGCATGTGGATTTCGATGACCTCCAGGCGGATCTTGCCGCTAAGCTGGAGGAGTGCCGCTCTGATGGAGTTGAGGGCATAATTGTGCTCTACGGCCAGTGCCATCCCGGTATGGATAGGATCTTAAAGCCATATCATGCCGCACTTATCGACTGCCAGAACTGTGTTGATGCGCTCATAACCAGGAAGGGCATGGAGGATAAAGCGAAAGAGGGGCTTTACTTCTACCTCTCCCCGGGCTGGCTGGATGCCTGGAAGGATATCTTCCGCCGCATGAACTGGGGGGTGGAGGAGGCCAGAATGGGCATGGGTTCATTTCGTGGCTCGGTATACCTGGACACCCTCAAAGATGCATCCATGCGCGAGGAGGATCTCCTGGAGTTCTTCGACTTCACCAACCTGCCCTTCCAGATCATGCCCGTGGACCTGGGCCACTTCAGATCCCTCATTATTAAAGCCAAAGAGAGCTTGGAGGATTGAAATTGGACGAGCTGGATGAGATAAAGAGAAAGAAGATGGAGAAGATGATGAAAGATATGAACAAACCACCTGCGCCTTCCATAGAGCTTCCCGATAAGCCGGTGATCGTCACTGATGCCACCATAGACTCGATGACCTCCGCCTATCCCCTCTTCATCCTGGATTGCTGGGCAGAATGGTGCGGACCCTGCCGCATGATCGGCCCCATCATAGAGCAGTTGGCTGCGGAGATGAAGGGAAGGGCGGTCTTCGGCAAGCTCAATGTGGACCAGAATATGCAGACTGCCAATAAATACAGGATATCAGCTATACCCACCCTGATGATATTCAAGGACGGAAAGCTTATTGACAAGCTTGTAGGTGCCTATCCCAAGCCGGCACTGGCGGCAAAGCTGCAAAAATATCTCTGAAACCCTTCAGCCAGCAGCTTCAGAGAGAAGAACAATTATTTTAAAAATTTTTATTGAATTAATTAGAACTTCCTCTAGCTCCGGCTTTCAGGGAATACCGCTGACGATCTTGATCCTGGGATATCCGGATATACTGTAGACCGGGCGGGAGGATAGGTTGGATGGAGGCTGGTAGACCTCCTTTGTCCGGGAGTACGGGCTCATGCTGAAAAGAGGCTTAAAGCTATTTGAATAATCGAATTTGGACACATTTCCCACCCTCTGGCTGATATCAAAGGCCCACTGGGCGGGATCCTGAGGGGGGATAACATGGACCGATCTGTTTCCATAAACATCCAGGTCATTTACTGCTTTTTTCTCCTGGAAGCCAGTTCGAAGAACCTTGCCTGCATTCCGATTTCCTGAGCCCAAAGAGACAACTGCTGACTGAACTTGGCTTTCATTGGCAGACATATTTTCATCCAGGCTACTGCTCTGGTTAACCGTGAGATTCACAGTGGCGTTTTGCCTGTCGTCTGCCTCCGCTCCCAGGAGCAGAATGGCCAGCA
>MTKX01005330.1_pt1 | contig 17434 bp, 14 predicted proteins | sample 1042771 | NCBI WGS metagenome assembly MTKX01 (sample SAMN06212183, study PRJNA360534) | anaerobic digester metagenome | biome: Wastewater treatment plant; material: sludge; isolation source: anaerobic digester fed with sludge from wastewater treatment plant | place: Denmark: WWTP Randers ... | reverse complement strand
CGCAGGTTCAGCATACAGTGACCAGCCACTGCCGATAGGTTACAACCAGACCATATCACAACCTTTTATTGTTGCCTATATGACTGAACTGTCAAAGCCGGCCAAAGGTAAAAAGGCCTTGGAGATAGGAACAGGCTCGGGGTACCAGGCTGCCGTGCTGGCCGAAATTGTTGATACGGTCTATACGGTTGAGATTGTACCGGAACTGGCCAGGGAAGCAGCTTCGCGGCTAAAAATACTGGGTTACGGCAATATAGTTGCCAGGTACGGCGACGGATACAAGGGTTGGCCTGAACACTCGCCCTTTGACATAATACTGGTGACTGCCGCGGCTGACCATATACCCGGTCCCCTGAAGGAACAACTGGCAGAGGGAGGACGGCTGGTGATGCCGGTCGGAAACCCGGCAACAGTTCAGGAGCTTATTGTGCTGACCAAAAGAAAGGGCAGGATAACCGAACAGCGGCTCGAGCCGGTGCGGTTTGTTCCTCTGAAAAGATTAAAATAGCTATTTTTACAAGCCCGCCACATTGACCGGGCTGAATCATGCTGAACCTGTTAACACACCCGCAATGATATATGTACTTATCGCGGCAGCGTTTATACTGCTGCTTTCGGCATTGCTGATCTTCAACTCCCTTATCCGGAGAAAGAACGATGTGGAGAATTCATTTGCCTCCATTGACGTCATGCTCAGGAAAAGGTATGATCTTATCCCGAAGATCGTTGAAACCGTCAAGGCTTACATGAATTATGAAAGAGAGCTCCTCACCGAGATTACCGAACTGAGGATCAAGGCACTGCCACAAACACTCACGGCAGAGGAGAGGGTGCAGGTGGAAAACCGCCTCAGTGCCAGGCTGACCGACCTGCTGGTTGCAGTGGAGAATTACCCTGACCTTAAGGCAAGCACCAACTTCCTGCAGTTGCAGGGCACCCTCAACGAGGTGGAGGAGCAGCTTGCAGCATCACGCCGCGCATTCAATGCTGCCGTTACAATATATAACAACAGCATTGAGATCTTCCCCTCAAATATCATTGCCTCCATGATGCAATATAAGAGAAGATCTTTCTTTGAGATCCCCGCAGCAAAACGGGAAGAGGTCAGCTCCAAACCGCCTGTGAATATGGCATAAAACACAAAAGAAGGATGAGCAGATACGGCACTTTCAGGGAATTTTACGAAAAGGAACTGCGCCCCGACCTCGAATCAATTGATCTGCGACGCAGGGCAACCAATAAAAAGGCCCTTACCGCCCTGCTTATTACGGCCGCTGCCGTGCTGGCAGAGCTGATGCTCATACCCGGCAACACGGCTTTCCCGAAGCCGGCACCGATAATCATCACCGCCTTCGCGGGACTGGTTGCTACCGGTATTGTCAGCAAAAACTACCGGAAGGAGTACAAGGAAAAGATAATAGCACGCATCGCAGGATATGCAGACGAAGGACTTACATACCAGCCTGACGCCTGTATCACCATGGATGATTTCATAAGAAGCAGGATATTCACACTGTCATGCGACAAGTACAGCGGAGAGGATTATTTCCGCGGCAGGATAGGCAAGACTGAGATAGAGTTCTCCGAAGTCAATGCAAGGCACCGGAGCACCAGCGGTGCGGGAAGCCACCAGAGGGATGAGTATACAACCATATTCAAAGGAATATTCATTATCGCAGATTTCAATAAGAATTTCAAAACACATACTGTTGTGCTTCCGGACACTGCCGAAAAGATCTTCGGCAAATTCGGACAGTCTCTCCAGTCTGTTTCATTCGGCAGGGGCGAACTGATTCGCCTGGAAGACCCCCGGTTCGAAAAGGAGTTCTGCGTCTACGGCGATGACCAGGTGGAGTCAAGGTATATCCTCACACCTTCCCTGATGGAACGTATACTTGCCTTCAGGGAGAAGTGGAATACAAAGGTACACCTCTCTTTCCTCGACTCGAAGGTCTGTATTGCCATAAGCATGAACAGGAACCTCTTCGAACTCCGGCCGTTCAAGCCTGCGGCCGACTATGATTTCCTGGAAGAAACCCTCCGGTTCCTGACGCTGCTTACGGAAGTGGTTGATGATCTCAACCTCAATACCCGCATCTGGACCAAAGAATAGTCTCACCCACAACGTCACCGGAAGGTCATTGTTTTATTATGTATACTTATTCTTCCTTTTTCTTATACATTTAACATATTTTAACATTTCACTATCAATTTACTGTATATCACAGTTTTAGTTGATTCATTTCTAGAATTAGTATGTATTTTTGTATATCATTTTACATTTTTTCTTGAACATTAATTATCCCATGATGTTCTATGTTCAAAATTCAATAACCAATAAAACCGAACATCATGAAAAAGCAGACACTTATTTACGGAATGATTGCCCTGATGGGAATCTTTATACTTACAGGTTGCGAGAAGGCAGAAGAAGAAATGAAGCCGGTATCTGATATGACAATAGCAGAATACGCTGGTTCTGACGCGAACTTCTCGATACTGGTTCAGGCCCTCACCAAGGCTGACCTTGTAAATATACTCAACGGTACAGGCAATTTCACGGTATTTGCACCCACGAATGCAGCCTTTACCTCTCTCTTCAACCAGCTTGGCATAAGCGGAATTGACGCTCTCACCAAGGAAACCCTCACCCCTATACTTCTCTATCATGTATTGGGAACGGAAGCAAAATCATCAATGATCTCTTCCGGATATTATAAAACGTTAAGCCCGGCGCAGGGCTCCAATCTCAGCCTGAAGGTCGATGTTGCATCCGGCGTTAAACTCAACAAAACCGCCAATGTCACTACCGCCGATGTTGATGTTAAGAATGGTGTGATACACGTTATTGACAAGGTTCTTCTTCCTCCAACGGTTGTAGATCAGGCCCTTAACAATGATTCATTCAGCATACTTGTACAGGCAGTTGTGAAAGCCAACCTGGTGGAGACTCTGAACGGCTCCGGTCCGTTCACGATCTTCGCACCGACAAATGCAGCTTTCGAGTCTCTCTTCACAACCCTTGGAATATCCGGTGTCGCCGATCTTACCGCTGAGCAGTTGGTTCCGATACTCACCTATCATGTCGTCAGCGGAAACGTTCTCTCGACACAGCTTCAGGCAGGCAACGTTGAAACTCTCAACGGAGCAATCAGCGTGGCTCTCAGCCCGGTGCCCACAATCAACGGAAGCACTAAAATTGTGGCAACTGACGTGCAGGCCTCCAATGGTGTCATCCATGTGATTGACCAGGTCCTTCTGCCGTAAGGCATCAATATATCACCCGATGAAAATGGCGACGCTCAGGCAGGGCGTCGCTTTTTTTGCAGGTGATTATGGAACACTACTGACAATGAACTATATTTAACCTCGGAATATACCATCAGATGGACCGTTACACAATAAGCGACCTGGAAAAGCTCACCGGCATCATGGCCGGTACAATCAGGATCTGGGAACGCCGGTACCACATTATCAAGCCTCACCGGACAGATACCAACCGCAGATGGTATGACAATGATGATCTTAAAAGAATACTCAATATCTCAATCCTCTACCGGAAGGGTGTCAAAATATCAAAGATCGCAACCTTCAGCGGAGACGAGATTGAAGAAAAGGTCAAACTGCTCACAAGGGAATCGTCCGACACGGAAACACAGCTCGACACGCTGATTGTAGCCATGTCAGACCTCGATGAGGACCGGGTCAATGATATACTCATGCGTTCGATCATCAACAAGGGTTTCGAAGAGACCTTTACCGAAGTGGTTTTCCCCTTCCTCAGAAGGGTCGGAATTATGTGGCATACGGGTTCGGTGGATATCGGATCTGAACATTTCGTTTCAAATATCTTCAGGAAAAGGCTGATCTCTGCCATCGATACCCTCTCACCTCCGGAGCGGCCTGACCGTAAAAAATTCATAATGTTCCTGCCGGAGAGTGAATTGCATGAGATGGGGCTCCTCTTCTTCACCTACATAATCCGGAAGGCGGGTCACAGTGTCCTGTACCTCGGCCAGTCAACCCCTTTCAACGGGTTGAAGGATCTCGTTGAGCGATGGCATCCTGATTTCCTGGTCACTGGTGCGCTGACAAGCCTGCCCTTTGGCAAGCCGGAGGATTATCTCAAACGCATCTCCTCCGCCTTCAGGGATCAGACAATACTTGTTGCCGGAATTCTTGCACTCCTTGCCGGAAAAATGTCCCTTGACAATGTTATTCCGTTTGATTCGGTCAATTCACTGAAAAAATACCTTTGATTCCGCTCCGATGAAAAATGTTCTTTCTGCTTTCGGTCTGTCAATGATTCTGGCAATATCCGCCTGCACACAGACAGCTGATTATGATCTTAAAAGCTGGCCGGCTGACGCTGATCCCGGGAAAGTGGGACTCCTTCTCTCTGAACGGTACCTGGCCACCCCGCACAAGAGCAGCGGAGATGTCTCTTCCCTTCAGCCCCCAACCCAGATAGTCTATTCAGAGGTCTGCACCTGGCTCGGCAGCATATGGTTTGCAGAGGCCACCGGCAACAGTGAACTGCTGACTAAACTGCAGAGCCGGTTTGAACCGCTGTTTGACACCATCACCAACCTGCTGCCCCCTCCAAATCACGTTGACAATAATGTCTTCGGATCAGTTCCACTGGAGTTCTATTTGATTAACGGCGAGAAAAAATATCTCGACCTGGGCCTGTACTATGCAGACACACAATGGACACTGCCGGAAGATGCCGGACCTGAGGAGAAGGCTTATGCTGACCTTGGCTATACCTGGCAGACACGCATCTGGATTGATGACATGTTCATGGTCACCGCCGTGCAGTCTCAGGCATACAGGGCTACAGGTGACATTAAGTACATTGACCGCGCTGCCGGGGAAATGATACTTTACCTGGATACCATCCAGCTCGGAAACGGGCTCTTCTATCATGCTCCCTACGCCCATTTCACGTGGGGCCGCGGTAATGGGTGGATGGCCGCCGGCATGTCTGAGATCCTTCGCGCCATGCCCGTAGATCACCCAGACAGGCCGCGGATTATGGAAGGCTATAAGAAAATGATGGCAACCCTCCTCATTCACCAGGCAGAGGACGGGATGTGGCGGCAGGTAATAGACGATCCTGAGTTCTGGAAGGAAACCTCATCCACAGCCATGTTCACCTACGCAATGATCACCGGGGTGAAGAACGGCTGGCTCGATGAAAAAACATACGGCGCTGCGGCCAGAAAAGCATGGCTCTCCCTGGTAAAATATATTGATGCCGAGGGAAATGTGACCGAAGTTTGCGAAGGCACCGGAACCAGCGATGACCGCTCCCACTATATGAACCGGAAACGCAACACCGGCGACTTCCACGGACAGGCACCCGTGCTCTGGTGCGCGGCGGCATTGCTCAGGTAACAGGGTTGTCACCGCTCAGGCAAACCCGGATGACCGGCAAAAGCGCTCTCTGCTGCGTTGCAACTTAATTGTCTGCCTTCAGACATGACCATTACAGATTTGCTAACTTTGCCTTCATGGAAAAACTCAACCTCTTTTTTGACCGGATAAAGGATCTCAGCTTCTGGCAGAGGCTCTTCCACTGGAGAAGAGTCCGGAACCTCAGCTTTGATGCCTACGAGGAGTTCCGGGCACTCGCCAGGGAGACAGAGGCTGTCAGGGAGACCACGGGCAGGCTGCAGAACCGCATCACGGAACTGTCGGCACGCAACGAAAACCTCTCCCAGAGGGTGCGTGAGATGGAGGTGCAGTCGGCACGCAAGGATGCANNGGCACGCAAGGATGCATACATCGAGGAGCTCAACGGACGCCTGCGGGAACACTCAGCCGGCATACAGGAGCTAACGAAAAAAGTGGCAGGTTTCGAAGCCATACGGGAAGACAACGTTAAAACCTATAACGAGAACATCGCCCGGCTGAACCAGACCAAGGACAGCCTCGAGGCTGAACGGCGAAGACTGAACGAGGAGAAACTCAGGGAAGTGGCTGACAGGCTCGAAGCAATGAAAAAGCAGTGGTCAGAGCATGAGACTGACGTTAAAAATTCAATCATCCGGATCTGCGATGTCAACCATGTGAACTACATTGAAAAGGTACCCTTCAGGGGAAATCCAGACAATACAATCGAAATCAGCGGCGAGTATATCATTTTTGACGCCAAGAGCCCGGCAAACGACGACCTCTCGAACTTCCCGACCTACATCAAAATCCAGGCCGATAACCTTAAGAAATACGCCAGCCAGGATAATGTCAAGAAATCGATGTTCCTGGTTGTGCCTACCAACACCATCGACAAAATAAAGCAGCTGACTTACCGGCTGGGTGACTATGACGTATTCGTCATCACCAGGGATGCACTGGAACCGGTGATACTGTCGCTTAAAAAGATCGAGGAGTATGACCTGGCAGAGAAGCTGAGCCCGGAGGACCGTGACAGCATCTGCCGGATAATCGGCAAGTTCGCCCATACGGCCAAGCGCCGCATACAGGTCGATCAGTTTTTCTCGGAAGAATTTATTGACATCGTCCTTAAAAGCCAGAAAGATCTGCCGGAAGACCTCCGAAAACAGGTCATCGAATTTGAAAAATCGGAAAAACTGAACCCTCCGACCGAAAAACGAGCCAAGATCATCTCGATAGACGAGCTGCAGAAAAAGAGTGAGGAAATTGATGCGGAAGCCCAGTCGAAGAAACTTTCACCTCCTGTCTCCGAAGATGAAAAGTAATAAGACCATGCGCCGCGAAAAGGATTTTCTGGGAGAAAAAGAACTGGATGAAAATGCACTGTATGGCATTCATTCAGTCAGGGCACGGGATAACTTCCCGGATCAGGGCAGATTCAATGAGGAGTGGTACAGGGCAATGGCAGTGACAAAACAGGCCTGCTATCTTGCGGCCGCCTCATTTTTTAAGGAAGCCGCAAAAGAATATGACCTTGCTGCAATTAATATCAGAGTCATAACCGCCGAAAAACTCGGTGCACTCTCCGCAGCTGCCGGGGAGTGCATGGCCGGGAAACACTTCGGACATTTCATCGTACCGGCGATATCAGGCGGCGCAGGAACAAGCATAAACATGAACTTGAATGAGATAATCGCCAACCGGGCTCTTCAGATTCTCGGCAGGGATCCGGGCGATTATGATTTCATTGACCCTATCGAGGACGCCAACATATTCCAGTCTACAAATGACGTGGTTCCCACTGCCCTCCGGGTGGCTGCCATGAACCTGCTCACGGAGTTCGAAGAGTCAATAAATGAACTGCGGAAAAACATAGAAGAGCTTGAGAAAAAGTACCGTTCGGTGCTTCGGATAGGTTACACCCAGATGCAGGAAGCGGTACCCACCACCTGGGGCAGGCTCCTGGGCAGCTACAGCGATGCTCTCTCACGCGACTGGTGGAGGGTATCCAAATGCCTCGAGCGAATCAAGGTTGTTAACCTCGGAGGATCGGCGGTGGGAACATCCATCACTGTTCCCAGGTTCTATGTAAACGAAGTGGTTAACAGGTTGCAGCAACTCACAGGACTTCCTGTCACCAGGGGAGAAAATCTCTCTGATGCCACTTCAAACCTTGATCCCCTGGTGGAAATCCACGGAATCATAAAAGCCCATGCCGTAACCATGGAGAAAATGGCTGGAGACCTGCGCATTCTGGCATCTGACCTGCACGGCAGAAGGTCTGTGTCGATTCCGGCAAGACAGGCCGGCAGCTCTGTCATGCCGGGCAAAATCAACCCCGTCATCCCCGAGTTTGTTATCAGCTGCTCACACCGGGTGTACAGCAATGACCAGATCGTATCCTCGCTGGCAGCACAGGGCTGCCTGGAACTGAATGCCTATCTTCCGCTGACAGGGCATGCCCTGCTGGAAAGCATCAAAACACTAATAGCAGCAGACCACTCAATGGCTGAAAACCTGCTTTCAGGGATGGAAGTGCATTCAGGCGAGGCAGAGAAACAGGTGATGTCGAGTCCGGCCGTTACTACCGCTCTGCTTCCATTCATAGGGTATAAAAAAGCTGCCGCATTGGCCGCGTTGATGAAGGAAGAACGGTTAAGCATATCCGAGGCCAACAAGAAACTGGGATATGTCAGCCCGGAGAAACTCTCTGACATACTCAGGCCTGAAAACCTTGTCCAGGGCGGATACCGCCTGAAGGATATCGAAGAGTAAAAAGATGACAGCAAAAGGAAGGGATACAAAACCCCATGTGGGAATATTCGGCCGGAGGAATGTTGGCAAGAGCTCGCTCATCAATGCCCTCGTCGGGCAGGATATAGCAATAGTCTCCGATGTAGCCGGCACAACAACTGATCCGGTAAAAAAGAGCATCGAGGTGCATGGCCTGGGACCGCTAATTTTTATTGACACGGCAGGTATTGATGATACGGGAGACCTTGGTGAGCTTCGAATAAAAAAATCAATGGCATCGCTGAAGCTGATTGACCTGGCCATCCTTGTTCTGTCCGATAACAGGTTCGGTGATCACGAAGCCAGGCTGACTGAGGAGTTTCGCAAACTTGACATGCCGTACGTGGTTATCCATAACAAGAGTGATGTCACCGCGGTAACCGCGGAACTGCGCGAAAAGGTCATGAGCCTCACAGGCCGGGAAGTTGCGGAATACTCCGCATTGCACCCTGAAAAGTACAATCCGGCACTTTTGAAGATGATCAGGGAAGCCATGCCCGCCACAGCGCTTAAAAGCCACGGGCTGATAGGTGACCTTGTGAATCCGGGTGACATCGTACTGCTTATCACCCCCATAGACATCGAAGCTCCGGAAGGGAGACTCATACTGCCACAGGTGCAGGTTATCCGGGACATACTTGATAACGACTGCACGGCTATCGTCGTGAAGGAGAGGGAAGTAGATGCTTTTCTCCGCCGTACCGGCATCAGGCCGGCCCTGGCCATAACTGACAGCCAGGTCTTTCTCAAGGCTGACGCATCCATCCCGCGTGACATACCTCTTACAAGTTTCAGCATCATCCTGGCCCGGCAGAAAGGAGACTTCGCGGAATATCTTCGTGGTACGCCGANNCATGTGACGACATCGGAAGGGTGAAGATCCCGCGCTGGCTGACGAACTTTACCGGCAGGAATCTTGAGTTTGACAATGTGGCCGGGCTCGATAATTTCCCGCGTCCGATCGAAGAATATGCCCTTGTCATTCAATGCGGAGGTTGCATGGTGACGCACCGGCAACTGCTGAACAGGCTCCGCGAGCCGAAGAAGCACAGCATCCCGATTACAAATTACGGGATGGCAATAGCCTGGGTTCATGGCATATTCAACCGTGCCACCGAACCCTTTACCGGCAGAAAGGCAGAAGCCACAGACCTGCTGTAACACAAGGAGCAGCACTGGCTAAGAAAAGGCCGGGGATCATGTCTGACCGCCGGCCATTTTCTTGTTATCATTGGAATTTACTCCGTCAGAAGAGACCTGGTTGGTGTCAGCTCTCCTCCCCTGTACCCTTCAGGTATTTGTCGAGGAATTCCCGGATCTGTGAATATGCCTTGATCTCATTCTCCTTCTTTACGAAGCCGTGACCTTCATCAGGAAATATCACATACTCCACCGGCACACCTGCAGACCTGATGGCCTCAACCATCTCATCCGACTCAACCTGCAGCACCCTGGGGTCATTGGCGCCCTGCAGCACCATAACCGGATGCTTCACATTCTGACCGTGGAACACGGGTGAAATATTGTATAGCCTGACTGAGTCAGCCGTGAACGGATCACCCATCTCGTTGTATAACGACTCGCGGAATGATCCCCACCATGGCGGTATTGACTTCAGCGTGCGAAGCCAGTTGGTTACTCCGAAGAGGTTAACGCCAACTTTGAATTCATCCGGAGCCGATGTCATTGCTGCCATGGTCATGAAGCCGCCGTAACTGCCGCCTATGATGCCGATATTCTCGCTGTCAATGTATTCAAGAGTCTGCAACCACTTCTTGCCCCAGATACAGTCCTTGAGGTCCTTATCGCCGTGATTCCTGTCATCCATCTTGAAGAATGACTTTCCGTAACCGCTGCTGCCCCTGTTGTTGACATCCAGGACAGCATACCCGTGATTTACAAGGTACTGGATCAGCGGGTCATAGTAAGTCATGGCCTGTCCGCCCGGGCCGCCGTGCACCAGCACCATGGCAGGGACCTTGTTCTTCTTTGTCGCAGTGAGCGGCTTATAATATATTGCAGGTATCTCCAGACCGTCAAAGGAGGCATAACGTACCACTTCCGCCTCAGTGAGGTTGGCCGGGTTGATCTCCGGATTCAGATTATTAGTGAGCTTCTTCATATCGGTGCCTCCGAACTCATACAGGTACAGGTCCCCGGGAGTACGTGATGTTCCAAGTCCGAGCAGGAGATATTTCTCGCTCTCAGATATTGCCAGGTCCTCGATATTGGATCCCTGGATATCAGGCCAGACTACATCCTGGCCGGTAGACTGGTCGGTAATCTTAAGTTTGATACGCGCATCTTCATTCACCATTATCATCCTGTATTTTTCATTCCTGCTGAAGCTGCAACCCCTCACATCCCAGTCCGCCTCGTATACTACTTCGCGTCCTCCTGTGGCAATATCATACTTAACCAGGTAGGCGAATTCCTTTCCAACATCGGTAGTGTAGTAGAAACTGGCATTATCGTTCGAGAAGCCTGATGCGGAATATGAACCCGGCTTGTCTGCCTCTGATATTTCAGTGGTCCTGCCTGTAACCCTGTCAAAAAGAAAGAGCCTGTTTTCACTTGTGGTAATTGATTTTGCGAGCGCAAGAATGTTCCTGTCCCTGGTTGACCCGGAATAATCAAATCCTTCGGTGTTCTCCCAGATTATCTCGGGTTTCCACTCACCAACATTCATCCTGTATAGATCAAAGTACTGCGGATCACGACCGTTGGTTGAGAAGTACATCACCTTTTTGTCCGGGCTGAATCCGTTGAATGAGGCCTTTACTTCATCTCCCGGAGTCAGGTCAACCGTGCTGCCGTCCTCACCCAGCAGGTATATATGATTGATTTCGTTTCCCCCCTTATCCGCTGAATAGAGGATCTGTCCCGTACCGTGAACATACCCGACAGCAAAATACGAGTCATCGGTTGAACTGGTGACCTGTCTCTTTGACCCGTCACCCAGACTGATCTCGAATACATTGTAGATTCCTGTCTCGTTGCTTGATACCAGGATTTTTGTTTCGTCCGGGGAAAAACCCGAAAACCATGTGTTTACATTCTTGTAGAACTGGTCAATCGTATACTGGTCGACCTCCTTTTTTACCGTGCATGACGCAAGTAATGCAACGGCAGCAATTACCATGAGTTTTTTCATAGATTCAGTATTTGGAAATTAACATTCCAAAGACGGTAAAAGTTCGGTGGTGCTGCCGGTCCGTGGCATCATTACACCAGCGCCTTACATATTTCCGGCATGATCAGAATGCCGAGACAAAGCCGGCGCTGAGCTTGCCGTAGGGATTCCCGCCGAAGATCCTGGTGTATTCGGTCACAAGCCTTACATTCCGCCTCAGGAGATACCCCGCATGTATCGTCCCTGACTGGTAATCCAGCTGGTCAAGGTCTGAGTCAACCCAGTTGACAAGTCCCGTAAAGTACCATTTGCTCATATCGCCTTTAGGCGCATAGATCACCTCCGCGAAGCCTCCCTGTGTTTTCACGTCTGTCAGGTGAACCTCACCGTCCCCATCAAACACATCTGAGTCAGTCCTCCACAAATATTGTACATTCAGCAGCAGTTTACCGTCTATGTCGACTGACAGGTCAGGTCCGTACATCTTCATCTCACTAACGTAAGGATCAGACACGTTGTCCGTTATGACCTCCTTCCCGGTGTATCCGAAGAAGCCGATTGAGACACTGTTGCCGATGGCCTGGTTCAGTCTGAGCATGAAATTCTTGTATTTGTCCTTGTCAAAGAGATACCCTTCACCTGCCTCTCCGATGCCACAGCCGTTGATAATCTCGCCTACAATGGTGGTCCCTGTGGAAAAGCCTTTGTCAAACATTATTCCCCGGTCATACTTCAGGTCAACCGAAGATTCTGATGGTTTGACGCCGTAAATCTTGTACGGTTCGAGTGTAAGGCGTAACTCGCCCTTGAACAGCGGGTCTGAAGTCTGAAACTGGCCTATAAACAGGTTTATGCCTGAATTGAGCACATCGGAATACATAAGAAATGCATCCTCGAGACCGGCTATGTGACCACGCTCGTTCATCAGGAAATAGAAGTAGTACGACAACTTGTCGGAAAGCTCACCGCCGGAAAGGATCTTCACCACAAACGGCGACCCGAAATCAACTGTTCCGGCATCATTGAAGTTCAATGTAGCAAATCCGTCAATTCTTATGGCAAGCGGAAGCTCCCTGAACAAAGAAAGCCTGTCGTCTCCGGTTTGTATGAAATAGCGTGGCGATTCATAATCAGTCATTCTGAAGCCTGCTCCCGCGAACTCATCGCCGAATGGCTTCAGGGTAGGGGCAGCCGGAGAATGACACACCTGGCAGCTGATCTGGTACTTGCGGGCAAAGGCCGGTATGGCCGATACCTGTTCATATGGAAGCAGCATAATGATCGTTGCGGTCAATATGGCAGCCCTGGCATAGAAAGAAGTTTTCATATAAATTTCTTTAAGGTTTGATTATCAGGGAAGAATCTCGACTCTGGTTGAATGCTCATTGACCATTATGATCTCTGACTCATCAGACGGCACTTTCAGGTAGTCAGCCACCGGCTTCACAAGGAGCTGGTAGTTAAGCACAGCTCTTACCTTCATCTCTCCGGGTGCAGCCTCATAGGGTATTTTGAATGTGAATTTCTCCACCTTGGTCTCCCTTGGACCGATACGGTAATCCACTCCCTGGGAGAAGGTGTTCCATTGCATGATTGTCATATTTCCCTGCTCATCAAAATAGGGCATACGGAATATCCGGTTCCCGTATGGTATGCCGTCGCGCTGCACTCCCCTGAAATCAGTAAGCTTCAGCGGTATGGCCATGTCCTGGTAGGCAAGGTAATCACCAGAGATAGTATACTCCTCGCCTTCAAATCCTTTTTTATCAACGTTAAGGTGATAGGTTTTACCCTTAGCATCAGTAGCCTCGACATCGAGCCAGGCTATGCGGTCTTCCACCGATCCGGTGGGAAACTTGTGTCCCGTCTTCTGGTTGAACAGCGCAACGGTAAAGACTATGTTTTCGCCGGGCTCGGCGNNGCTCGGCGAGACGTACGTCAGGCTCAATCCGTAGCTCAATGGTTCCTCTTACCTTGCCGGGGTCATGAGCTCCGTGGAACAGGTGGAGGCGGGCATCATCGCGCTCCTTCCCCATCAGTGCCAGGATATACGGACCCTTTGGCATATGGCAGTCCTGACACCGTACACCCTCTTTGGCATAGGGTCCCTCCTTCCACTCCAGCTGCGTGCTTTTCACCCAGATGCCGTAAGGATTCTTCTCGTTGTGACAGTTGCCGCAAAACTCGGTTGTCCGGAAGAAATCATTCTGAACAATCTTGTGTGCAGGCGACTGGATTTCAGGCTCCCGACCGCTGTATTTTGTCCGCCCGGGTTCAATAAAGTAGCTGAAATTGAAGGGCGGATCAACCTGTGCCCTCTGCGTAAGATGGCAGACCTCGCACGAGACTGACTCATTGGCCATGCTCTTTTCCCCCGGGCGCGGAGGAGGAAACTTGCCGACCATATATGCCATCGGTGTATGGCACCCATTGCAGCCGTCAACCGGATCCTTCAGGGCAGGATTAACTTCTGCATGGGGAACTGCAAGTTCAAAATATTCAATTTCATCCCAGTGATGGGTGTAAGCCTGTGACATCATCGCCTGAGACCATTGCTCATAGATGCCCGGGTGACATGAGCGGCACTTGAGAGCCGGCTCGAAATCCTTGTACTGGTACTTTCCCTTCAGATCTTCCTGCGGTAGCGATCTGATTATGTTAAAGGCGGCCAGTGTAAGGAGTATTGCTGCAGGAACAATTACCAGCAGCAGAGTTGAGGTAAATCTGCTTTTCATAGGTCAGAGAATTAAAACCTAAAAAATAGGAAAAAAATCAAGGCGGAATGTAGAATTGTGACATATATGAGAGAAAAAAAACACCTTTAACTTACGTCACATGGCAAATTCATTTCTTTTCATATATTTGGTGCTGTAAATCTGCATCATGACACGCAGCCGGGTACTGGAATACAAGATCAAAATCAACCGCTCCGGGTTGTATTGAATGCCTCCCGCAAAGCGACACACCACGGTGACGCCGCTCCTCTTTGCTTTTTCTTAACAAGCCATTAATCATCAATTCTGAAAAAATAAAAATCTTATATCTATGGATACATTAATCATTAAAGGTTCAGGGCTCACCGTCAATGACGTTGTCAATGTTGCCCGCCACGGACAAAAGGTGGAACTTCATCCCGATGCCCGCAAGAAGATTCTCGAATGCCGCGCCATGCTTGAGAAAAAGATCGTGGCACATGAGATCATGTACGGGGTTAACACCGGCATAGGCGAGTTTTCCGAGATAGTTCTCAATGATGACCAGATCAAGGACTTCCAGAAATATCTCGTATATAACCATGCTGCCGGCATTGGTGACCCGGCTCCGATTGAGGTTGTCCGCGGTGCAATGCTCGGTCGTATAAACGTGCACGCCCACGGCAACTCGGGCTGCCGTCTTGAGATCACTGAGACTTACGTGGAGATGCTTAACAAGGGTGTCACACCGTATGCATGCCAGAAAGGATCTGTTGGCGCCTGCGGCGACCTGGCTCCAATGTCCCAGATAGCACTCCTCCTCATGGGCGAAGGCAAAGCCTATTACAAGGGAGAACTTCTCGACGGCGCCGAAGCCATGAAAAGGGCAGGTATCAAAGTACCCGGACTGCTGGCACGCGACGGACTGGCAGCAATCAACGGCTCGAATATGCTCACCGCCATGAGCGCCATCTGGCTGGTTGATGCCAATAACTGGCTGAAACAGGCTGAGATAGCCGCTGCCATGTCACTCGAGGCTCTGAAGGCCAATATGAAACCATATGCTCCGCTTCTTCATGAGGCACGCGGTTTCAAAGGAGCCATCCGCAGCGCCAATGCAATCAATAAATGCGTTTCGGGCGGCGACCTGAAGGAAGGACGTGTCAAGTCAAAGGTACAGGATGCCTACTCAATGAGATCAACCCCGCAGGTTATCGGCGCTGCACATGATATGCTGGGATATGCACGCAGCCAGGTTGAGATTGAACTCAATGGCGTTGGTGACAACCCGATATTCTTCCCTGATAAAAACCTGCAGCTCTCCGGTGCCAACTTCCAGGGATCACCTGTTGCCGTACCGATGGATATGGCAGGTGCCTCCGTCACCATGGTGAGCGTAATGTCAGAGAGAAGAATGAACAGGCTTAACAATCCCGCCCTCAGCGTCGGACTGCCGGCATTCCTTACAAAAGGCGCAGGTATGTTCTCGGGACTGATGCTCAGCCAGTACACTGCTGACATGATGATTGTGGAACAAAGGATACTCTCAGCACCCGCATCAATTCAATCAATCCCGGCTGCCGCTGACCAGGAAGATTTTGTCTCCATGGGAATGAACACGGCCATTAAGAACAACCAGATCCTTGACAATGCATACGGCATCCTGGGCATAGAGTATATGGCTGCAGCACAGGCACTGGACTTCAGAAAGAGCGAGTACAGCTTCGGAACCGGGGTGCAGAAAGCCAAGGATGTGATCCGCAAACACGTCGATTTCCTCGATATTGACCGTCCTCTATATGCTGACCACACCACCATGAAGGAGCTCGTTAAATCATGCGAGATACTCCATGAGGTGGAGAAGGCAGTGGGAAGCCTGGAGTAAATAGTTGGCTGTTGATTAGATGGCTGTAGGCCATAAAGCATTGTGGATTTGCGATTTGCGATTTGCGATTTGGGCTATAGGACATAAAGTATTGCAGACGGGGCAGGCCACTCCCACCCCGGCAGCCTCACGGCTGCCGGATTTGGAACTGTTGCGAACACCGGATAAGCAATATTTGTTATTGTTCCATGTTGTATACCTTTGGATAAATAAACACTGTCCGTCATGAAGAAGTACCTTATCCTGCCACTGCTTGCTGCGGCTATGGCCTCATGCGCCACCCAGGAGCTCTTCCTTAACGTGACCCAGCCGGCCCCGGTAACCATCGCACCGGAGATAAAAACCGTAGGGATCATTGACCGCTCAACACCAACCGACCAGACCAAATCACTCGACAACCTCGACAAACTGCTGTCACTCGAAGGAACTGACCTTGACTCCATCGGCACCCGGGAGGCCATCAAAGGCGTCACGGAGGAACTTGCTGCAAATGACCGCTTCAACGAGGTTAAGCTTCTCAACGGACTGCAGTTCAGGACCAGCAGCCTGGGCGGACTGCCGGTCCCGCTGACCTGGGAACAGGTTGAGATGATCTGTAACGAGAACGGAACACAGGCACTCTTCGCCCTCGAAATGTACGATACCGACACAAGAGTCAACTATTCCACCGAGCCGACAAAAATCAAGACTCCGCTCGGCTCGATACCGGCGCTGAACCACATCGCCTCCATGGAAACCCTTGTAAAAACCGGCTGGAGAATCTATTCTCCCTCAGACCGCGCAATACTCGATGAATTCATTGTAGGAGAATCAATCGTGTTTGCAGGAAAGGGGATCAATCTGGTGGCAGCCGTTGCCGGCATGGTCAACCGCAAGGAAGCAGTGAAGGAGGTGAGCCGCAAAGCCGGTCATATCTATGCCATCCGCCTGATCCCATACCGTCTGCGGGTGACACGTGACTATTTCGTCAAGGGCACTGGCAGCTTCAAGATCGCAAAACGGCGTGCACAACTGGGCAAATGGGACGAAGCAGCCGAGTTGTGGCAGGTGGAGACCACAAACCCGAAGATGAAGATCGCCGGAAGGGCACATTATAACATGGCTATTATCAGTGAGATAAACGGAGACCTGGATGCTGCAACATCATGGGCTCAAAAGGCTTATTCAGATTATGGCAACAAACACGGACTCAGATATGTGCGCATCCTCGAAAACAGGAAATACAACGAGGAGGTCCTGAAATACCAGGAACAGAGGTAAAGACTCCCGCCTCCCCTGCCTTCATGCCTGAGAATTGCAGCCAATATTTTTACCTTTACGGCTGCAATCAGACCAGATATGAAAGGCAGACTCCTCACCACATTGATCATCAGCATGGCAACCGTCATAAGCCAGGGACAGGATGCAGACATCCTGAAATATGTCAATCCCTTTATCGGCACCGATAAGATGGGCCATACCTACCCCGGCGCCACAGTACCGTTCGGGATGGTGCAGCTTTCACCCGATACTGACACACTTCCCTACGAG
>MTKX01003954.1_pt2 | contig 17448 bp, 18 predicted proteins | sample 1042771 | NCBI WGS metagenome assembly MTKX01 (sample SAMN06212183, study PRJNA360534) | anaerobic digester metagenome | biome: Wastewater treatment plant; material: sludge; isolation source: anaerobic digester fed with sludge from wastewater treatment plant | place: Denmark: WWTP Randers ... | reverse complement strand
TCATATAAATTATGTGATGCTATGTGCCCTGCCAACATCACTAACTTACTAGATTGTGCCCATTGATGCTTTGGGAATTGTAGCTGCCCATCAGAGATCGAAATATACCTGGCTTTTATTGATCAATGCACTCTTTTTGGGCAGATATCCTTGAAGATCCCTCATCAAAATAGTCATATTGCAGACTGTTCAGCCCGGATGAATCTATTCCATCCAAAGCACAGTTTTATCGGCTGTCTCATTGCCAATAACCATGCTGCTGGGAAAATTGAATCTGATTATAGTTCCCCGCATATCGAAGAGCGGCGTCTGCAATAAAGAGACCAAAAAACCTTGGCGGCCACAACATTCATAATAAATATCGGCTTTTCATAAAATATAAATCTGCTTGTCAACTGATTCTGATTGAAATTCTATCCGCAGAGTGAAGCAGCAGCGGTCTCCTTTCTCTGGGCCATGCGGTAGCCGGTGACGACCAATCTCTTCTTAGCTATCAGGCCGTCCAGATCGGCGTCCCCCGTGTCCACCANNCATCTTATGAGGGGTGGAGACTATGATCAGATTCTCCTCACGCACCCGCCGCAATACGGCCGGGCTGATCTGCTGGCTGCCTCTTCCCAGTATAAATCCCTGGGCTCCAATGGGGCTGACAATGATCTTTACACTGGTCTCTTTATCCAGTAGAGCCAGAAGATCCTTCTCTGATGCGTCCTTAATAATAAGCTGGCCGTTTTGGATAACATCCACTCCCAGAAGCGTCTTTTCCAGGCCCAGCCTCTCTGCTATCCTGGCGGTTGTGGTTCCTGCGCCTATTATATATGCCGATCCGTCTCTCATGAACTCAGCAGCGAACAGAGCGATCTGATCTTTGAATTCCTCTTCGTCTCCGGAGAGGTAGATCCTTTTCCTCTCCTGGACCAAAGCAGGTTGGTAGGGCGTCAGAGCCGTGGCATAAAGCCGGGTGGCCAGCTCTCCGGAGCGATAGAGATCCTCGTCCACATCCACTATCTCCGTCTGCCTTAATTTGAGATCACCCACCAGATATCCGACAGCCAGCTCCGCCGCCGCCTGGGGGCTGATGGCAAATACCCCGGAGTGCATCTTTACCCCGGCCGGGATTCCCAGCATTGGGATGTCGCTACTGGCCGAGGCAACATCTCTTGCCGTTCCATCCCCACCGCAAAAGAGAATGAGATCTACCTTCCTTCTCTTAAACTCTTGGCAGGCAGCAATGGTGTCGGTCTGTTTGGATCGGGGGGGTGGACTGTAAATTGTCTTATGTGCCATGCCGCAGCTTGCCAGGGCATTCTCCCCCATGCTTCCTCCGGCAGTAAAAAATTGGATGTCTGTCCCCTTGCAGATGAGTGATTGAAGGCATGCCCTGGCCCTCTCCTCCGATTGAGGGATGGCGCCCCGGGCCAGGGCCTGGCCGGCCAGGCCATCGGTTCCCTTCAGCCCGACTCTGCCGCCCATGCCAGCTATGGGATTGATGAGAAATCCTATCTTTGCCGTCCTCTCCTGGCTCATACCTTGGGCAGCTTGGCCAGGGACTGGCGCACCAGATCGGCAGGATACTCGTAGTCCACCAGCTTGCCGTCATTGTAGGCATCATAGGCGGCCAGATCAAACTGCCCGTGGCCGGAGAGGGAGATGAATATGCTCTTGGCCTCGCCGCTTTCTTTGCATCTCAGAGCCTCGTCTATGGCCGGCTTGATGGCGTGTGAAGCCTCCGGGGCGGGAATTATGCCCTCAGAGCGGGCGAAGAGGGTGGCTGCCTCGAATACCTCGGTCTGCTGCAATGCAGTGGCCTCGATCAGACCATCACGCACCAGATTGCAGAGAAGAGGTGCATCACCATGATAGCGCAGGCCACCGGCATGGATTCCGGGAGGGATGAAATCGTGGCCCAGGGTGAACATCTTGATCACCGGGGCCATGCCCGCAGTATCGCCGAAGTCATAGGCATAAAGCCCCTTGGTCAGGGTGGGGCAGGCAGTGGGCTCGCAGGCCACCATGCGAAGATCCTTCTTGTCCTTCATTTTGTCCGGTATGAAGGGGAAGACCATTCCCGGGAAGTTGCTTCCGCCGCCGCAGCAGCCGAACATGACATCGGGGTAGTCCTCGGCCAGAGCAAACTGCTTTTGCAGCTCCAGCCCCTCCACGGTCTGATGAAGCAGGACGTGATTGAGCACTGAGCCCAGGGAATAATTGGTGTCGGCGTGGCTGGCAGCATCCTCCACTGCCTCGGATATGGCTATGCCCAGGGAGCCGGGGGTATCCGGCATCTCTGCCAGGATCTTCCTGCCGAACTCGGTCTTGTCCGAGGGGCTGGAGAAGCAGTCCGCACCCCAGACCCGCATGGCGCTCTTCCGGTAGGGCTTGCTGTCAAAGCTGGAGCGGACCATATAGACGGTGCATTTGAGGCCGAAGAGGCAGGTGGCTAATGACAGAGCCGAGCCCCACTGGCCGGCTCCCGTCTCCGTGGCCAGCCGCTCTATGCCCTCCTTCATATTGTAATAGGCCTGGGGGACGGCGGTATTTGGCTTGTGGCTGCCGGCTGGGCTGACCCCCTCGTACTTGTAGTAGATCCTGGCCGGGGTCTTGAGAGCCTTCTCCAGGCCGGCGGCGCGATAAAGAGGGGTGGGCCTCCAGAGCCGGTAGATCTCCCGTACCTCCTCCGGGATGTCGATCCAGCGATCGGTGCTCATCTCCTGCCGGATCAGGGCTTTGGGAAAGATTATCTCCATGTCCTCAGCCTTGAGGGGCTCCAGCGTTCCCGGATGCAGAGGGGGGCTGAGGGGGGTGGGCATATCGGCGGCTACATTGTACCACTTCTTGGGGATCTCTTCCTCGTCGAGCAGATACTTGATCTTCATTTCCCGGACACTCCATTCCTTGACTAAATTGTATTCTTGTGTACATCGTTGATATTGTCTTATTTATTTAAAGGCTTTGAAATGGTCTGAAGAGTTTTCATCTGATGAGGATGAGGTACAGACTTATGGGCAGGAGGTCAAGATTTATTTATCATGGATGAGATGGCCCTTGACATGAGCGGACAGACCCTGTCGGAGAAGATATTCTCTAAAGCCTCAGGAAAAGAGGCAAGAGCCGGTGAATTCGTCATGGCCAAGGTTGACAAGGCCATGATCCATGATATCACCGGACCGCTGGCGGTCAAGGGATTTTATGAGATTGCGGGCCGGGAGGGNNGCAGACAGCCTCAAGGCGGCGGAGAATCATATAATGCTGCGCAAATTCGCGCAGGAGCAGTCCATACTCAATTATGATATCTTCTGCGGGGTGTGCCATCAGGTCATGCCGGAGATGGGCCATGTGCTTCCCGGAAATATAATCGTGGGCACGGATTCGCATACCTGCACCTATGGAGCCCTGGGAGCTTTTGCCACGGGCATAGGCTCTACGGACATGGCCTCGGTCTTCGCCACGGGAAAGCTCTGGTTTATGGTCCCCCAGACATTGCAGCTGATCTTGAATGGGCGGCTGGCAGAAAGGGTGACATCCAAAGATGTGGTGCTCCGGATCATAGGGGATATCGGAGCAGACGGAGCCAATTATCTGGCCTGCGAGTTCAAGGGCGAGGCGGCGGAGAGGATGAGCATCCCGGAGAGGATGACCGTCTCCAATATGGCAATTGAGATGGGGGCCAAGGCGGGAATATTCGACGCTGACGAGACCACCATAAGATATCTGGAGGAGAGGGTCAAAGACAGGGCGGCAATCAAAGAGAGAATAGTAAAGAGCGACGAGGATGCTTCTCTTTCCAGGCGGGCCTGGGATGTGAGCCAGATCGAGCCCCAGGTGGCCCTGCCCCACAATGTGGACAATGTCAGGCCCATCAGCCAGTTGCCGGAGACGAAGATCGATCAGGTCTTCCTGGGATCGTGCACCAACGGCCGCTTCGAGGATCTGCTCTTGGCCTCCCAGATGATGAAGGGCGAGCCTGTGGCCAAGGGCGTGCGCATGATCGTGGTGCCCGCCAGCCGGATCGAGTACATGAAGGCGCTTCGCGCCGGACTGGTGGAGAAGTTCATGGAAGCGGGAGCCATGGTGGAGTCGGCCTGCTGCGGTCCCTGCATGGGAGGAAGCTTCGGCCTGCTGGGAGCAGGCGAGCGCTGCCTGGCCACATCCAACCGCAACTTCGTAGGAAGGCAGGGCAGCCCTAAGGCCTATGTATATCTGGCCTCGCCTGCTACTGCTGGCGCCAGCGCCATCACCGGCTATATCACCGATCCCAGAGAAGTCTAGATGAAGATTGCCCTGAAGCTGGCTTATCTGGGGGAGGGCTACTACGGTTTTCAGCGCCAGCCGGACCTGGTCACTGTTGATTCCGAGGTCCGACGGGCGCTCTCCCAGATAGGGGTCATCCACGGCGACTTCTGCTATGCGGGTCGGACGGACCGAGGGGTCTCCGCTCTGGGCCAGGTGATCGACTTCTGGATCGACGAGGACAAGGCCGCCCTAGCCCGTCCCCGATGTGTGAACGGCAGGCTGCCCCGCGACATCTGGAGCTGGGCCTGGGCGGTTGCCCCTATAGGATTTTCCGCCCGCTGGAACGCTCAATGGCGGGAGTATCGATACCTTCTCTGGCATCCGGGGCTCGATCTGGAGGTTATGCGCCGCGCGGCAGAGCGGCTCCTTGGCCAGCACGATTTTCGAAATTTCTCCTCCTCCAAGGTGGACACAGTCAAGACGGTGCAAAGGCTGGAGATCCGCGAGGAAGGGGAGCTGTTCATATTCGACATCCGAGCGGACGGCTTTCTCTGGAATATGGTGCGAAAAATCGTCGGCGCCCTGGAGAAAATTGGCTCTGGCCAGAAGGACCGGGCCTGGTTCTCGGAGCTACTTTGCCCGGAGTCAAACCACGGCGCGCCCACTGCTCCTGCGGAGGGGCTGATGCTCATGGATGTGGGATATGAGGGCCTAGACTGGCAGGTGGATGAATACTCCCGGCGCAGAGCCGCCGCCGCCCTCGCGGCAACGGTTCAGAAGAGGATGGCAGGAGCGATGGTGGCCCGGGAGTTGGAGAGGGCCATGATGGAATGGAAGTGACAGGGCATTGCCCTGCATCCTAAAGATTCTCTTTTTCTTCTTCCACCAGTCCCAGCACATTGAGCAGGCCCAGCAGGTTCTCCCTTGAGAGAGAGCCGTCGGAGACCTTCTTCAAAACCTCTTTGGCATTGAAGGCCACTCCCAGGCCGGCATTTCTGATCATGAGGCAGTCGTTGGCTCCATCGCCCACGGCCACGATGCTATCCGGGCTGATCTTCTCCAGATCGGCCAGCTTGTAGATGATCCGCCCCTTGGCCTCGGCGTCTATGATCTCCCCCTTGATCTCCCCGGTGAGAAGGCCATCTTTGATCTCCAGCTCATTGGCAAAGGCGTAGTCAAAGCCCAGCCTCTGCTTGAGCACATCGGTGAAATAGGTGAACCCGCCGCTGATCAGGGCGATCTTGTAGCCCACCTGCTTAAGATGATGGAGCAGCTCCTCCGAGCCGGGGGTAAGCTGCAGGTCGGATGCTATCTCCTGCAGGGTGCTCTCCGGCATTCCCTTGAGCAGACGGACCCGCTGGCGTAAAGACTCCTTGAAGTCCATCTCCCCGTTCATGGCTTTCTCGGTGATGGCCTTCACCTGCTCGTCCACTCCGGCAAATCCGGCCAGCTTGTTGATGATCTCAAAGTCGACTATGGTCATGTCCATATCGAAGACTATGAGCCGCTTCTCCTTCCTGGAACGGCTCAGATCCTGGATCACCACATCCAGTCCCAGCCTCTCGCACTCCTTTTTCAGCCTGGCCCTGCAGTCCTCTTCACTACAGTCGGCAAAATCCATGAGAAACTCTATGGAGATGAGATCTCCCCGGGCGGTGACCGAGGCCCTCTCGATATTGATCTTGTTGGCGGCAGCACTTTCCGCCACATCGCGTATGATGCCCACCCTGTCCCTGGCCAGGATGGTGACCACATAGAGGCTCTTGCTGGATCGGCGCCTGCCTTTGAACTGGCCCAGGGGAAGGAAGCTTGACTGAATTTCCATCTCCCGGGATATATCTGCCATGCGGTTCTGCATCTCTTTTGCGGTGATGCTCGCAGAGGCAAAATCTGCAACCACAGACATGACGAATACTCCCTGCATCACCCTCTGGTCCATGTCCACGATATTCACACTCTGCCGGGCGGGCTCCTTTAGAATATCCCCAATGAGCCCCGGCTTGTCCCGGCCCATGAAGGACATGACCCAGAGATCCTCTTTCAGAGAAGGCATTCCTCCTTTTCCTGCCGCTCCATCTGCAACTGCCAGGCTATCCAAGCCTAAATACTTTTTCCGCCCCTAACGCCCCGAAGTGTGACTCCAAAGCAAAGGTTATCTGCCGCCGCAGACAATGAGATCTCATGTTCCAATCCCAGATGCTCATCGACGGGCAGGACCTGCCCCTGGAGGAGGGAAGCGGCAGGAGGGCGGTGATCTACAATCCGGCCAACCAGGAGGCTGTGGCAGAGGTCGCCGTGGGCAGGCGTCAGGATGCCCGGCTCGCCCTCAAGGCGGCAGAGAGGGCTTTTCCCCTCTGGTCGGCGGAATCAAGCCAGAAGAGGGGGGAGATCCTGCATGAGGCGGCAGCCAGGGTCCGGGATAGCTCTGAAAGGATAGCCCGGCTTCTCACCCTGGAGCAGGGCAAGCCCCTCAAGTTCGCCAGAACCGAGGTCCTCTCCTCGGCGGATGTGCTGGACTATTACGCCGAGGAGGGAAAGAGAAACTATGGGGAATGGATTGAGGGCCCGCGCAGCCGGAGCATAGTGCTGCACCAGCCCATAGGGGTCGCCGCCCTGATCACCCCCTGGAACTATCCCGTGGACCTTTTGGCCTGGAAGGTGGCTCCCTGCCTGGCGGCTGGCTGCACATTCGTGGCCAAGCCCCCCAGTCTGGCTCCCCTGGCGGCCACGGAGTTCGTTCGGACGGTATGCAGTGCCGGCCTGCCTGCCGGAGCGGCCAATGTGGTGCATGGTCCGGGGGGAGAGGTGGGGGCCGAGCTGGTGGAAAGCCCCATCTCCCGCAAGATCGCCTTTACCGGAGAGACAGCCACGGGGAGATGGATCATGGCCGCAGCCGCCGCCCACATAAAAAGGATCTCCCTGGAACTGGGCGGCCAGTCTCCCTTCATCGTCTGCGCCGATGCGGACATAAAGGCTGCCGCAGCATCCGCTGCCCAGAGGGCGTTTTCCAATATGGGCCAGATCTGCATCAGCGTCAACCGGATTTATGTGGCGGATGATGTGGCCGAGGCTTTTACCGACGAGCTTGTAGCCCGGGCGGAGTGGTTCAAGATCGGCAACGGCCTGGATCCGGATGTGGATCTGGGCCCCATGTTCAGCCGGGCTCAGAGGGATAAGACCAGAGAGCATGTGGCCGATTCCATGGAGAAGGGAGCAGAGCTGCTCTTTGGCGGCAGGGAGCCGGAGGGAGAGGCCTATGAGAAAGGCTACTTCTTCCTTCCCACGGTGCTCTGCCGGGCAGACCATAAGATGAAGGTGATGAGGGAGGAGACCTTCGGCCCGGTAGCGCCATTGATGAAATTCAAGAGCCTGGAGGAGGCCATATCCCTGGCCAACGACAGCCCCTACGGCCTGGCCGCCTATATCTTCACCAGCGACCTCAAGACCGCTCTTAAGGCGGCGGAGGGACTGGAGGCGGGGGGCATCGGGGTCAATGTCAACAATGTGGTGGACCTGCAAGCTCCCTTCGGAGGCTGGAAGGAGAGCGGCCTCGGTCGGGAGCTGGGCCGCTGGGGACTGGAGGCCTATATGGAGACAAAGCACATACGTCTGGGGATGGGATAGAGATGTCTGAGTTGAAAAAGGAAGAGGTACAGCTCAAGGTTCTGGGCATGGCCTGCGGCGGATGCAAGGCGGCAGTGGAAGCGGCTCTGGGGAGCCTGGATGGAGTATTTTCGGCACAGGTCGATCTGGCGGCAAAGACCGCCCGTGTGAGCTATGATCCAAGCAAGCTGGCCCGGAAGGATCTGCAAGAGGCAATTGAAAAGGCAGGATATAAGGTAGGATAGCCCGCGAGATTGGTGAGAGGCAGAGCCGATGTCAGAGCAGCAGAGAGGGTCGAAGGAAGCCATTGAGGAGAGCTTTTTCACCACTCCCTCCTTTCAGGCTCTGACCATTGGCCTGCCCTTCTCTGCCTTCAAGATGCTCTTCGGCCTGCTCTGCTGGCGCGCCGGCGGGGCCCAGGCCTCTGCCATCCTCTCTGTTTTTGGCGGGCTGGTCATGGCCTGGGCCCTGATAGATCTCTTTATGAACCTGGCCCGGATCGCCTTCCATCTGGCCGGCCGAGCCTCACCCATCGAATACTGCATCGTAGCCCAGGCGGGAAGGCTCATGGGGCGGCCAAAGCTCTTTCTGGCCGTCGACACCCTGGCCTCGTTCTCCATCATCAGCATCGTTCTTTGGTCCGGCTGGATATCATCTCTCAGTGCGATGGAGGCCCGGATCTGGATTGCGGCCACCATCCTCAACCTGATCAGCGTTGCATTTGTAAATATCTGGATGGAGCTGAGGAGAGGATGGTGAATAGAAGGGTGAAATCTATTAAAGAGAGCAGGTCTCAGATCGGAGATGGCTATAAGTTGCAGATGGAGTCGGATCTGTTATGACCAACCTGAGACTGTTATCCTGGAATGTCAATGGCCTGAGGGCCGTTCTCAAGAAAGGCTTTATTGATTGGATGATCAAAGACAGCCCTGATGTGCTCTGCCTCCAGGAGGCCAAGGTGGCTGAGGATCAGCTGCCGGAGCAGGTGAAAAGCCTGCCCGGATACCATTCCTACTTCGCCTTCGGTCCTCGGAAAGGCCGGGACGGGGTGGCCCTTTTCACTAAAAATCCGCCCCTTGCGGTGAAAAGCAGCCTGGAGTTGCCGGGTCTGGAGGATGAGAGCCGGGCCATAGTCGCCGACTTCGGCCATTTATTGCTTTACAACGTCTACTTTCCCAACGGTAAGGCGTCCCCGGAGCGATTGGCTTATAAGCTGCACTTCTATGATCTCTTCCTGGAGCACATCGACCGGCTCAGCCGCCAGGGAAAGAGGATTGTGGTCTGCGGCGACCTGAATACCGCTCACAAGGAGATAGACCTGGCCCGTCCTAAAGCCAATGAGAAGATATCCGGATTTCTGCCGGAGGAGAGGGCCTGGATGGACCGCCTGGTGGAGAGGGGCTTTGTGGACACATTCCGCATATTTCACCCAGAGCCGGAAAACTACTCCTGGTGGGATCTGAAAACCCGGGCCCGGGAGAGGAATGTGGGCTGGAGAATAGACTACTTCTTTGTCAGCCAAAATCTGGTAGAGTCAGTGCAATCGGCATTCATACTCAAAGAGGTCATGGGAGCGGATCATTGTCCGGTGGGAATAGAGCTCGAGGTGGATTGAAGAAAATTGCTTCTTGGCCAAATCCGGCTTGGCCAAAACCAGGAAAAAGGTTTTATCGCCCTGAAGATATGAAGCTCTATCCATTATTCGGGGAGGAGATGGAAGAGAGTTGAGGTTGGTCTGGCCAGCGCCGCAGCACCTGATCGTCTGTTTGCTGATATCCATTATAGCCTTGGCCCTGGCGCATCTTTCCATCCCGTCCTTGAAGGGAATTCCTTCCGCTCTCGCCCTGATCCTGGTCTTGCCTGTGCCGGGATACCTTGCCCTGCTCTGGGCCTATCCCGGTAAGGGCGAGCTCAGCCTACGTGGGCGAGCGGTTTTGAGCCTTGCCGCATCAATTTTTTTGGCCGGGCTTCTGGGACTGGTCCTCTGGGTCACGCCTCGAGGTCTGGAGAGCAGCTCCTTGGCCACTCTCCTATCAATTCTATCCTTATTCTTATTGGCCATGGCCTATATGCGCTGGTCTGATCTGCCTCGCAACAGGAGATTCTTTCTGCTGCCCAGAAGCGGGCTAAGGCCAGGTCCCAATGCATCCCGTCAGAGAAGCCTATCCGGTCGTCGGGCGGCCTATGCCATTCTGCTCCTGGCCGTTTTTTTGATTGCCTCCATGGCCCTGTCTTTTGGGCCGCAGCATATCTCATGGGGAACCATCTCCTCCCGCTTTCATGAGCCTTTGCCCGATCTTCCCGTCAGCAAAGACGGGGCGCTTTTCACTCTGGCAAAAGAGGACCGGCCCCAGGTTGATCCCGCTGCCAATGCCTCCAGCTCGCAGGAGGCTCAAAGCCCGTCCGTCCGCCTTAATGGCTCCAGTGGACTCTATACCACCGCCCTCAATGCCACGGATTTGTCTTCTGCAAACAATACCACCGGCGAGATATCGGGACGCGGCAGAGAGATGTTCTTTTCCGGAGGGGGAGGGGGCGGCGGTAGCGGCAGCAGCAAAGAGGCCAGCAGCAAGCCTCAGAGCAAGAAAGAGACTATGGCTCCAGCAGAAGAGCCGCGGGAGCCTGAGACTGGTCCCGCCTCTAATGGTATAGATGCCGAGAATAACCTCACGGCGATTGCAGATGCCTCAAATCAGAGTTCTCCGGATCACTCCAATCAGAGCGACAATTCCACCATAGCCGGGGCAATAGGTGAGATCAATTCCTCAGGAGAGGGAGGCATAGTGGCAACTTCTTTGGCTGGCCAATCCTCTAATGAGAGCCTGGAGGAGGGCCAGCCAGATGAGGTGGAGATAAATCCCGAAGCAAATGCATCGGATACGACAGTGCAAGCCGCTAGGGCATTTTCTCTGCCGGAGGCAACTGATATGGTGTCGTCTTCTTCCCCTCTAGATGTAGAACAGGGGGCGGCGGCCCTGGATAATGCCAGCTCTGATGCCAGCGATGTCAATCGTCCTCCCATTCTGGAGGCTCTCATCCCGGACCGGGCCAGCCCTCAGCCGCCGGGGACGGCCATATTCTGGAGGGCAAAAGCCACTGATCATGAGGGAGACAGGCTCTTCTACAAATTCCTGGTGAGCGGCCGGGAGGCAAATAATTGGTCCAGGATAGGCAGCTGGATCTGGCCTACCTCTGGCCTCTCCCCCGGCAATTATGAGATCAGCGTCTTGGTCCGGGACGGAAATCACGCTTCTGAAAGCTCATTTGATCATATGATCAACAGCAGCTTTGCTCTCGCTTCCCTCAACCAGCCGCCGACTTTAAAGGATCTGATCTCTGATGCCAGTAGCCCCATGCAGCGGGGAGGCAGTATAAACTGGACTGCCAGCGCCATCGATCCGGATAACGATGCGGTTTATTACCGGTTTTTAAAGAACGATCAGGAGGCAAGAGGCTGGTCTGCCTCCTCGGCCTGGAACTGGAATACTTCATCTGAAAGCCCTGGCGAGTATGCGATCTCCGTTCTGGCCAGGGACGAAGAGAATGCCTCCCTGAACTCCTTTGACAGCTCCCTGGAGAGAATATTCGTTCTGACGCCCTCCAATAGCATCCCTGAGATCTCAGAGCTTCTGGCTGACCGGGCCAGCCCCCAGCCCCAGGGCTCGGTGGTGAATTGGAGCGCAGCCGGCCTGGATCCGGATGGTGATACCATTTACTATCGATTTTTGATAGACGGCCAGCCGGCAGGGGAATGGTCCACAGCCAGCTCCTGGGCCTGGGAGACCTCATCGATTCAGCCAGGAATCCACTCCATAACCGCCCAGGCCAGAGACGGAAAGCATGCTTCGAGCGGCGACTTCGACAGCTATAAAGAGGCTGCGTTTGAGATCTCTGCCGCCAACCAGCCGCCCATTTTAGCTTCCCTTCTGTCCGATATTGCCAGCCCTCAAGCCCAGGGGGCGACTGTTGCCTGGACCGCCGGGGCGGCGGATAGGGAGGGCGACCAGATATTCTATAAATTTCTGCTCAACGGAAGGGATATGACCGGCTGGTCGACGTCCCCCACCTGGATTTGGCCCTCCGGCGACCAAGCCCCTGGAGACTATAGGGTCAGGGTTTTGGTCAGGGACGGGCTACATGCGCCAGAGGACTCTTTTGATGACTACAGAGAAAGCAGTTTCACCCTCCTCTCTGAGATCGATCTGCAGATAGAGAAACTACAAAGAAAATAGGGATATTGGTATACCAGAGCTTCCATCCCAGATCTGGAATCCCAGAGGGCATGGCAGCATATTGGCCTATATCATCTTCTGCAGAGCCGGATGTGAAGCCGATCAGAGTAGTTTACGCCCATCTGCATGGCCAGATCCCAGGCCTCTCTCGCCCCCTGCATATCCCTGTCCGTGCCATAGGCCATGATCCAGACCCTCTCTTTGTTCAGAGCGGGAAGTATCGGCTGCAAGAAATCTGATGTCCAGCACCAGGGTGCCTTTCCCAGAACGAACTTGATATGGGCGTTCTCTTTTGTGCGCCAATAGTCCAGATGAAATTGCGATCCTCTCTTGGGGCTGATCACGGCATAATGAATCAGATCCAGAGTTCTCCCGGGTATGGGATTTGTGCCATTGCTCTCGATATCGATCTCTTTTCCCCTGTCGTGCAGCAGTTCGATCAGCTTACACAGCTGCTCCATCTGCATGGTGGGCTCGCCTCCTGTGATCACCACCTTCCTTCCCCTGACTCTGCCTGCCAGATCGGAAAGGGATATCTGGAAGGATGATTTCCCGTCCGTATCGCAGCCTTGGCAGGAGAGATTGCATCCGGCCAGTCTTACAAAGGTAGCAGGCCTCCCCATTGCCGGCCCCTCACCCTGTATGGACTGGAATATCTCTATCAGTCGCATCAGAAAATGGATGTGGCTCACTAGAAGATAAAAGCTGCTCCGATCAATTTCCTTGCATAATTTTAAAATACAAAATATATCAACTAAATTTTACCATTTATTTTTAATTATATTATTATCAGAATTTATTATTAGAAAAAAATAAATACGTGCATGTCCAGATATGATGCCAGATTGGGGTAGCGAGAAATGATCGAGGGGATTAGAGCAGTGATGGATGAGTCTCATGCCGGCAAAGTTCTTTTTATCTCTTTTTGCCTTATCTTAAGTATACCTCTGTATCAGGCTTCAGATGCATCAGACGCCATAAATGAGTATAGGGATCTTCAGTCAAACTTCAGCCTCTTCAAGGATAATTTTGTAGATGCGCGTCCCGAGTCCATATTTCTCTTCCCGAAAGCCAATCTACCATCCCTCTTTCCTGTAATGTTTGTCTCTCCGGTCAATGAGCAGATTTCCATGTCAGGGGCGGATTCCAAAGCGCAGGTGCGGGATATAAAAGCAATAAATTCCGAGATAAAAAGAACTATCGAATATGGAGATGTTCAGGCGAGCCGGGGTCTTGATCAGACCAACTCCATGAATATTGGGATCCAGGGAATGGCGGAGGAGAATGGTAGTGATATGGATTCGAATGAGGACTCTGGAGAAATGAAAAATGAAGTTGACGCTGCGATCGCCTCCGGCATGGATAAAGGATTGGCTAATAAATCAAATCCCTCTTATGTTCAAAGCAATAATTTGAATATAATTGTCAGAGACATCTCGGTTACCGCCATTAATACTATGGATCGCGGTATTGCTACGGCAATATCAAACATAATCATAGAGCCGGTTCAAATCATAAATCCTTCTGAGGTATGCGAAAAATTGAGGTAAAACGAAATGATCCGGGAATCAATATCAGACCGGATCACAGTACAATTCATCGCCCATTCATCATCAGAGAAGATCATTTTCTTACCAATATCTACAAATCACAATAGATGCCTGTATTCAAACCGCATTTGAGCTTACTCGGGATATAGAGATGAAAGGATACTACTTCATAACCGATAGCAAGCTGAGCCGGGCAGGGAACAGAAGCGATGTTCTTGCCGCCGTATCCTGCGGGGTTGAGACTATCCAATATCGCAATAAGAATGCTGAGACCCGGGAGATGTATCAGGAGGCCCTGGAGCTGGCTCAGATCTGCCGGGATGCGGGCAGCCTTTTTCTGATCAACGACCGGCTGGATGTGGCAATGGCCGTGGGAGCGGACGGGGTCCATGTGGGACAGACGGATATGCCCTGCTCTAAAACCAGGAGACTGCTTGGGCGGGGGAAGATGATCGGGGTCACGGTGCACAGCCTGGTCGAAGCTCTCCAGGCGGAGAGAGAGGGAGCTGACTATCTGGGGGTCTCCCCTATCTATCAGACCGCCACCAAGCCTGACGCTGGAAAGCCGGCGGGCATTAGGCTTATAGAGGAGATCAGAGAGCAGGTGAGCCTGCCCCTTATCGCCATCGGTGGCATCAATCATTCCAATGCTCCGGAGGTTGTCCAGGCAGGAGCGGATGGCCTATGCGCCATATCCTGTGTAGTGGCGGAAGATGATGTAAGGAGTCAGATTCGACGGTTCCAGGAGCTCTTTGAGAGAGTCTAGTCTTTGGCAAGATTGCCCGATTTTCTTATTTTCAAAGAACCGTCTTGTGGATCTCTTCTCCTATGGCCTTATGCCAATTTTTAAAAAATTAAAAAATATTAAATAAAAAATGTTATATTGAGTGGCCAGCCTTCAAGCGGAGAATATTTAATCCAATCGAATTGATTTTTTTAGCCCTGGCTGACCTCATCATGAAAGCGCATTGCTGCCAGAGTATCAGTGCAGGATATCTTGCAGATCATTGATAAAAAATGCAATTTGAGATGAGCTGACGTTTATATATCTCCCAGCTTTTCCATACCCACCTTTTTTACCTTCGGCTTCCAGATCTTATCCGGCATCCAAGCCGGTGCTCCCTTGGGCTTTGCCACCTGGACCCTCATGCCTTCGAATATGTGTATCTTCTTCGTCCCTCGCTCTCGAAGCCTGATATCTGTAATGCCCCGGTTGGCTGCCTTTAATGCCGCCTGTCTCGGTTGCTTTCCGGTGAATACCCCAATCTCATTGCCCTTATCATCCCTCAGGGCAAAATTTCTTGTCTCAGCCATTGATTTTCCCTCCACACTTCCCAGCCTATTTGAATGCTTGGATTATTGTTATAGTAAATGCTATTATATTAATTTTATCCATATGGCGTGGCGGTATTTTGATGCCATGTCAAGACATATCATAGCACACATTTCTTATACTTCTTCAGCTATCCTCGAATCATGATTGCCAGAGTCCAGCGCTCTCGCCTCTCCGGTGCGCTCTATGCCTCACCATCCAAGAGCTACACCCACCGCGCCGTTCTCATAACCTCCTTGGGTCCAGGGGGGAGCATCAAGCGTCCCCTCCTCTCGGCTGATACCAGGGCCACCATCACCGCCAGCCAGGCCTTTGGGGCGGAAATCGATGTTGATCATGAGGTAAGGATCAGCGGTGTGGCCGACCGGCCAAAGACCCCAGAGGATGTGATCAATGTGCTCAACTCTGGCACCACCCTGCGATTTTGCTCTGCCGTAGCCGCCCTTACGGAAGGAGCGGTTCTCACTGGAGACGCCTCCATCCGCAGCCGGCCCAATGAGCCGCTCTTAAGCTGCCTCTCTGATCTCGGGGCCCAGGCTTTCTCCATACGCAATAACGGAAAGGCTCCCCTGGTGGTGCGGGGAAAAATGAAGGGGGGCACAGCCCATCTGAATGGGAGTGTAAGCTCCCAGTTCCTCTCCGCTCTGCTCATCGCTTCACCCCTGTCGGAACAGGATACCAGAATTGTGATCGATGGTGAGCTCAAGTCCCGGCCCTATGCAGAGATGACCATGGACATGCTGGCCGAGGCAGGGATAAGGATTGAGGCGGGGGCCAGGGAGTTTATTGTGCCGGCAGGCCAGAGCTTCCACCTGAAGGGCTACACCATTCCCGGCGACTTCTCCTCTTCCTCTTACCCCATGGCTGCCGCTGCTGTTACCGGTAGCGAGGTGACTGTCCGGGGAATGCTGCCCTCCCGGCAGGGAGACTTGGCGATCATCGACATCCTGCGCCGCATGGGGGCGGAGGTATCCTGGGACAGGGAGAATGGCGACCTGAGGGTCAAAGGCGGAGAGCTAAAAGGAGTGGATGTGGATGCCGGCCGGACGCCGGATCTGGTTCCCACCATTGCCGTGATGGGAGCCCTGGCACAGGGCAAAACCACAATTTTCAATGCCGAGCACGTCCGCCATAAGGAGACGGACCGGCTGCATGCCATGGCCCTGGAGCTCTCAAAGATGGGGGCGGACATCCGGGAGAGGCCGGATGGCCTGGAGATCACAGGCGGCAATCTTCATGGGGCCAAGGTGCACGGCCATCACGATCACAGAATTGTCATGGCCCTGGCCGTGGCCGGAATGGTGGCCGGGGACACAGAGATCGATACGGCAGAGTCGGTGGATGTGTCCTATCCTGGATTCTTCCCAGAGATGAAGGGACTGGGGGCGGAGGTGGAGATAAGCTGAAAGTGGGAGATGGTATGCCCCGCCAGTAGAAGAAATAATGGGGCTGTGGATTTCTATTTTCCAGAAAACCTTCTTGCCTTTGCCAAATCAGGGAATCTTCAGTTTGGCTCTGCCGCTTCCATGATGTACTCGGAGAGCTTGGTCTGGGCCGCCAGGCACCTCTCACCGGGAATCTCGACGGGATAAATCCCGGTCAGGCAGCCCATGCAGAGGTTCTCCTTGGGGATTCCCACCGCCTCCACCAGGCCCTCGTGGCTGACATATCCCAGGGAATCGGCGTTGATCACCGCCTCCACCCCGGCCACAGTCTTGTGGGCGGCGATCAGCTCATCCCGGCTGGCCATGTCGATTCCCAGATAGCATGGTGCCATGATGGGGGGGCTTCCAATGCGCACGTGCACTTCTTTTGCCCCGGCCCGGCGCACCATGTCCACTATCCTGCGGCTGGTGGTGCCACGGACTATGGAGTCGTCAACCAAGACCAGGCTGTGGCCCTCGATATTGGGCCGGATGGTGTTCATCTTCAGGCGCACCGCCGTCTCTCGCATGCTCTGATCGGGCATGATGAAGGTCCGGCCTATGTAGCGGTTCTTCATAAGGCACTCCCTGTAGCTTATGCCTGAACACTGGTGATACCCCACGGCCAGGGTTATCCCCGAGTCGGGGATGGGGGTGACGGTGTCGGCGCAGGCGGGATGCTCTTTGGCCAGATGGGCTCCGATGTTCACCCGCACATCATATATCAGCCGCCCGTCCATGATGCTGTCCGGCCGGGCAAAATAGATGTACTCGAATATGCAATGAGATGAATTGGGCAGGCGGGCCAGCTGATAGGATTTCAGCTCGCCGTGCCTGATAACCACCAGCTCGCCGGGCCTCACATCGCGGATGAGCTTTCCATTGAGGGTGTCCACGGCAACGCTCTCCGAGGCCACCATGAAGCCGGATTCTATCTCGCCTATGCATAAGGGCTTGATTCCCAGCGGATCGCGCACAGCGAGGACGGTATCTCCCCAGAGAAATACCAGGGAATAGGAGCCCACGATCTTTTTCATCAGAGCCCGCACCGCCTCCTGAAGATCGTAGCGCAG
>MTKX01025238.1_pt2 | contig 17451 bp, 16 predicted proteins | sample 1042771 | NCBI WGS metagenome assembly MTKX01 (sample SAMN06212183, study PRJNA360534) | anaerobic digester metagenome | biome: Wastewater treatment plant; material: sludge; isolation source: anaerobic digester fed with sludge from wastewater treatment plant | place: Denmark: WWTP Randers ... | reverse complement strand
AATGAAACGACAATATCCATGGCTCGTTTCAATACCATTTGCCATGCAGGCATCAAATCGGTCGAAATTTCAATCAAGGGTGAATAAATGGAGGAGGTACGAACCGACCCCAGAAGAATATCCTGCATGATGGGAGCAATCTTTATCACCACATTGGCATCTTCCAGTTCGGTAATTACCCGTTCGACAGTATCTTTTTCCGATCGCTCGAATGCAATGATTACTTCCTCAATCTTATATTCATCGATTATTCTTTTCAGATCCTTATAGCTTCCCAAATGAGGCATATAACCATCGAGTAAATTCTTTTCAGAAACCCCCGCATCGACAAATCCAACAAATTTGTTGCCTGGCGACAAAGGCTGGTTTTCGATTTCCTGATATATGGATAAGGCATTGCCATTGCAGCCCACCATAACCGTATTGAATCCAATCTTTCGTCGATGAATCTTGTTGTTAGTAATAGTAGTTAGTAAAAATCGGGCCGAATAAGTAAATGAAAAATGCAAAACGAATAAAACTAAAAATGATTGATAATAGGATTTATAAGAACGAATTACATCATCAAGAATCAAAACAAAGAAAATAATTAGAACCCCTATCAGGGTAATGATCAAAGTATGACCCAATTCCTTCAACCTCGATTTACGATAAATTTTACGATATTGGCCTGATATAGCATAAAGAATTAGCCAGAAAAAGGGAATTCCAATAATGCCGTAAAAGAATTTGGGATCATCGAAAACCACGGTATAATGTTCGAGAAAATAAGGATCGACATAATATTTGCGGTAAAAGAAAAACAAGCTCCATGCTAGTAGTGCAGTAAGATAATCAGCAACAACATATTTAGCAATTTGTAAATTTTTATTCATAAACTACTTCGACTGATTATTTAAATAAACCAATTTCATATTATCGAAATATATCTCGGTTTGCTCCTGCCCAATATCGAGCATGGCTCCCCAGAAGAGTTTAAACTTAAGGGCATCATCAGAGCTACTAACGTTTGGAGTCAGGTTTATATAAATTTTATTCCAACTTGCAGATGGGTTCAGATCGAGGATTGGAGATTGAATATATTGATCGCTTCCCAGTGCAATGATTCCGAAAGTAAATGTGTTTGTGCAACGATAGTTCATTTCGAGGAACACTGGTGAGNNGTACGGGGCAGACTTATGGCTTCGGAAGTCATGGCTTCGAAAATGGTATCGGTCAATGTAAGAATAATTTTCCCTGAATGTAAGCCTTCGAATGTGGCTGGATCATCTTCGGGAGTGAGCATAAAATTGACATTGCTTTTTTTTGTAGTATCAAGGGCAAGGTTTTCATCTTCGAAATTTTCACTCCAGGAAAATTGAACCAAATCCTTGTATGTGGTATAGATTGTATTTTTCCCGTTGATTAAATTTCCTTTTATGATGGTAACCGAATCAGGGGAAAGAAAGATTTCGCGGCGTATTTGATTGTAGAGGGGGTAATAAGCTCGCAGTTGCACCATTCCGTCCATTCTGATGCCAGGAATAATAGTAAGACGGTGTTTGCCGGTATAAAGCAAGGGAATAGTTGCAGGCAGTTCGAAAGCACCAATTAGCTGTTCATCGATATAAACCCATGCATCTGTAATTTTGCTCGAAGCACTTCCCTGTGAAGGTGATACGATTTTTAAAGCTATGCTGTCAATTTTTAAATAAGCCGGAATGGTTTGTTCGCCTTCAAAATCCTCGCATGACAAGAACGCGATTGAAAACAAGATTAAACAAAATATATCGAGGAATTTAACGCTCATAAAAAAGCAAAAAGAAACTTGGGTTCGTTTTGAAAACGCAGATTGTAGGCTGAATATTATTGATGTGAATAAAAAAATTGAGAAAATATCGGGTTACATATTTATTTTCTCCATGATCATATAGGCCAGATTAAGGGCATTGATACCATCCTGAATAGTTACCGGTGGTATGTCGTCATAAATGAGTGCGGTAGCAAAGCTTTCCAACTCCATTTTAATAGCGTTTACCGGTACGATGGGAGGGTTTTCGAACACAAATTGTTTTGCAGGTTTACCCGGGCCCATATCGAGAACCATGTCGAAAGGACCTTGACGTTCGGGATCATGGTCTTTGATACGTACAATTTCGACTTTTTTATCTAAAAAATTTACCGAGATATAAGCATCATGCTGAAAAAAACGAATCTTACGCATGTTTTTCAGGCTCATTCGACTGGCAGTAAGATTGGCTACACAGCCATTTTCGAATTCCAATCGGGCATTAGCAATATCGGGTGTATCACTAATGATGGCGACCCCACTAGCATGTATGCGTTTGATATCGCTTTTTACTAAGCTTAAAACAATATCGAGGTCGTGAATCATCAGGTCGAGTATGACCGGGACATCGAGCCCGCGGGGATTGAACATCGAAAGCCGGTGAGCTTCGATAAACATAGGACGGTTGAAAAAAGGTTTAGCCGTCAGAAAGGCAGGATTAAAACGCTCAACATGGCCTACTTGCACCTTCACATTGGCCTCGTATGCCAGTTTCATAAGTTCGCGTGCTTCGTCGGGAGTGGCTACGATGGGTTTTTCGATAAATACATGCCGCGACTCTCTTAGCGCTTTCGAAGCGCATTTGAAATGTTCGACCGTAGGAGTTACAATATCGACTACATCAACATCTTCTATCAACGAATCGATGTCAGGATACGACTTTAACGAAAAATCTTCCGAAACCTTCGCAGCGGTTTGACCATCTGGATCGTAAAAACCCATCAACCGATAAGTTTCTATTTCTNNNNTATTTTCAACTTATTCATGAATTATTTCCCCTATCGAAGATAAAACCTGCAAACGTAGGAAAAATCATCTCATCTCCAAAATAGCCCAAGAATTAACGAATAAGGAATGCTTAAATTCATTCTAAAAACGTAATTTCGCAGTGCGAACAAAGTAAAATATGCTCCAGCGAAAATTCNNATCAGAAGAAAAGGCATTACCAGTGAAAATGTATTAAAAGCTATCGAAGAAATTCCACGTCATTGGTTTCTCGATGTGGCATTTCTCGAATTTGCCTATCAGGATAAACCCTTTCCGATTGGATACCAGCAAACCATATCGCAACCTTATACAGTGGCATTTCAAACTCAACTTCTCGATATACAGCCCATGGAAAAGGTTCTGGCGATTGGGACGGGTTCTGGATACCAAGCCTGCGTTTTATCGAAACTTGGAGCAAAAGTTTTTACTATCGAACGCCAAAAGAAACTTTATCAACAAACCAAGGAGTTCTTGCAAGCGGCAGGATTTTCTGATATACGGTGTTTTTATGGCGATGGATATAAAGGCTTACCTGCTTATGCTCCATTCGACAAGATAATTATTACGGCTGGAGCTCCCGAAATACCCCAGGCACTTATCGAGCAGTTGAAGCCTGGAGGAAGGTTAGTGGTACCCATAGGTAAAAATTCCATGCAAATCATGACATTGCTTATCAAGAATGCCGATGGAAGTCTTACGAAAGAAGAACATGGTTTTTTTGCCTTTGTTCCTATGCTGAGAAATAAGGCAAACGATGATCTCTAATTGGAATATTTTATTACATCTTCAGCCGTAATCACACGATCGCACAATATAGCCAGCCTTTCTACCATATTTCTCAATTCACGCACATTCCCAGTCCATTTCCGTTTTTTAAGAGCTTCGAGGGAATCAGGGGTAAATTCGAGGGGTGGTTTACCCATTTCGGCCGAAATAATTTCCATAAAATGCTTTGCTAGCAAAGGAATATCCTCTGTTCGTTCGGCTAACGAAGGTACATGAATGATGATGACACTCAAACGGTGATAAAGATCTTCTCTAAAGTTTCCCTTAGCAATTTCCGCTTTCAAATCCTTATTGGTAGCTGCTATTATTCGTACATCTACCGGAATTTCCTTTTCTCCTCCTACACGTGTAATTTTATTTTCCTGTAGCGACCTCAACACCTTGGCCTGAGCCGACAAGCTCATATCGCCTATTTCATCCAGAAACAAAGTTCCTCCATTTGCCAGTTCGAAATCTCCTTTCCTTTGCTTGATGGCCGAAGTGAAAGATCCCTTTTCATGTCCAAATAATTGGCTTTCGATAAGTTCAGAAGGAATAGCAGCACAATTCACCTCCACAAATGGGTTATGAGCTCTGGGACTATTTTCGTGTAATGCCCTGGCTACAAGTTCTTTACCAGTACCGTTTTCTCCCGTAATTAATACTCTAGCATTGGTAGGAGCTACTCTCTCTAACATGGCCAGAACATTCTTTATGGCATTCGATTCGCCTATGATTTGATTATTCTTTAAAACCCTCTTCCTGAGATTTCGAGTTTCGGTGAGCAATCTCGAGCGATCCAACGCATTCCTTACACTGACAAGCAATCGATTCAAATCGAGAGGTTTGCTGATATAATCGAAGGCACCTTTCTTAATCGCTTCTACTGCAGTATCGATTGTGCCATGACCCGATATCATGATAACAGGCGTTTCACCTTGTTCTAATATCTTATCCAATACCTCTATGCGATCTATCCCGGGCATCTTAATATCGCACAAAACCAAATCATAATCGTTGGATTGAACCTTTTCAATGGCTTCCTGTCCATTTTGCGCTTCATCCACCATATATTTCTCATATTCAAGAATCTCCCTCAAGGTATTGCGGATGGCACGCTCATCATCTACAACTAAAATCCTTGGCATTTCTCAAGTCAATTTTCATGGCAAACTTACTCAATCTATCAATATCCGTTTAATTATTCACTGTTTAATAAGAATTTATACTTGCAAAAATTTCATGTCATTCTATACTAATAATTTTGATTAATTTTAAAATATACTAATTTTGCAAACGATTTATGCGCATGGAAAATGCAAAATAAAGGTGGGGATTCAATCCCCAATTTTTATTTCTAAAATAATAATTCACAAGTGATTGACAGTTTCAAAATATTGGAAATCATTGATTTGTACCTCGAAGGGAGCGACAAGTTCCTGGTTGATTTGAAAATTAAACCGGGGAATAAAATCCTTGTATTTATCGATGGTGATCATGGCATAAATATTGAGGATTGTGCCACACTAAGTCGGTTTATCGAATCGAAACTAAACCGTGACGAAGAAGACTACTCTTTGGAAGTTTCGTCGACAGGCGCCGATGCACCCATTCGCCTTAAACGGCAATACAAACGACACATCGGCCGAAAATTCAAAATCATCTTGACCGACAAACATCAAGTTAGAGGAGAACTTCAAAGAGTTGAACCGGAGGGCATTGTCCTGAACATTCAAGAAACCATCATCACCGAAAAAGGAAAGAAAAAAATCCATTTCATCGAGAAATTTTTCCCTTTCGAAAATATCGAAGAAGCCCGCATCGAACTAAGCTTTAAATAACTTTACAACGAAATAAAATTTTGAGTTTATGGAACATAATTTAATAACCTCTTTTACAGAGTTCAAAGATTATAAGAATATCGACCGAGAAACGCTTATGCGCATCCTGGAAGATGTTTTCCGTCATACTTTGATTAAAAAATTCGGTACTGACGAGAATTTCGACATCATTGTAAATATCGACAAGGGAGACCTTGAAATATGGAGGACTCTGACCATAGTCGAAGATGGGAATCTTACCGATCCCAACAAGGAAATCGAATATTCGGAGGCCATAAAATTAGAGCCGGATTTCGAAATTGGAGAACAGGTGTATCAGGAAATCAAGCTCGAAGATTTCGGACGCCGTGAAATTCTTACAATTCGCCAGAATCTGATCAGCAAAGTGCAGGAATACGAAAAGGATAACATTTACCGAAAATATAAGGACAAAGTTGGAGAAATTATCACCGGAGAAGTTTATCAGATATGGAAAAAGGAAATACTGGTGTTGGACGACGAAGGGATAGAGCTTTCGTTGCCTAAAAGCGAACAGATACCTCACGACCATTATCATAAAGGCGATACCATACGTGCTGTAGTTGCAAAAGTGGAACTGCGCAATAGCCAGCCAGTTATAATCCTTTCACGTACATCGCCCCTGTTTCTCGAAAAACTTATCGAGCAAGAAGTACCGGAAGTTTATGATGGACTGATTACGATCAAGAAAATTGTGAGAGTACCTGGAGAAAGGGCAAAAGTGGCCGTAGAGTCATACGACGACCGCGTCGATCCTGTAGGCGCATGTGTGGGGATGAAAGGCTCGCGTATTCACGGAATTGTACGTGAACTCCGAAACGAAAACATCGATGTAATCAATTATACTTCCAATCCAAGCCTTTTCATCCAAAGAGCCTTAAGCCCAGCCAAAGTCTCATCCATCGTCATCGACGAAGAAAACAAAAGAGCCGAAGTTTACATGAAACCCGACCAGGTTTCGCTTGCCATCGGGAAAGGCGGTTATAACATCAAACTAGCAGGAAAGCTTACAGGCTATGAAATAGACGTTTATCGTGATAGCGATGCTGAGTACGAAGATGTTGATTTGCAAGAATTTGCCGATGAAATTGACCNNAAATTGACCAATGGATCATCGATACCTTTAAATCTATTGGCCTCGATACTGCGAAAAGCGTTCTAAACGAAAGTGTGGAAGAACTGATCCGCCGCACCGACCTTGAAGAAGAAACTATTCTCGAAGTTAGAAAAATACTGCAAGCCGAATTCGAATAATAAAATTTACGAATATGTTTAGTAATAATCACTCCTATTCACCAAAACCCATAGAAATATGATAATAACCCGATATTTCATATTAATCGACTAATTTTGCAAAAATTATAGCGTATCATAAATAAAATTTATGTCAGAATAAAAACTATCAGTGAGGCTGAGTAAAATTGCGACGGAATTTAATGTAGGGATTAGTACCATCGTCGAAGACCTGGCTAAGAAGGGTCATAAAATCGAAAATAATCCCAACACCAGGATTCCTGCCGAATTATATGATTTATTGCGCAAATTGTATGAATCTGACAAAAAAATAAAAGAATCCGTAGAGAAAAAAAGTATCTCCTCCATTAAAAAAGAAATTCCCTCAACAGAAACCAGGAAGATAAAAGAAGAAACCTCAGCCGACACTGAAAGTGAAAGTATCATTATTAAAGAAAATGTTATCAGACCTCCTACACCTCCTTCGGTAAAATCTACTATTGTCCAACCTGAAACTGGTTCTACTGCTTTTACCGAAAAGCCACCAATACAAGAAACCATACCAACTACTCCAGAGTTAGAGACCGAAGAAAATTCAATTCGATCAACTGTTCAAGAGATTATACCAGGCCCAAAAATCGTGGGCAAAATTGATCTCGAAAAACAAAAACCATCTAAAAAAAGCACTAAAACAGCTACACCCAAGGTTTCAGGGAAAAAATCTCCAAAACTACAGACGGAAACTCCAGTCATAGAAGAGAAAAAAATCGAGGAAGTTTCTACAATCAAGGAAGAAGACGAGGGGCCTCCCCCTTCATTAGAGGGCAAAACAATTCAACCACCTACACTGGAACAACCCGCCGAAATACAAACCAAGGCTGAAATAGAGGAGCAGGCCGGAGTTTTGGAATCCATTCAGAAAGATGAACCAGAAGTTCAAAGAAAGATAAAAACCGAAACCGAGATTCTTGAAGCACAGAAAACCAGGCAAGAAGTCGAAAAAATTCCCAGCTCCATGGTAAAGGTTGAACCCGAAATAACAGAACCTATTCCGGTGAAAAAGATAGAACCAGAGGAAAAAACAACCAAACCCGACAATTTCATTCCTACCAAAGTAAAAAAGTTACCTGGCCCTACTATTATAGGGAAGATCGAACTTGAACAAGTCAAGGGAGGCAAACTTACCGGCAAGGAGCCTGTTGCCACCTCATCAGAAGTCGTAGGCAAGAAATCGAAAAAGAAGAAAAGGAAAAGAATCAGCGGCGAAAGCCTCCTGGAAAAGGCAACAACACCAAAATCTCAAACTCCTGTCGAAACTCATAAACCTGTGGTTCATAAGGCAAGAAAGAGGAAAGACAAGTCAAAGGATTACAGGGGAGTAAAAGAAGAGGTCAAGCCTGAATTGACAGAAGAAGAAATTCAAAAAAAGGTAAAGGAAACGCTTTCAGCTCTTAAATCGCAAACCAGTTCTACATCAAAAACGGCCAAGATCAGACGAGCTAAAAGAGCTGCCCAACTCGAGAAAAATGCCAGAAGGCTTGAAGAAGAAGAAGAACAGAAAAAAGTATTGAGAGTTACCGAATTTGTTACAGCCAATGAATTGGCCAGCTTGATGAATGTTCCGGTGAATGAAGTAATTAAAACTTGCCTCGACTTAGGTCTGTTTGTCTCGATAAATCAAAGGATTGATGCAGAAACTATCAGTATCATAGCTTCTGAATTTGGATATGAAGTAGCCTTTTCGGAAGAAGAGATCTTAGAAGATTCAGAGCAAAGATTCGAAGATCGACCCGAAGGTTATTTGCCACGACACCCTATCGTTACTGTGATGGGCCATGTTGACCACGGCAAAACCAAACTTCTCGACTATATCCGCAACTCAAATGTAATTGCAGGAGAATATGGCGGTATAACTCAACACATTGGGGCTTATGAAGTAACATTAAGCAATGGGAAAAAAATTACCTTTCTCGATACTCCTGGTCATGAAGCCTTTACAGCCATGCGTGCACGTGGTGCAAAAATTACCGATATTGCCATTATAGTTGTAGCTGCCGACGACGGGGTAATGCCTCAAACCAAAGAAGCCATCAACCATGCACTAGCAGCAGGTGTTCCTTTGGTGTTCGCTATCAATAAGATGGATAAACCTACAGCCAATCCTACCAGAGTTAAAGAAGAACTTGCCAGTTTGAATATTCTTGTAGAAGATTGGGGAGGGAAATATCAGTGTCAGGAAATTTCTGCAAAAACCGGTCAAAATGTTGACTTGCTTCTGGAAAAAGTCTTGCTTGAAGCCGAGTTACTCGATCTGAAGGCCAATCCTAAACGGCCGGCTATTGGTACGGTCATTGAATCCAGCCTCGATAAAGGCCGTGGCTACATAGCCAAAATTCTTGTCCAAAATGGCATACTTCATCAGGGCGATATTATTGTTGCCGGNNGAAAAATAAAGGCAATGTACAACGAACGCAACCAGTTCGTAAAAGAAGTTGGGCCCTCCTCTCCCATTCTCATTCTTGGACTCAGTGGTGCCCCACAGGCAGGCGACAAATTCAACGTGTTCCTCGATGATAAGGAAGCTAAAGCAGTTGCTAATAAACGTCAGCAACTTCAACGTGAAATGGAGATTAGGACACAGAAACTTATTACCCTCGATGAAATTGGCCGTAGAATAGCCATTGGCGATTTCAAAGAACTCAACCTCATTGTAAAGGGCGATGTAGATGGCTCGGTTGAAGCTCTTTCTGACGCCTTGTTGAAATTATCTACCGATGAGGTGCAGGTAAATGTCATTCATAAATCGGTAGGTCAGGTTACCGAAACCGACGTTTTGCTGGCGTCGGCCTCCAATGCAATTATTGTGGGATTTCAGGTACGTCCTTCGGCCAATGCTAAAAAATTAGCCGAGCAGGAACAAATAGACATCAGGATCTATTCCATTATCTATCAAGCTATAGATGAAATAAAAGCCGCTATCGAAGGAATGATGGCACCCAAAATCGAAGAAAAAATAGTTTGTAATCTCGAGGTAAAGGAAATTTTCAATATCAGCAAGATAGGGACGGTAGCCGGATGCCTCGTCCTCGATGGCAGCATCAACCGGCATACGAAAATCAGATTAATCCGGGATGGCATCGTGATTTATACAGGCCGTCTGGGTTCACTCAAACGATTCAAAGAAGACGTAAAGGAAGTGAAGACAGGTCAGGAATGCGGCCTAAATGTCGAAGGGTTCAACGATATTAAAATAGGCGATATTATCGAAGGGTTCGAAGAAATCGAAGTAAAAAAATCATTGAAATAAAAAAACCTTGTCCTCCGATAAACAAAAAAATGCTCCCGGTAAAACAGTCAGGAGCATTTTTTCTTTAACCGACATTCCAATTAACGAATTGGCCTTACCATGATGGTTTCATGGCGGTCAGGGCCAGTCGAAACCATTACTATGGGAATTCCCACACGAGTTTCGATCAGGTGCAAATAATCCCCAAGCTCTTTGGGGAGCCCACTCACACATGAAACGTTGGCCAAACTCCTGGTCCATCCCTTTCTTTGCACATAAATGGGAGCTGCTTCACTGTAATCGTAAGGAAAATCTTCGATTTCTTCATCTTCTATGCGGTATTTATCACAAACTCGTATAGTTTCCAGTTTATTCAAGACATCTGTTTTGGTGAGGAATAAATGTGTAACTCCATTTAGCATCACCGAATAGCGTAAAGCCGGAATATCGAGCCAGCCACAGCGACGGGGTCTGCCCGTAGTCGAACCAAACTCGTGGCCTTCTTTTCTCAAAAAATCGCCTATTTCGTCATTTAGTTCGGTTGGGAAAGGTCCATTCCCTACTCTTGTACAATAAGCCTTGAAAACCCCGAAAACTTTGTCGATATATGAAGTGGGTACACCCAGACCAATACAAACGGCAGGTGCAACAGTATTGGAAGAAGTTACATAAGGATAGGCTCCGTAGTCTATATCTAAAAGTGAGCCTTGAGCTCCTTCGGCCAAAACTCTCTTGCCATTCCATAAGGCTCTTTGTATATAATATTCGCAATCGATCACCCGAAGTTGTTTCAGTGTAGTCAATGACTCCATCCATAAACCTTCGTATTCATCAAACGATAAGCCTTCGATGGTAATAGCATTCAAATCGACCGAATAATTCGAGGCAATCTGAAGATGCCGGTTTTTCAAGTCCTCATATTTCTGGTAAAAATTGGGGGATGCCAAGTCTCCTATGCGTATCCCATTGCGTCCTGTTTTATCTGTATATGTTGGGCCGATGCCTTTCAGAGTGGAACCAATTTTGGCGGAGCCTTTAGCCGATTCATAAACCGCATCCAGAAGTCGGTGAGTAGGCAAAATAAGATGGCTGCGACGCGAAACCAGCAGATTGCGAAATATATCTACATCGGCTTTCTCTTTCAATATATCGATCTCTTTTCGAAGTATATAAGGATCGATGATTACGCCATTGCCAATAATATTGGTCGTATTAGAATTCAAGATTCCGGAAGGTATGGTATGAAGAATGAACTTGTATCCTTCGCTTTCGATAGTATGTCCCGCATTGGGCCCGCCCTGAAAACGAGCTATGATGTCGTATTCGGGAGACAATACGTCCACTATCTTTCCCTTTCCTTCGTCCCCCCATTGTAATCCAACTAATACATCCACTTTCATGATCGATAATTTATAGGTTGAATAATGTTTGTATATGCAAAATACTATTCCGATTTTTTTTAAAGTTAGTAAGGACAAAAAGAATATAACTTCCTTTCTTTCATTTTTTTGAAATCGGGAAGATTTTATTGGATAATGATGAGATCATCCCGCAACAATACTCACAAAAATAAGAAAAGTTAAGATTAGTTTTCTGCTTGTTTGCGTTTTCCGAAAAAAATAAGGGAATGTCCATCAATTTCAACGTCTAATAGACGCTCAACGTCTTTCTGAATTTCGATGATACGAGGGTCGCAAAACTCGAGTACTTCTTTCACCTCGCCGTCTTGATAGCAAATTACATGGTCATGCTGCTGAAATTTGAAGGATTTTTCATATACTGCAGAAGCAGAGCCAAATTGATGCTTCGAAACCAGGCCGCAATCGAGTAATAAATCCATTGTATTATAGAGAGTTGCACGGCTAACTTGATATTTATTCCGCTTCATGTGCAGATAGAGTGATTCTATGTCGAAATGACCATCGGTTAAATAAATTTCCCTCAAAATGGCAAAACGTTCGGGAGTCCTTCGATGTCCTTTCTGCTGTAAATATTCCGCAAAGAAATTCTGAACTGTTTCTAAAGTGGCTTTATTAGCATTCTTTTGATTCATAACCCGATAAATATTACAATGGATGTTCTATCTTAATCAATTACAAATTCATTAAAAAACCAAAGTTACTATTTTTATTAAAACTAATTTTAAATAATTTTCATCCTGGTTCAGATTGACTATAAAGGTGAATAATTGTCGATTCGTGTAACGCTTTGAACTCCATTAACCTTTTTCAATTTATTTATTAAATTATTGAGTTGATCTACATTCACAACATACAGAAAGAAGATACCCTCCGAAACTCCATTATCGCTTTCAAAGTGAATTGATTTAATATTGATATCCATTTCGTTGGAAATAAGTTCAGATAATTCATGTAAAAGGCCTTTCCGATCGATGGCATCGAGCTTAATGCCTGTCATCACCGAAAGGTTCAATTCTTCTGTCCATTTTACTTTCACCACGTTATGGCTAAATGTCGACATCAAATGGACAGCCTCGATGCATTGTGCTCTGTGGATCACTACGCCCTGATGATGGTCGATATAACCGATGACATCGTCGCCAGGGATTGGTTTACAGCAATCTGCCACAATATATTTAACTTGATCGAGATTACTGTCGAGAAGTTGAAGTTCGGAATTTTTACGTAAGTGATGAATGATTTCAAACGACAAGGAGCTATTGGGATTGNNGACTGGGGGGTGCCATGATAGACGAAATATACTTGGGATCGAGTATTCCCTGGGCGACATCATAATAAAGATCGAGTGTATTTGCCCGGTTGGTTTTTTGCAGTAATTCGTTCAATTTTTCATCTGTAAAAGGGATATTGAGTTTGTTAAATATTTGGAGGACTTTTTGTTCGCCCACGTTATAAAATTTTTTCTTTTTTTCTCGGATATATTCCCGAATTCTTGTTTTTGCCCTTGAAGTCTTTACGTGGTCTAACCAATCTTCCGATGGTTCCTGAATTTTCGAAGTCAAAATCTCGATTTGGTCGCCACTCTTTAGCTCATAAAAACGGTTCTGGAGTTTATGATTTACATTGGCCCCTATGCAATGGTTTCCCTCATCGGGATTGATTGCATATGCAAAGTCAAGGACGGTGCTGTCGGCGGGCAAAATACGAAGTTCTCCATCCAATTTGAACACGAAGATTTCGCTCGAAAAAAGGTAACCTTGCACATCTTCGAGAAAATCAAGAGCTCCTGCTTCTCCATTTTGAAGCATATCACGTATACGATCGAGCCAATTGTCGATGTTCTTATCATCGTAATACTGTCCTTTATATTTCCAATGTGCGGCATATCCTTTTTCAGCAATTTCGTCCATACGTTCGCTACGAATCTGTACTTCGACCCATTTGCCCTCTTTGCTCATCACTGTTGTATGCAGTGCTTGATAGCCATTGGCGCGTGGAATGGAAATCCAGTCTCTCAAACGGTCGGGTTTCGGACGGTAATGAGAAGTAACAATGGAATAAGCCTGCCAGCATGCAGATCTTTCGTCATTAATGGGCACATCCAGAATAATGCGTATGGCGAATACATCGTAAACTTCATCGAAGGGGATATGTTTTTTTTTCATCTTGGTCCAGATAGAATAGACTGATTTGTTTCGTCTCATGATTCTATATCTGAACCCTTTTTCTTTGAGGTCTTTTTCGATGGGTTTGATAAATTCTTCGGCGAAGTTGGCTCGGACGGGGTCGGATTCGGCCATGCGTCGTGAAATTTCTTTATATATTTCGGGTTCGGTAAATTTGAGGGCGAGGTCTTCCATTTCGCTCTTAATGCTGTAAAGGCCTAGTCGATGAGCCAATGGTGCAAAGAGGTAAGTGGTTTCGGCAGCAATCTTCAATTGTTTTTCAGGCCGCATATATTGAAGGGTGCGCATATTATGAAGCCGGTCGGCCAATTTGATGAGGATTACTCTTACATCATCGGAAAGAGTAAGCAGAAGTTTGCGATAATGTTCGGCTTGGTCGGAAGGTTGGGTGTGATCGAAAATTTCCTTGATTTTGGTTAAACCTTCGCAGATGCGAGCTATTTTATCTCCGAAGAGTCGATGGATATCTTCAACGGAATATAGGTCGGAGCGGTCTTCCACAACGTCGTGGAGCAAGGCAGCAGCAATAGAGGTAGCTCCCAGTCCGATTTCTTCGGCACAAATGCGGGCAACTTCCAAGGGATGATAAATATAAGGCTCGCCACTTTTCCGCCTCATGTCCTTATGGGCATCCAGCGCCACTTCGAAGGCTTTTCTGATGAGGGCAAGATCTTCTTTTGCTTGTTCAGGTTTAGGATGGAAAGCAGTCAAAAGACGCTTGTAGCGTTTCAGTATTTCTTTCCGTTCGGCCTGAACATCGTATCCTATCAATAAGAGTTTTTCGGTTTGCATAATTTTCCCCCTTGTAAAACTACCATCATCCAAAAATATACCGAATCATTTCATCCATTCTATCCACTGGAATAATTTCTATTTCTTTATTTTTATCGTAAGAATTTTTCAAGGCAAAGCGGGAGATGATCATTTTTTTGAAGCCAGCTTTTTGAGCCTCTGCAATTCTGGCATCGAGTCGTGTAACGGGTCTGATTTCGCCTGAAAGGCCCATTTCGGCAGCAAAGCATAAATGAATGGGCAAGGGAATATCTTCGGAAGAGGAAAGCAAGGCGGCGGCTATAGCAAGGTCGGCGGCTGTATCGTCGAGGCGGATGCCTCCGGCTACATTTAAAAAGACATCCTTGTTCGAAAACCTAAATCCAAGACGTTTCTCAAGAACTGCCAATATCATGTTCATACGGCGATAATCGAATCCGGTCGATGAACGCTGTGGAACACCAAAAGTCGAAGTAGCCACGAGTGCCTGAACTTCGGCTAACATAGGTCTTGATCCTTCGATGATGGTAGCGACAGCAATCCCTGAAATATCGTCAGGATGCTGAGAAATAAGCAGTTCGGCTGGATTGATGATCTGGCGAAGTCCATTAGCATTCATCTCGAAAATTCCCAGTTCATTGGTCGAGCCAAAACGATTTTTCATGGTTCGTAAAATGCGATAGCCATGATTGCGGTCGCCTTCGAATTGTAAAACCGTATCTACAATATGTTCCAGAACCTTAGGTCCTGCAAGTGCTCCATCCTTTGTAATATGACCAATCAATACCACTGGAACATTGGTGGTTTTGGCATATTTCTGTAATTGGGCTGTGCATTCACGCACCTGCGAAATACTGCCTGCTGGGCTGTCGATTACATCGGTTTGTAGGGTTTGAATAGAATCTATGATGAGGATTTCGGGTTGAAGTTGTTCCGCTTGGTGAAAAACCTCTTCCAAGTCTGAATCGGTAAAAATGTAACATTGCGAACCATTTTTCTGAAGCCGTTCGGCACGTATATGCAATTGAAGCTCCGATTCCTCACCCGATACGTACATGATCTTATATTGTTTCATGTCGAGTGCGACTTGCAGCAACAATGTAGATTTACCAATGCCAGGTTCACCTCCAATGAGGATAATTGAACCAGGGACGAAACCTCCACCTAATACCCTGTCGAATTCGGGGTAATGTGTCGGAATTCTTGGCTGCTCGATATTTTGAATAGAGTCGATATGAATTGCCCCATGAGAAGAAGATTTTTTTTCGATTGAATCACTATGCCGATGTATCACTTCCTCCACATAAGTATTCCATTCTCCACAAACCGGGCAGCGCCCGAGCCATTTCGGAGATTCCGTTCCACAATTGCTGCAAAAAAATGCACTTTTGATTCTCATAACAGCTCTATGGCGATCTGCCACCGAAATTACAAAAAATTCAGGAGCTTTGTCGAATCTTTTGCTCGATCAAGCTGGTAGAATATCCTTCGACAAGAGGAAGCGTAACCACTTCACCGCCATTTTCGGTAACTATGTCGGAACCAATAATTTTTTCGGGTTTATAGTCGGCTCCTTTTACCAGAATATCGGGTTGAATCGTTCGTATAAGTTCGATAGGAGTATCTTCCTCGAAAATAATTACAGCATCGACGAATATAAAACTCGCCAAGAGCGATGACCTGCTTTTCTGGTCCATAATGGGTCGGCCTTCGCCTTTAATACGCCGGGCACTTTCATTGGAGTTGAGGCCAATAACGAGAATATCTCCCAGATCGGCGGCCCGGATAAGATAATCGATGTGGCCCAGATGAACCAGATCGAAACAGCCATTAGTAAAAACGATCTTAAAGTTCTTGAATCGCCAGTAAGCTAATAGACGCTGCAGCTCGATCGAGTCAGCATCAAATACTTTCTTCTGTATTAAATATTCTAAATCCATACGATACTTTATTTTTAACGGGTAATAGAATCAATGATGATAAACCAGCTATTATGAGCATAATAGTTTGCGTTGCCCATAATAACCAGCCCATGGCATAACCAATAATGGAACTGATGCCGTAAATTACCAGAGTTTCGGCTACGATAGCTGGATATACACCTATGCCGCCCTGTACCAGAATAATACCTATCGAACCAAATACCAGCACTGCCAAACCAGCACCTAAGCCTAAACCGGAAGTTTCGGGTAAGCTTAGAAAAACTATCCACGACATAAAAAAATATGCTACCCAGATAAACAGAGTATGAAAAATAAATTCGATAGGCCGGTTTAATTTTAAGATAGACCAAATGCCATCCCATACCCCTTTACCCATATCCTTGAGTTTTCTTACAAATCTAAAACGATAGAATTTTTTTCNNGTTTCGAAAAACAATCAGCAAAACGATTAAAAGCACAAAAGCGCCTAAAATAGCCCATTTCAACAAACCAACGTTTTCGACCGATCCTAATGAATGCATCAATGGAGTATAAATTTTTTCGTTGACATACTGACGAATGAGGTCGATTTGCAGAACAAGGTTTAGAATGAACAAAAGAATAAAAACGATCAGATCGAGGGTTCGTTCGGTGATGACTGTGCCGAGCGATTTATTGAAAGGGATTTTTTCGTAACGTGCCAGCACACCGCAACGGCCGAGTTCACCCAAGCGAGGAAGTGCCAGATTGGCAAAATAGCCCACAAAGACTGCCATTAAAACGTTGGAATATTTGGGCTTGTATCCCATGGGTTCCATCAGGATGACCCAACGTCGAGCCCTCGAAGCATGACTGGCTAATCCTATACAAATAGAAATTGCAATCCAGAAGTAATTGGCTCTACGAAATGAAGCGATAATTTCGCTGCGTTCCTGAGCAGTAAGGTTGCGTACGAAAATCCAGATAAAAAAAATCCCTATACTGAGGAAAAACAGAAAACGGAAAATGTTCAGTAATTTCTTCCTCATTACCAATTCAATTGATTATTCTTACCAGGAAAAATAATGGTAGGTTTGAAATTCTTTGCTTCTTCAAAATCTATAGTCGCATAGGAAACGATGATTACCAGATCACCCACTGCTACCATACGTGCAGCAGCACCATTGATGGCTATTACACCACTGCCTCTTTTC
>MTKX01009866.1_pt1 | contig 17469 bp, 14 predicted proteins | sample 1042771 | NCBI WGS metagenome assembly MTKX01 (sample SAMN06212183, study PRJNA360534) | anaerobic digester metagenome | biome: Wastewater treatment plant; material: sludge; isolation source: anaerobic digester fed with sludge from wastewater treatment plant | place: Denmark: WWTP Randers ... | reverse complement strand
GAGGCAAATGAAGAAGCTAATGAAAAGAAAAAGAATATATTCCAAAAAATGATAGAAAGAATAGTTGCATTTGTTCAAAAAATAATTAGTAAGGTAAACAGTAAAGAAAAGAAAATAAATAAGGAGACCGAATATAAACTATATTTATATGAACAGGAATTAGCAGAAGCAAAACAAATTATATCTGAATTACAAATAGCAGTTGCAAAACAAGATGAAAAACTAATAGAAAAGACTAAAGAGAAATCGTCTGATTGGAAGAATAATATTAGACAAATTAAAAATGGTCTAATTGTTAAAGCAGGATTGCTTGTAGGTGGATTTGTTGTTTATAAGGTTGTAAAGGGAGCAATTATACCTGTATTAAATCAATGCATTACACTAGCTGAAGGATGGAGACAATCCGATAATGATGGAGTTAATAAAGGGGCAGCTGAAACAGCAAGTAATATTGCATCTGGCGTAAACGATATTCAAGAGGTAATTTATAAAGATATATGTGGTTATAAAGATGAAGAAGGTAATTTTCATACGGTTGAAGTATTAAACACTAAATAAATAATAATAAAGAATGTGGATTTCCCACATTCTTTATTATTAATTATTAAATATACATTTCTAATTCCATATTATCATCCTCATCAACAGACTCTCTAAAATCACTAGAGTTCCATTTATTAGGATTTGCTTTTAACTCAATCAGTCCATTTTTTAGTCTATTTAATTTAGATACTAATGTTTTTTTAGCATTAGATTCGGCAGCACTGTATTCAATGTTTGAATCAAAAGCATCATCTAATTTTTCTATACCGGAATCACAGTTGCTTATCATTCTATCAAACGTTGCCGTATTTATTGATTTCTTTGTTCTCCCTTGTTTTTTATCGTTATTTAATTCCATTACATATCTTATCATTTCTAAACGTTTCTCGTCTATTGATTGTATTAAAGCCATTGTATTCTGTAACCTTTTTTTCTTTGTTGCAGTTAACAATGCTTTTTCATCATCTGATTTTGATAATTTTTCTGGATTAATAATACCTGTATTCTTTATTTTACCATCATGTGATATTTTTGAATTTTTATATTTGTGAGCTTGTAAATCATCACCTACGTTTTTATAATCTCGTGCGGTAGTTGATGGAACTGCGATATCAAGAGTACCATTAACTAGTTTAGTCATATTAGTTAAAGCAGTGTATACTGAATTATACGATGCATTGTGAACATGCTTTCCATCATTCGATGTAGTTTTCATTACTCCGGTTTTTCTAATACCTGTAGTTGATTCTTTGTCTACTGCTGAATTGTTTGTTGATGCATTGCTTGTTGATGCACTGTTAGTTTCCACCGGACCCATAAGTCGTTCAATTTTAATAGACTCTGTTGTCTTCTTAACCTCTTCAGCAACTTCCTGTACAGCATCAATATTAGCTTTAACTTTTTTACCTTTTAACATCTTATATGTAATTGCAATCGCACCTACAGCTCCTGCAACTATTCCGAATTTAGCCAAAGCTTTTTTAATCTTTTCGTTAACAGCTTCTACTTTATTCATATCTTTACTATTAATAGCACTTTTTAATTCTGAATTTAATTTTTTTATTTCTGATACTTGAGCTGATGTATCAGCAACTTCATAATCGCCGTCATCATTTATCTTATCTTTTTTACCCTTTACTTTACTGATTATATTCTGTATAAAAGTAATGATTTTGTCAATCATCTTTTGAAATATATTCTTCTTTTTCTCAATAACCTGATTATTTGCCTCTGTATATAATGCGGTTAAGTCATCTTCTGTTCCACTCTCAGCAATATATTTCATATCGCATTTTCTAATGAGGAAACAATAATCTTCATTCACACGTTCATATGCTGACTGCAACATGTCCATATCTAATTCAAATTGTTCTAATGTTAAATTCATAATTTAATCTCCTTTTTAAATCTTTTTTATTATCCACTTGCGTCGTAATCTAATCTCCTTTTAAATATAAGGGGGTGTTGAATTCAACACCCCCTTTATCATAACTTATTCAACTATAATTACATGTAGAAATCAACATCTGGGTCGACGTCATCTAATTCGATGTCTAAATCTATGTTTAACTCAAAATCAGATCCACTCTCTGTTATTACGCTCTCATTATATTCTGATAATATTGAATTATATATTGCTGATACCTCAGAGTCAAATTCAACAGACTCGGTTTCAATTATTTCTGAAGAAGCACCGTCTGCTTTTTTCTTTGAAAATCTATCTAGTATTCCTACAAATTTATTCATTATAGATGTAAATACATTTACTTTTGTTTTTGTATTTTCTGCTTGTGCTCTATTTATTTCTTCTACTGTAATTACATCATCATATATAACTAAGGCAGTAGATGGTATATCATTATTAGACTTCTCTTTAGCATCTAATTTATATTTTTCCATCAGATTTGTCCATCCACGTTTAAATGTTTTTATTTGTGTTATCAATACTGCAATGGTTACTGTAACACCAGCACTTATTAATAACTTTTGTCTAATATTTAAGTGCTTTTCTTCTTCTTCTTCCAGCTTAGCTTTATCAACTTTGCCACCAGACTTAATAGATGCTGAGAATTTAGTAAGTACATCGTCGTGTCTTTTAAATTCTTTTTCAACAGCTTCTAAGTCAATAGTTTCAACTTTTTGTTTTCTGAAAATTAAATTTTTCTTCGCTTTAGTTTCAACTGCGGTGATAGCCTCATCTACCTGCTTCTTAACGAATAATTCTTTAACCTTTAAAACTACTTTCTCAATAAATGAAACTACGGCTTCCCATATTTTTTTAATAGCTGCTTTAATTTTAGTAGTTAATTTTTCTTTTTCTTCTCCTACTTCTACATCTGCTTCTTCATAAATAAATGCATTATCATATTCATCGTATTGTGTGTAGCTCTCTTCGATTTCATATTTCTTCAGTGTATATTCTGCTTTAGCAGCCTCAATAAACGATGTTACTTTTGTAATATTTGCACTTAGTATCGCGTCTTCTCTAATTAAAATATCTAACATTTTAAAAACTCCTTTAAATTAATTTATTTTACATTTATGTTCTATGTCTATAATAGAAGCAATGTATTATTACTTCTTAATATTATAATAAAGTTCCTTATTATAATATTATTTTTTACCTTTATCTGTTTTCTTTTTTTTCTTTAAATCATCGATATCTCTTTTAGCTATAGCTATCTTTGTATCTAGCTCATCCATCTTTGGTTTCATCGATTCTGCATCTTTAATCTGATTAGATGCTCTATATTTTCCAGCTATTCCACCTATTATACCACTCTTATTCATATTATCAACAGCACTCTTCATAGTATTTTTATACTCTTTACCAACCTTATTTCTTTCCATTTCCAATTCAGCTTTCTGTTTACTCAATAGGGATATTTCTCTATCTAAGTCGGTCTTAAATGAGTCATGAAAATCTGAAAACTTTTTAGCAATTGAGAATAGACCTCTAACCACAGGATTAGAACTAGGATTTTCTTTTTCATATTTTTTTATAGCAGACTCTGTTTCAATCATTCTGTTTTTAACATTATTAGCTACTAAAGCACCAGTACCTATAGTTACTACTGAACCGACAGCAATCGCAGCCATTTTAAATGGTTTAGATTTAAATATATCTCCTAATCCATTTTTTTTAGCAAAGCCATTTAGTTCACTATCTAAATCTTCCATACGTTTACCATATTTTTTTACAGTACTAGACTCACTATTTTTTACCTTTGCTGTCATTTTCTTACCTTTAAAAAAATCTACTACTGATTTTATTAGATTTTGAATAAATGTCTTTATTCTTGTGAATATATTATTCTTATCTTCTTCTAATTTCTTATTAGAATCATCATCAGCTTCAAAAAAACTATTTTTTAATGATAATAATTTCATATCGGCGTCTAATATAATGAAAGATTTCATTATATCTCTATATTCATTTTCAAAGTATATACCATCCATTATTATAACCCGCCTCCATTCAATAATTCATAGATATTAATATGCTTTCTATTAGTTTCATCAGGTAATACTATATAAGGTGACATCGTTGTTATTAACGAAGTAAAGAACGCTGAAATACAATTACATGTTTCACCACATATATCATGTGCCATATAAGAGAAACTTATCTCACTATCTTCCCTAATATCAATACTAAATAATGGATTTAATATATCTAATATCACATCTTTGACAAGTACAATGTAATCTAATTGTTCTTTGCAGGTTTTTACATTGAATGTATCCATATGTAATACATCGCCTTTTGTATATGATTTACGTATATTTTCAGTAAGTTCTATATATTTATTTTTAAGATTATTTATTATAACACGTCTATCATGTACAGTTCTATTACTTGTTTGTAGCATTTCGCATACAGTAGTATACCCATTTATAAAATTCTTAAGTGTGTCAATAAGTGTTTCTATTTTTGGATGAGCTACTAATATAATATCATCATCCATATTAATCAATGTTTTTATAATTGATTTATGTGTCATTACATAATCATTTAGATTATTTTGACATGTGTGTATATGTAACGTCATACCATCTACGTATACTTCTTTTTTATCCATAGTTACCTCTCTTTCTATTTTTGATAATAGTATATTTAAATTATAAATATACTATTATCATAATTATTTATATTATTACAAAATCATTATTGTCTATTTTACTATTTATATTACTTATACTAATATCTTTATTCTCAGCTTCAATATTTTTCTTGCTATTTTTTGAAGCTTTTATTTGTTCTAGTTTCAATTTATCTGATATCTTCAGAAATGATTTTCTATACGCTTCTTGTTTCTTTATTATCTTCATTTTTTTAACACTATCAATACCAGCATTGGCTTCTAAAATTGATTTATTCAGTTCTATAAATGATGCTTGCTGTTCCATGTATTCCGATATTTTAACTCTATATTTATAAAAAGAGTATACTAATTCTCTTATAATAGGCACTAGTAACAATAGACCGCCTGTTACTACTCCTATACCTATCAGTGTAGATGAACCCAGGAAATTATCTTTAATATCTACATCTCTTATGGCAGTTAAAAACTTTTTATGGTCATTATCAATAACCTTATTGAATTTAACTACTATATTTATAAAATGCATATCAGGTTTATATTGTTTATTGTTCNNATATTGTTTATTGTTCATAGACATTGTCATTAATTTATATGAACCATCTATAGATTTAACAGTTTCTACAAATTCTTTCATTAATGTAGAAGTAGCCATTATTATAGCTAATACAATTGAATTGTATTCTAGTTCAATATAATCATTCTGCATATTAAATCCTTGAATATAATAGATTTTATTGATTTTTAATGTGTTTAAAGCTTTATTTACTTCATTTACATATTCATTTGGTTCTGACTCAGTACTCATTAATTTAGTCAGTATATCTACACATTCAACCAATCCATTATAACCTTTATATTTTTCTATGTCGCCTCTACTATCTGGAATATCTCCAAAATCAATATGTGATTTTTCCATAAGTAATCTTAATAGTTCATTCACGTATCTATTTCTATCAGGAGATGTTGAATCCTCTAATATAGCATATAAATTTAATCTTTCTTTTGCTGTTCCTTTTTTATCTAATATATTAACGTGTTCTGTTAAATAATTCATTACTACATCTCCTCTCTATCTAGAAATCATTCTAGTAATTTCTTTACCTAGTGCTGCTGAGTTATTATTAACTTCTTTTTCAAGAGTTTCTAATGAATAACTATTGAAATCATATGATGAATCATATAATATATCAACTGTACCTCTAGCATTATCAACTATCATAAATGACATTAAGAATAGCTTATTCATTAATTTTCTAGCACTATCGATATCACTTAAGTCATACCCACATTTAGTTTTTATTTCATCGACTTCATATTCGGTCAATACTAAAGTTGCATTTGGTACAAATCCTGTATTATTAAATAATGCTTGTTGTGCTGTAGATATTCTTGACATTCTTTTCAATGTTCCTAACCATGGTAATCCTTCTTTAGATAAAGATTGAGCATTAAATCTCATATCTTTTAATTGTAATACTATATCTTTAAAGAATGATATCTCTCCACTTGTCCATTGTACAAATTTTAATATAGGTGATGAAGCAGTCATTGTCTTAGATATAAAATCTATTACTTGTGATGACTTCATAGCATGTGTTGTTGATTTAATACCTACCACAACATCTATAAATTCAACAAATTCATCTTCATCATTTATGCCATGCAATCTAACTTGTATGGTGTATGGTTGCATATTATTTAACTTCTTAATTTCACTAGGTGTTAATGTTGGGAATGGTGCTTTGTTATCCAATCTACTTTTATACCCATGTAGATATTTTGTATCATTGAATTTCTCAGCATCTGCATTCATAGCACCAGTTATTTGCATACTAATTAAGTCCTCAGCTGATATAGTATCATCAGAAGTTCCATCATTTTCATATACTGGACTATCACTAATATTGTCGAACGGTTTAGTTATAAATCCCTCATCATAACCATCCATTAATTTTCGCATATGCTGAAGAACGAATCTCTTCTCTCTAATATCAGATGAATATTCTAAGCATATAGTACCCTCATCATTAAGCTGTACACTTTCTAATTTCATATTCCTATGAAATTTCTTTAAAAATGCACTAGCGTTTCTCGTATCACTTATATTCATATTTGAATTTAGTGACATTACTGTTTGTACGAATGATGCGTTGACTCTTTCGGTTAGAGCAGTTATAGTCTCACATGTTAATATAGATATAGTATCTACGAAAATTGTAGGGAACTGAAATGTGCCATCAGCGGCTCCTTTAGCAAACGACTTAGGAAATACTGAATAGTTATTCTTATCAACTACATTTTTAATTTTATCAATTGGATGTCGACTTCCTTTTTTTAAAAGGTCCAAAACATCTTTAAACTGTCCCATTTAATCACGCCTTTCTGTATTTTTTATTGCATTAATTATCTAAATGTTTTTATTTATTAATATATATGGATAAGTCTAGTATCGTTATTATTAAATCTATCTCTGGCTACTTCTAAGTATTTTAAAAACATAATATTGTTTTTATCTGTAATTTTTAAGTAATTAGTGAATTTATTATTTTTCATAGTCTCATCTTTTAATTTTTCTTTTACTTTATCAACAGCCATTATTTTTGGATGTGTATTAGGATTTTTACCACCATCTTTAATTTCTATTTCTAAATTTAAAGATGCTATGTACATATCAGGTATATAGAATCTAGTTACACCATTGTCATTATAATAATAAGTATGAGGTGATGGTGTGATTACATCATCGCTATGATAATTCATATTATCTAAGAATTGTAAAAATGATAACTCATAAGAACCGATATAAGATTTGAGTACACCATCTGACCATGTATAATTATTAGCATTTTTTTTAGCCGCTATCATTTTTCTTTGATGTTCTGGGTCTGTCATTTGGTCCGCTTTACCTGCACGTATCATACGCTCTTTAAACATCTTTGCATATTCGTCTAGACACTTACTACTACAATATCTTTTGTATTTTAGTGTTTCATCGTTGAATTCGGTGTCTGATTTACATTGAACACAGGTACCATGCTTCTTACCAGTTTTTAAATAATAATAAAATCTTTCCGGTGAAAAATCTGGTGGTATCTCATCACTATGCTCTGCATCTAAATGTCTAATGTAATCTATAACATCATTAAACATTTTTGAACATAATTTGCATTTAAATAATTTCATTTACATAGTCTCCTTTATATAGTATCGACATTTAAAAATATATTATTAACGTTTATAACCAACATATCAGGTACATAATTTCTTTTTTCTATTTTAGTTAAATTATCAATATTGACAGTTTTTACATGTATTGATTGTATACTAGTATCATATCTATTAATACCGTTAAATTTACAATATACTACGTTTTCGTAATTATTTTCTATATCTCTTAATAAATTAGATATATACAAATTATTATATTCTTCATCTCTGTTCATATCAACTACTAATTTTCTTATAAAATGTTTTATATCCTCTTTAGTAGTTTTCAAATCAGTACCATGCTTACAAAATATATCTAATTTTAATTTTATATTAACACTATCCAATAGTGTATTATTCTCACCTATGGTAAAATGCATATTCTTGCCATAAGTATTGTAATACTTTATATCTAAAGATGTGTTTTGTCTTAACAATTCATCGTTCATATTCAAAAAGTTATATGATTCATCAAATAAACTTATAAAATCATTAAGTTTATTTTTATCATGTAATATATCAAACTTAGTAACAGGTACTAATGATATATTTACATAATCATTTTCATATGTTATATAATTTCTCATCATTCGCATTTGTCTAAATAGTGATATATAAGTTGCTGATTTATATTTATTTATTATATAGCTAGATGTTTCTAACGCATGCATAAATCCTATAGTATCTGACCCAGTTATTATATTTGGGTTATAGTGAATACCATTAGAATCATTATACAATATATAAAATCTAACAGTACAAGCATTACCATCAAGAGTTATTTTATCATTAAATGAATTCATTCTAATTCCATTGTTCATTCTAATCTGTTTATTCGATAATATCATATCTTCACATAATAATCTACATTTAAAAGTTATATTATCTGTTTCTTCACTAACAACTGGATAAGCCATATATAATCCTTCTTCTATTGAGTTTGAAGATAAACTCACAACAACTTTTAATATATTATCTTTAATTAAATTTATATTGTGTGCTTCATCATATACACCATTATTATACAGACTATCTAATTTAACAAATATATCCTCATCAAAATTTATTTGACTGACCGCATTTTTAAACAATTTAAATGATAATTCATAACTATTATCCGTATTGACATCTCTGTCTATGTTCATATATGACATGTTAAAATTAAAGAATGCGTTATTATCTAATACCTGTTCTTCTTCAACGTAAACGTTTGTATTCATTATTGTTTGATATAAACCTACTAAATCTGGATTAGTAGATGCTTGTATGAGATATGGATTAACGTATACAAAATCTTCAGGTTCTGATAATTCAATGGTGTCTAATCTACTTAAAGTATCCATTGTATTATCATCTAAATAACCAACATGTGCTATATGAAGTACCTGATTATTATCATCTATTATATTATAACCCCATCCTAATAGTTTATTTTCAATATCGTATTTTTTCTTAAAAAATGCTTTAGTTGATTCTTTATATATTGTATATCCTAGTGTTGTATCCGCTACTAATATATCAACCGCTATTAACGAATCTATAACATTCGAAGGTATATTGTTTTTTATTATTGTTAAATTAATACCATTTATGTATTCATACGTATTATTAACAGTATTTAATTTAAAAAAATTTACATTTCTAGAAGTAAATATAATTTCACTATATTTATCATATATGATTTGATTTGAAATATGCTCATTTTCTACATATATTAATTCATTAGAATTAGCTATATATTTAAATATACTACCTGCAGATATTGAGAAATTACCTTCTGCGTCAGAAATATTATTTATGACACTCATCGGAATCTTTATATTACAAGTATTTGTTTCATATATATAATCGTCGCTGTTTTTTACAACTGTAAAACATCCGTGTATACGTTCCATAATATCATCTCTACGTGATATAACGAATAAATCCTGTCCATATCTATACTTGAAATTTTTATAATAATTCTTTATATCCATATCTGTATTTATTTTTTTGCCAGATGAGAATGCTTCAACGGTTAATGCTCTTAACGTTTCTAGTGTTGGTTTTTCTACACTTCCAACTGAGCTACTGACTAATGCTGGTATTATAGATAAATTTAGTAGGCTACTATAACCGTCTTTTGGTTTTTCTATAAATACATTATTACCATTATACGATTCAAACTCCCCTTCTTTACCAAGGGTAGAGTATTTAATAACAGATAATACTGAATTAAATTTAGGTTGAAAATATCCATCTTTACTATTAAAAGATATCTGTATAGTATTATCGTTGATTTGTCTATAATAACAGAAATACTTCTTTGTTGGCATATTACCATATGGTACTAATTCTAATGCTATTTTATCAACACTATCATCTCTGTATGTTATATCAATACCTGCTAACAAATCATTAAAAGATATATCATACGTTGGATAATTTATACGAGTATTTATTATTATAGTTTCTTCTGTGTATTCTCTTTTAAATTGATGACAGTATAAATCTAAAACCAGTATACCTTCTTTAGTAATTAGGCTAGTATTTATATTGGTATTTACTAATCCAACAACAGAATTTAAATTATCTACATCTATAATATAATTGGCAGTATATAAATTATTTGTACCCGATTTACGTTTTATAGATACAGGATAATTTAATGAAAAATATACATCTTCTATATTTATAATAATATTTTCATCTAATATTAATTCTATTATATCACTAGTATCATGATAAGTTGTACCCAATCGTTCTATGTCTGATAATTGGATAATTAATGGGATTTTACAGTATGCTGGTGTAGTGAATACGCTATTTATATTAAATATATTAGCATAATCATATATATTCTCAGGTATTATCGCCTTTGATGGTACGACTTCTTGTGATAATGTGGATATAGCATGAAATACTGACTCTGTACTATTAGATATCAATTCAGTAGTCAGTCCCAATAAACCTATAATGCGTTTATTAACATCTATATCCGGAAAATATTTTGGAACTAGTTCATTGATGATTTCTTCTTTCATATTGATATCATCGGTATAGTTCCTATTTATGATATTCGACATCATATCATCTCCATTCATTTATTTGATTTATTATAAGAATGTTCTTATGTCTTATAAATAATACCGGTGACGTACATTAAGAATAAGTGTGGAAATTCCACACTTATTCTTTTTATATTGTAGTAAATCTTAATCTCAGTTTACCATTTTCCAATGTTACAAATGGTGTAGATGACCACGTGTATCCTGTTCCAAGAGTATTGATTTTACCATAGTATTTTTTACCGTTACTTCTAGCAGCAATAGAGTGAGCATTAAATTCAACTAAATTAAATATATCATACTGTTCCAATGTTGAGAATTTATAATTTATGGACAATGTTACATTTTTTAGATAGTCTCCTGAACCAAAGGAAAACAAATTAGCATTAGTATTTAATGGGAATAATCCATAGTGTTTAGACCAGAATAATATCTCTGAACCATCTGGTCCAGTTGTAATACTGTACATAGGAACTACATAATCTAAAGATTTATTAAGTATACTGTCCATAGACGGTTCGTATTTTCCTCTATACACACCAGATATATAATCGTTTAAGAATTGATGATATTTGTATATGCTAAATTTAGCATTATCTTTAAATGTTAGCGTCACACTATCTCCTACTTTAGATAATACATTTGACTTACCATACTGAATACTATGACCAGTTAAACTTTTACCATATTCACCAGATGAAATGAATTTATCATTTATTTCTGCTCCAATAATATTATTAGATAATAAGAAATTAAAATCTGTTTCATAAGGTGTATTTATACTAGTTAGATTATATAGTATGGCATCATTTCTAGGGTCTTTATTAGCTAAATGATTCCAGTTATTATTATTTCTAAACTGTGATAATAACGTACCATCTGGATTAAATATATTACATTCTGGTTTACATATAAATATATGTGTATTACTCTTAGCTAAACGATAATCTGGATATTCTAATTTAAATCTATTGTAATATTTCTCGTTGTATTCGAATATCGTATCTCCAAATAAATCTCTATTTACACTAATTTCCGCATTATTTAACATATTTGATATGATATTGGCACTAACATCATCATTACGTTTAAATGTAAATGTTTTCAAATCATAATCATTAACTTCTGTAGTCTGATTAGTAACTGGTGGTGTGACTATTATTTGACTATTTCCTATTACCGGTGGTTCTATTTTATTAGTACCTATATATGTTTCTTCTAAGCTATTGATACCATTATCTTTATATTCTAAATTCATAGCAGTTGTAAGAGTATTATCAAAATATATATTTATTGCATTATATTTCACCTTTGTGTTTGTGTCATATTCCCATGCTATTGCATATATTGGATAATTTGAGTCTTTCTCTATGGATACAATTCTAATCCAACATATTTTGATTGCTCCTACATCTACAACACTTATTGTCCCTATTCGCATAGAGACATCCGCTTCCAACGATGTTCTACCACCCAGCTCTTTAGAAGGGTCTATTAACGGTGCTGACTTAGAAGTATATGTGTACAAATTTACATTCTTTAAAGTTATACCAGTTGGTGGTCTCATTTATTTATCACCTCAATTTTCACTTTCTACAAAGAAACCTAAATCTCTAAGATAATCAGGACCATTCGGTGGTCCATATGCTTCAGGTGTAGTTATAATTAAATTATTTTGTGTCTTAACACCTTCTATATAATTAACTCCATCATTATAATTTTCTTTAACTAAAGGGGATTTAAATTCTATTTTATCATGATGTATAAAACATGGAGTTTGCAATACCTGACCCTGTGCAAAATTAAAATAAGATGCATTTAAATTGTTAAAGTTTAATTTAGAATATGAGTTTGATATCAATAATCTACCAGTATCGGTTGTATTACCGAATAAATTCATCGGATAATCATTATTGAATACATCATTAATCTGTCTTATATTTCCTTTAAAATAAGATGACACTACTTCGGTTTTAATACCATCCTGTAATCCAAATAATGAATTATCACCATCCGATACCGTGTTTTTAAAGGACACATCTAAATCAACTGTCGAACAGAAAAAACGCATACGGCTTTGATTTTTAAATATATTTGGACCATTTGTACAATTCAAATTAGTATATTTTATTTTAATATATGATAAATTGAATCTAAGTAGTACCGATGCTACTAGAGTCGTATTAACATGAAACATTATACCATTTGGATTTGTACTATAGATATATATTACGCATTTAATAAAGCTAATGATTGTACCAGCATTCCCTCGTTCCATGAATGGACGTGTACTAGCAGATAAGTCATATATTGATATTTTTGTATTTGTAAATATGATTTCTGAAGCACCCCAGCCATACAATACATCATTATAAAATCTAGTATGATTACGTATCCAGTGTCCATTTCCGTTAATACTGAACTTATTAGTACCTGTACCGGTTAGTACAAACATATAATCACCGATTAAACCCATGGTATTAAAATCTAGGTCAGCTATTAGCTCTATATATCTAGTTACATCACTATTTCTAAAGGAAATATTTAGTACTGTGGCAAAATCGGGTATATTATCAACTAAATATGGGTCATTTATCATTCCAGTTCCTGTATAAGCCATAAAAATCACTCCTTATTTATTATTATATGTTTATCGAATGTAGTTTGATTATATACACATTCTTCACTTAATGTTACTTCATTTAATAGAGGTACTTTATTAAAACTATTTGAGCCTATGAATTCTACATTATTTAAATTGTATATGCTTGATAAACTACTCATATTTTTAAATGCTCCATCAGGTATATAATTCATACCAATCAATGGGTCACCTTCATTAACTCCTTCTTCTATCCAAAAATTATTAATCGGAAACGGACGTATAATTATAGCATCGAACTCTATTAAATATGGGTCTGAGTTATTTATTGCTGGGTTTATTTTAAATATTCTATCAGGATATGGTGATATATCTAAATGTTCGTCTGTAACTATAAAGGGGTCTCCATCATTTATTTCCGGATTTATTTTAAATATTCTAGTTGGGTATGGTGCTATATTATTATCTTCTTCTATACCAATTATAGGGTCACCGTCATTTAGTAGATTGTCTATTTTAAAAACAATCAATGGTAATGGTTTACTCAATTTATCATCAACTGTGGTTATGTTCATCGTTGCCTTGTATGGTAAATCGTAATTTACACCTGGATTAATTATCCAATCACTCCCTAAAAACAATTCAGGAGCATTTTCGATTTCAATTCTATCTCGTTTGTTAACGTAGCAAAACATAGAGCGTATCATTATATTTTCATCATCAATATTTATCATACTATAATCGTATAACGTGGATTGTAACATTGGATATGATGCGTTGTACATTTCATATACTGGTGCTTTGTAACTGTTTGTTAGTTCTAGTTCAGTATTATTAAATATCCATTGTGACGCAGTATCATCTAATATTTGTTCTTCTGGTTCATTGTTTATGAGTTTAATAGCATCTAAATGTAATTTAGAATAAGCATTATCGTCTAGTATCCTAAATGTATTAAAATTAAATGAAGGAAAATATGTGTTGGAAATAATACTATTGTTTAATGAGAATATTAAGTTATTATTTTTATACGTGAATGAAAATATATAAGTATCAAACGCATTCAACATAACGACTTGTGGGTCAATTATATTATTGCCATTATATATATTTATCATCTTATTTATAATCTTATACGATATATCTCCTATGGTAAATATGCACATGTCATTTATATCTAAGAAATTAATTATAAATGATACTGTATAATCGTTGTTTATATTGGTGGTGTTTGTGTATTGTAAATATACATTACTATCAACGTTCAATCCTCGGTGATATTTAGTACAACCATCAAATTTAGCATTACCGATTAGAGATATTTCCCCTATTCTATTAATCATACTATTATTAAAATATACTTCCAGTATAGTATTCATTACATATCACCTTCCTAATTAAATTTGCGGGGTCTTGAATCCTATACTTGCGAGATATTCATCAGTATATTGTTCTCTTGTTATTATATGAGTAGATGGTTGTGATGATGGGTTCAATTTAATCATATTTATATTATTTTCATTCACTATGATTGTGGGTGAACCTGTTGATCGTATTCCTATGTTGAATGTTGATGTTATTAACTGCACATCAGCAATATTAATAATATTTATGGATATAGCTGATGACTCAAACATCAATCTGTCACTACCGTCAGCATTTCCTAATAAACTAATCGAAACAACCTCTAAGTTTATAGGCGTATAGTGTAATGAAACATTTATTCTAATCAAACATCTAATAAACTTCATACTTCCAAGTATTAATCCATCATATACATTTTCATATGAAGACGTGCCAATATTTCTAATTATACCAGTTATGTTTATATACGAATCGATTATTTCGATATTTCTTTCTTCATCATTAAAAGCATTAAATACAATCGAACCATATCTATTATAATTTATAAAATTTAATGTGCATTTATAAAATTTTATATTAAAGTCAGCAGTCGTGCTGACTGAACCATTTTTTGTTAGCGAACAATTGTCGTTATTTGACACAATATCTACAGTACAACCTATAAACGTTATAGTTGATAAATAATTGTTGTAACCACCTTCTAGGCCTAAGAATGGAGATGCTGATGACGACATATTTCCCTGTTTATATACGTTCTTGAAATGTATATTTTTAAATATTGTATTAGCACCATGCCATATAGCTATTTTTTTAATTGTCGGAGAATTTGTATTGTCTTTTGTAAGATTGTATATAGAGTAACCTGCCCCATCGACATATACATTTCCACCCGCACCAAAATTTAAACTCGGTCCTTTACCCATGGCATAATCAGTATTAGAAGAATTATCAAAATTAATATCAGATATTAATTTTATATATATTCCATTCATATCTAAACCGAACAGATATTTGAAATCATCTGGGTTGTTAACTAAATATGGATTATCTATTGTTCCATTTCCAGTATAAGCCATAAAATCATTCCTTTCTTATTTTTTCTTATGTTAATGTCTCAATGATAAAGCGTTATGAATAAAAAAATATTATCATATATACATTAAACTAAAATACAATTATATTTTATAATTGTAAAAATAAATTCAGGAGGATTATATAATGGAAAATTTAGAAAATAAAAATGAAGAGAATGTATCAACTGTAGAAGTTGTCGATACAGAACAAGCTCAGGTAATAACAGAATTAAAAGATGGAGAGAGACATATTGGTTCTATTATAAGATTAATAACAAGCAATAAAGAAAAAATGGACGCTATTAATAAAGATATTAATGAAAATAAAGAGCAAGTAAAAACAATGCACGACTACTACAATATATACTTACAAAATTCTATAAGTAATAGTAACGAAATATGTATAGATGTTGTTAGTAATGAACCATGTACAGAAGAGTATCGTGTACCAAGCATGGATTCAATAGTAAGTGAAACTAAAAGGATATTGTCTATGTTTAAATCAGATGATGTTATTACTTATACTGATGAAGAAATAACAGAATACGCAAATAAGTATATAGAAAGTTTCAATAAAAAAGAGTCAAATAATAAGAGCGATAAGATAGAAGAAATTGATAAATGCGTTGTATCAGAAGATGATACAGATGAATCACCGATTAAAGAGTGTGATGCTAAAACTAACTTAATATCAGAATTACCAGTAACCGAAAAAGATAATATAGTGGAAACAACCGTAGAATATGTTGGTGTGTCATTATCATTAGCTAATAATATAAAATATCTGGAGTCTGTTAAATCGGAAATTGAACAAGAAACAGATGTTTTATACGATGATTATATAGCATATATGTGTAGTGATGCATATGATGAAGATATAGTTGTGGGAATAGATAAATTAAAAGAGAAATTAGCTGTAGCTGATACAGAGTTAGCTGCTAAAATATCTAAAGACATACAGGATAGAGAAGATGTTTATACTTATGAATTCTTCTTAAGAAGAATAAGAAATAATTCTTCCGAAGTATTCTCGTTATACAATACTATTGGTAATAATGCATCTCAAAATATAATAATTGATAAATTAAAAAAAGGTGGTGTAGTAGAAAAATTAGGATTACCATCACCAAAAATATTAAATGATTTATCAGGAATAGAAAGTAAAATATTCGGAGCCGATACAAAATTCAGTGGATTAATACAGTTATCTATTACTAGACAATTATCATATATTAAAAAAAATACTACAACTGGTACCTATGAGCATTCTGATTTAATAAAATATAAAGTTCTTATTATAAGACTACATGCTTTATTAACAGATAAGTTAAATGGTAAATGTAAGGATACTTTAACAAATGCAATTAAGGAATATGTATCTTATTTTCAATAAATAAATATAATATACGATTGTGGCTTAAGCCACAATCGTATATTATTAAAAATAAACAAATTTTCGTATACATGTTATATATGTAGAATAATCGTATATATATATATATATATATATATATATATATATATTA
>MTKX01008457.1_pt1 | contig 17512 bp, 18 predicted proteins | sample 1042771 | NCBI WGS metagenome assembly MTKX01 (sample SAMN06212183, study PRJNA360534) | anaerobic digester metagenome | biome: Wastewater treatment plant; material: sludge; isolation source: anaerobic digester fed with sludge from wastewater treatment plant | place: Denmark: WWTP Randers ... | reverse complement strand
CATATCCTTCGCCCACAGCCCGGATGTGATCCAAACCACCCTGGAGGCGTTTTCGTCCTGCCTGAAAAGCTGATCGTGGGCAGCCGGGGCAGCCCCCTGGCGCTCCGCCAGACGGAGATAGTCCAGGAGCGCCTCTCCGCCAGGGGAGTGGAAACGGATCTGATAAGGGTCAAGACCAGCGGGGATGTCTTTTTAGACAAGCCCCTGCACCAGCTGACCGGATTCGGGGTCTTTGTGGCAGAGATAGACGAGCGTATGCTGGCCGGGGAGATAGATCTGGCCGTGCACAGCATGAAGGATCTTCCCACCAAAAGGCCGGATGAGCTGGTCATATCCGCGGTGCTTAAGCGCGACTCTCCCTACGATATTCTCCTCAATAGAGATGGGGGGAGGGAGGGAATCGAAGAGCTGCGAGATGGGGCGGCTGTGGGCACCTCCAGCATGCGCCGGGGGGCGCAGCTTCGCCGGGCCAGGCCCGATCTGCAGATATTGAGCCTGCGAGGAAACCTGCAGACCCGTCTGGCCAAGCTGGATCGGGGCGACTTCGATGCCATAGTCCTGGCAGAGGCCGGTCTTGAGAGGATGGGGCTGGAGATGGATTATGCCCGGCTGGACGCTGAAAGGTTTGTTCCCTCCGCCAATCAGGGAACCATAATCGTTGTGGCCAGGAAGGGAACAGCAGCTGAACAGCATTCCCGGGCCCTGGACCATGCCCCCACCAGGACGGAGACCATGATCGAGCGGCGAATACTGGAGACGGTAGGGGGCGGCTGCGTGGTGCCCATGGCCGTGCATGCCTCGGCATCGGGCGGCAGTGCCCGGGTCCTGGCCGAGATTTTGTCCCTGGACGGCGAGAGGTTCGTCCGGCTGGATGAAAAGATATCTCTAAACGACCGGCCCCTGGACCGGGCAGAGGATATGGGGCAAAGGCTGATGAATATGGGGGGAAGAGAGCTGGTGGATGAGGCGGTGAAGAAGTTTGGCGCGCGGTAAGGTTTATCTGGTGGGAGCGGGGCCCGGCGATCCGGAGCTCATGACCCTCAAGGCCAGGAGGCTTCTGGAGCAAGCGGATGTGGTCTTGTTCGACCGGCTGCTCGATCCCAGGATGATGGAGGGAATCAGGGCTGAGAGAATCGATGTGGGCAAGAACGCCGGGCGGCATAAGCTCTCCCAGGAGGAGATCAACTCTCTCCTCATCGAGAAAGCCGAATCGGGGGCCATGGTGGTCAGACTGAAAGGGGGAGATCCCTATCTCTTTGGCCGGGGCGGCGAGGAGGGCCTGGCATTGCAGGAGAGGGGCATATTTTTTGAGGTGGTTCCAGGCGTGACCTCCTCCATAGCCGCTCCTGCTCTGGCGGGAATTCCTGTGACCCATCGAGGGGTGGCCTCATCTCTGACCATAGTCACCGGCCATGAGGAGCCGGGCAAGGAGGCTCCACTGGACTGGAAGGCCATCGCCGGCCTGGGGGGAACCCTGGTGGTGCTCATGGGCGTCTCCCGCCTAAAGCAGAATGCTGTCGCCCTTATAGCAGCAGGAAAACCGGCGGATACCCCGGCGGCCATGGTGGAGAAGGGTGGCTGGAAGGGGCAGAGGCTGATCACCGCCACCCTGGGAACCATAGCGGAGAAGGCGGCAGCAAGCCGGATAGAGTCTCCGGCCATACTGGTGGTGGGGGATGTGGTGCGTCTATCGGAAAAGCTCGGCAAGAAGCGGATCGCCATCCTCCGGCCTGCCCACCAGCAGGCCGAGTCGGCTGCCCTGGCGGAGGAGTATGGCTTCTCTCCTATAGCTGCTCCGGCCATATCCCTGGAGGAGAAGCCCCTGCCCGCCGACCTTTTCGGACGCATCGCCAATGTGCAGTGTGTGGCCTTCACCAGCGCCAATGGGGTCAAGATAGCCCTGAAGGTCCCCGGCCTTCTGGCGGAGCTGGAGGGAAAGAGCATTGTGGCCATCGGCCCCAAGACCAGGCAGGCCTTGGAGGAGAGGGATCTAGATGCCCTGGTACCGGAGGAGTACAGCTCGGCGGGCCTGGAGAGGATGCTGCGGGGAAGATGCAGCAGCATCTTATTTTTGCGCAGCGCCCAGGGAAGCCAGTATCTCTCCCAGGGGCTCAAAGAGGCGGGGCTTTTTGTAGACGACATACCCCTCTACGACACCATTCCCTCAGGCGATCCCCGGCTGGATGAGATGATCATGATGATTCAAAGCGTGGACATATTCGCCTTCACCAGCTCCTCTACCGCCCGCTTTCTGGTAGAGCGGGCGGAGGCCCTGAGCCGCAAGGAAGAGCTATACCAGGCTCTGGAGGAGGGAATTGTAGCCGCTATTGGCATTCCCACCGCCCAGGAGCTGGAGCGGCTGGGGATAAGGGTGGATGTTATGCCGGAGAGCTTCACCTTCCAGGCCATGCTCGCCCTTTTAAAGGAGAGGTCGGAGCGATGATAATATTCTCCAAAGCCCTGGCAGACCAGGCCACGGTATGGGAGGCACTTCGAGCCTCGCAGAATTGCCAGAATCTGCCCCCGGATCTTCTGCGCTTCTCCGCTCAGAAGAGGCCGGTGGTGATGTGGAATCTGACAGAGCAATGCAATCTCTCCTGCCAGCACTGCTACATGGATGCTCAAAAGAAGGGGAGAGAGGAGCTGACCCTGGAAGAAGGCATATCTCTGGTGGACCAGCTCGCTGAGCTGAAGGTGCCCATAGTGATATTCACCGGCGGCGAGCCCCTTCTAAGCCGCAACTTCTATGCCCTGGCCTTCCATGCCCGGGAGGTTGGCCTGCGGGCGGTTATATCCACCAATGGAACCCTGATCACCCCCCAGGTAGCCCGGCTGCTGTCCGAAGCCAAAATCGGTTATGTGGGGGTAAGCCTGGACTCCGTCGATCCGGAAAGGCACGACGCCTTCCGGGGGGCTATTGGCGCTCATGCCCGGGCCCTGCAGGGCCTGCGAAATGCCCGGGATGCCGGCCTGAAGACGGGCCTGCGCATCACCCTGACAAAAGACAACTGGCAGGACGTCCCCGCTCTGCTCAGCCTGGCTCTGGAAGAGTCCATTCCCCGCTTCTGCCTCTACCACCTGGTTCCCACCGGCCGGGGGGCAGGCATAGCCGATCGCGATGTCACCGCAGAGCAGAGGCGCAGCGTCATCCGCTTTCTGGCGGAGGCGGCTGAGGAGCTCAGGGGCCAGAACATAGAGATACTGACTACGGACTCGCCCATGGACGGTGCCTTCCTCATGGAGATCTTGAAGGATGATCCCAGAAGGGAGGAGGTGCGAAAGCTGCTGACCAATGCCGGCGGCTGCTCCACGGGGGTGAAGGTGGCCAACATCAACTATAGAGGCGATGTTCATCCCTGCCACTTCATGCCCCAGGTGGTGGTGGGAAATGTCCGGGAGCGCTCCTTCCGGGATATCTGGATCGACAATCCATCCCCCGAGCTGCTGGCACTAAGGGAGATCAGGTCCAGCCTCACCGGTGCCTGCGGCAGCTGCGAGTATCTGGACCTGTGCGGGGGATGCCGCCAGAAGGCCTTTTACTATCGCGGAGATTTAAAGGCGGAAGATCCGACCTGCATATTGCAGACAGAGGCTCCTTAGCAACCTTTTTCCATCCACAACCATAGGGCGTTCATCCGGATCGATGGCAGAGGGCAAAGACCTTGAGAAAGAGAGCAGGTACAGATCATCCTCTGCAGAAATCCTTATTTTTAGTGATTACATAAATAATATAAAACATTGCTAGATAAGGAGAAAGATTAATAACTGATAATGCTTATCATTATTTGGAGCGTGAAAAAAATGACCCATCACGAGGAGAAGAAGGAAAAGGCTGAAGAAAAGGAAGCAAAGGTCGAACCCATCAAGCCCGGTGACAAGAGGGGCGGCAAGAAGAAGGGGCTTCTCGACACCTGCCAGTAAGCATATTTTTATTTTTTATATTTATATTTACGATATTTTCATATTCGCTTTTGACTGAGGCGAGTCCGCTATCTGTATCTCCTGAGATTCTGTCTATGGTCTGAATATGCAATCCGGACTGAGACAAAAAAAAAGGGTTTTCCATATCACAAATACGCCAGATCCTCTAAAGGCATAATCAAAGGCTCTCTGAATACAATAAATCATGCCAAGAGCTTTGACGTCTCCTTTCAGCAAATAGATTTTCTGTATGTTTTTTTATGAATTTTTCCTATGCAGTATGATATGAATGATTATGATCAATTCTCAAAAATAACTAAGTAAAGGCCGACCATAATTGATTATCAGGTGATAGGAAGATGAAAGCCGTTGGTTGGACCACCTGGCAGAGATATATGCCTTCGACAAAGCTGCAGAGCAGAACAGGAACTGCCGCACTATGCCTCAAGCCCTGGGATCATATTCTGCCGGAAGAGGGGGTGCAGGAGAGACTGGCCGGTGAGAGAATGTTTTGGAGGTCCTGGGAGAAATATATCCCTCTGGAAAAGGAAGAGCCTCTGCTGGCCCGGTTGAATATAGAAAGGGCGGAAAGAGCTTTGATTTAACTCCGATTATTTTTTTGTCTTAGCGGATGCAGTATCGGATCTATCCTAGAGTCTGTCTCCTGGGAGGACCTCAAATCCAGGTGCGGCCAGGAGATAAGGAGATCTCCTTATGCAATCAGACTTTATAATTAATGCCAGAATTTCAAGACCGGATTGAAGCAACTGATTGCCGGTTCACGAAATCTCAAGCTGTCCACAATCTCCCGAAAAGATCTCATGGCCCTCTGCCAAGAGGCAGCATTCCTCTCTGGCATATTATGTCATGGATGCCCATCACCATGAGGCCGAGGCCATACTGGATGCCTTGATCACAGTAAGCAAGTAGCCTTGTCAAGAGCGGGAATCAGTCATTCTTGATTCCCTGCTCCAATAGCTGGATCAGTTCCCCGATATCATATCGAGAGATCAGATCCAAGAGCCGATCAAGATGCTGGTAGCAGCTTCTTGCCTGGCTGACCCTCTCGGTTGTCTGATCGGATGGGCTGGTATATGACTTGAGATCCTCCTCGGTCCGGTTTATGGCGGCAATGACCAGCTGTATCTCCTGCCTCATATTGATTATCATCTCTTTTTTCAGAGAATCAGGATCGGAAACAGCAAGATAATAATATCTCTTGTCCCCCGGCACTATCACCCTCTTGGCCAGGCCCTGCCGCTCCAGTGTGCTCATATTGGCGCTGACTGTGGACTTGCTGTATCCCGTCTCCTCCACCAGTTCATCCATGGATACCGGCCCCTCGGCCAGAATTAGTGCGCCACGAAGAACTCCCACGGCATCAGAGCAGCCGGAGCTATTGGCTACCTTGACGCAGGCATCGACCATATGCCTTTTTAAGATCTCCCTCTCCTCTTGCTGCATCGCTATTTATTGAGACCATAACTTTTAATTACTTTTCGCATGTTGCGGACGTTTGGCAATTTCAGAACAGAGAGGTTTTAAGCAAATGAATCAGACGGAGAGGCTGGGCCGTTGGATTGCAGAAAATCCCTTCTTGATCCTGGCCGGAGCGCTGCTTTTGACCATGGCCTCCTTTCATTACGCTCAGCAGATCGAGATGCAAGGCATGACCACGGAGAGCATGGTGGGCAAGGACTCTCCCCTCTACCAGCTTTATGACCACCTTTACGCCGAGAAGTTTGCCACCGAGTCCATAGCATTGATCATCGAATCAGATGATATCACCAAACCGGAGATATTGAGGGCCATGGATCGGCTTTCCCAAAAGATGCGCCAGGTTCCCGATGTTCTGGCGGTGACCAGCATTGCCGATATCGTTCTGGAGGCAGAGGAAAAGGACAGCGGCGTGGCCATGATACCGGATCAGAAGGAGAGGGTGGACTGGCTCCTCTCTTCTGCTGCCAGTCAGCCGGTGCTATCGGCCATGATGCCGGACAAAAAGCATACTCTGCTCTCCATTGATCTGCCGGTGACNNGATGGCCGAGTTTCCTCCCGATGTGGTGGTCACGGTAACCGGCGAGCCGGCGCTGATGCAGTCCATCACCGATGAGATGGCCAAGAGCAACGGCCCCATACTGCTCCTGGCCGGACTGCTCATGGTTGTGGCTTTGCTCATAACCTTCAGCCATGTAAAGTGGTCCCTTCTCCCCATTGCCATCGTCTTTCTGGGAATATTCTGGACCTTTGGAGCTATGGGACTATTGCATATACCCTTCACCATGATCTCCATGTCCGCCTTTCCGGTGATGATAGGCATTGGGATAGATTATGCCATTCAGTTTCATAACCGAATCGATGAGGAGTTCAAAAAAGGCAGCTCTCCCGAGGCAGCGGTGATAGAGACGGTCGGCCATATCTCTCTGCCGGTGATGATCGCATTGATCATTACTGCTATGGGATTTGTATCCCTGCTCACCTCATCCGTGCCCCTGACCAGGGACTTCGGCCTGCTCTGCCTGGTGGGCCTCTTTCTCTGCTATCTCTCCGCTCTTTTTGTAGGCGTGACCCTGCTCTATATCATTGAGAGAAGGCGTCTATCCGGTGCGCCATCCAAATCGCAGGATGCGTCAGGCGATCTGCCAAAGGACACCGCCATCGGTGGGATCATCGAGAGAGTCTCAGAGATCTGCATAGAGAGATGGCATCTGGTGCTGGCAGCCGCCCTCTTTCTCTCCCTGGCCGGCATCTATGCCGACACCCTGGTCCAGGTAGACACCGACTTCAAGAATTATGTGCCCCAGGACCTTCCTCCCCTGGTTGATTTCATTCATCTGAGCGACATATTCGGGGGCACAGATACTCTGGACCTCATCGTTCAGGCCGATGACATCACCGATCCAAACACCATGCACTGGATGGATGATTTTTGCATTTACCTCCAGAATTCACGAGATCAGGTGCGGGGCTACGAATGCATCTCGTCCACCATCAAGCAGGCCAGCGGGGGAGATATTCCCTGGGACCAGACAGAGATCAGAGCACTGATAGACGCCCTTCCTGCCTCCATGGTATCCCGGCAACTAGATGGCCAGGATACAGCATTGATCAAGCTGAATGTGGGAAAGGAGCTGACCAACCTCGGTGCTGAGGGCACAGACCGGCTGATAAAGGAGATAGACAAGGATATCGCCTGGCACCCGCCACCCCCCGGGATCTCGGTGCGGGAGACGGGGGATGCAGTGGTCATGACCACCCTCATCACTGCTCTGACCACAGGCAGAACGGAGATGACCCTCTTAGGACTGGTGCTGATATTCTGCGTATTGCTCTTGATCTACCGAGATCTGATAAAGGCTCTGCTTCCTGTGCTGCCTATGCTGGTGGTGATCGGCTGGATGGGAGGAGTGATGTATATTGCGGATATGAAATATACGCCTCTCACTGCAACCCTGGGCGCTCTGATCCTGGGAGTGGGATCGGAGTACGCCATACTGATGATGGAGCGATTTTATGAGGAGCTGGCCCGAATGGGAGAGCCCCTGGAGGCCCTCAAGATCACCGCCCGGCGCATAGGCTCGGCACTCATGGCCTCTGGCCTCACCACCGTATTTGGATTTGCCGCCCTGATCTCCTCTCCCTTTCTTATCACCAACAATTTCGGGAGCGTCACCGTCCTGGCCATAATATTCGCACTTCTCACCACATTTACCGTCTTCATAGTGCTGATGTACCGCATGGAGACCCGCCGCTCGGTTGTGGAAAATGCCAAATATGAGCTGAAAAAAGCCCTCCGGCTGATGGCAAAAGCAGGGTGACGGAGGGGATCTGTTGCGAGATTATTCAAATCTTTTCAGATCTCACTGAATGAGCGCCTATGGCGGATGTGCTGAGGTACAACAAGGAGATTGTGCTTGGCTGATACTCATTTTAATATATTTTTTATTGAAAGTGAAAGTATTCTGCCCGATAAATTCCTGCTCCGATAAGGCGGCGCTTATGCATTGATCACCGCGATCTTTATTATTAAAGCAGATAAACAATTTGCCATGCAGCCCACTGGCCGAATATTCATGGAGATGACCAGATACAAGCACCTAGCCAAGGCCGATCAGTTCCGGGGAATGCCGGCCCCCCCTCTGGAAGAGCCTGCTCCTGAAGAGGGGAAATTCATCTCTTTGCCCCCGCCCACCCAACTATCAGTGCCGCCACTGGAGATGCGCTCAGCCATAGAGTCCCGCCGATCGGTCCGCCGCTATTCGGAGAATTTTCTAAGCATTGAGGAGCTCTCTTATCTGCTCTGGTGCACCCAGGGCATAAAAGAGAGCCATGAGCCGTATGCTACCTTTCGCACTGTCCCCTCCGCCGGTGGACGCCACGCCTTTGAGACCTACCTGCAGATCAACCGGGTAAGCGGCCTGGAGCCGGGATTGTATCGCTATCTGGCCTTCTCCCATCGCCTTCTGCTCATAGACCCGGATCCGGGCATGGCTGAGTGCCTGGCAGACGCCTGCCTGAGGCAGGCCATGGTCAAAGACTCGGCGGTGTTCTTCATCTGGTCCTGCGACATCTATCGCATGGCCTGGAGGTACAGCGAGAGGGCTTACCGGCTGGTTCACCTCGACGCTGGTCATGTCTGCCAGAACCTCTACCTGGCGGCAGAGCAGATCGGATGCGGCGCATGCGCCATAGGAGCCTTCGATGATGAGATCATGGCCGGGCTGCTGGGAATAGATGGCATCGAGCAGTTCGTCATTTATTGCGCCACTGTGGGAAAGAAGTAGTGAGAGCCCTATTAATTGAGATCCAGAATAAATGAATCTAAACCAAGAGGCCATTTCCTTCTCCCTGGATTCGTCTCCAGGCCTGAACTCCGCCATAGACAAGCTTGTCTGCCTGCTCGGGCAGCAGGTTGAGCTGCTGGGACTGGGAGAGGCGCTTCATGGGGGAGAAGAGATACTGGAGCTGCGCAATCGCCTCTTCCAGCGGCTGGTGGAGAGGCACGGCTACAGCGCTATTGCCCTGGAGAGCAGCTTTACCCGAGGGCATCTGGCTAATGAGTATGTGGCTGGCCATGGTCCTTCTTCCTACGAAGCAGTGCAGGAGGCCGGCTTCAGTCACGGATTTGGCAGCCTAGACGCCAATAGAGAGCTGGTGGAGTGGATGAGAGGATACAATGCAGATCCCTCTCATTCCATCAAGCTTCATTTCTACGGCTTTGACGCTCCCACGGAGATGAGCTATGCCGACAGCCCGGGCCGGGTTCTGTATTTTGTCTTGGACTGGTTTTCCGCTCTCGATAATGCCCGGGGGAATGAGTATCGAGAGCGAATGAAGCCGCTCATTGGCAGAGACAGCGATTGGGAAGACCCTGCAACTTTATTTGATCCGGCCAAGTCGATCGGCATCTCACCGGCGGCAAGGCAGCTGCGCATAGAGGTGGAGGATCTGATAGCCGAACTGGAAGTGCGCCGTCCGGAATTGATCGCAGGAAGCAGCAAAGATCTATACTGCGAGGCGGTCCATTATGCTCGATTGGCCCGTTGGCTTCTGGCCTACCACGCCGTTATGGCGGACATGTCGAGCCAGCGGACCAGCAGGCTTCTTGGCATTCGTGATGCCTGCATGGCTGAGAATCTGGCCTACATTTTATCATGCGAGCATGGGCGGGGCAGGACTCTGGCATTTGCCCACAACAGCCATCTGAAGAAGGGAAGAATGCAGTGGCAGTTCGGCGATGAGCTGTTCACCTGGTGGCCGGCCGGATCACATTTGAAAGAGATCTTGGGGTCGCACTATGCCGTCATCGGCTCCGCCGTGGGCGTTTCGGATGAAAACGGCATAGGCTGGCCAGAAGCGGGCAGCCTGGAGGCCCTGCTCACGGCCATTCCCGGGCCGGGCCGCTTTATCTTCACAAGGAGGGTGCAGGAGCTTTCTGCGGCGCAGGCAGCTGCCATTCCGGTCCGATCTGTCAGCCTGAAAAATCCCACCTATTTTCCGCTGACGGCTGATAGCCTGACCGATTTCGACTGGCTGATGGCTCTGGACAGAGTGGGATACAGCCGGGGCGGCCCCAGGCTGGATAAATGATATGACAATTCATGTGTCATCGGTTAAGCCCACCATTCCTCAGTGAAGTGCCTCCTGCTCACATGGGGATCAAGTGCCTCACTCATGCTAATTTTAAATGATGTAATCAAGGATGTATCTAATCCGAGAAACTGCAAAACAGCATTCAATATCCTCCTTGCACTCTCTGAGTAGATGTTGCTCCATCTTAGTTGGGTAAACCGCACCATATTTGGCTTTAGATTGAGTCTACGTATCATTGTATAAATTCTTCTGCTTATAAGCAGTGTGAGTATAGCGATCCAGATAAAGGCTTCAATCACTTGCGGATTGGTCGTAGGAACCACATCTAGCGCGTACTTGCTCTTGAGTTCCTTGAATAATATCTCAATTTCCCATCGGGCGCCGTATAGCCTTGCAACTTCTTGAGGCTCTAACAAATCTTGAGAAAGATTAGTAATGTATAGATGGTACCTATCCTCATCCTCGTTGTATACTGCAACCAGCCTGAACCTCTCATTATCCTTTTTCTCCTTACCACGGTAGGCTCGTCTATTGAATGCCACCACTACATCTACATCCAGCACTTGTCTTTTCAAATCCTTCAAGATATCTTGCAGATGCTTATCCCGTATGTCAATGCTCCTTCCTCGATAATTTCGATTGGCTTCAAGGAATAGATAAAAGTACAGTACCAGCTTCGCCACAATCACCAACGAGCCTCTGTATTGGTCAGCCAGCTCCTTGAAAATATCTTTATCATTAGAGAAAGATGTATTAGGAGTGTCAAGAGATTTTTGGATGAGAAAATGCTTAAAGAGATGGTCAATGAAGGGTGTATTATGACCCAATACAAATTTAGAGAAGCTGCCGAGGAGGACGTCCCGAAAATTATAAATTTGCTTAATGAGACCATTGTGGAGGTATACGGTCGGATTTTATCTGAGGATAGGTTGGAGCCCTGGATAGAAGGCGACCAGCTTAGCAGCGATGTCAACAGCTCATGGCAAAACATGATCGTAGCTGAAAAAGTAGGCGAGATTGTGGCTGTTGCTGCGAGATTTAATGAAATGGTGGGCCTTATTTGGGTTCATCCAGTCCACCAGAGAGAGGGCATAGGAAGCGTTCTGCTGGATATTGTTGAGAAGGATATAAAGAATTCAGGTTACGAGACGGCAAAGCTGGCATGCTTCAGCGATAATATCAGGGCTTTAAAATTTTACCTGGACAAAGGCTGGAAGATCCTCTGCGAAGAGAAAGATGAAGAGTCAGGTGTCCTAAAGATGGTGATGACGAAGACGCTAATGAGTGAGATCAGGCGCTGATGAGAGAAAGACCTGCTATGCGGCTTGTGCACTCTAGTTCTTCACTCTCCTGATTGTACTCATCAGTTCTATCAGTACTTCAAAGCTGGTATTCATACAAGATGACGATCCGAGATTCACGTTGATATACGAGTCCGTTGTATTGTCATAGAACATGTGAGTACCCCATATGCCTATGTGGCCAGTGATGCGAGAAAGACTGCTGAGCATCGGAGAGAGATCCTGGAAATCAACTTCCATCATCCCCATGCCGTAATTTATTCCTGGCCTGAACTGGTTAGTAAAAGTCTCCATTTGCCCCAGAAGAGCAGGGCTGATAAGCTTGCCGTTTCTCAGTGCCATATGAAATTTCAGAAGGTCTGCCGGAGTTGAGACGATCCCGCCACCTGCCCAATCAGAACTGAGCGAATTGAATTTACTGATCTCTCTATCATTCAGCCATATCCTTTGGATAGGCTTTTTCGGCTGATTGGCGGGTTCGGAACGGAACATGAGATATGAGTCGTTCATATGCAAAGGTGTGAAGAACTCGTCATGTAGATTTGCATGGAAAGGTTTGGATGTCACGTTCTCGATGATTTTTCCGAGCAGAACATAACCAGTGTCGGAGTAGTGGAAAATATCTCCTGGCTTACCAACGGCACGCTGATTATCCCCTGAGAAATTTAATAGCATCTCCGGGGTCCAATAGGTGTCAGGATTGTCCAGGATTAACTTAAAGAATGGTGGACCGGTGATAACAGGATCTTCAGCAAAATCGGCGACTCCCGACGTGTGGGTCAACAGCTCCCTTACAGTAACTTGTTCTGTGTAGTCTTTGCCTTCAAAGACGAAGAGGTCCTCTAAAGAGATGTCCGGCAGATAATTGACAATTGGGTCGTCAAGAGAGATCTCTCCTTTCTCAGCGAGCATGCATAATAGAGTAGCCGTGAATACTTTCCCAATACTGGCAATTTGGAATGGATTCTCTTTTCCATTCAGTGGATATTCATAAGAAATGCCCAGCTCATCAGAATGCAGCAAGACCTGTAGATTTGATTTGCCTTGGATTTGTTTCTCGATTCCATTCAAGTACTGGTCCAGATGCTCTTGGACATCCAATTTGGCCTTCGAGTCAACTCCTCGTTGGCTGATCATATTCCATGCTTCATCCATAATTTCCGATGTTATCTGCCCGGATTCATCCATGATTTCAAATGGCAGTGCTACCAGAACGGCTAAAGTGATTAAACCTGCTAGGCAAACTAATCTATTCACATCAATGCTCCTTAAGCCCCCTTGCCTTTATCCTCGCTTGAGCACCAAGCTGACAGAATCTTCCTAATTTAATTGACCGTTCAGTGCTCGATCATCCTAAGATACCTTTAACCTTTCGCTCAGGATTCTGAAAGCAATATCTCTGATGGAAAAACATTTTTTTAGATGTCCCGCATCATCCTCTCTGACCGTGGTTCCTTTCTCGGCAAGTCCGGCGAGCAGTTCCACATCATCAGGAAGGATTGGCCGGATGTGCTCGTCCCCGCCCGGAAGGTCCAGCAGATACTGGTGCTGGGCAAAGGCATCCGTCCCCTCCGATGCTGTTGAGATTGCCGACCAGCTCGGAGTTGAGATTATCTTCGCCAGCTACTACGGTCGCCCACTGGCTTGCCTCATCCCGGCCATCCTCGGGGGCACAGTCAAAACCCACCGGGAGCAGTAAAAGGCATACGACGACTCCCGCAGCAGCCACCTGGCCAGGTCTCATACCAAGTTGAAGAACCAGTCTTCTTTGCTAAAGTCCTTCGCCAAGAAGTGGAACGGCAGCGACAGAGCTGAGCTGTGGCAGTAGTTCCGGGATAGCTCCGCCGAGATAGATGCCCTCATCCCCCGGCTTGACTGATAGAAGGCCTGGAAGAGGAGGTTTGGGATCGGATCATGGGGCTGGAGGATTCGGACGCTGAGATCTATTGGCGAACCTGGGCCAATCTCATACCTGAAGAGTGGAGTTTTCCTGGCCGGGACTAACGGCGGCAAAGGATCATCAACTCCCTTCTCAACTTCGGCTATTACGTCCTGGAGCAGGAGGTCTGGGCGGCCACCCTCTACGCTGGCTTCGATCCTTCCGCCGGATTCCTCCACGCCTATCGACCTGGGCAATCACATTCGCTCCGCGCACAGATTGATTTCATATCCCAAGAGCCGGCCATATCCTATTATGGAAATTGAACTGCATCCAGCGGTCTCCCTGGTTGAAGAAACATTCAATGTCCTTGTTGCCCCTGTGGAGATGCTAGTCGATGCGCTCAACAGTCATCTTAACCTGCAACGCTATAAAGTCCTCTTCGTTGGCGGCAACTACTCGCGCATCCTTAGCAAGCTAGATCGAAATTTCACTGAACTGGATGTGCGTCGGGCCTTTACTAGCTTTCAGCTCATGACGATTTTAGACGAAAATCACCATAGCTTCCTGATCGTTGAACATGATCCGATGCTTTATGAGGACGCCGAACACATGGTCGAATATGTGGCCCAGCATCTTCGACAGACCTCCAGGGAAGCGACCGTCCTGCTCTACGCACCTGCGCTGGATCCCCATTTGGAGAAGATGACTGAGCTGGCTGAACGGGTGTTCTGTTTCTATGAGATGCCAAAAGCAACTGCAAAGGGGCGGACAAAAGCTGATCCTAAGATGTCAAGATCCCAGGCCACGCTGGAGGCATACTCATGAGACTACCATGGAGAGAAGAAGTTCGGCAGATCCATCCCACATCACCTGTTAATATCAAAGCCCAGGAATTGGACACCGCCAAGGAAATCCTAGCCGAGATATTCCATATCCGGCCGGTAGATGTGGAGGAAATAATACGGAAGCGGCTAGAGGATAGATGCAGGCAAGAGGGGCGCGAGGATGGACTGTGGCCAGCAACATTCTGTCTGGGTAAATAGTGATGGGACGAAGCTTTGAGAACATGCGCATGGGTGTCAAGGATGTCTCTGCCAGGTGGCTCAAGGCCAGCAAGGCATTGAAGAAAGAATATCAGGTTAACGGGCAAAAGCTTGCAGAGATGGCCAGAAATCACACAAGTGAGGCGTTCTACGCCCTGGATGATCCTCTCGAGGCAGCGGTGTTTTCTGTCCTGGTTGAGATTATGAAGGAGCTATCTGACAGAGAGATTGGCTAGCTTTTTAACTGATCGTTAGATTATCCAAAATAAAATGGTCCTCCCAATAGCGAGCGAAGGATCTTCCTCGTAGTATGCCTCAGCCTCTTCCTGTTTTCGATCTCCCATACATAGACCTTACACTGACAGCAGATCTGCCGAGTTCAATTTCAGCCCTAGGGAGAGGGATTACAGAATCCTTAATCAACCAAACAGCGTCAGCAACGAGATTCTTCTATAGGCCCACAGCTACCCTTTTTAGTAGAGACCTTTTATCTAAAGCTCACAAACGAGGGTCGATGGTCGAGAGAATACCTCTTTAGGTTAATTCTCGATCTGAGCCCTCAACATGGCATAGAGCAGCTCTGCGGTTACTCAACGCTTAATATAAGCATTCAATCCGAGGGTAATCGGCTTATCCTCAATTTTAGCATCAGTAACGATATTCCCATGTGTACTTGCAACAACAAGAGTTTTGCCGGATGATGATGGGGTTGGTTTCTCTAAGTCAATTTCTATGAAGAGTTTGTTATCCTTGATTTCTACTTTCAGAGCCATACAATTTCTCCTAGTAGCCATCTTTTAGATATGCTAATCTATTACCTTTTCCCTGGACATGGTGTCAGACTTATATGGCCATTCTCTTTTGGACTTTTTTTGCTGCTACTTTCTGCATTTATCTATCATTATGCAGGGCAAGTAGGATCAATAGAGGAAGGCGTTAAAATAAGCGCAAAGATCCTTGTCGCAACTACGCAAGTTGGAAATACGACGAAAGTGGCTAGCTTAACTGGTTTTTGCGAATGGTGGAGTATAATAGAGAGATTCTTAGGATGGCTTGTGATGACAACATCTGTGGTTGTGTTAGCGAAGAAGACGCTTAGATAATATTAGGCTGGCTGGAAAAAACTAGAAGGTTTTGATCGACGAATTACGAGTACAGAAATCTTGGCACCTTCGCCTGTAGGAAAAAACTAAATCCCCAGCTGAGGCACATAGGCCATATAGCTCTTCCTGACATCTTCTGCATCAATGTGGTAGTAAATATCTATCGATTCCTTCATCGCATCTCCCCGGATCCACTTCACATGATCCCGGCTCATCCCGGCCCGCAACAAGTGAGTGACCAGCCAGTGCCTGCAGCAATGCGGTGTGAAGCGATCCGCCAGTCTCTCCGAGGCGTAATTATGCAGCCCTACTCGAGCGGCATGTTTCTTTGTGAGGTCCTCAATTTCTTTCGTGCTAATCCTCCGTTTCCAGGTGCTGATGAACAGCGGTGATTCTTTGCTTGCATCCTGCCGGCTGGCCAGCCAGGAATGAAGCATCCGTGTCGTCTCGTGATCGAAAAAGAGCTGCCTGTTGCTGCGCTTCGCGGTGGGCTTCACGACCAGAGACATGTCCTGCAGGTCCAGATCTCCCACATCCAGACTGCAGAGCTCGCCCAGCCTCATGCCTGTCTTGAAGAGCAACGTAAGAAAAGCCTTGTCCCGGCTATGCAATACGGAATTAATGAGCATAGCTGCCTGGTCGATGGATATGAGCTGCCGCGGTTCAGAGCCATTGTCCTTGTATTGCTTGAGATACCGTCGCCTGAAGGGCATAATGGGATTTGCCTCCATCAGGTCCTCGTCAACCATAAACGCGTAAAATGCCGATAAGGATGAGAAGACTTTCCGCTGGCTCGAGATTTTTAAACCGCGGTCTCTAATGACCTGCAAGTAGGCCTTTAGATCTTCCTTCCCCACTTGGCGGGGATCCTTGCCCCGGGCTTCCAGAAAGCTGCAAAAATTGCTGGCATAACCGTAATAAGATCCATAGCCATCAATATTCCGCAGGTGGCAGTCCGCTTTGAAATCATCCAGGAGAGTCACAGCCACCGCCACCCATGGGGGGATTCTCGGATCAAGCCGAACCTTTTGAGCTCCTCAAGCTGGTTTGAGACGAGCTTAACTGCCCGACTGTCTCGAGGATCTATGCCCAGGCTGCCTAAGATCTCCTGGGAGTCCAGGACTTTGCCTCTTTTGAGCATATCAACCAGGGCTCTATCATAGCTGTGCATCCCAGGTGCGTCAACCTGCTCAAATCCTGCAAACCGCTGCTTGTAGACCTCCGTCTGCATGATCTCCAGGTTCGCTTTAAGCAGGTTCACTTCCTGCTCCAGCTTGCGATTAAGGGTCTTGAGGTCCGAGTTCTCCCTGACGAGGTCCGGCCGCGCTGCCTCCTCAGCCGGACGACGGGCTTTCTCGACCATCTCAAATATGTATTCAGAAATTGTAGCCCCGCCCTGAGCTGCTTCCTTCTGCCAGGCTGTAAGGATCTCTCCGGCTGGAAGATAGACTGTAGCAGTTCTGCCTCGAAACTCTTTCCTTGCCATGGCAATAATAGAGGCGCTCATACTATTTAAAGATGTACTGTACTATATTCAGTTCCCTTCAATGATGAGAGGATTAGCGTTGCTTTTCAGTCTGGAAACAAAGTATCCACCATTTTCCTTGATACGGGTGAACATCTGATACTTGTAGAATCCGAGATCGATAAGCAGAATGCGGTCTTTTATCCAGGGTCCTATCTTAAGAGTCTTCAGCTCATTAGTGTTTTCGGCGAACAATGCTACGCTTTTCGGACTGCTGGCTATGGCGCTGGTCAAGACAGCAACCTTAACGCCTGCCGCCACTTTGCGCGATCTAGTAGCAGGCCAGATCTTGGCCAACTTCTCATGTAGCCGAACGATAGTACTGTCCTGGATCAGGACGTCTTCGAAGGGTGACAGGCGTTCACTGAGCGTTCTACTAGGCTCTTGAGCCAGGTATTCCAGACCCCTGGCCACACATTCTCGCAGAAAGGCGACAAGCTCTGGAGTAAAGCGATAATACCAGCTGCTATCGCTCAAAATTCTGTTGGACGCGGTCTCATAGTTGCGTTTCAGACCCGCAAGAGTTCGCTGAAGAAAAGTTCCATAGCCTATAGCTAAGACCCAAAAAATTATCACTGGATCTATCTTGCGTTCGCGCTTTATCAAACCTGTCTCTTTTGCCTTATTCCTTAGCCATTCTGAT
>MTKX01007178.1_pt2 | contig 17518 bp, 15 predicted proteins | sample 1042771 | NCBI WGS metagenome assembly MTKX01 (sample SAMN06212183, study PRJNA360534) | anaerobic digester metagenome | biome: Wastewater treatment plant; material: sludge; isolation source: anaerobic digester fed with sludge from wastewater treatment plant | place: Denmark: WWTP Randers ... | reverse complement strand
TCATAATTCAAATCCTGATCGGGTTATTGCTGTTGGGTATGAAGATGAATTTTCTATGGATCAAACACAATCCGGGACTTGGACATCTTATAGTGGTCAAGACCAACACTCGTTGGTCATCGATTCACTCTCCCAACTTTTCATAGACTCAATAAATAATGATTTCCGCCTTAATGGCGATAGTTTGGCTATTGATAACGGAACAAACCAAGGAGCACCCGGGGTTGATTTTGATGAGAACTCTCGTCCACAAGGAACCGGAATAGATATTGGCGCTTATGAATATTATTAGGATAGACCCTCATGCCACTTGTGTGGCACCAGATGAGATGAAAACTCAAGATTCAACATGCCATAGCAGGTCGCTACATTAAAATTAAATTATTGGGGCATGATTTTTCATGTCCATTCTTATTCCGTCATTGCGAGGAACGAAGTGACGTGGCAATCTCATCCATCCAATCGGTCATTCTGAGGAGCGTATTATGCGACGTGAGAATCTCATCCTTTAAATTTTTATATGGAAAGAAATATTAAAGATGAGATCCTCACGCGGAAAAGCACCGCTCAGGATGACGGTGGCGGTGTCAGATGAGATCCTCACACCCTCACAAATCGAGGGCTCAGGATGACGGATTAAAGGCACCCTCCCCGCCNNTATTCACATTCCTAAATTTTCAGGATAAATATTTAAATAAAAAATGAACCCAACTAAAACTATATGAATCGCGTAAATATAGCATGAATGATAGAACTAATGATCAACAGTTAACCATTAAAAGGGGAAATAGTGGTAATTCCCGTGCTTTTTCCCAATTGATTATCATTTCAGCCCCACTTTTTTTCCCGGTTTTATTGGGTCCCCATCTTGATAATTTTATGGAAAATGCATATCAAAAATCTGGTAATTTATTCAGTCACCAGCACACCTGGTTTATAGAAACTCAGGGTAAAATTACTGGGATGCTTCTCGGTTATGCCGGAGATGTAAAAAGGAATGAAGGATTACCAACCGGCTTATTATTTTTCAAACACTTTATAAAATATGGGTTTTTCCAAAAGATTATTTTTCTTTTGAAATCACAGAATTTTTTCCCAAAAGTCAAAAGAGACGATTTCTATATCAGTAATTTTGCCGTATTTCCTGAATACCAGAACCGCGGTACTGGAACCTGTCTCCTTAAATTTGCCGAGTCCAGAGCTTTAAACAATGGATACACAAGCATGGTTTTGGATGTTGAGGCTGAAAATCAAAGAGCCATTAAACTTTACCAGAAAAATGGATATGCCATGGAAAGTACCAGCCCCTCTCTTCAATTAGGGAAAAGTCATTTTCAATTTATTCGGATGAAAAAGCAACTGTTGAGATAATCTATTTACTTTCAGCCAAATTTTGAATTCCCTCACTGGTTAATCGATAAACCGTCCACTCATTGAGGGGGCTGGCACCTAAGGATTGATAAAATCCTATAGCAGGCTCATTCCAATCAAGAACGCTCCACTCCATTCTTCCACAGCCTCGTNNCGCCACAACCTCGTTCCCGAGCCAATTGAGCTATAAAACGGAAAAAACCCTTCCCATACCCTTGGTGGCGGTATTCCTTTTTGACATAGACATCCTCAATGTAGATTCCCGGTTTCCCCAAAAAGGTTGAAAAATTATAAAAGAATAACGAAAAACCAACTACTGTGTTATTCATTTCACCAATAATCACTTCGACAACCTTCTTTTGAAACAACCATTCATCGAGTAATTTCTCATCGGCAACCACCATATGAAGTAGATTTTCGTATTTGGCAAGCTCTTTAATCAACTGGAGAATAATTGGAATATCGTTTGGCGTGGCAAACCGAATAGAAAATCGACCTGATATTTCTTTTTCAACCATAGCAAACCACCTTTTTAATTCCGTTCTTTATTAGGAAACAACTTGAGCATCTCAACCATACCAAAACTTATTCTGCTGGGTAGTACCGATTAATCGCTCTCTTCTAAGGAGATCTTCCGAGAAAGAACCTAACAATATAAGCTTACAAAAATAAAATAAACCTTCCGTTAGGGGGAGAGTCAAGCATTCATATAGAATTATTTTCAAATTTTATGGAGGTCAAAGGGTTGAATATCCTTCATCGAAAGGAAATACCGATCAGCTCGAGAGACTGCTTCAGGATCTGGAGGATTTTTTACATAGAAGACGGCCATGCCCGCATTTTTGGCTGCCATTACACCCTTTACACCATCTTCGATAACCAGAGAATGTTCAGGCTTGCATCCTAATCGGCGGGCAGCCTCTAAAAATACATCCGGTTCAGGCTTGCCATGTTCCACTTCCTCCGAAGAAACATATTGAGTAAAAATCTTGTTCCATCCCTTAGCTTTAATGGATGTTTCTATAACTTCACGTGGAGATCCTGAGGCAATTGCCATCTTATAACGTCCATTAACTTTTTGGAGAAATTCCGAAACACCCGGCATAAGCTTGATATTTCCATTATATCCTTCAAGGAGAAACTTACGCAACATGGCAGCACACTCTTCTACTGTATATTGAGTAACTTTAAATAAAGAATGAGCGTCACGTGATACATCCAAAATCGTCATGCCAAGATATTTCAATAAATCCTTCCGATAAAATTCTTGACCAAGAGCTTTATAAAGCCTGGAATAAGCAACTGCCCAAATCGGTTCCGATTCGATCAATGTATCGTCTAAATCAAAAATAATACATTCAATATCGGTCATTTTAAAAGTCACTTCCTGCTTTTAGGTATTGACTGACTTTAGAATTTATTTTCATATTAGTTTTATAAGAACCAAATGAAACGCTATATTATACCATTATCCATTATAATTTGAACTTGGTGGAAAACCTAAGGATAACTATATCTTTTACTCATCACTGTTCACTGAACGCCCACAGATGTGGTAGTATAGTTCGTTATTAAAGTCAGTTCAATAACATATGGAGTTAGGTATGTTAATAAAAAAGGTCTCTCTAAATTCCTTCCTCTTTATCCTATTTTTGTTTCTCATCAGTCGAGGAGGAATATATATCACTACCTATTTTGGATATAATCTCTTTTCTCATTATGATAACCCTCCCCAGTTTTTCTCAGAACATGGGGGTTCTAATATGGTTCTTCCTATTTTTATTAAAGACTCTTATAAACCAGTTTTGAATGACTATATTAAATTCGATAGCCCCTTTTATTTTCGTATTGCAGAAAGAGGTTATGACCAATACCGCATGGATGAGGAGCATCCCCCAGCCGACTGGCCTTTTTTCCCGCTTTATCCTCTTTTAATGAGAGGTATCCATACGGTTTTTAATTTGAATCTTCCTCTTATTGGCTTTCTGCTTTCTAACATCTTTTTTCTCGGCGCTTTATATGTAATTTTTCTGATAACCGAAGAAGCTACCGGAGAAAAAAAAGTTGCAGAGAAAACCATAATGTATCTTCTCCTTTTCCCAACATCAATTTTTTTCTCTATGGTCTATACTGAAAGCCTTTTTCTTTTTCTGTCTTCTTTGGTATTCTTATTTCTTTTTCGAAAAAAATACCATTGGTCCTTCCTTTGCGCCGCCCTATGCGCCATCACTCGAGTCCCGGGTATCGTTCTCATAGGAATCGTATTTTTTGTTCTTTTAAAAGAATCCAACTTCCGACCAATAAAAATTTCTTTTCGGTATTGGGCAAGTGCTTTTTTTTCTCTTCTTCCCTTTTTATCTTTTCTTTTTTTCATGTATCGCTTGACAGGTGACTTCCTTGCTCCTTTTCACGAAAACGCTTTAAACTGGCAACGAACTCTTTCTTACCCCTGGCAAGCTTATTTAAATTTCTTTAAAACCCAACATTTTATCGCCCTTGGTGGCTGGGACCTTACTCCGGTTAGCTTCTTTTTCGCCAATTTTTTTCTATTCATGGTTGTTCATTGCTTTTTCTCCTTAAAAAAGCGTCCGGAACTCATTTTATATGGTATTCTACTCACCCTAATATCCCTTTGCAGCATGAATACAAATTTTACCAGCTTTCTTCGGTATCAAAGCGTGGTTTTCCCGCTTTTCTTAGGCATGGGTAATCTGGGAACCAAGTACTCATGGGTCGATTATTTAATTATTCTGTTCTTCTCAATCTTTCAGGTCATTTATTCCATTGGTTTTATTAACAACTACTTCTTTGTGGTATAAGTAGATTCTTTGGCTTTTCATGTTTTCATTTTTGAAAGTAATAAAAATTTTTGATAAAACGATTTTTCTGCCTGTCAGAACACTGGTTCCTGTCTTCATCGGTTCAAGTTTCATATTATTTTTATTGTACTGAATGAGCATAAAAACCCAAGATTCAGCATTCAGCGGCATGCTTCTACCCTATTCGGACACAATAAATTGTACCCCTACATTTTATATTCTTTGATAGGGGCTTGGTTTATCATACCCGTTCTAAATCCGTCATTGCGAGGAGTCTGATCGTTTTTTGATTAGATGACGTGGCAATCTCATTTAGCCAATCTTTTTTGTCCTTTTCCAAGGATAAGCAATAAAAAAATTAAAAAATAAAGGCACCCTCCTCGTCGCAAAGCGCCACCCCTCCAAGGAGGGGAATTTTTAAATATATTCCACCATTGAGGGGGGATTCAAGGGAGGGTTGTGCATTTCTCATTTTTGTTTGATCACTTTTCACTGTTTCCGGTATTTTCAGGATAGAAATTTTTGCCAAAAAAATAATAAAGGGAATCGTTTTGGTTTTTAATATAAAAAGAAATTACGGCTTAGAGCGTGCTTCTTCAACAATCTTAATTCCCGAACTCAAGCTTACCCCAAATCGTGAAACACCCATATCATGCATTTTACAAAGTGTTTCATAATCTCTAATTCCACCAGCGGCTTTCATTTTTATTCTTCCTTGAATAGTTTTAGCCATAATTTCAACGTGTCGAATTTCTGTTGGTTTCGTTGCCCAACCAGTACCGGTTTTTATAAATTCAGCTCCACTGTTCATAACTATTTTACAGGCTTCGGTCAGCTCATCATCAGTAAGATACATAGCTTCAACAATGACTTTCAAAGGTTTTTCCGCTATTGTTTGATAAACGGCTTGAATATCCTTTGCTACTTTTCCGAACTGTTTTGATTTAAGCCACCCAATATTCATAACCATGTCAAACTCGTCACAACCAATATCATAAAGAGTTTTTGCTTGGAATATCTTCACTTCGGTTAACTCAGCTCCAGTTGGGAAGCCTATTGGTGCTCCAACCATAATATCTTCATCCTTAAAGGCTTCGACCAAAGTTTGAGAGTAACAGGGTAAAGCAAAAGCACAAATAAATTGGTATTTCTTGGTCTTTTCAATTAAATATTGAATATCGGCTTCAGTATTCACTGACTGTAACAAACTAACGTCAATCATTTTAACCAATTCTTTTGGGTTAATTTTCATCGAAGATAATTCCTCTTTTCTCAATATTATATTTATATAATGAATTTATTTTTATTAAACATCTAACTTTTCCATATCATTACCAATGTCAGACAAGCAATTTGATACCCTCTTATATACCTCATAAATCTTTTGATATTTCTCAATATTCTCGGGAATAGGAGTAATACATTCAACAAGGTTATGTAGATCATCGATCCGGTCGAAACTCTTCCATAAGCCAGTTCCAACTGCAGCACAGGCAGCTGCCCCTAACGCCGCTGCCTGTTCATCGATATTAGTTTTAATGACTTTCATATTGTAAACATCAGCATAGATTTGACGCCAGAGCTCGCTCTTGCTCCCTCCACCAACCAATAACATTTCTTCACTTAATCTAGTCATCTCCTTGAGTTTATCCAGGCAACATTTTAGCCCAAGAGCAATACCTTCCATTGCTGCTCGAATCATATCAGCTCGGGTATGGACTAAATCAATTCCAATAAAAGCTCCACGAATATGAATGTTTTTATCAATAGGCATTCCACCACCCAGACTGGGGTTAAATAATAGCTTGTGAGAACCAACTTGCGATTGAGCAGCTTCTGCAGTCATCAATTCATAGACATCTATCCCCTGATTATTGGCCTGGGTTTTTAGATCAATGGTAATGTGATCTCTTAACCATCGGAAACTTGAACCTGCTGAAATGATCGCCAAAGCTGAAGCAAAAAAACCGGGAACAACATGAGCAAAAACATAGGGACGAGCAATTGGATCGAGTAAGGGATTACGAGAAGAGACGGCAATCCAGGAAGAAGAACCTAAGGAATTATACACTCTGCCTTCTTTAAAGGCTTTTGAACCAAGAGCCATACAAGAATTATCCACTCCTCCCGATACCACATAAACATTGGAGTGCAAACCAAGTTCTTCTGCTGAATCTGGCCTAATTTGACCTATAATTTCTGTTGATTGAACTATTTCAGGAAAAATTGAAGCAGAAAGCCCGCTGGCTTCTATCAGTTCTTCGGAATAATCCCAATTTTTTAGGTCATATACTCCCGATCCGGAAGCATAGGAAAAATCAGTTGTAACTCTACCAGTTAATTTAAAATTAATATAATCTTTCGTTCCAATAACTTTATCGATTTTTTTAAAGACTCCCGGCTCTACATCCCTATACCATAATATTTTAAACAAGGAATATAGTGGGGGTGGAAATCCATTTCCGGTTATCGTATACCATCTTATTTCATCAAAACCATCAAAAAATTTTTGAGCTTGTTCTACTGCTCGGCCATCGGACCAGATCGGTGTCTGTTTCCTCAGTAAATTCCCCTGCTTATCTAATGGAACTGCACCCAAACTATGGCCTGAAATGCTGCAACAATAGACTTCTTCCTTTTTAATATTGGTTCTATTTAATAATTGCCTGGTGCTATGAACAATCGCTTTCCACCAATCACTTGGTTTCTGTTCGTGCCACCCATGGGCAGGGTAAATCGTATCATAAGGAACAAATACTCCTGCCAGGCAGTTACCTTCTTCATCGTATAAAGAAGCCTTGTTCCCTCCGGTTCCTAAATCCCAAACCATGATATATTTTGACATTTTTCCATCCCCTAAGATGTTTTCAAATAATAAAATACTTTTAGATATTCTATCAAGAATAATGTGAATTAGAAGCTATAGCAAGACAGTCAGAATGAGGATCACCTTTTTTGATTGACTTTTTATCTCCGGGAATTATAATAAAGAAAGCTTTCTAACTTCATTAGTAATTTGAAATATAAAGTTTTTTTAAAAGATGTTTGATTAGCAGTCTTCTGAGGGGGGCAAAAGTTTTTTGTGAATTACCTTAAGGGAAGCAAACCCATTCAAAGAACAACGATGAGTTGTCAATTCCCTAATACTCTTTCTAAAAATTGGTCGGCTTCATTTTTTTTTAATCCTATTTTTTTATTTAACTTCGTTTTTCCTTATAAATTCCTGTCACCTCTATTCATAGTTTCTTCAGTTTTATCCCGAAATAAAGGTGTGTTCTGTTTTCGTCCCCTTCTTCAACCTTACAATCATCTCACTATAAAACATCTAAATTACAGCCTGTTTTCAATCAAAACTGAATTGACATACTCAATCTTGTTTTGAATTTAAAATTTTATACCATATTGATTTAGGGTTCTTTGGTTACTTCGTAAAAGAATGAACCAAAGTTTAAAAACATGTCGTTTTTTAGTTGTTTCATAGTTTGAATTATCTAATGAAAAAAAATCTAACCTACGTAGGGGAGTACTATGAGCTCTAAAAATACTTCATTCAATAATAATATCAAGGCCATGTTAGGAAGACCGGAAATTAGTGTTTTGTTCGCTCTATTGGCGATTTGTGTCTGGCTATCCATTGCTAGCCCGTACTTTTTAACCGCGAGAAATATTGTAAATGTTTTCCGACAATTTTCACTCATAGCCATATTGGCTGTTGGACAAGCTTTTATCATTATAACCGGTGGAATTGACCTTTCGGTTGGATCTTTAGTAGGTTTTACAGCATGTTTTGGTGCTATGGTTGCAAAATCTGGAGCATCTCCTTTATTAACACTCATTGCAATTCTGGGAATGGGAGCTATTGTTGGCTTATCCAATGGTTTACTCGTAAGCAAAGTAGGTCTTCCGGCTTTTGTTGCAACTTTAGGTATGATGAGTATCACCAGAGGTTTTTCGCTTCTCATTACTATGGGGGTTCCTATTCACTATAATCCCACCTGGATATCGGTATTTGGCGGTGGTTATATTCGAAATGTTCCGGTTTCAGTTTTAGTCATGCTGATTATCGTAGCAATTGGTTATATATTCGCTAATAACACTGTTCCAGGAAGAAATGTTTATGCAGTAGGTAACAGTGAAAAAGCGGCCAAGCTTTCCGGTATTCAAGTCGAAAAAGTAAAAATCATGGTTTTTACTATAACTGGTTTTTTAGCCGGAATATGTGGCCTTATACTCATGGGTCAACTTGAGGGAGCAGACGCTTTTTACGGCAATGGATATGAGTTAGATGTTATTGCGGCAGCGGTTATTGGTGGTATTAGTATGTCCGGAGGAGAAGGAAATCCTTTGGGGGTTATTGTGGGTGCAGCATTAATGGGAGTTCTAAAAAACGCCTTTGTTTTATTGGCTGTTCCCGGTTACTGGCAAACTGTAGTAATTGGAGTAGTAATTATTGGAGCTGTTTCGATAGATAGTTTGAGGAGAAAAGGAGCAGCTTAAAGGTAATTTCATTGGTTTTAATAGCTTAGCTTATGCTATTAAAATAAAAAAACCCTTGAGGAGGTAAGATTATGTCAAAAACCAGGTTATTATTAGTAGCACTACTTGGAATTTTCTGTGCATCATTGTTTATCGGAATCGCTTTTGCTGCAGACTTCGTTCCGGCAGCTGAACTCAAAGCCCCAGCCGGTGCGTCTCTCTATGTGTTACCTGTTGATCAGGTATCTGAAAAACCTTTGCGCATTGCCACCATCATGGTTCAGAACAATCCCTTTGGAATGGCGGTTATGAAGGGGACTCTCTTTGCCAAAGAAGTCCTCAAAGACCGGAACTGTAAAGTCGACTGGATCTCGGTTCCAGACTTTGATCCCAAGAAGTTTGAAGACGCCATGCAAAACGTCATTACCGCTCAATATGATGCTGTCACCCTCTTCGGTCTTTCCGAAGCTCTTCAACCAGTAGTAGATAAAGCCATGGATGCCGGAGTAAAAGTTTACTCTTTTAATACTGAACCCGGTTTAAAGTCAAAAAGAATTGCCTTTTGGGGTCAAGACGGTTTTACCGGTGGTCAAAAGTGTGGACAACTCTTAATGGATGCCATGGATGGAGAAGGAAAGTATGCCATCATTACCGGCTCCTTTAATGTGTTAGGCCATGAATTGAGAAGAACCGGAGCTCGAGATGTAATCGACAAAAACGAGAAGATGGTTCTGGTTGGAGAATTTGAAAACCAGGATAAAGCTGAAGAAGCCTACAACGTTACCCAAAATTTGATTACCTCTAACCCAGATTTAAAAGGGATCTATGTCACTGCCGGTGGTCCCTTTGGTGCAGCCAAAGCCATCAAAGACGCTGGGCTGACTGGGAAATTGAAATTGGTCTGCCATGACTGGATGGAAGAAACTGTTGCTTATATTCGTTCAGGTGAAGTCACTGCCTGTTTGGATCAGGATCCTTTCAACCAAGGATATGCTCCAGTGGTTTCTGCTTTCAATCAGATCGTAGCTGGTATCGTCCCAGAAGCAATCAACTGGTTCGAAGGTGATGTTGCTACTCCAGAAAATGTCAACGAGAAGATCCCGCAATAAATTAATCAGATTGATTAAAAATAACAAGGCGGTTCTATGCCGCCTTGTTATTTAACAACCATGGAGGAAGCGAGTAATGAGTGAAGATATCATTTGTAGAATTGTAAATGTTACCAAGGTATTCCCGGGTGTTATTGCTCTCAATAATGTTAGTTTTGATATTAAAAAGGGTGAGATTCATGCCATTATTGGTGAAAACGGAGCAGGAAAATCAACCTTGATGAATATCCTTTCGGGTGTCTATTATCCCGATGAAGGTCATATCGAATTTGAAGGAAATGTTATCAAATTTAGGGACCCAAGACATGCCCAGCATACCGGAATAGCTATGATCCATCAAGAACTCTCTTTGTCTCGTTACATGAGTGTCGCAGAAAATATTTATCAAGGCAGAATGTTAACCAAATCTTTTGGTTTTATTGATCGCAAAAAAATGATTTCAGAATGTCGGAAATACTTAACAACCCTTGGAGTAGATAATATAGATCCGAGAGTTCTGGTGAAATATCTTAGTGTGTCGCAAATGCAGTTAATTGAAATTGCCAAAGCAGTTTCACTTAATGCCAAACTCCTCATTATGGATGAACCGACTTCGTCACTCACTACTGGTGAAATAACGCTTCTTCTAAAGATTATGAAATCCTTAAAAAATGAAGGTGTTTCGATTCTTTTTATCACGCATAAACTCGAAGAAGTTTTAGAAATTGCCGATCGAATAACCGTTTTACGAGATGGTAGTTATATAGATACACTTCAAAAAGATGATGCTACTTTAGAAAAAATGGTTTCCCTTATGGTCGGTCGTAATTTTGAAAAAAAAGCTCATCGGGAGTTTATACAAGACTACTCCGATCGAGAGGTTATATTAGAGGTTCAAAACTTGAGTTCTTCAGATCGGGTAAAAAATGTCAGTTTCAAACTTTATAAAGGTGAAGTTTTAGGTTTAACCGGTTTAGTTGGTTCAGGTCGAACCGAATTACTCCAGAGCATTTTCGGTATGGAAAAGATGGCTTCCGGTAAGGTATTGATTAACGGGAAAGAGGTTAAAATCAACCATCCAGCCGATGCCATAAAACTCGGTTTGGGCATGATAGCCGAAGACCGTAAAGAACAAGGCATGTTATTAAAATTATCCGTTCAGGATAACATGACCATCGTTCACCTTAAAAAGCTATCCAGTGCATTACAGTTTATAAATAAAAAGAGGTCAAAGGAAATCTCCAATAAATATGTTAATTTATTGTCAATTAAAACCCCCAGCTTGAAACAAATTTCGAAAAATCTCAGCGGTGGAAACCAACAAAAAACCATTATTGCTCGCTGGCTTATGAATCAACCTAAAATATTGTTTATGGATGAACCTACCCACGGGATTGATGTTGGAGCCAAAGCAGAAATTTATAAGCTTATTGATGAACTTTCAAAAATGGGCGTTTCGGTTATTCTCCTGTCCTCAGAACTTCCTGAAGTTCTCGCCCTTTGTGACCGGATTATGGTCATGCACCACGGTCAATTAAAAGGAATTCTTCATCATCAGGAAGCCGATCAAGTCAAAATTATGAGTTTTATTCTGGAAAATAAAAAAGAAATAGCTTCTTAAAAGTTACTGGATTCTTAATTTTTTACGTTTTTTTTCATTACTCCTTTTTTTAAATTCATGAGGGAAAATCCTTGGATTGATAATTATTGAACTGTAATTTTTTATAATTCTCTTTCTGCTTTCTAATTAGAAAAAAAATCTCCTTCAATTCTACAACTATCAGAATTGACAGAACCCGGGCTTTATTATTTTCTCTCAAATTGTTTCTCTAACAACCGAACAGTAATTTTTTAATTCTAACCAATCTGGAGCTGAAGAGTAAACACTATCCTTTAACTGCTCCGAAGGTAAGACCACGTACAATGTACTTCTGAATAAATGGTGCTAAAACGACAGGCGGCCCCATAGCCAAAATAGTTCTGGTTGCAATAAACCAAAATTGAACTCCCCGAGTATCTTCAGCGCCAGCCAGATAAACCGGAAAGGTTTTTGCTTTAAGCGAAGAAATAGATAAAGCAAATAAAAATTCATTCCAGGTAAAAGCTACACAGATTGCTGCCACTGCTACTAAAGTTGGAACTGCTAAAGGAAGTGAAATTTTCCAAAAAGCATCAAAATCACTGCAACCATCAACTGCGGCTGCTTCTTCCAGTTCTATAGGGAGTTCCTGGAAAGTTTGCCGCATTATAACCACTGCAAAAGGAAGGGTAAAAGTAGCATTAATCAGAATCAGCCCCAGAACATGGTCAAGAAGATGGAGTGAACGCATGATCAGAAAAAAAGGAATTACTACCGCAACAGGTGGCAAAACTCTTTGGGAAAGAAACCAGACAGTAAGATCCCGATTTTTAACTCGTCTAAATTGAAAACGAGCTAAGGCATATCCAGCCGGTAATCCTAAGCTCAAGGCTATAGCCGTGGCTGCAATAGCAACAATAATACTATTTAACAATGCACTACGACTTTCTCTTGTAGATAACTCTATTCTCCAATTTTCTGCAGTCGGTTTAAATTGAACAAAGGGAATTGATATTCCCGATATAGTAAAGGTTTCAGCTGGTGGCTTCAAGGAGGTAACCACACCCCAATAGAGTAAAAATAGTGCCCAACAGACAACAATTACCACTAAAACATATCGAATAAAGCTAAAAACTGGAGATTTCCTTTTTACTACACCCATTTTTTTCTCCTTTACTCGTATACCTGCCGAATTCTTCTGAAAAAGAGATTGACCACCACCATAACTATTGCCAATAAAAGATAGGAAAGTGCCGATGCATAACCAAAATCAAAAAATCGCAATCCAGTTCGATAGGTGTAAAGGGAATACACTTCGGTAGCAGTACCCGGTCCTCCTCCGGTTAAACTAAAAATGATATCAAAAATTTTAAATGATTCGATAAGACGTAAGAGTAATACAATAATAATTACTGGTTGAATCAAGGGAAAGGTGATTTTCCGAAAGATCTGCCATTCGGAGGATGAATCGATATATGCCGCATCGTACACCTCTTCAGATAGAGATTGAAGACCAGCTAAGATAACCAAAAAACAAAAGGGTGTCCACTGCCAGATATCCAACAATAGTACCGATACCCAAGCCCAGGTTGGGTGAGAAAGCCAGGGAATTTTTAGATTGAATAATGACATCAATATGCTGTTGACTGGTCCACCTTCTTCATAAAAAACAGTAAGACCTAAATAACCAACGGCAACTGGAGTACAAAAAATTGGAAGAATAAGCAGAGCCCGCCAAATGGTTTTCCCTTTTATCTCCTGATGAAAAAGAAGCGCTAAGAGAAGACCGAGAACTACTTGAATGGCAACTGTTATCGCAACGTATGCTAATGTCACCTTTAAAGAATGCGCCAATTTATAATCCTGAAGAATGCGTCCGAAATTGAATAAACCAACAAAAGTTAATGGTTTCCCAAGACGAACCTTAAAAAAACTAAGAGTTAACGAATAAATGAGAGGAAAAAGCGTAAAAGCAAAAACCCATATGATAGAAGGAAGAATAAAGAAATATTTTATTCTTTTCGACCTGAGAGCAGCCATTTGGAATTCTCCTTATGGGGAGGGTTAACAAAATAACCCTCCCCGAATTTTAGTTTTAAGTTTATGGAGTATAACCAATAGCTTCTTGATAGGATTTTATCTGATCTTCACGACCAATCCGATTGGTGACATCTTCCCAGTCTCGGGCAGTTCGGTTTAAAGCTTCTCGAGCGTTAACTTGACCAGTATAGGCTTCAGAAAGATGACGGTCGAGAGCAACCCAGTATTCATTTCCACCAGGAATTCGGAGATAAGGCGCAATGTTGGGTGCAAAGAAATTATCATAGTAACCTTGGAGATATTCTTTGGCATCATCAGGATTAAATCCATTGGCAATATAGTCCTCCAAGCTGGCTGTACCATGAGGTGGAAGGAAATGGAAACTTACCCCGGGATCTACACCTGTCCATCCACGGCAAGCATTCCAAAAACTAATCTTGTTGGTAGCATGAAAAGCTAAAAGATGGTATACCACTTCTGGATTTTTAGATAAACTGGAAATAACTCCATGCCAGGAGCCTCCAGTGGTATTTCCCCAAACGTTGGGAGCATCTAATTTGACAAAGGTGTTTTGTGAACGGTCGAAAACCTCCATGGTTCCAGGAAGAATCGAACAACCTAATTTTCCTTTAATCTTGGAACGGGCTTCATCTTGAACCAATGAGCCGACATCACCCCAGGAGAAGGTAAAAATGGCTTTGCCACGCAAGAAATAATCCCAGGCTTCACCCAAACTCCAGGCTACCTGGGCATCAGGTCCGGTTTTAGCAAGTTTTAATTGAAACTCTAAAGCTTTAATGTATCCCTCTCCATTAATTAACGGTGTCATGTCTTCCGGGTCAAACCAGTAAACATTATGGTATTTGTCGACCTTTTCACCAGGGAGAATACAGAATGGCGCTGAAAGCGATGCATAATGATACATCCCCTGCGCTCCTACTTTGAGGTGCATAACAATTCCAGAATCTGCTTCTCCATCTCCATTCCAATCCCAACCATTGAAAAACTCTGAGATATCATAAAGCTCATCCCAGGTTTTAGGAGGAACATTGTATTCATATCCGTATTTCTCTTTAAACTTGGCTTTATGTTCTGGATTGGTTAGGATGTCTTTTCGATAATAGAGAATTTGACCATCACTATCGTTAAGTGCTCCATACCATTTGTCCCCCCAGGTATAGAGATTTTTAATCGATGGAGGCAAGGAATCGGGGTCCCATTTGGGGAAACGTGGATCTTTCATATAGTCATCGATTGGTATGATATAGTCACCAGCAATCAATTCACCCATCCAGTCAGAACCAATAAAAAACCCATCAAACTGTCCAGTACCGGTCATCAAATCTGTCATGGCTTTTTGATAATGTGCTGCATAAGGAATTTCTACAATATTAAGTTTAGCTCCAGTTAATTTTTCCCACACATCTCGCCATTCATAGAGCGGTCCTGCAATACCTCCCTTAGGTCCTCCCTCATTTACAGTAATGTTAATAGTGATTCCTTCAAATTCTCTTTCGGGTGAAATAGCGATGGTACCCAATTCCTCATCGGTAAAAGCTATTGATTCTCCTGAAACATTAGTGAGAGTTTGGTCGCTGAAGGCAACTGCAGTAAAAAGAAAAACCAACAAAACTATAGTCAATATAAACCATTTTTTATTCATTAAAAATCCTCCTCCTTAAATTACTTGAATATTAATTTGACTATTAATATTATATTTTCCTTCTCTACCTCCTATACCCTCTTCATATTTACACTTGGTACAACTTCACTAAAATAAGTAGCAAAAAATTATTAAATGCGCATTTTTACATAAATACTTATCTTTATTTCCTCCCTCCTTTTTATAGTATTTTTCTTTTTTTATCTCTTTATTTTTACAAAATTATTTCATTCATTCAAACAATACAATATTATTTTTGGTAGATATTTTCTATTGGGTTTATTGTGATAAAGAAAGCTGAAATAAGTGTAGTGGTTTAATTTATCATTATTTAAAAAAACCAATAATATTTTCTATTATCATTGAAGTTTTTTATACTTTTGTTTTGGTTTTTTATTTATCGCGGCGATGTTTAGAAATTAATTTTCTTATATCATATTTTTTATCTTTAGTAAAGAGTAGTATCCTCGCTGTTAAAACTAAAAAATAAATCTAGCTATACTTTTTTCTAACAATCATGGAGAAATGATAGCTATTTACTATTATTTTACCACTCATTACAATACCAACATCGCCTGTCCCATTACCACTGGTATTTTTTCCTGGGTTGCTGCTCATGCTGCCGTAGAAGCTCACTGTTTAGGAGAAAAAAGTATAATTCCTTGTTGGAGAACTTTAAAATCTGACGGAAGTTTAAATGAAAAATATCAAGGTGGGGTTGATGCCCAAAAAGAAAAATTAGAAGATGAGGGATTTACCATCATACCAAAAGGAAAGAGATTTATCGTTGAAAATTGTGATCAGTATTTAGCCAGTATTGATGAGATAACATAGACATTGATGGTTGATTAAGGTTGAAAATATATATACAGAAAGATCATTTATTGATTCCCAAGATAGAGGGAGCAATCTCTTTTCCACGGACAAGAAGGACAGTTATCGGTACCGGGCTGAAAATCACCCTGAGAAGCTGCCTTCCTGGCAACCAAGTAAACCCGTGAAATCATTTCGTCTTCGGAAGGCAAATTTTTAATAATCTGTAACAGGTTCTCCTTAATATAATACAATGCTATCTGAACTGGATGTTCAGGGTATTGTAACCGAGCTGCTAACCCATAAAAGTGCATCTGTTCCTGATAGAGGGGATACACCGTTGTATCTGGTGAAGATGTCTTATAATCTATGATATGAACCCCCTCATTATCTTTCCACAAAAGATCTCGTATCCCAGCCAAGACTAATCCTCCATTTAGCTTGATTTCAAAAGGCTTTTCCCGCTCAAGTTTTTGGTCATTGTAATTTTTTTGCAGAGATAAGCCCAGATGGCTTTGAGATAAATTTGTTAACCAAATCCTTACTTTTTCCCAATCCTGGTTAGTATTCCAAAATGGTCGAAGCTCAATCGGAAGCTGTGTTTTTATTTCCAGAAATCTATCCTGATGAAGGGGCAACCAACGGTCCAGATTTTGTTCATTAAAATCCCATTGAGCCAGAATCCAATGAACCATATTCCCCAAATCGGCTCCCCCTTTTTCATCATCAGAAGGAAGCTCCCATGGTAAAGAGATCCCCTGTCGGTATCTCATTCGATAGGCATGGGGACAAAACCGATAAAAGGCATAAGCGGTTGCTGTCAAACGTTGTAAACGAGGAAGGGGCTGCCGAGGAAGATCCATCCCTCCATCTTCTATCTCTTCATTTGCTTTTGAAGTGGAAATGAATAAAGAATCTTGGCCGTCAGGGAACAAATTGATAAGGTATTGCCGAGGGTCCTCATTTTTATCCTTTTCAATCCAATCCCAAACCCAGCTCAACCAGGTTTTAGGTTTGATAACGATTTCTCCGTTACTTATCGGACAAACACCTGATAAAATCAAAGTATCTTGAGCCCGCGTACAAGCTACATAAAATAACCGCTGTTGTTCAGAAATTTCCTCGGCTTCCTGGAGTTGCTGTTCGATAAAATAAGAAGGAAAATCAACATCACTCTCCATGAGTGGTTGACCATTCATCTCCCAATAATCCGGAAAATACCTAGTTATCGCTCCCAGTTCACGCGAAGATTGAAATTTGTTTCTTGGGCGTCGATGGGGAGTATATTCCAAACCAAAAAGAGCGACGACAGGAAATTCTAAACCTTTAGCAGAGTGAATGGTCATCACTCTTACTACATCTTCTTCTTCTCCTACTGGATTGGCTTCCTCACTTTTGACTTCTTTCAAAATGGCATCTTGTAAATAACGGGCGCAACCCAATCCGCTGTTTCCAATGCTATTTTCATACTCTCGGGCTAAATCAATTGACCTCCGGAGATTGACGGCCACTCTTCTTCGCAAAGACCGTGGGGTTGCTTTTAAATGGGAGGATTCTTTTAAAAGCTCGGACAAAATTGAAGCTGGACCGGTTAATTTCATCTTTTGATTCAAATCAATCAACTTTTCACAGAAATCTGGATATTTCTCCTGCAAAGTTTTCCACAACC
>MTKX01020162.1_pt1 | contig 17543 bp, 22 predicted proteins | sample 1042771 | NCBI WGS metagenome assembly MTKX01 (sample SAMN06212183, study PRJNA360534) | anaerobic digester metagenome | biome: Wastewater treatment plant; material: sludge; isolation source: anaerobic digester fed with sludge from wastewater treatment plant | place: Denmark: WWTP Randers ... | reverse complement strand
CGGTCTAATTCATCTGGTGCTTCTTGAAGGGGCTCTGCTCGTAGGTCTGGACGGCGCTGGAGGGTGTCCAGTCATCGCTCAGGAAATCGTAGATGGCCTCTCCGGTCCAGGCCAGCTCTCCACCCTTCTTGGCTCCCGTGGCAGTGTATACGGGAGGCTGTACAGCCGGTGGGGTGTAATTCTCGTCCAGGAAATCAAGAATGGCATATGTAGAGTTATTCAGGGTGGTGTTGTTATTGGTCATATTTTTGAGCACGCCCGTAGCTTGATCGGCCAGGGGGGCCACAAATGTGCTGGGGGCCCAGCTGTCATTGAGGAAAGCGGCCTGGCTGGCAGTGGTCAAAACTGAGTTCTCGGCTGGTTCCGGTGCAGCCTTGACTTTATCCTTTAAAACCGGTGCGGCAGGTTCGGCTACAATGGCGGGGAGCAGCCCGCTGATAGCCACCAGAGCAATTAGAGCAAGTATAATATGTCTCATGGGGCCTTCATTACTTTCCAGGTATCCATAAAGCTTTCCGTCGGCGCAGGGTATAGTTATTGGATCCGTTTTTTGTCCCGCCAGGCTTTCAGCTCCGCCGCCGTCGCTCCCGGATGCTCGGCCAGATATGCCGCCACATGGGGCAGGTGCACCAGAGTGCAGTTGATGCAGCTCCAGAACCTCTTTCCTTTCTTGGTTCTCACGTAGCTGCCCAGCTCATCGTCCTTGCAGGGGTAAAGAGGACAGAAGCAATGGGTGCAATCCTGCTCCGGGAGGTGATGGCAGGGATAATAGGGGCAATTGTCTCTGCCTGTGGCCTGGGCCGGCTGGTCTGCTGTCATCCGCAGCAGGCACGGATCGTCGGTGACCAGACCATCCGCCCCCAGGCGCAGCATCCAGCCCGCCTCTTCTTGGCTGTTGACCGTCCAGGGATAGACAGCCAGGCCCTGCTGATGGGCCTCTTTAAAGAGCCTGGCATTGACTCTCTTGGGAAAGATGGCAGAGGCTCCTGCTTCCAGAGCCAGCCGGACGGAATTGATGGGCAGAGCGGAGATGATGATGCCGGTTTTAAGAGAAGATATCTCCGAGAGCTCGCAGAGGCTGGCGTGATAAAAGGAGGTCACCATGCAGTCCTCTCCAGAGATGCTCTCTGCCAGCAGCCCTTCCAGCCCCTCCTCCTTCATCTCTACAACCAGTCCGAGGCCCAGCTCTCTGGCCAGGGAGACTGCTTCCTGTAGGGTGGGGACCGTCGAGCTCTGATCCAGGCTGCCGTCGCGATTCCGGAGATGCAGGCCCTTTAGCTCCTCAAGGCTCCGCTCTCCCACCGGCCCGCAGCCGCTGCTGGTACGGTCAACTCTCTCATCGTGCATCAATATCAGCTCGCCGTCGCGTGAGAGCCTCACATCCATCTCCACCCAGTTTGCATGGCATAAAGCGGCTTGCTCTATGCCCCGCAAGCTGTTTTCCGGGGCAAGGGCGGCAGCTGTCCTGTGAGCTATGACCAGAGCCATCAGTCTTGATATGAGGGGAAAATATATCATTTTTTGCTGCCAGGGCCTGGCAAAGGATTATACCAACGGAGGGCGATAATCCAGCCGAATGCTGGCCAATTTAAATAAATTCTGCAGCCTGAAGAGGGACATAGCACAGATAAATATAGATCCCTTGCAGCGGGGGGGGATTCTGACGCCAGAGGCCCGCGCTGCCCTGGTGGAATGGGGGGACGGATATTCCGTATGCGACTTTTGCGCCGGAATGCTGGACCATATCACCAACCCTCCCGTGGAGGAGTTCGTGCACTCAATCCTGCCGGAGTTCCTGGGCACGGATGAGGTGCGCATCACCCATGGAGCCAGAGAGGGAAAGTTTGCCGCCATGCATGCCCTATGCGAGAAGGGAGACACCGTGGTGGTGGACGGTAATGCCCATTACACCACCGTCCTGGCAGCAGAGAGGGCGGGCCTGAAGATAGAGTATGCCCAGCCCAGCAAGCCGCCTCAATATGCCCTGTCGGCAGGTGCCTATCAAGAGGCCATAGAGCGGGCCTATGAGCAGAAGGGGAATGTGAGCCTGGCTGTGCTCACCTATCCCGATGGAAATTATGGCAACCTTCCGCCAGCCCGGGAGATTGCTGAGGTCTGCCACGACTATAGCGTGCCTTTGCTGCTCAACGGGGCCTATGCCGTGGGAAGGATGCCGGTCAATGCCCGGGAGCTGGGAGCGGATGTCATTGTGGGCAGCGGGCATAAGTCCATGGCTGCCTCCGGGCCGGTAGGGGTGCTGGGTGCCTCGGAAGAGTATGCCCGCCCTATCTTCCGCCTCTCAGCAACCAAGAAGAATAAAGAGGTGGAGCTTTTGGGCTGCACGGTGCGGGGCGCTCCGCTCCTCACTCTGATGGCCTCTTTTCCCGCCGTGGTGGAGAGGGTGGCCTCTTGGCCGGAGGAGGTGGAAAGAGCGCGCTGGTTCTCCGGGGAGATGGAGAAGATGGGCCTGCTCCTGCAGGGGGACCGGCCCCACAACCATGATCTGATGTTCTTTTTGGCGGAAAACCTCTATCAGATCTCCCAGAAGGCCAAGAAGGGGCGCTACTTCCTCTACCGGGACCTGAAGGAGAGAGGAGTCTCGGGGATCAAGCCCGGCCTCACCCGCCAGTTCAAGCTGTCCACCTTCGGCCTGGCCCGGGAGGAGCTGGAAAAGGTTTTATCGGCATTCCGGGAGATCATAGAGTCCTACCAGTAATTGGGATGAAGGGGATAACGGATTGCCCCCTCCCTATGGCAATCCGCTGCCTCCCATTCCTATGGGTATCTGGCTGATGTCCCCCACACCGGTGAGGATTCGGTCTGCATCCTGGCGCACATCATGGAATCTCGATTTTTCAGAATCTGGTGACGGCGAGGCGGCGGACGCCTCGGTCAGGGGGGCGTTCTGGCCAGTCTTCGATGCATTTGCATTCTGGCCTGAAGAGGGATCCGCGGGGCGGGAAAGCTCTACCACAGCCGGTGAATAGCTGGTGAGATCCGGATTGATCCAGATGGCATTGAACTGCCCCCTCCGGGTGATGTTTCCATCGCATACCTGCAAAAGGTCTCCGGAGATTGATTCTGAGGCAGGATCATATTCTCCTCTCAGGCGGCACCCGCACAGCGTATCTCCCTTCTGCGCCGTCAATGCCAGGCTGACATTCTCATCTTCGATCATCCCAACCACCAATCCATTCCAGGCCTGGCCGCTATCCGGCTCGAATTTTGCCCGGCCATAAAGGTCCTCTCCCTCCTGACGGAGGAGCATGATCACCTGGCCGCCTTCCTCTATTCCGGTTACAGACCAGATATAACTCAGGTTGGTGGATTCTGAACTCAGTGCCACACCGATATCGTTATTTGATTCATTTTCCATCTGCCCTTGACAGTTGCCTGCCCAGAATGCGATCATAAGCAGCAGGCCCAGGATCTTGACTCCTTTTATCAACATTGCGCCTCCAGGATATTTTAGAACAATTGTGACTGCTTTCCGGTTATATTCGTCATCTGACTATAAGAGATTTAGGCAAATCCTGGAGTATTGATGGCGTCGGCTGGATTGTGCCTTCGATGTCATCTGAAAGATGGGCGATAAAAAAAAAGTGCTGGGAATGGATTTCAGCCTATTTAGTTGAGGCCGCTTCCGCCCATGCCTGGTGGAACGCCGCTCAGATCTCCGCCCGGTCCGATCTTATCCTTATAGGTGCGAACGTCCACGAACCTTGATTTTGGATCCTGCGCCTGGCCGGCTGCGTCTGTGGAAGTGGTGTTGACTGCGGCAGATGCTACGGGCTCCTTGACCTCCTCTACAATTACCGCGGGAGTATAGCTGGATGTGCCCGGGCTGATCCACATAGCGGTGAACGGGCCGCCGCCTATCTTCTGGCCGCCGCTGGTCTGGGTGAAGTTGCCGCTTATGGTATCATTGGCGTATGTGCCGGTCATCTTGGTGGCGACCATCTTATCTTCCTTCTGAGCGGTCATGCTCAGCTCCACCTGGTCTCCTTCTACCGAGCCTGTGCCTTCTGCATTCCAGGCCTTTCCGCCCTCTGGCTCATATTTAGCCCGGATGAAGAGATCGGATCCTTCCTGATCTATGGCCATGCTGATGGGCCCGGACTCAATTCCGGAGACCGACCAGATGTAATTGAGGTTCAGGGCGGATGATGCGGTCTCGTTGGTGACATTTGTGCTTTCATTGCCTGCATCCTCCTGGGCCCAGGAGGGGGCGGCCAGCAACACAAGCATTAGAGGGAGAATTATGCATTTCTTATTCAATAATATGCCTCCGGTTTGACTAGACTATTTGGCGATAGACTTTTCGTCATTTGCCTACAATGCACCTCAACTCATCTTCTCCTTTATAAGCCTTTGTTATGCCTTATGCCTGAAACGAAAGAGGGATGTACCACTCCCGACGATCTGCCTGGCATGCGCACATTCGTCATCGTGGGCCACAAGGCCACCACCTCCCCCAACTTCTCCCTGGAGGACATCCCCGGCACCTCCGGTCGCCTGGATATACTCTGCCGTGCTGTCACCGCCGCCTTCGTCATCTCCCATGGCATCAGAAAGGATGTCCTGGTCTATCTGGTGCTCCTGGGTGGGGACGCCCCCAAGACCATTCTTCTGCAAGGTGAAAGCCTTCGCCACCTCAATCCCGATGAGCGCACCACTGCCGCTCTCCTCAAAAAGGCTCTGGCTATTCCCGCCACGGAGCGGTGGGCCATGTCCACCTCCGGGATCACCGTGCGCCTGGGCGGCCTGGCTGAGCTTTTAGAGGATCTCAAGGAGGCGGATCTGGTTTACCTGAAAGAAGACGGACCGGAGATCAGGAAGATGGAAGGCATCAGCTCTGCCGGCAGGACGGCCTTTATCCTGGGGGATCATATGGGAATGACTGCGGAGGAGGAGGAGCTGATCGGTCGGGCCGGGGCGAGGAGGGCCTCGTTGGGGGAGACAAGCCTGCATGCCGACCACTGCATCGTAATATTGAACTGGATGCTGGACGCCAATCTCATCCAGCTGCCAGATATAGCCACATAATCATATGATGCGCTGATATGAACGGGATCGGTTCAGCAAGATATGTGAGAATATTGTCATGAGAATGCTTTCGTTTTTATTTTGCCTTGCGTTTTATTTTTAGTGCTGGATTAGGAAGAACTCACAGACCTACTGATTACTCTTTCAGCGAATCTCCATGTCTTGGTCCTGGCGTCTCAATATTGTCTCAATATATTCTTTTAAAGCCACGGCATTATTATGCTCTTCATCTTTAGCTCCATATAGCAGGATTAAATCCTCCTCTTTTGCCCTGATTAAGATCTGCTCAACCAGCTCTTTCTTTTGATCGAGTTCCTGGAAGAATTTCTTCTTGAACTCCACCCACCTAGCCGGATCATGACCATACCATTTTCTCAGCTCATTGCTGGGGCCGAGCTCCTTCAGCCACAGATCTATTTTTGCCTCATCTTTTGTCAAACCTCTCGGCCAGAGCCTGTCCACAAGTATCCTTAAGCCATAACCCTTGACGGGATTATAAATCCGCTCTATGCTTATCATTCGCCGCATCTCTCCCTGTTTCATACTTCCGATCTGACTGTTGGAACATGACTCAATCCTTCCCGGCCCTCATTATATGAAGCTGCTACTGCTCCTGCTGCAGAAGGCCATAATTCGGAGGCAGATCAAACTGAAGCAGAGGATACACTCGAACGCTAACTTTTGTCTGTTAGATCAGCTTAATTGTAGTCTTGGTAGACCTGCCAGGCGCTTCTGATCCATCAACATATTTATATCGGAATGGAATAGTATTTCTTCTGAATTATCATTGGTGATAGAAATGTCCAATACAAAGAGACCCTGGCTGGCAGTAATCCTGAATCTGCTTATTCCCGGCCTGGGCCATATTTATCTGGATCGCACCAAGAGAGGAATAGTCCTGTTCTTCCTAACAGCGGCTGTGGCAGCTATCAGCTCGGGCATGGGCTGGATTGTGGGGGTTGTACTCTGCTCCTACGATGCCTATCAGATTGCTAAAGGCAGGCCGGCTCCCTTCGACTTTCTGGAGAAGTATATTGGGGAATAGAGAGATGGGCAATAGGCCGCCTGTGGCTCTCTGCTCTCAAGCTTCTTTCTCTTTCTTGTAGTCCTCTCTTATGGCCCTGGCCATCTCCTCGTCCACCTCCACAATCAGGGCCCCCAGGTAGTCGCAGCTCTTACAGCGGTATTGCTTGCCTGTATAGCCTCCTGCTTCCAGATATAGCTCGGAACTGCCGCAGACCGGGCAGACCTCCCGGATCTTTTCGGGATTCATGATTGGAGTTGATGGCCTTCCGGGAAGTTCAACCTTCTCCTGATCAAAACAGTCTCATCAACTCCTCGGCTATGATCCTGTATCCGGCCTCATTGGGATGATCCAGGCCGGGTATGATCAGGCTGGAAAGCGGCGTTCCCCGCTCCACCCGTCGCATCCAGGCTCCATGAACGTCCACGAATCCCGCCTCCATCTCTTTTGCCACCCTCTCTATGGCCTGGTAGTAATCCAGAACCAGCCGGTCGTAGGGCGGCGTCTCCAGTGGCTGGGAGGAGAGGAGCAACACTTCCGAGCCGGGCCCGGCCCGGATGCGCCGCACCATCTCCACCAGGTTCATCTCGAACTCCTCCAGGCCCAGGCCCAGAACGCAGTCGTTGATGCCGAAGTTGATAGTCACCAGGTCCGGCTCGTAGGAGAGGGCAGCCCAGTCCAGGCGGGAGAGGCCATCTATTGTGGTGTCCCCGGATATGCCGGAGTTGATCATCTCCACTCTTGCCTCGGGATATTTTTCCTCGAGCATCTGCTTCCAGAAGGAGGGAAAGCCCCGGCGCACGGCAAATCCGGCGGTGATGGAGTCGCCATAGGCGACGATTGTCACATCGGCTCCGGCCGCCAGATCGCTCCTGGTCCGGGAGACGAACCTTCTCTGATCCTCGGTCATGCTCGCCTCTCTCTTGTGCAGACTATTGGAGCCTTGCCCTTCCCGCCGCCTTTACCGCCTTTTTCATCTCTCTGACCAGGGTCATCAGCTTCTCCTCCTCTCCCCGGGCGATCAGGTCCACGCAGACCGATCCCACAATGGCCCCATCCGCACCCGCGGCTATCACCTCCGCCGCCTGAGCGGCGCTGGAGATGCCAAAGCCCACTGCCCTGGGCTTGCCGCTTGCAGCCCGGGCGACGAGATCCCTGGTGCTCTGCAGAACATCGCTCTTGGCTCCCGTGACCCCTGTCCTGGCCACCAGGTAGAGAAAGCCGGATGTCTCCTGCTCAATCATCTTTAGCCGCTCTGGCGGGGTGTTGGGGGCGACGAGGAAGATCAGGTCCACGTCATGAGCGGCGCAGGCGGCCTTCAGCTGCCCCGCCTCCTCCGGGGGCAGATCGGGCACAATCAGGCCGCTTATGCCGGAGCGGGCGCAGTCCCCGGCAAAGCGCTCCAGGCCCCGGGCATAGATCATATTGTAGTAGCCCATGAATACCTTGGGAACAGGAACATCCGCCGCGGCGGCTACGCCGAAGTAGACATCGGTGTTCATCCCCGCCGCTATAGCCCTCTGGGCGGCGGCCTGGATGGTGGGGCCGTCGGCTATGGGATCGGAGTGGGGCAGGCCCAGCTCAATTATATCTGCACCGGCGGCTGCCAGGCGGCGCACCAGCTCCGGCGTGGCCTCGGGGCTGGGGTCCCCGGCGCAGATGTAGACGATGAGCAGGGGCGCTTTTTGGAATGCTTCAGAGATTCTCATATTCCATCACCGTTGATAGATCCTTGTCTCCCCGACCGGAGACGTTGATCACCGCCAGCTCTCCCAGCTCCGCCTCATGCTCCAGGCAGTAGCCCAGGGCATGGGCCGACTCCAGAGCAGGTATGATCCCCTCTAATTTAGATAGCGCATGAAAGCCCCGCATGGCCGTCTGGTCGTCGGCTATTTTTGTTGTCACCCGGCCTCTCTCCGCCAGGTATGCCAGCTCCGGCCCCACTCCGGGGTAGTCCAGGCCGGCAGCCACGGAATAGGACTCCAGAATCTGGCCGTAGGGGTCCTGGAGGATTTTTGTCAGGGCGCCGTGCAGCACGCCGTCGCTGCCCAGCCCAAGGCTGGCTCCGTGATCGGCGGTCCGATCCGTGCATCCTGGCCCCCGGCCCCCGGCCTCCACGGCTATAAGCCGGACCGCCTCATCGGCCAGGAAGGGAGCGAAGATGCCCATGGCATTGCTCCCTCCGCCCACGCAGGCCACTATGCTGTCCGGCAGGCGGCCCTCTGCCTCTAGGATCTGATCCCGGGTCTCTCGCCCGATAACACTCTGGAAGTCCCGCACCATGCTGGGGAAAGGATGGGCTCCCGCTGCCGTTCCCAGCAGATAGTGGGTATGGTCGAATGATGCTGCCCAGTCCCTCATGGCCTCGTTTATGGCGTCTTTAAGTGTCCGGGAGCCGGACCGGACCGGTATTACCTCTGCTCCCATGAGGCGCATGCGGTAGACGTTCATCTTCTGCCGCTCTATGTCCACCTCGCCCATGTAGATCTGGGTCTGAAAGCCCAGATTGGCTCCCACGATGGCCGTGGCCACGCCGTGCTGGCCCGCTCCCGTCTCGGCTATAAGACGGGTCTTTCCCATTCTCTTAGCCACTAGGGCCTGGCCCAGGGTGTTGTTGAGCTTGTGCGCTCCGCCGTGCACCAGGTCCTCCCTCTTGAGATAGACCTTGCGGCCAAGCTTGTGGCTGAGGTTCTTGGCATGGTAGAGAGCTGTCGGCCTTCCAGCAAAATTCCGGAGCAAGAGGCCCAGTTCGTCCCGAAAGCCGTCATCCTTCATCAGGCGCAAATAGGAGTCTGACAGCTCTTTTAAGGGCTGTACCAGGGTCTCGGGCACAAATAGGCCGCCATAGCGGCCGAACTTGACCGCCGCATTGGAGGATATCACAGAATCCAAAGAATCACCGGCTGATATATTTAATGTACTAATCATTACTATGATGTATGAAAAAGTACATTGGATATATTTAACCTTATTGCCAGGTCGGCAATTTCAGGCGGACAACGATTTCAAGGCGCCGCCGGTTCAGGACAAATCTGAGGGCAGCTCTCCGGTAAGGCACTCGATCCGCTTCTCTGCATTCTGCAGGCGGCTCTGGCAGAGGGCGACAAGCTTCATTCCCCTCTCGTAAAGCTCCAGGCTCTCCTCCAGGCTCATCTTGCCCTCCTCCAGCACCTCTACTATCTGCTCCAGGTCGTCCAATGCCCCTTCCAGGCTAATCTCTTCTTGCTTCAAAGCATTGCCTCCTCATCGTTCCTGCATTCCAGAACCCGGCAGAGTAGCCGCCCCTGGGTGAGGATCAGTTCTATCTCCTCACCCGGCCGGACATCTGCAGCCTTTACGATCAAGCCTTTTCCGGATCGGGCGATGGCATAGCCGCGCTGAAGCGTCTCCTGAGGCCCCACCGCGCCCAGCCGCCCTGCCAGCAGCTCCAGCCTGCTCCTATGGCGGCTAAGCCGGCCTGCTTCTGCCCCCTCCAGCCTCTGGCTGAGATAGTCCAGCCGCTGGCGGCAGTCCCTGGTCAGGGAGTACATCCGCCGGGCGGAAAGGGCATGCTGCAGATGACCCAGCCGGTCCTCCGCCCTCTCCAGAGCGGTCAAGAGGGCTCGCATCATCCGAACCTTGGTATATTTCAGGGCCTCTTGCACCTCTTCCAGGTCAGGAACAGCCATTTTTGCCGCTGCTGTGGGCGTTGCCGCCCTGGCGTCGGCCACATGATCAGCCACGGTCACGTCCGTCTCATGGCCCACGGCGGAGATCACCGGCGCATCGCAGGCGAATATGGCCCGGGCCACCATCTCCGAGTTGAAGCACCAGAGATCCTCGGTCGAGCCCCCACCCCGGCAGACTATAATCAGATCAGAGCGGCCCTGCAAGGCCAGGAGGGCGGCGGCAATGCTCTTCTCCGCCTCCTCCCCCTGCACCTGAGCGGGAGAGAGTATGATCCTGGCGGGATAATTTCCTAAAGCGCGCAGCACATCCCGCAGAGCTGCCCCCTGGGGAGAGGTGACTATTCCTATCCTCTGCGGATAGCGGGGAAGGGGCCGCTTTCTCTCCGGGGCGAATAAGCCCTCTCTAGCCAGTCTCTCTTTGAGGGCCTCAAGCTGCAGGTGGCGAAATCCCAGGCCCTCATCCTGCTTGATGCCGCGGGCCACCAGCTGCACCCTGCCCTGGGGGCGATAGACGGTCACATCACCGTAGATCAGAACGTTCTTGCCGTCATTCATCTCGAAGTCCAGAGCGCCTCCGTTGCTTCGGAAGAGGACGCAGGAGATCTGGGCCTCCCTGTCTTTTAGGGTGAAGTACCTGTGCCCGGAGCGGTGATGTACGTAATTGGAGACCTCGCCCCTGGCCCAGAGGTCATGCAGGCGCAGGTCGCCCTCCAGACGGTCGGAGATCCTCGAATTCAGCTCAGAGACGGTGAATATCTGGGTCAAGGCAGTGTAAATGGGCCGGAAGGCTATTTAAGGGCTGTTCATGAGCAGGGCGAAAATGATAATTAAACTAATTTGGTCATAACACAAGAAAACTTTATATGCCAGAATGCCGCTGCAGAATAAGGTGACATAATGCACATAATGGAGGGATTTCTTCCCCATCCCTGGTGGGAGATATGGTTTGCTTTATCGCTTCCCGTGCTGGCCTACGGTGTTTATAAGATGAACCGGATGATCAAGGAGAGCCGCGAGACCCTGCCCCTTCTGGCTGTGGCCGGAGCCTTCGTCTTCGTCCTCTCCTCCCTCAAGCTTCCCTCAGTCACAGGGAGCTGCTCGCACCCAACGGGCACGGGCATGGGAGCAATCATCTTCGGCCCCTGGATCACCTCCGTTCTGGCGGTCATCGTCTTGGTCTACCAGGCCGTTTTCCTGGCCCACGGGGGCCTGACCACCCTGGGGGCCAATGTCTTTTCCATGGGCATAGCCGGACCGGCCGTGGGATACCTGATTTACAGGGCGGCAAGCCGATCCGGCCTGCACCTCTACCTCTCCGTCTTCCTGGCGGCGACGTTAGCCGACTGGGCCACCTATCTGGTGACCTCTCTCCAGCTGGCCCTGGCCTTTCCCGCCGCATCCGGCGGAGTCTACGCCTCATTTGAGGCCTTTGCTGCCGTATTTGCCATCACTCAGGTGCCTCTGGCCGCCGTGGAAGGAGCAGTGACGGCATTGATGTTCAAGTACATAGTAGAACTTCGCAGCGACGTTTTAGTGAGGATGAATGTGGTCTCGGCCAGGGCGATAGCCCGGCTCCGGGAGGCTGCGGCATGAAAATCGGACCGGGGATGAGCCTGGAGGCCATTGTGCTGGGCACAGTGCTGCTCTTCATAGCTGCCTTCGCCTATACTGCCTCCACGGGGATTCACCAGTGGAGCGGGGCGGACAGCCAGGCGGAGGGAGTAATATCCGACCTGACCGGCGGTGCTTACGAGCCCTGGTACAGCTCCATTTATGAGCCGCAGAGCGGGGAGATAGAGAGCCTCCTCTTCGCCCTGCAAGCGGCAATAGGCAGCTTGATCATAGGCTACTTCCTGGGCTACTACCGGGCTATGGCCAGGGCAAGAGCCGCCTCAGCAGCGGCGGAGAGGGACGGAAAGCAGGATGCATAACCTCCTGGACGACTACGCCCATGATAATGCCCTCAGAGATGTCAGTGCCCGGCTCAAGCTCTTCCTGGGGCTGGCCTCCATGCTCATCTGCGTCTCCGCCCCCACACCGGCTGCAGCCCTTTTTGTGGCTGCAACTCTGAGTTTGGCTGTGGTGCTCCTGGCCAGGATTCCAGGCCGAGTATACTTTCATCTTCTTCTGCTGCCGCTCTCATTTGCCCTGCTCAGCGCCGGCGTGGTGGCTTTCATGCACGGAGACGGCAGAACTCTATTTTCCCTGCCCATATTCGGCCTGGACCTGGCGGTGAAAGAAGAGGGCGCCAACCTGGCCCTCCTTCTTCTGGCCAGGACCTTTGGCGGCATGTGCTCTCTTTATTTCATTGCTCTGACCACGCCCATGATTGAGATCTTCGCCACCCTCAGGTATCTTCACCTACCCACCTCCTTCATTGAGCTGTCCATGATGATCTACCGCTACATATTCGTCTTCCTGGATCAGGCCGCCCGCATCCACAGCGCCCAGGTCATGCGCCTGGGGGACTCCGGAGCCAGACGCTCCCTTGACTCATTTGCTATGCTCTCTTCCGTCTTGTTCCTTCGATCCTGGGAGCAGGGAGAGAGACTGATCATTGCCATGGACTCTCGCTGCTACGACGGCAAGTTAGACATAATGGAGCAGGCCGGAAAAGCCACAGGCCGGCAGATGCTGGCTGTGGGAGCATATCTGGCCCTGGCCTCGAGCATCGCTGTTTTATGCAGGGAGCCATCTCTGCTTTGAGCGGCATGACCAGCATCATAGAGACCCGGGATCTGAGCTACTCCTATGGAGACCATACCCAGGCCTTGAGGAATGTGAGCATCTCTCTTCAGGCGGGAAGGAAGGTGGCCCTGGTGGGGCCCAATGGGGCGGGCAAGTCCACCCTTATGCTGATGATGAACGGCATCCTGCGGCCCAGCTCGGGGGAGATTCTCTTTGCCGGCCGGCCATTGCAGTACGATGCGTCAAGCCTGAGGGCCGTGCGCCGGGCGGTGGGCATGGTCTTCCAGAACTCGGACGACCAGCTCTTTGCCCCTACGGTCTACCAGGATGTGGCCTTCGGGCCGACCAACCTGGGATATCCGGCGGAGAAGGTCAAGCGCTATGTGGGCTTTGCCCTGCAGTATGTGGGACTCTCCGGATATGAGCGCCGTCCGCCCCATCACCTCAGCGGCGGGGAGAAGAAGAGGGTGGCCATTGCCGGAATCCTGGCCATGGAGCCCCAGGTGATGATCCTGGATGAGCCCACCTCCAATCTGGACCCGGCCAGCTCCGAGGAGATCATGGAGATGCTCGATGAGCTGAACCAGGGGGGAAAGACGATGATCATCTCCACCCATGATGTCGACCTCGCTTACCGCTGGGCCGATGAGATCATACTGATGAAGGACGGGGATGTGATCCGCCGGGGCAGCGGCCCGGAAGTATTCATGGATGCCGACCTTATCCGTGACGCCCGGCTCAAACCTCCACTGGTTGTGGACATCTACCAGGAGCTGGCCAGCCGGGGGATTGCTTCCGGCGCCAGGCCGCCCAGAAATATCCTGGAGCTATGCGATCTATTGCAGCCGACGGGCGAGGGCAGAGCTAGACCCCCGGGAAAGATCTACATCTGGGATGTTGATGGCGCAGATGGAGTAGAGATCAAAAGCATGATTGATCGGATGGATAACTGCTGCAAAGGAGCTATGGGAACCGGGGCCAAGCTTTTGGCCGAGAGGAGTGGGATACCTCTGGATTTTACCTTCGGGGTGATAGACAAGTGCATCCTCAAGGCGCTTATAGGCAAAAAAGCCCTGATCATGACCTCGGGTGGGATGGTGGAGCATACCATGAAGAGGATCAGCGACTACAGCCGGGAGTCGGGAGCAGATATTGAGGCGGTCAAGATCCAGAGGCCATGAGGGGATCACACGCCCGGCAATGCTTTCTCCGGCCCGAAATCCTTAAGTAAAATCAAATTGATTAAAGAAAAGTGTATTGGAATGGTCTATTCCATGCGTCCATTTCTTCACCGGTGCGAGGGATCGGCAAACAACTGGCGGCCGGCTCCTCGCCCTGGATCTCCCCATCACTCTCTGATTCTCCAGAGAGACCTCTCATCTACGCTTTTCAAGGGACATTTCAGTTAAATTCTCTCGATCAATCTGCCCTTCTTCCTTCTCCGTCTTCCCTTCTTCACCCTCTAAATGGTCCCCTCAATAGCGCAATATGGCCCCCACGCCGCCCAGAGAGCGCAAAAAATCATCCTCCTCTACAAACTCCACCTCTGCTCCTGTCCTCTGGGCCAGCTCGTACAGCTCCTCCAGCAGGTTCACCCTTGAGGTTCTGCGGTTGCAGCGGGGACAGCTCTCCGGCTGGCTGCCTTCCTGGAAGTGCTGGCAGCTCTCGCAGATCCATCCCGGAATCACAAAGCCATCCAGAAGGAGAAGAGCCTTCACCCTCCCCTGCTGAAGGGCGTCTCTAACCTTATCGGCTCCACTGGCATAGAGCTGGCCCCTCAGGACCGCCGATCTCAACTCCGCCGCCCTCTCTCTACCGTAAGCTCTCTCTTTCTCCAGAGCCAGCCGATCGCCCATTTCAACCAGATCGGCAGGTGACGTCCCCATGGAGGCATCCAGAAGGCCCAGGACCTTTTCTTTTATCTGGGGTGGAAGCATCTTCAAAATCTCTATCTTGGCTTCCCCCGGCCCGGCGATCACCAGGCCTCTCATATTCTGCAGGCCCTCCAGGCGCAGCAGATCCTCCACCACTTCTCCCAGAAAGGATTTTATGGCCCCCTTTCGCAGGCGGTTAAAGCGCATCTGGCTCCAGCCGCCCTTCTTATGCTTGTTCATCAGATCGATGGACGTCTGGCTTCTCTCCTCCAGAAGGCGGGAGCGGATGGTGAAAAGCCTGGCCTCCTGGGAGTCCAGCAGTAGCAGTCCATAATCCTCATAGTCGTCCCTCAGCCTGGCCAGGGGGAGGAGAAAAGGCGATGTATCCAGTACCACCAGAGGCTCGACCTCCAGGCCCAGGCGGTAGACATGCAGAAACGATAGCGGTCCGCAGGCGAAGATCACCCGGGATCGCTCCCCCTTCAAAGGAAAGGAGGCCATCGCCTCCTCCACCAGAGACATGGTGGAGCGGAAGGGCTGTCGCAGGTCATCAGCGGGAAGGGATTTTTCCATAGCCTTAAACCGGGAGGCGATAAAGGATCGGCTGGAATCGAGCTCCGAGGTGCTGCTGCTCTTCATATAAACGGAGAGATAGATATCTCTCTCATCGTATATCTCCGAGAGGGCCCTCAGATCGATCTCTGTAACCGGCAGCAGGCCTTCCGGCATGACTCTCTTAAAATCAGGCTTGGGTTCCATGGTAAATCCTATTATCCTTCCGAGTCTTGAGCTTGCCCCTTTAGATGCTCCTGCATCTCCACCACCGCTTCCCTCAGCACCCTCTGGTTGTCATAATCCCGCACCATACCCTCGGGATCCGCCGGCGGCGCGCCTGAAAGCATTCGGACCGGCTCGGTGAGCAGGATAGCTCCGGACGATCACCGGCCATTCCCGTCTGTTCATCCTGTCTCCTGGAGAAGCCTCTCCATGCGTTCTAGGAATCTCTCCGCCAGATCAATCCCTGCCTGCACTTCCTCACCAGTCGGCCTGGCCATGAAGGAGTATTGATCGGCATGGCGCACGCTTCTGATCCGGTCGAAGAGCATAGGCCAGTCCTCCTCAAGGCTGCCCTCTTCCACATACCTCTGCAGATAGAGGCCGATGCAGTAATGGCTCTTCTCTCTCACACCATCCCGGAATAAAACGGCGCGAGCAGAATGAAAGACGACCAGATAGGCAGAGGAGAGAGCAGACCGCAGGGCTTCCGCCTCTAGATTCTTCCCCGCCTCAGAGAGCCATTCCCTGGCTGAAAGCAGAGACTGATTGCTTTTGCTGCGGGAGGGCTCGGTCTTTCGCAGCAGCCCAAGCTCAAAGCAATTATCTATATTCTTCAATCGGCTCACCTTTCAGGGTTAAGAAATTCATGATCAGGGAGTTGTAGAAAGGAGTATCCTCGGTCTTCATCCGCTCCAGCTTTTCCGGGGTCAGCACCAACAGATTGACCTCGCTTTCCGCCTTCAGGCTCAGATCCCTCTGAAGTTTGGCCAGAAGACTCTCTGAAGGTATGCTGTCTGCTTTTATCCAAGCATCCAGATCGCTTTCCTGGTCATTGGTGCCCCTGGCCCAGCTCCCGTAAAGCCCCCAGCCCCTGGCAGGCACCAGGGAAAGAGCGGACAGGTCTATTCTCTCCAGATTGAGCAGCACTCTTATGGTACGGGAATTGGGCCCGTCCTGAGGAGAATATTCCCTGCCCGTCTTTTCCAGCAAGTCGTAAGCCTCCAGCAGACGCAGATAGCGAGAGACGAGCCCTTTGGTGACTCCCGTAGCCCTGGAGACCTCAGAAGCGCGGAAGGCTTTGCGAAACATCACATAACGCAGGATACAAGCTCGCTCCTCGGTCTTGAAAAGCTCTACGAGCATGCTTTCAATTATGTTTTCATACTATAAACATTTTGTTTNNATAATCTGGAAACAATTCGTTTACGAGCGATAAACACAATTGGTCTGGCAAGAAAGCTCGATTGGCCTAAAACTGCCTCTCCAGATGCTCCTGCATCTCCACCACCGCTTCCCTCAGCACCCTCTGGTTGTCATAACCCCGCACAATCCCATCGAGCTCCGCCTGAGGCGTGCCTGATAGCTGCCGGACCTCCTCCGTCAGCAGTGGCACCGCCCTCACGATATTGTCCACGATGCTCACCGTGGCCTTCCTGGCCGTCCGGGAGAGGGGATTGAGGTCAATGGCTATGACCTTCTTTCCCATGGCTACCAATGCCTCGCAGCGGTCTCCGTCCTCCAGGGGTATGAGCACCACATCGGCGTCGTATATCCCGCCCTTCGTCGCAAGCGCCCGGGCATGATCCAGACCGGGGACGGCGGCATCCGGCCTCTCGCCTAAAACTTGAGTGGCTCCCTTCTCCCTCAGAAGGTCGGCGATCTTTTTCACCCTCTCCTCGCTGCGGTGGAATAAATTGACCTCCAGGGGGATCTTCAGGGCGCCGGCCAGGGCCACCATCTCCTCTGCCGCCAGGGCGGCCACATTTCCGTTGACGCTCAGAGCGGGCTGCTTTGCCAGGAGCAGCATGGCCGCTGCCGCCCGGATGGCTTCTAAGGCCGCAGCCGTGGTCCTCTCGCCTATCAGGTAGTCGAAGCACTCGCCACGACCTTGAGCAATCAGCCCCTGGGTGCTGGTGTAGCCGCGCCTGACCCCTTCCGCCACCCGCTCCCGGGCAACGAGGGAGGCATAGCGGGGATGGGACTTGGGAATATCAGTCAAGATTGGCACCTCTCTGTGATACCATAGTAGTATGAACCTCTCCAAAAGCCCGTAGGGCTTTCTCGCTCTCTTCTCCCCAGGCAAAGACAGCGTCTCCCAGCATGATCATGCTGGCCCGGCCTCCTGCCGCCTCCACGGCTTCGATGGCCTGCAGGGCCCAGTCGCTGGCCAGGCCCGACACCAGGGTGAAGCGATGGGAGAGGCGCATGAAGTTGGCGAACGTGGGCTTTTTGAGCAGCTCCTTTAGAGCCCGCTTTCCTGCCGAATTGACCGCCTTCATGGTCCCGGCATCGGAAAGAACCTTCCGGGTGGATATGGGGCCGCGCACCACATAGCTGATGGGCAGAGGTGGGGCGGGGATCCGATCTATCTTCCCGGTGCCGGGAGCGCCGGGATAGAGCCTCACCACCAGGCCGCCGCTGTTCTGGGCTATGACGTCCCCCAGGCCGGTGCGATGGATTACCTCC
>MTKX01002510.1_pt1 | contig 17545 bp, 18 predicted proteins | sample 1042771 | NCBI WGS metagenome assembly MTKX01 (sample SAMN06212183, study PRJNA360534) | anaerobic digester metagenome | biome: Wastewater treatment plant; material: sludge; isolation source: anaerobic digester fed with sludge from wastewater treatment plant | place: Denmark: WWTP Randers ... | reverse complement strand
TTCCAGAGACTGCGCAGCTCCGCCGGTGCCTGTCGGCGGGCGTGTTCGAGGGCTTCCCGCGAAGCGCCGCCGGTGGCGGGCACCGGGTTGGTGACGGTCAGGGAAACCTGGCCTCCGTCGAGGTAGATCGGGCTCAGCAGTTGGGTGATCCGGTTCGGGCCGAGATTTCCCTGGTCCCCGATGGTCTGCAGATAGCTGACGGCGATGGCGCTTCCCTGTGCGGGTACAGCGCCGCTTTGCCCATCGCCGAAAATCAGCGTGGAGATGTCGAGGGCGTCGAGATCTGCCATGAAATGGCGGCTGTCGGCCAGACTGTCCTGAAAATGATCGACCTCGCTCCAGGCGTCGTCCCCCACCGTAACAGTGATGGTGCCCTGGGCGATGACGTCGCCGGTCAGGCGGAAGCGCTGGAATGGCAGGCCCGTCGACGTGAAGGTCTCAGAGCGGCGCACGCCTTGACGGGCAGGGATCTCCACCGAGAGCACGCCTCGCGGGATCAGACCGTCCTCGACCGTCTCGAAATCCGCTTCGCCGTCACTCAGCAAGGCGCGGCAGGCCGTCCCCGCCGGAATGGTCAGGTCCTTGCCGAGCGGGGCGGAGAGCCGGAAACGCAGCGTGGTGGTGGAGGCCACCGGCGAGTCCAGCCGGTAGCCGATGAGTTTGCAGAGGTTGATGACGTTCTGGCGCTGGCGAGCCGTGGGCAGAAAGGCCTCGGCCGCTTGGGCGTCCAGGTAGTAGGCCAGCATGTCGCCCACGCCGCAGAACAGATCGAGCAGGACGACGCCGAGATCGGAGTGGTTGAAATCGGTCCAGCGGTCGGTGAGCTGCGAGATCTTCGCCAGCAGCTCCTGGCGGATCGATTCGTAATCCTTGTTGATGTATCCGATGCTTGCGCGGCCCATGGTCTCTCCGGTTTTCGGCGGTTATGCGAGAGCGCCTGATGCTCTCGCCACGCCGGTTACTTACCGGAAGGGGCCTGGATGTGTCGGAGGCGGGATGCCTCAGAGCGGGCCGCGCAGTTGCCAGACGGGATTGGGCTGCCCGGAGGTGTTGTTGAGGTAGTGGGATTCCTTTTTGCCCTCGAAATAGAACAGACCGATGCGGCCCGGCTCCAACGTGGTGATCCGCTGAACGGTGCCAGCGGCGTTGTCTTCCGCCTGACTCTGTGTGTCGAAGCCCAGACCGCTCGCGGCCAGATAGAGGGCGTGCTCGGCCTGGGGCGCTTCGGTTTCTGGCGCTCCCTCGAAGACCAGATAATGGCCGTGGTTGTCACCCGGATCGCTGACGATCCACTTGCCGTTGCGGTCCTGAAAGGCTCCCTCGATGTAGGCGACTTCGTATTCCCCGGCTGGCCAGATGAAGGAATCCGCTGGATCGGGGCTCATCTCGGCCGCGTCGAACCAGAGCAGATTGAACAGTGAGCGCACATCCGGCGACAGGCGCACGCTGCGCACCGGCGGCGGTTCCGGCTCGGGTTCCGGCTCGGGTTCCGGCTCGGGTTCCGGCTCGGGTTCCGGCTGCGGATAGCTGGGCGCGGGATTGTTCGGGTCTTCTCTGTAGAAGGGATAGACCAGGTTGCCGTCCACCTGGCTCTGGATCACCCGGTAGGCGATATTTACCAGTAGCAGGTTGCCGTCGATGTTCAGCGGCCGGTCATCGAAGCGCACCTCCGTGATGATCACCCGCTTTTCCCAGCGCTTGATGGCGTCGATCACGTAATGGCGCAGCAGGCCCTTGAGCACCTCGTCGTTCTGTTCGAACACCAGATCCTTCAGCCTCGAGCCGAACTCCGGATTCATGAACCGTTCGCCGATCCGGGTGCCGAGGATCTGCAGGATGCTTTCGCGGATATGCTCGTGCTCCCGCGAGGTGGCGGTCGAAATCTGGGTGCCGCCGGATACAGACTGAAACCGGAACGGATACCGCAGCCCCTTGCCGAGGAAATCGTAGCTCATCAGGTACGCTCCTCGCAGTCGATGCCGCATTGACCTGAGCAGCCATTTTCCGGTGCGCCGTCGTCGATGGCTTCCCCCTGGAACCGGACCACCAGATCCAGACCGCTCTTGAGTCCCAGATGGATGGTTCCGTCCGCCTCGATCAGCCCGCCGTGGCCGGACTGGCCGCACTGGAATCCCTTGGCTCCGCCGGAGAGCAGACGGGCAGCGATGGTTTCGCCGATGCCATCGATGCGGCCGATGCCGATGATGTCGATAGGTCCGGCCGGGTTGATCAGGGTGATGAACCTCTCCCGGTGATCGACGTCGAGGCGGATGCCCTCGGGCAGAACCACCGCGAAGCGTTCCGCGCCCATGGCGGTCGGCTCGATCCCGGCAGGCAGTCCGCTGATACCGGCTGCCTCCTGGGTCGAACGCAGATAGGACTCGACCAGGGTGTAAAGGCGTCCCGGGGCGACCTCGATGGCCGTGCCGGGGCCGGGGGTGATGATCTGCTGTTCCCCAGCGTCGATAACGCAGATTCGCTGGTCGTCCGTGGTTCGCAGGATCATGCCGTCGGGCAAGGTGAAGAGCCGGTTGCCATCCGGCAGATCCCGGGGTTCGGTGCCCGCAGGCAGTTCGATGAAGGGATAGAAATCGGGCTCCGGCTCGATCTGTACCTGCTCCAGGTACTCCTGGGTCCTGGCCTGCTGAGCCTCAAGATAGGCCTGGGCCTGGCCACGCATCGCCTCCGAGGCGGCGTGACCGGCCTCCAGCAACGTGCGGATGCCGGAAAGCTCCTCACGGATGCCGGACAGGTGATCGCAGAGCGCCCGCAGTACATACTGCTGTTCGCCGGAATCGGTTTGTTCGATGGTGGCCTGCAAGTCGGCGGGTTCTTCGGAAATCATCGACAACCTCCATTACATGCCGACATTGGCGGGTTGGGATTGATAGCTCATGGCGTTGACCGGCGTCACAGTCCCGGTCGCACCGTCTATTTCGAACACGGTCCAGACCGTGCCCGGGGCATTGGGAACGGTGAAGGTCTGCTCACGGCCATCGCTCAGGAACACTTTCACCGATGCTCCGGACTGCGCCAGGCCGGTGCTCGGATTGGCGTTGCGGTTGGTGTAGTCGTGGACCGCGTAGCGGTAGACGCCGGGAATGAGCCGATGGATGGTGATGGTCTCCGGCCCGTAGGAACTGGTGTCGTCCACGTCCAATTCCGCCGCCTCGTTTTCGATGGTGTGGGAATAGAACACATGGAACCTGCCGCCCGATGGCGTCGGTCCGGTGAGATGGGAATCGAGATCCCGGGGATTGAGCCCCCACTGCAACACGATGCGGGCGACCTGGCCGTCGAGTTCGGGCGAGAGAACGATCTGGATGTCGCCGGAGGTGTTGGGGTCGGCGTTCACCCAGCCATGCCAGGCGATGTATCCCGGCGCGGTGACCTCCACGTAATAGAACCCCTCGGGCACGGTCAGCTCGAACCCGCCATAGGCGTTGGCAAAGGTCTGGAACGCCGCCGGGCCGGTTTCCGAGCGGCGGAATTCGATCAGCGCGTCGCCGACGCCGCTGGTGTTGAGGGCGTTGACCACAGTGCCGCTGAGGAAGACCGATGCTCCGCTGGCAAAGTCCGGGTGGTCGGCGAACCAGGACGGATCGCGGACCTCCACCAGAATATGGCGGAGGCTGTCCCGGGCCGAGGATCGCCAGACCATGACCACGGCATTGCCGATGGCCCAGCCGCAGCGAACGACACCGTCCGGCCCGATCTCCGCGACATCCGGATTGCTGGAGGCAAAGACCGGGGCGTCTACGTCGCCGCGCAGGGAGAGCGGAACCCGTTGCTCGAACTCGCCAGCGGAGAGGCGGATGGAGCGAGGCTGAACCTCCCAGTGGCTATAGGCTGGCGCGGTATCCGTCATGAAGGGACCTCCACCGGTGCGGAGACGCCGCCGCCATAGACCTCGACCTGGACGTGACGCAGGCTGAGCCGCTCGGGCGAATCCCAGACCAGGATCATGGCCGCCCCGGGAACGAAGCCGCACTCGACATTGCCGCCCTCATCGACACTGGCCACGTCGGGATTGGACGATTCAAACACCGGCACTTCGGGTAGACCACGGATCGAGAGCGGAATGCGCTGGACGAATGGGGATCGCGAGACCCGGATCAGCTTCGGGAAGACATCCCAGTATTGCGGTTCCTGCGGCTGTTCGAGATTGTTCATGGCGTCCCCCTCAGTTGTCGATGGTGTCGGGACTGCCAGTGACGATGATGGCTCCGCAGGCGGTGATGTCGCCGATGCGGGCGTTGGGCAATCCTTCGGTGATGGTGTCGAAGCTGCCGGTCACGATGGGCGTCACGCCATGCCCCGGGATGGGACAGACGTGCAGATCCCCCATGCGGGCCACTGGCATGCCGTTGTCCAGCGTCCGGCTCGCCCCGGTGATGATGACGCCGCCGTGACTGCTGATGTCGCCGAGTCGCGCCTGGGAGCTCATGGGTTCACCTTCAGCAGCAGATGGATCAGAAAGCCGACGAGTCCGCCGATGGTGCTGCCGATGGTCAACACCAGGCCGACGATCTTCCACATGGTCTCGGTCCCCATCTTGGAGCCGACCCGGGCGTGCAGCCGGTCGATCTCCTCGGCGTGCCGGTGCAGATCGGAATAGATCGAGCGGACCAGCACCTCGACGTTTTCCTTGTCCGATTTCTTCTCGATTTCACGCTCGATCTTCTCGAGGCGGTCCTGGATTTCCCGGCGGTGGCTTTCGAGGATGCTGCGAAATTCCTCCCGCCAATGATCGAAGGTCCGGGCCAGCAATTCCTCGCTGGCCGAGAGTCCGGAGGGCGTTGTTGTTCTTTCTCCCATGCGATGCTTCCTTCAGGTGTTGATCAAGACGGTGTTCGTCGAGCGAATGATGATGTTTCCGGCCACCCCATCCATGAACACGAGGCTGCCGGACTTGTCGGTGGCGCTGATGCTCTCCTGACCGGGCGCGGCGTTCATGTGCACCACCTGACCGGCCTTGTCGGTGAGCCGGATCTGTTCGGCGGCGGCGGTGGAATCGACAAGAATTTCCTGAGTGCCGTTGAGTCCCCAGATGTGAACCTTCTCCCGGCCCTTAGTGGTATCGATGAGGATCTTCTGCCAGCGGGAGCGGCCCTTGTCGCACGAGAGGATGTGGACCTTCTCCTTGTCCTGCCAGGCTTCGAGGATCACCTGCTGGCGGCAGAGGTCGGTGAGCTGNNCGGGAGCCGACGATCTGCGAGGCGATGTCGAGCTGGTCGCCTTTCTCGGCGTCCTTCGTGCCGCGCCGCAGGGCGTTGCCGCTCTGCATTTCCGGCTTCACCTTCCCTTCCATGGTGAGAATTTGTCCGGCGCGGTCGATGATGCGCAGCAACTCGTCGCCGTCGCGGTCATCGGCCAGGATGGTGTGGCCGGTTTCGGTCTTGAGCAGGACCTTCAGGCGCGGGCAGTAATACGGCGGATGGCCGTGGTACTTCTTGTGTTCGAGATCGTCGTGCCGGTTGGCCTGATGCTCGACTTTGTCCTCGCAGTCATGGCAGAAGGCGTTCGCGCAGGTGCGCTTCGATTCCTCGGGCTGCTCACCGGGATTGCTCTTGGCCAGCCAGACCCCGGTCCAGATCGGATACTGGACGACGCCGCCCTCGAACTCGGCCCAGACCGAGGCCCCTTCCTCGGGGACCAGGAACATGCCGGTGTCGTCGTTGCCGCCGTAGGGGAAACAGGGAGCGGCCCATTCGGACCAGTTCTCCCGCCCGCTGCCGAGCACGGCGGGGATCTCCAGCCGGACCCGGCCAAGGCGTTCGGGGTCGTTGTTGTCGCGCACGAAGGCCCGGTACTTGCCGTACCAGCGGTTGCGGTAGCGCTCCTCGGATTGACGGTCGCGGGTTTCAAGCATGCTCCGTCTCCCGTTTTCGACTGGTGTCCCAGGCCAGCCAGCCGCCCAGGCGAACCGCCCAATACATGACCTGCCTTTTCCACAGAGGCACCCCCAGGGCAGCCATCAGTTCGAGAAAGACGCGGTCGGCAGCAATCCGCGAGACCTTGCCGGTGTGGTAGAGGTAGTCGTGAACGACGGCCGCCGGGGAATATCTCCCCCAGGGCGGCACCACGCGCCAGAACAGGCGCGGCACCGAGGCGAAGTCGGTCTCGAACCCAGCGGGCACTTCGATGATGCGGCCAGCGCCGGTGCGGATACGGAACGGCTGGGTCAGCCTCGCGGTCATTCCATTGGGCAGGATCTCCACCCGAAGAGGCCCGGACAGTCCCAGCGCGGTGCCCGAAAACAGGGTCTTGTTTTCGGCGCTCATGACCGCCACCTCGCCTTGCCCGACTGGCGCACGTCGAGATGGACCCAGGAGGCATAGACGCCGATGCCGCCCTCGCAAAAGAGCGGAATCTCCTCGGCGATGACCGCCAGTTCCTCGGGCGAAACGCCTGCGGGACAGCTCACGTCGGCCGCCATGCCCAACGTGTGGAAACTCTGCTCCGCGCCGCCCACCGCCTTGTTGTGCCTGTTGCAGCGGAAGCCGCTGGTGATGGACAGCGGTTTGCCGATGCGGTCGCGCAGCGTCTGCAGGGCGTCGACCAGGTCGGGATGGACCGCAGCCGAATGGCCGCAGCAGTCCTTGCCCTTGCAGGCGAATTCCGAACGGTTGAAATTCTTGCTGAGATCACCCATTGCCGCCTCCTTGTGTGACCGCGCCGGAGTCCGCGTCGATGGTCACCATGGCTGGCGGCTCGTTTTGCGGCGTGGGCGGGGCCTCCTTGTCGTTGGGTTTGCCCTGGGACTCGGCGGACTTGTCGCCCGCGCCCTTGCCGAGGGCGTTCTTCTTGAGTTTGAGTTCGCAGAGATAGCCAGCGCCGCTGATGCTGTGGCGCACCGAGTGGCAGTAGTAGATGCCGGAAAACTTCCGTCCCACGCCCTTGATCTCGACGTTCTTCTTGGCGCGTAGCTGGGGAATGCCGATGGTGGCCGCATCCGCCTCGACCTGCCGCAGCTCGGCCTCGCGGAATTTGCCTTCGGCGCTGTCCTGGGCGGGCTCCTGGCGCGGCTCTTCGTGAAAGCCTTCGGAACGGTCGAAGCTGGGCACGATCTGCCCCGTCTCCTGTTCCTTGAAGCTGCCTTCGCCGGTGTTGCCGTCGACCAGATAGGTTTGCTTGCCCAGGGCCGTCCGCTCGGGCGTGCTGGCGTTGTTGGCCTTGTGCTCGACCACATCCTTCTTTCGCGGGTCGATACCGACCGTCTTGGTCTCGACACCCGCGCCCTTGGCCCCCTGGGATTGTGTGCTGGGGCGGAACGAGCGCAGCAGGCCCTTGGTGTCGGTGAAATATTCGAGGGTCAGAAGCGGCGTCTGGTCGAGCTCGCGGGGGTGGAAATGGAGTTCGTCGTCCTGGATGTAGAAGACATAGCCGCTCACGCCGTCGCCATCGCGGTCGCGGGCCTTTTCCGCCAGCTCCTTGAGGAACTGGGCGTCCGAGATGTTGCTCTGGGTGACGCGGAGATGGGTTCCCTTGGTGGCCGTCACGACCGGTTTGAGGCCGTTGGCCGAGGCGATCTGCTCGGCTATTTCGGAATAGAGAATACCCGGCGCGGGTTTCTGCCAGACCTTCTGGTTTTCCTTTCCGGCCAGCTTGAAGCCTTTGTCGTAGGCTTTGATACGGATGGTGGGGTCGCCGTTTTCTGGGAAGTCGTAATCGATATCCTTGATGACCGCCTTCTTGCGGGGCGAGAGATTACCCACATAACCGAACCGGGAAATGATCTCGTTGCCTTCCTGGAACAGCGGATCGTCGACGAACTGCAGGTTGCGGTCGGTCACCGACAGTTCGAGGACATCCAGCTCCTCCTCGTTGTCTGTGAAGACGAACGAGGTGATCTCCTGGGTGATGTCCTTCGAGAGGTCTTGCCCCTCGATCTGAATCAGAAATGTCGGCCTGAAGGTATCCAGATCCATGCGTTACTCCGGCGGTTCGCAGTTCCCTGCTTACTTACCGGAAGGCATGGCGAGGTGTCGGGGGGGATCAAGCTTTAGGTTTGAAAATCTTTTGGCGTATGGAGGGTGTGTGGCAATTGAGAGTTATGTGCATAACGCTTAAGTCAGGAGCAGCCTGGGCTTCCACTGAAATATTAAGTGACTGATGACTTCCAGATTGGAACATTTTTTCAGGCGCGCCCGGCCCTGGCTGTCACCTGCACTTTGTTGTTGGGCATTATTGTAGTTTCAAGGTTTGAAATTGCTTTCATTAATTAATTTTTCAAAAGTTGCCCAGAATTCTTCTTCGTAAATACCACAACTTGCACAGTCATATGTTTCACGTCGAGTTGTGGCACCATATAAATTTTGACCTGAAAAAGTAGTTGAACAGGTTGTCTCTATATCTATTGAAGTTTGGTTGTTAAGATTGGAAGTTAATGTAATGATAAAATTGAAGTCTGCATTGCCGTTTATTACTTTGCCGTTCCATGTTCCGCAATCACAAACCTTTGGTATGTTTACAAGCAATGTCTTAGTACGAACCAACCCAAGGCTTATATTTGATGCCTGGATTTCGAATCCCAGCGCTTCTAATGAGTCATTTGATGCTTTTAAAGCCTCTTCCAGTGATATATTATAGGTCTTTGTTTGTAGAAATTTCTCATTATATTTATTCTTATCGGGCCGGTTTACTGGCGCAAACGCACAAGACGATATTAATGAGAAAAAAACTAAACACAATAGTAAATGGATCAATTTCATTTAATTTCCTCCGTGGTAGCCCAACGCCCACGCTCTCCCTCACCTTGACCGTCCGCGGGCAAGGTGTAGGTGAGCAGCGTGTTGTTGGGCTATCCTATCTTACTGCTGTGCCCGGAGTCCATCCCGCAGTTTGTCCACGATCCGATCCCGTAGGCTCTTCGGGGCGAGCACCTTCACGTCCGGCATCCAGGACAGGACCCAGCGTACCAGTTCCTTGCGTCCCGTCGTCTCCATCCGCATCTCGACGCATCCGTCCGCGCGCGCCAGGAACTCCTGCGATGGGTGCCACTGCCGCTCGGTGATGTAGACGGCCAGTTTCGGATCGAATAGCAGCCGGACCCTGATGGGCTTCTCGCCGCCGACGATGCCGAAAGCCTGCCGGGCGTACGTCTCGGGACTGAACCCGGCAAGCCGCGTGAAGGTTTGCCCCATCGCCTCGATTCGCCTGAAGCGCGACAGGGCGAAGGTCGCCACACGCTTCTTCTCCACGTTCCAAGCCATCAGATACCAGTTCCCGTGGTAGGCGATGAGGTGGTACGGGTGCAGTTCGTACTCGGATACCCGCCCGTCGAAGGTCTGGTACGTCGCCCGGATCGCCTCGCGCCGCTCGACGAAGCCCGCCAGTTGCGCCCACACCTCCGGGTCGATGCGTACCCGGTCCTCCGGCAGGACGCCGACATGCTCGCTGAGCCAGTCCGGCTCGATGGTGACATCGCCCTCCAGCGACTCGGCGATCTTATCCAATACCGAGCGCATGTCCAGGTGCAGGGGCGTGCCCTCGTAATGGGCCAGCAGCTTGCGGGCGAGACCGAAGCTGAACGCTTCCTTGCGGCTGATCCTCACCGGCGGCAGCGTGTAGGTTTCGTCGGTCAGCCGGAACCCGTGCCGGGCGTCGTCGTACGCCAGCGGGGCGCGTTCCTCATCTCGCAGGAAGTCCAGGTCACGCGCCACGGTACGCCGCGACACCTCGAACTCGTTCATGAAGTCGCTGCTGTTGGGCAGAGAGCCGGTCTCGGCGCCCTCGCGCACCATCTGGACCATGCGCCGGATGCGATAATATTGCGGCCTGGAACCCGTCTTCATTTTTCACAAACTTTCTTCATGGGTATGCCGTTAGATGACACACCCTCTTTTATACACTGGTCGGCATGGTGGATCAAGCTCTCATCAACGAGCGCGACGTGATCGAGCGCATCCTACGCCACATCGGCCTCTGGGAGCAGGGCGTGCGGGTCTTGCCGGCAAGGGCACCGCCTGAGGTTGCCGAATGGGTCATCGAGCCCTGCTACGATGACCCATTCCCCGACTATGACACCGAACCGGTCATGATGTACGCGAACGGCTGATCCATCGCGACAGGTGCGGTGCGCCTCCAGACGGTGCCGAACTCGCCATGGCCGGTCGTTTTACTGCATCTCGGCCGTTTTACCCGCGCCTTGAATGCGCTCGATGCGCGTTTGAAGCCGGACTTGACGCCACCTGCCCGATTCTGCTACATTTCCACCATGAAAGCGCTCATTCAGACCGGTTCCAGCGGGCGGGTGCCCGTGCCGCCTGAAAAGCGATTTCTTATCAATGAACGTCTGGAAGCAAAAAGAGCCGCCGATCGCGCCATAAATCTCGCTGCGAAGGGAAAATTACCCCTTCATCAAAAAGAAGAAGAACTGTTGGACGCGATTAGGGAAGATAAGGCTCCAGTTCCATATCAGCTTTCTTTGGAGCCAGCGTGACTGTCCATCTCTTCGGCATCCTCAACATCACGGAGGATTCGTTCTCCGATGGCGGCCGTTTTCTTGAGCCGGCGGCCGCCCTTCAACATGCGCGTGCGCTGATAGCCGGCGGTGCCGATGCGCTCGACATCGGTGCGGCGTCTTCTAATCCCGAAGCCACCGGCGTTGCGCCCGAGATCGAGATCGCGCGCCTTCAATCCGTCGTGCCGCAGCTGTTGAAGGATGGCGTCGCCATTTCCATCGATACGTTTTCGCCGGACGTTCAGCGCTGGGCGCTTAATCACGGCGTGGCGTACATCAACGACATTCAGGGGTTCCCCGATCCCGAAATCTATCCCGCGCTTGCCGCATCCGATGCCAAACTCATCGTCATGCATTCGGTGCAGGAGCAGGGCAGGGCGACGCGTGTGGAGGTTTCGCCGGAAGAAATCGTGCCACGCTGCATCGCCTTTTTCGAACGCCGCATCGCGGCACTCACCGCGGCGGGCATCGATCGCTCCCGTCTCATCCTCGATCCCGGAATGGGATTCTTTCTGGGTTCCAATCCCGAAGCCTCCTTCACGATGCTGAACGAGCTGCCACAACTAAAGCGGGCGTTCGGCTTGCCGGTTCTGGTGTCGGTATCCCGCAAATCCTTCCTGCGGCGGATCACCGGCCGGGATGCCAGGCAGAGCGGCCCGGCCACGTTGGCGGCCGAGCTTTTTGCCGCCCAGAAGGGGGCAGACCACATTCGCACCCACGATCCGGCAGCCACCCTCGACGCGTTAAGGGTTTGGAACGCTTTGAACGCTAGGCATTCCGGGTCGTGAGGGGGTAAGAATGCCGCCATCCCTTCACTTTCGGGCCGTAAGCTTCTGGTACAAGTCTTGATATAATGTCCGGGGAAGCCCCCATCCCCGCGGGAGTGTTTCAGTATGACGCGCAAATTCTTCGGCACCGACGGTATCCGGGGCCGCGCCAATAACCCAACAAATTATTAATTCGTTTCTTTATATCTCGTCTTAGGTGGTGCCGATCATGAGTGCCCGATCAGACAACTCCACTCAAAAAATGTTAGATTACACTTAACAATTGGCAATTTCAAGAAAATACTTGAAATTTTTCCTTATGGATATCATATTATTTTCATAATAAATGTGAAGAGGATATCCCATATGATCACGTTGCCGAAGGCGCTTTTGGACAAATATGACGATTGGCTGGAACGGGAGGCGGTTGATGCCAACCGTCATGGCGAGCACCGGAAATGGCTACGCTATTATCTGGATTTCTGCCACAAATACGGGAATGGATACCTTGACGAACTGAGCCTTGGTCTATTCGCCGAAAAGCTGCAAGACAAAGGTCAGCACCCTTTCCAGATCGAGGAAGCGTCACGTGCCGTTCGTTTGTATTACCGAATGGCCGGGGAAACGAAAGATGCCCTGCCGACACCTGCCTGCGAACCTGAAAGAATCTCAAAACTGCCTCCGGCCACCATGAAATCTGAAGGTGCGTCCTGGGTGGGTGAACTGACAAGGCTCAGGGAAGAAATCCGGATTCGTCATTATTCTGCCAAAACGCTATCGAGTTATTATGGCTGGGCCAGAAAGTTCCAGGCTTTTGTCCGGAGCAAGTCCCCCACATTGCTTGATACCGACGATGTCAAACGGTATTTGACGTGGCTGGCGGTGGAAAGGGATGTTGCGGCCTCAACACAGAATCAGTCATTCAATGCGCTGTTGTTTTTTTATCGACACGTTCTGGGCAAAGAATTCGGAAAAGTTGATGGCGTTGTACGCGCCAAGCGGCGTAAATACGTGCCGGTGGTCCTGTCCCGGGAGGAGATCGACATAGTTCTAAGTAAACTTGAGCCTCCTTTTGACCTTGTTGTAAAACTGCTTTATGGCTGTGGGCTCCGGATATCGGAGTGTCTGGATCTTCGAGTGAACGCATTCAACCTTGAGATGGGTGTGCTGACAATTCATGACGGCAAAGGCGGAAAGGACAGAACGGTGCCTTTGCCCGAAACCTTGGTTCCGGCTATTCGTTCTCAACTGGAGGTGGTTCGCTCCATTCTTGATCAGGATTTGTCTACGGAAAGCTTCGCCGGGACGTTTCTGCCACACGCACTGGAACGCAAATATCCAAAAGCTCCGACAGAATTTATCTGGCAGTGGTTTTTCCCGGCCATATTGCTGACAAAAGTTTCAGGCGCAAATGAGTTCAGACGCTATCATTTGCATGTGTCGCATGTGAACAAGGCCATCAAAGCGGCATCCGATTCCACAACGCTGACAAAGCGCGTGACGGCGCACACTTTCCGCCACAGCTTCGCCAGTCATCTTCTTCAGGCAAATTACGATATCCGGACGATACAGGAATTACTGGGGCATAGTGATGTGCAGACAACAATGATCTATACGCATACGGTCAAAAGTTCGACAAAGAAAGAGCCTCGCAGTCCGTTGGATTTTTGAACGCTTCAGTCGAGCAGGCGCATTTGGACGTGTTCGCGAGAGGGAATGCGCAGGGCCAGGCCGGGCTCGAGCGCCAACGGGAAAAAGAGGTCGTTGTAGTCGCAGATGATCCACCAGAGCCTGGCGTCACCCAGATAGCGGTGCGCGAGCAGATCCAGGCGGTCGCCCTCGACCACGGTGTGTAGGCGGTCGTCGTGTCTGGGGGTGGTGTCGATGCGCTGGCGCATGCCGAGGGAGGTACCGTCGCTGTCCCGGTAGAGAAGGCAGCGGGCGTATCGGGAATTGCGGCCGATCATGAGCGCACCTCCGACCAGTTGATGGAACGGTCCACATATTCCTCGAGGACGATGTCCACCTCGGCGCGTTGCGGCAGCAGGTTGTCCCGGTCGAACAGGCCGAAGAAACGCGCCTTCACCTGCCGGACGATGCAGGTCACGCCTGGGTAGAGATCGCCGAAAATGAGCAGTACGCGGTGCGGCGCGTTCTTGAGCATGGTTCCGGCGTGTTCCGGATATTGCAGCGAGCGGAGCCAGTCGACCTTCTGTTTGACCGGCCCCTTGAACAGCTCAACCTTGAAGGCGATCCGGCGTGGTTCCCCGGCGACGTACTGGTAGCGCGGGTGGCTCATGCCGGGGATCTTGATCGTCGCGTAGTCGGTCGACTTCTCGTCGCTGATGGAGTTGGGGTTGTACTGGAATTCAAGCCGCTCCCCCGTGTCGGCGTCCACCAGATATCCCTTGATGGGCTGTTGATCCCAGGCCATTGCTTACACCTCGGCGATCTCGAGGATCGGCTTGCCCAGTTGTCCGGCCCGGTCGAGTTCCCGCCGCATACCGCTGGAAATACCGTTACCGGTGAACGCCCACACCTCGTCGCAACATTCCATGTAGGCCAGACCGCAGGCTATGCCCGTCTCCCGCTGCTCGTGAACGCTGTCATCGGTAAAGGTTGGATACAGCAGGTGCGGCGCGAACGGCGCGTGACCGTTTCTCATGACCCGACGGCAAAGCGCCTCGGCGACCTTCACGTTTCGGGCTATGTCACCCGCGAACGGGCTGCAGACAAAGATGCGTTTCATCGGTCCTCTCAAAGTGTTTCGTAGTTTCTGATCTTCCGCTCGCGAAGGTCCTTGTAGACGGCCTCGGCCACCTTCCGGCCATCGATGTTGGTGGTCACGCTCAGTTCCACCGGGCGGTCGGCCAGGCCATCGAGGCGCGAGAGCAGCGATTCCAGCAGTTCGCGCAGCCCCGGACCGGCTTCCTCTGCCCGCAGGGGTGTCGCTGGAGCGGTGCGGGCCGGAGCAATCAACCGTTCGGAGGGCACCGTCTCGGTCAGTCCGGATTGCAGGGGCTTCGCTATCGGGGTCGGCGCGGCCGTCTTGGGCCGCTCGATCCCGCCCGGTGCCAGTGAGGCGTCTCCTCTTACTGGTGCCGGTTCCACCGCCAACGGCTGGGTATAGGTCTTACTTACCGGCTCGATGGCCGCCGCGACGGTCTGCACGGTGCCGTTCATCGGTTGCGGAGGCGGTGCGGCCGTGGCCATGACCGGCTGGAGCATCAGCATGGCGCTCAGGGCCTTGGGCACCAGGCGCTCGTCCAGACGCGGCACGAGACTGAGCACGCTTTCGATGATGCGTTGCCCAATCGATTCGGCGGGCGGCGCAGCTCCGAGCGGTTGCTTCTGCTCGGCCACCTGCGGAATCGGGGTCTGGACTCCCAGCATGGCGCGAGCGGAAGAGAGCAAACCGTTGGCGATCCCGGCGCTGCGATCCTTGAGTGCCTGGATGCCCGTGCTCGCGCCGCTGGAAAGCCTTTGCCAGAGGGATTGCCCCTCTGTACCGGCACTGGCAAAGATTCGGCCCACAGCCCCGGGGACGGCCGACAGTGTGGCAACGATCCGGTCGCGGAGATTGACGGCTCCCGTGGCCAGCGCATCCCAGGCATTGACCTGGGGCGGTTTGAGCGCCAGTACGGGCGTGTCGCCAAACAGGGATTGTTTGAGACCGCCGAAGATGGCACCGGCCTTGGCCGCGACGGTTTGAGCCCCGGAGGTCAACCCATCCCAGAGTTTTCCAGCCATCCGGAAGGGAGCCGAGGCGGCGTCCATGAGGTTTCCGCCCGCCATCTTGATCTGCTGCCAGGCTCCCGCAGCGGCCGAGAGAATCCCGCGAGCGGCGAAGCCGAACACTTTCGCGGGCAGCGACTGGGTAAGGCTCATGCCATCGGCGAGGGTCTTGAGCAACGCGGAACCGGAGGCGGTCAGGCTGGCGAGCGGTCCCTCGCGGGCGTCGGAGAACGGCAGCAGATTGCGCAGCTTGCCCAGGGCGTTCTTGAGCATGGTGAAGGGATAGGTCACCGCCGACCAGATCCCTTCGCCCAAGGTGATGAGCAGATTCTTGCCTGCCTCGAAGAAGGTGGTGTCCCCGGCGAAGAAGGAGCGCACGGTGGCAAACAGCTCCCGCAGAGTGCTGATGATCGGCAGATTCAGAATCGCCTGGCCGATCTGCCCGGCGGCGTCGGCCACCAGGCGTCCGATGGAGGTGAAGATGCCGGAAATGAAATTCCAGACACCGACCACCACATCCCGCGCCCAGCGGAACGGGGTTGCAAGAAAATCGTAGACCGCGCCGCCAATGGCCTTTAGCCCGTCCAGCAGGGAGATGTCGCCGGTCAGCACCTGCCAGACCGCATAGACGATCTTCCCGGCGGCCACGAATGCCTCGCCGATCATGCGCACGGGCAGCAGGAACTTGTAGATGAACTTGGTCGCTCCGATCAGGGAACTGACGATGATCTTGCCGACCCAGACCACGCTGCGCACCACCACCGCCAGGGCTCGGACGATGAGCGACAGGTTCCAGGCCACGATCTTCAGGGCGAACGCCAACCCCTGCAGAAGCACACCGGCGACGGTGCCGATAACCGTGCCGAAGGTGCGCCAGGACGACCCATCGGTGGCGCTGGCGGCCACGCCGAAAATTTCCACCACCGAAAAGACCGCGCTCGCCAGCGCCGCATAGGCGCTCATCAGGGTGCGGACGGTTGGTTCGAGGATGGCGCGGATGCGGCCAAAGGCATGGGAAAAAGCGCCCCACAATCCGGCCAGGGCCTCACGAACGCGGTAATAGGCCTTGAAGACGGTGACCACGAAGCCCAGCAGTCCGGCGGATTCGAGCTTCTGGGCCAGTTCGGCCGACATCTGCCCGACGCCACCGCTGAGCGAACCCACCAGCTCTCTGACCCCCCGGAACACCAGCGAGACCTTGTTCCAGGCCCCGGTTATGACGTCCTGGATGCCGCCGAAGTTGGTTTCCCAGGCGCGTTTGAGCAGATACACCGATAGGATCACGCCCGCGATGATCGCGGTGACGGGCAGAAAATAGGTCGCGACCGCCGAACCCACCCCGGCCAACGCGGCGCTGATGGCCACGAACCCGGCCTTGATGGCGGGAAGCATGAGTCCCACCATGCCCACGGCGGCGGTGACGGCTCCGGCCACGACCAGAATGGTGCCGAGGGCCATGGACAGTCCCAGGACCACCCGGGTCACGCCCGGCATTGATTTGGCCATGCGCTGCAGGAACAGAATGAAGCGGGAGACCCCGTTGATCATCGGCGTGACCACCGGCAGCAGAGTGCGGCCCAGGATTTCGCTGAGGTTGGCCATCTGCTGGCGCAGAAGCAGGAACCGGGCTCCGATGTCCTGGTTCATGGCGTCGGCCATCTGCTCGGTGACTGCCGTGCCGGTCTTCATGGCCCGGCCCACCGACTGGATATTGCCTTCGAGGCTCTCCATGCCCGCCGACATCTGCAGCAGGAACTTGACCGCCTCGTCGGAACCGAAGGCCTTCTTCAGTTTCACCTGGGCGGCGGCGTTGGAGAGGTCGGGGAACTGGCGTTTGATCTCCTGCAGGATGGGAACCACGCCCTTGAGGCGGCCGCTGGTGTCGGTGAACGACAGGCCAAGCTCGTCCCCGGCCTCGGCCGCCTTCATGATGAACGCCTTGTACAGCGTGCCCGCCTCGGAGCCGGGCATGGTGGTCTGAAGCTGGCCAAGCACGGCGAGCTGCTCGTTCAGGGGAATGTTGCTCGCCGCCGCCACTGCGCCGATGTTCTTGATGGCGTCGGCCATCTGGGTGCCGTTGGTCTTGAACGAGGCCACGGTTTGCGCCATGGCTCCTGAAAAGGCGGTTGCCCATTCCATGTCGTTCATGTCGGCCATGATGGGCTTGAAGATCCCGTAGGCCGTGGTGAAGGTGCCGACCATCTCCTGGGTGGTGGCCTTGGTCGCCTTGGCGGTCATGGCGGCCATGGAGGTGAAGACGCCCACCGCCTCGTCGCTGAGGTTGGACAGGGCCGATTTCACGTCGTAGGTGGCGGTGATGAAGGCGGCCTTGTCGGCACCGGACCATTGGTTGGTGAAGGATTCGGCGGCGTCCTCGATGGCGCGGAGGTCCTGCACGCCCAAGGACGCCAGCTCTCCCAGGGCCTTCTGGGTCGCGGCGGTGGAGGCGACCAGGGCGGCGGGCATGGCCATCAGGGCCAGACCCGCCCCCAGCATCATGGTGCCTTGCTGGATACGGTCCAGGTTGCGGGTCATCCGCTCGCTGGCATCCGCCACGGTGGAATCGAGGTCCATCATG